>Ga0180009_10003806_pt1 | contig 16956 bp, 18 predicted proteins | sample OS_PC_MetaG_FD_123537 | JGI IMG/M metagenome (GOLD analysis project Ga0180009, IMG submission 123537) | Groundwater microbial communities from the Aspo Hard Rock Laboratory (HRL) deep subsurface site, Sweden - OS_PC_MetaG | ecosystem: Environmental > Aquatic > Deep subsurface > Groundwater...
AATGCGCATCATTGAGCCGGGACGGTTGCCCCGGCGCCTTGCGGTCGATCAGACCGTCCGGCCCATGCGCGTTGAACTTGATCACCCAGTCGCGGACGATATGCAGCGTCACCCCGCCGATCCCGGCCGCCTCCGTCCGCGTGGCGCCGTCATAGATCGCCGCAACCGCCATAAGCCGACGCGCCTGTCCACCGTCCTTGGATCGCCTGGCGGCAGCCCTGCATGTCTGCGCATCAAAATCGTCCCGAAGCGGTATGGGCATGGCGAACCTCCTCCGTTCGCCATCTTGAATCAGCCAAAAGCTGATTTGAAAAGCCGTCCCGAGTCACAGTCTCAGGGACTTGGTATTAGGCCTTCCTTAGCCCTTAAAAGCCAGAAACCTGCAGAGCAGTTGTTCAATTCTAGCGATTCCGCCGCTCAACATCATCTTCTATCCAAAAAGTGGACGCCGGTGCTGCAAAACTCCAGCAGTAATAATTGGCAGGCGACGACACGTTCGTGTCCGCGAACGCCGGCTTGCCGAGATCGCTGCTGACAAATTTGAAACCCCTGGAATGCGGGGACAAGATGGGGACAACTATGCGTGCACCAAAAGAGAACAAACCGATGCATTTGGTACGCTTCATCGAGTTTGCGTACAGAGCAAGCGATTGAAATGAATAGTCAATGTGCCACTCAGCAACTGAACCCTGCCGCTCATAACGGTCTGGTTGCAGGTTCGAGTCCTGCCGGGCCCACCATTCCGCATCGGCAGCGGAGCTTGAAAATCCGTCCGCGAAATGGATTTTCAAGCGCTGCGTGAACAAAGACCTGGGCGCGGTCAGGTTTCTTCTTGATTTTCCGGCATTTTCAGCATGAGCAGACGCGGCGGCGTCGGCAACCTTTGCCGCGATATCCTTTTTGGCAGTCCAGGCTTCGCGCTTCTGACACTGGCGTGGCCGCTATTGTCTCAGGTCCGGGGCGGTTCGGCGTCGAGGGCATCCGGCCTGGACTGCGGCGGATTGCGGAAGGGCAGGGCCAGCGACCACAGCAATTGCGTCGGCTTGTCGTCCTGCCATTCGATCAGCCCGACCCGCATGTTGTCGTGGCCGTCGCGCGGCTCGGGCACATAGGTGCGGAACAGCCGGTCCCAGACGCTGAGGGCGAAGCCGTAATTGCTGTTGGTTTCCAAGGTGTAGACCGAGTGGTGGACGCGGTGCATGTCCGGGGTCACCAAGACGAGGCGCAGCACCCGGTCGAGGGCGGGCGGCAGCCTCAGATTGGCATGGTTGAACAGGGCCGAGCCGTTGACCAGCGCTTCGAAGGCGACGACAACCAGCGCCGGCGCGCCGATCAGCACCACCGCCGCCGACTTGATGAAGACCGACAGAACGATCTCGACCGGGTGGAAACGGATGGCGCTCGATGCGTCGAGATCCTCGTCGGTATGGTGGACGCGATGAATGCGCCACAGGACCGGCACCTTGTGGGTGATAAGGTGCTGGCCCCAGATGACGAAATCGAGCAAGGCGATACCAAGAATCCACTGGGCCCAGACCGGCACGCCGAGCCAGTAGAACAGGCCGAACGCGTTGGCCTCGGCCCAGAGCGCCGCGACGGTCGCGGTCACCGGCACAAGCACAAAAACCACCAGCGTCGCCAGATAGTCGCTCGCAAGGATGCCGAGATTGGTCAGCCAGCGCCGGCCGCGCGGAAAGCGCCGCTCGCGCCGCGGCATCAGCGCCTCCAAAAGGCTCATCGCCAAAAAGATCGAAACGAACAGCGCAAAGCGGAAGGCGCCTTCGCCGAAACCTAGAATTGTCATATGCGAATATTCCGATGTGTCGATCAGGCTAGCATGGCTCTCGCTCACGCGCACTGCACATTGCGGTGAAATCCGCCGGTCAGGGCCGTTTGAGCCGGGCCCGCGCCGCCCGCTCGATGGCGGCGATGACCAGCTTGTCGAGTTCGAGATGGTCGGAGAGCATTTCCAGCCACCTGAGCTCTTCCTGGCGCACCTCGAGATCGACGGCGACGACCTCGACCGCCAAGGCATAGGCGGTGTCGAAAAGCCGTTCGGGGAAATCGGCGAAGATGAAATCGAGCACGTCGTCGAGGTCGTTGGCGCGCTGGGTCAGGTCGAGCGCGTCCTTGGCGATCGCCGGCAATTGCATGCGGTCGAAACCGGCAAAGACCGGCAGTCGCGCCGCCAGGGCGTCGATGCGTTCGATCTCGCCGTCGCTCAGCGTGCGGTCGGCGGCGGCCGAGACCACCATGACGTAGATGAGCGCTTCCTGTGGCGTCAAAGCCATGTCGCAATTCCCCCAGAGAACCGATGGCCATAACTAGGGTGGGCGTCGCGCCGACGCAAGACCCCGTTTGCCGCGGCATCGCCCGGCTTGCCAGCATTGACCTTCGGGCGGGGCTGGTGCATGACGGCCCGGCGCCCGATCGCCTGCGGTCGCGTTCCCCCTTGCTTTTTTTCGAGCCGCCATGTCCGCGCCCAAGCTTCCAGAACTCGATCCCGCCCTGTTCGACGCCGCGCAATCCGCGCGCGCCTGGCCGTTCGAGGAAGCGCGCAAGCTTGTCAGGCGCCTGGAGCGCTCGGGCCGACGCGAGGCGCTGTTCGAGACCGGCTACGGACCGTCCGGCTTGCCGCATATCGGCACGTTCGGCGAGGTCATGCGCACCACCATGGTCAGGACCGCCTTCCGGCTTCTGACCCGCGACGAGATTCCGACGCGGCTCCTGTGCTTTTCGGACGACATGGACGGCATGCGCAAGATTCCGGACACGGTGCCCGATCCGGAGGCGCTCAGGCCCTATCTGCAGTTTCCGCTCAGTCGCGTGCCCAACCCGTTCGGCGACGATTATTTGAGCTTTGCCCATCATAACAACGCCATGCTGCGGCGCTTTCTCGACCATTTCGGCTTCGATTACGAATTCGCCAGCGCCACCGACTACTACACCTCCGGCCGCTTCGACGAAAAGCTGGTCGAGGCGGCGAGGCGCTACGACGACATCATGAAGGTGATGCTCCCCACCCTCGGTGCCGAGCGGCAGGCGACCTATTCGCCCTTCCTGCCGATCTCGCCGCAAACAGGTCGGGTGCTCTATGTGCCGATGAGGGCGGTCGATGCCGAAAAGGGCACCGTCACCTTCAAGGACGAGGACGGCACCGAAATCACTCTGCCGGTCACCGGCGGCAATGTGAAGCTGCAGTGGAAGCCGGATTTCGGCATGCGCTGGGCGGCGCTCGGCGTCGATTTCGAGATGTTCGGCAAGGACCACCAGACCAACGCACCGATCTACGACCGTATCTGCGAAATTCTCGGCGAACCGGCCCCGGATCATTACGTCTACGAGCTTTTCCTCGATGCCGACGGCCAGAAGATTTCCAAGTCCAAGGGCAATGACATCACCATCGACGAATGGCTCGGCTATGCCAGTCCGGAGAGCCTGGCGCTCTACATGTTCCAGAAGCCGCGCGCGGCCAAGCGGCTCCATTTCGACGTCATCCCGCGCGCCGTCGACGAGTATTACGCCTTCGTCGCCGCCTACCGGCGCCAGAACGCCGACGAGCTTCTGGAGAACCCGGCTTTCCACATTCATGCCGGCCATCCGCCGATGGAAGAGGTGCCGATCTCCTTTGCGCTGCTGATGAACCTGGTTTCGGCCGCCAATGCCGAGGACAAGTCGGTGCTCTGGGGCTTCATTTCGCGCTACGTGCCCGGCGCGACGCCGCAAAACCATCCCGAGCTCGACCGGCTGGCCGGCTACGCGGTCAAGTATTTTGAGGATTTCGTCAAGCCGACCAAGGTGTTCCGCGCCCCGACCGACGAGGAAGCCAGGGCCTTTGCGGCGCTTTCCGACGCCCTTGCCGACCATGTCGGCTCGACCGATGCCGAGGAATTGCAGAATCTCGTCTACGAAATTGGCAAGACTCACGATTTCCCAGAGCTTCGCGACTGGTTCAAATCGCTCTACCAGGTGCTGCTCGGCCAGGACCAGGGCCCGCGTTTCGGCTCGTTCATCGCCCTTTACGGCGTTGTCCAGACGCGCGAGCTGATCGCCGCCGCGCTCAAGGGCGAGCTGCTCAAGGCCAATCCTGAAGGCTGAGGCTCACCCCGCGAGAAATCGCGCCAGATCGCTCGTCACATGGTGGACATGCGGTGTGCCGTCGGCCCGTGCCATTTCCCAATGGTCGCGGTCGGTGGCGACATAGTCCTCGGCTGGCACCACATGCACCGTTGCCATGCCCAACTCGTGCGGCACGACGAGGTTCTTTTCGAGATCGTCGAACATCACCGCCCGCTGGGGATCCACGCCGAACCGGGCGATGAAAAGCTCATAGGCCGCGCGGGCGGGCTTGGGCACGAATTGCGCCGCGCGGATGTCGAACAGGCCGTCGAACAGCCCGGCGCCGCCGATCCGGTTCAGCACTGCCTCGGCATGGCCGGAATCGGCATTGGTGAAGATGAACTTGCGGCCCGGCAGGGCGGCAATGGCGGCAACCAGCGCCGGGTGGGCGAGAACGCAGGAATAGTCGATGGCGTGCACGGTCTTGAGATAGTGCTCGGGGTCGATGCCATAGCCTTCCATCAACCCGCGCAGCGAGGTGCCGTAGCGCTGGTAGAACTGCTTTTGCAGCATCCGCGCCTCGTCATGGGGCAGGCCGGTCACGTCGCCGACATAGCGGGTGATCAACACGTCGATCTGTGCGAACAGGTTGTAGCCACGCGGATACAACGTGTTGTCGAGATCGAATATCCAGTCGGTGACATGGCTAAGCATGGCGGGTGACATCTGTTCGCCTCGAAACGGGAGAACACCCCTAGCCTATTCGGCGTCACCTATGAAGCCGAGTCCGGTGATTTCGGCCTGACGCGATAGGTGCAGCGACGTCCGCCCGCCATCAGGTGCTCCTCGCGGGTCACTTCGGCCTCGGGGGCGAGCAGCGCGCGGAAAATATCGAGTTCCGACCGGCAGAAACCCTGACAGGCCGAAGCGGCGGCGCAGATCGGACAATGATCCTCGACGAGAAGCAGCGTGCCATCCGCGTCCTGTTCGAGCCGCGCCATGTAGCCCTCGGCGGCGCGCAGTTCGGCCAGAAAGGCGACCTTGCCGGCAAGATCGCCGGGACCGACAAGAGCATAGCGCGCCATCTGCCGCGCCTCGCGCTCCGCGATCAGCCGGCCGAGGCCCGCCTCGCCGAAGCTGGTACGGATCATGTCGATCAGTTCGGCATTGAGTTCGGCATGCCGGTCGGGAAAGCGCCGGTGCCCCGCTTCGGTCAGCGCGAAGACGCGGCGCGGACGGCCGCGCCCTTCGGCGACGTCCTCGTGACGCACCAGCCCGGCGCAGCCGAGCACCCCAAGCGCCTTGTGGGCGCCCATGACGGATATGCCGAAGGCGTCGGCCACGGCCTGGGCCGTTTGTGGCCCGCGCGATTTCAGCTGCAAGAGGATGCGGTCGGCGGTCGAGTGCGAGTCCATGCCCTATTTTTTAAACGAGTATGTTGACAAAAGCCAGCGGGCTATTTATAAACAGGATTGTTGAATTAAAGTTTGGCAGGCGCAAGCCGGTCAAAGACAGGATGGCGGGGTATCCGGGCCGGTGCCCCGCCATTTCTGCATTCGCTTTTTGCAAATCCCTATTCTTCGATTCCGGTCGGCAGGCCGTCGAGCGAAAGGGCGTTCTTCTCGGAGCGATAGGCGATCAGCCCCTCGGGGCCCTTGCTCTCGGCCCATTTTGCCAGCGTGTCGCGCTCGCCGGCGAAATCCATGAGCGGCACCTGATAACCGCAAGATGTCTGCACCAGGTCGATGTCGATGACGACGATCTGGCGCCGGCCGGGATAATCGGGGAAAAGGGCACAAAGCCCATCCCAGTCCGGATGCTTTTTTCCCACCACCCTGCCGGTGCCGAACAGCCTCAGAATCTGCGCCAAGCGGATGAACGAGCAGAACATGATCGTCAGCCGGCCGTTGTCGATGAGATGGGCCGCTGTTTCGTTGCCCGAGCCGGTCAGGTCGAGATAGCAGGCCCGGTTCGGGCCGAGCAGGCGAAACGTGTCGCCGCCCTTGGGGCTCAGATTGACATGCCCACCCTTGGCCGGCGCGCTGGCGACGAAGAACACGTTCTGTTCGGCGATGAAGGCGTTGAGCTTGTCGTCGAGAGCTTTGAAGAACTTGGCCATGAGCGCGTCCCGAGGCAATTGGCGAACATGTGGCGATCGCGTTCGGGTTCAGCGCGCGATGTCACCGATTTTGCCACGGCCAGCCGGGTCCGGCAATGCGTCTAGCCGCCGAAGCCCGACTTTCAGCCGCCTTCGGCCCGACCGTCCATCGGTGTCACGATCCCCGCGCTGGTCATGGGTGGGACGGGCGGTGCCTGCGCTAAAATCCAGTTGCGGAAAGCGCGGATATGGGGGGCGTTGCGCCGGCCATGCGGGTAAACGAGGTAATAGCCATAGCCCCTTGTGCATACCAGCGGGAACGGCTGTACCAGCGAGCCGTGCGCGAGATCACCGACATAGAAAGCCGGCGTCAGGATGGCGACGCCCTGACCCGAGCGAGCGACGCTCGCGGCGAGCGCTTGGGAATCGAGCCTCAGGCCGCTCTCCTTGCCCGCTCCGTCGAAGGATACCCCGGCGGCTTCGAACCAGATCGACCACCACACGTCGTTGCGGTCGATTAGTGTCAGATCCAACAGGTCGGCCGGCTCGCGGACCTGCCGCGCGGCCCGGGGCGACAGCATCGGGGTGAAGTCGGCCCGGATCAGCAGATGCGCATCGAGCCCTGGCCAATTGCCCTTGCCGGCGCGGATAGCCACGTCGACCGCATCGCGCGAGAAATCGACCAGCCGCGTGTCGATGTCGAATTTGACGGCGATGTCGGGATGTTCGATCTGGAAGCCGCCGATACGCGGCGCCAGCCATTCGGTCGCAAAAGTCTGAGTGGTGCTGATGGCAAGCAGCGCTTCCGCCCGCGCCTGGCTGGCGGCAAATGTCGACCGCATCAGCGCGAAGGACTCGATGATCCCCGGCGCCATCCGCTCGCCGGTCTCGGTCAATGCCAGCTGCCGCGGCTGGCGCAGGAACAGCGGCGCACCGATCCGCTCTTCGAGAAGCTTGATCTGGTAGCTGACCGCCGCCTGTGTCATGCCGAGTTCCTCGGCAGCACGGGTGAAATGCAAATGCCGGGCCGCCGCTTCAAAAGCGCGCAAGGCGGAAAGAGGGGGAAGCCGATCGACCAATGCCATAAATCCTGCTTATGAGAACCTATGCGAATTTCAATTGGACGGCAACCCTGATCAGGTGCACCATCAGGCAGTAACCCACTACAAACTAGCACGGTTTTCCGCCCCAAGAGGATCGTTATGGTTCAAATAGCGTTAAGATTGCCCTTTGGCTGGTTTATCCAGATTGGCCAGAACACCATGCGTTCGACCCGGTCGCCGCGCCGGGCCGTTCAGGATTTGAGGGAATTCTCCCCGCACCTGAAACGCGACCTCGGACTGCGGGACGTCGATTCGCGCGAGCATCGCCTGCGCTGAGCGGCGATGTTCCGGACACCGTGGCCCGGTCGCGACCAATTCGGAATTCGGCTCGCCAGCGAATGGGACCGCAAGAGTCTCAAGGATTGTGGTCACGCGCTCGGTGTGGCACGAATAGCACCTGATCGGTCTAGTGCAGAAAGCGCGCGTGCCCCGATGGCGGAAACGGGCGCCGGGTTCTGTTGGCGGGCATTCAGGGAGTGTTGGACTATGAGAATTTTGGGCACGGCCGCTATCGCGGCGATGATTGCGTGTGTCATCGGGACCGGCGTCAATGCGCAAGACGCCATGTGGGCGTCCGCTCCGACGGCCGATAGCTGGACCGGCTTCTATTTCGGCGGCCAGATAGGCCTTGTCGGCATGAAGAGCCACGAAAAGGGACCGGCTGTTCCGAATGGCGAGGCGTTGCTCGGCGACATACCGGTGCAGGCCGGCGTGTTCGGCGGCTTCCACTGGCAACAGACGGACTGGTGGGTCTGGGGCCTCGATGCCGAACTGAACATCGAACAGGGCGAGTTCTTCTATAATGGCTCGAAGTTCGGCTCCATGGAGATGGACGGCGCCGTGCGCGTCCAAGGCGGCTATCTGGTGGCGCCGAACGTTCTCGCCTATGCCTCGGTCGGCTATTCCTGGGCCCATTTCGACAATCGCGCCTATTATGGCGGCGGCGCAACCGGCGCCGACTTCATCGGCGGCGGCCTCCAGCTCGGCCTCGGCGTCGATGCGATGGTCACCGATACCATCATGGCACGTCTGCAGATGACCTGGGCCCATTACGGCGAGCATGCGGTTTCGAGCGGTGGCGGCGCCGCCACCAGCGAGCCAAGCATGATCGATATCCGTACTGGCGTCGCCTGGAAGTTCTAGGGCCGGTCCAGGCCTAGCGCACGATCAGCGTGCCGGCGCCGTATTCGGTGAACAGCTCGATCAGCACGGCGTGCGGTGTTTTGCCGTTGAGGATGACGACGCCCTCGACGCCGCGATCGAGCGCCTCGAAACAGGTCTCGACCTTGGGGATCATGCCGCCGGTGATGATGCCGTCGCGCATCAGCGCCCGCGCCTCGGCGACGGTCAGTTCCGGAATGAGTTCCTTGTTGGCATCGAGCACGCCCGGCACGTCGGTCAGGAACAAAAGGCGCTTGGCGCGCTGCGAGCCGGCGATGGCGCCGGCAAAGGTGTCGGCATTGATATTGTAGGTGTGGCCGTCGCGGCCGGGGGCCACCGGCGCGATCACCGGGATCATCTCGGAATGGGCCAGAAGATCGATCAGCGTCCTATCGACTTCGACCGGTTCGCCGACGAAACCGAGGTCGAGCACGCGCTCGATATTGGACGTCGGATCGATGGCCTTCTTATGCGCCTTTTCGGCAAAGACCATGTTGCCGTCCTTGCCGCAAAGCCCGATGGCCCATTCACCCTCGGCATTGATCAGCGCCACGATCTGCTTGTTGATCGAGCCGGCCAACACCATTTCGACGATTTCGACGGTTTTTTCGTCGGTGACGCGCAGCCCGCCCTCGAACTTCGATTCAATGCCCATCTTTGCGAGCATCTCGCCGATTTGCGGCCCGCCGCCATGCACGACGATCGGGTTGACCTTGGATTGCTTGAGCATGGCGATGTCCTGCGCGAAGGCCTTGCCGAGCGACTTGCTGCCCATGGCATGGCCGCCATATTTGACCACGACCGTCTTGCCTTCGTAGCGCTGCATGTAGGGCAGGGCCTGGGCGAGAATGGCGGCATCATAGATCGGATCGGGCTGGGTATCGGTCTGGTCGGTCATCAATCGTCCTCGCGGCGCGGCTCCGGGCCGGCGCAAGACCGGCGGGCTGTGTTTCTCTATCGCGAACGCGCCGACTTGTCTGCCCCAATGGCGCCACGGCGGCGGGCGTTTCGGGAGCGCGATTTGTTTGAACCCGTTGTCCCTTTGGCGCGTCTTCTCCCACAACGAGGAGAAGTGCTCATGGTTGGCCGCAACTACATGCCCGTCCTGTTGGCCTCCGGCGCCAGCGCCGTTGTCGTCGCGGCCTGTGTCGCCATGCTGGCCACCCTGCAGACGCTCGTCGGCGCCTGACCGAAGGATGCATGGTTAACAAGACATGAAACCTTTCGGTCGCTCCGTGCGTTTTGGTTTGGTCACGTCCGTCCGCCGAGGGAGTTGTTCCATGCACCGCAGTCCCGTCTACCCGAACCTGATCGGCGCCCTCGCCGTCGCCGTCTTCATTCTCGGCACCGCCGCCGGCACGCTTTCGGTCGTCTCGGCCACCAGCCTTGCCCATATCCATGCCGACCGGAATGGCGGCGACCTTCTCGAACTGGAGCGCATTCTCTAGTCTGTGCCCGGTTGCACCTTTGTCCGGACGGCGCCATTATGGCTGTTCCTCCCGAGTGTTGACCCGTCCGGACCATCATGAGACTGACCATATTGCAGGTGGGCGAGGCCCCGGGGCCTCTGCGCGACCACTATCCGCGTTTCGGCCCGTTCTTCGAGCGCATGTTCGCCGATCTCGACATGGGCTTCTGCTTCGATTCGATCCCCATACTCGACGGCGCGCCCCTGCCCGATCCGGGCGTTGTCGAGGGCGTGATCATCACCGGCTCGGCGCAGGGCGTTTATGACACCCCCGCCTGGATCGATCCTCTGCGCCGCTTCATCCGCGACGCCCATGAGGCGGCAACGCCTATGCTCGGCGTTTGTTTCGGCCACCAGATCATGGCCGATGCGCTCGGCGGCGATGTCAGGAAGTCCGAAAAGGGCTGGGGCATCGGCCGGCATGTCTACGATGTCGTGCCAGGGCACGACGCGCTCGCCGGCCTCGGCAACAGTATCGCCATCGCCGCCAGCCATCAGGATCAGGTGATTGTGCCGCCGCCGGGCGCCGAGACCTTTCTGTGCTCCGACTTCACGCCTCATGCCGGCCTGCTTTACGCCAATGGCGCAGCAATCTCGGTGCAGCCGCATCCCGAATTCGATGTCGGGTTTTCCAGGGCGCTGGTCGAATTGCGCCGCGGCAATCCCCTGCCCACAGAGGTGATCGACGAACGCCTCGCCTCGCTCGACGCGCCGCTCGACAACAAGGCTCTGGCAAAAACGCTGGCGAGGTTCTTGCTAGACGCGGCCGGCTAAACGGTGAAGCCGGCGATCTCGGCCCGCAACGCTTCGATGCCCGTCCCTTTTTCGGACGAGGTGGCGATCAGTACCGGATGGGCGGCCGGGCGCTTGGCGATGGCCTTTTCGGTTTTGGCGATCGCCGCCTCGAGCTCGGCGCTGCCCGGCTTGTCGCATTTGGTCAAAACGACCTGATAGCTCACCGCCGCCTTGTCGAGCTCGTTCATCAGACTGAGGTCATTGGCCCTGGGCCCGTGGCGCCCGTCGACCAGAAGGTAGACGCGCCGGAGATTCGGCCGCCCGGTCAGATAGGCGTGGATCAGCCGCGTCCAGGCCATGACCTTCGGCTTGGGCGCCTCGGCAAAGCCGTAGCCGGGCATGTCGACAATGACGAGCGGCGCCGTTTCCGAAGCGAAGATGTTGAGCTCCTGCGTCCGCCCCGGCGTGTTGGAAGTGCGCGCCAGCGTCGTGCGGCCGGTCAGGGCGTTGATCAGCGAGGACTTGCCGACATTCGAACGCCCGGCAAAGGCGATCTCGATCCCGTCCGGCGCCGGCAGGTCGGCGATGCTGACGCAGCCCTTGACGAAGACGAAAGGCCGGGCGAACAGCAGCCGCCCGGCCTCGATCAGGTCCTCGGATGGGCCCTGGCCCGTCATGTCAGTTTCCCGGCTTGCCGTCGGCGCTCTTTCGCAATCCCAGACTTTGCAGAATATTGCCGAACAGGTCGACCTCGGCGCCGTTGCGCTTCATGATCACCCATTGCTGCAAGAGCGACAGGAAGTTGTTCCAGGCCCAGTAGATGACCAGACCCGCCGGGAACGAGCCGAGCATGAAGGTGAACAGGATCGGCATCAGGTTGAAGATCATCGCCTGGCTGGGATCGGGCGGCGGCGGGTTGAGCTTCATCTGCACCCACATGGTGATCCCCATGACGAGCGGCCAGAACCCCAGATGCAGGAAGCTGCCGATCAGCGGGATGGCGGTCGGGTCGTAGGGAATGAGCCCGAACAGGGTGAAGATATTGGTCGGATCGGGCGCCGCGAGATCACGGATCCAGCCGTAGAACTCGGCATGGCGCATCTCGAGCGAGATGAAGATGACGGTATAGAGCGAGAAGAACACCGGGATCTGGATCAGCACCGGCCAGCAGCCGGCGATCGGGTTGATCTTTTCCTTGGCGTAAAGCTCCATCATCGCCTTTTGCTGGGCGGCCTTGTCGTCCTTGTACTGCTCCTGGATGAGCTTCAATTGCGGCTGCACCACGCGCATGCGCGCCATCGAAGCATAGGAGCGGTTGGCCAGGGGGAAGAACACCAGCTTGACCAGAACCGTCACCGCCATGATGGCGAGGCCGAAATTGCCGAGAATGCCGTAGAGCCATCTGAGGAGCCAGAACAGCGGATAGGTCAGGAAGTGGAACCAGCCCCAGTCGATCAGAAGATCGAGCCGGTCGAAGCCGTGCTGGGTGTCATAGCCGGAAATGACCTCCTCGACCTTGGCTCCCGCGAACACATAGCTCTTGGAGCTTCCGGTCGCCCCGTCGGCCACCACGACTGGGGCCGAGCTGACGAAGCTCGTCTGGTATTCGTCGAACCCTTGCGTGCTACGCCATGAGAACAGCGCATTCATTTCCGAGCCGGGCTCGGCGATGACTGTGGTCGCCCAGTATTTGTCGGTGATGCCGAGCCAGCCGGTGGTATTGTCGAGGCGCACCTGCTGCTCATTCTTGAGGTCGTCGTATTTCCTCGAAATGTAGTTGTTGGCGCCGAGCACGCCGACCGGGCCTTCGTGCTGGATGAAAAAGTTCTGGACCGCCGGCTTGCCGAGGCGCGACACCCGCGCATAGGGGTAGAGCGCAATCGTGTCGCCGCTCTTGTTCTCGACCGCCTGGGTGATGGTGAACAGGTATTTGGCATCGACCGCGAAGGTACGGCGGAAGGTGAGCCCGTCGCCATTGTCGTAGACAAGGGTGACCGGGCTGTCGACCGTGAGCGTTTCCGACCCCTCGGCCAACGACCATTGTGTCGCGGTCGTCGGCACCTTGATGGCGGTGTCGGCCGGCGCCACCCAACCCTGTTCGGCGAAATAGGGCTGCGGCGCTCCGGCGGGCGACAAGAGGGTGATGATCGGCGAGCCCGGATCGACGGTCTCGTGAAAATCCTTGAGCGACAGATCGTCGATGCGGCCGCCGGTGAGATTGATCGAGCCGGCAAGGGCCGGCGTGTCGATCATGACGCGCGCACTGGCCGCCACCGCGTCGGCGCGGCTTTCAAAGGCGCTGGCCGGACCGGCACCGGCCGGCATCGTGCCTGCTTCGCCCGTCGCTGTTGCATCCGGGGTCGCCAGGGCCGCACCGTCGGCCTGTTCCGCCTGCTGCTGGACGGCGAGCTCGGCTTGGCGCTGGGCCTGTTCCATCTGCGGGCCGGCGACGAGATATTGCCAGCCGAACAGGATCGCCATGGCCAGGACGGCGGCGATGATGATGTTACGGTTGTCTTGCATTTGGGTGCGTTTCCGGACGATTGGACGGTTTCTGGCCGTGAACGCGCGCGATCAGGCTCTGAAGATTGGTCACGAGGGTTTCGAACGGCGCCGACAACACGTCGCGCCGCCCGATCACGACATAGTCATGTCGTGACGAAAAGGCGTCGGCGCAAGCCTCAGCCGCCGCGCGCAGCCGCCGCTTGATGCGGTTGCGTTCGGGAGCATTGCCTGCCTTCTTGGTCACGGTGAAACCGACCCCGGTATCGTCAACGCCAGTACTGATCGCCTGAACAACCAGCCCGCTGCGGCTGGCGCGTCTGCCCCGGGCCGCTGCCACAAACTCGGCGCGCGTCTTCAGCCTGCGCATGCGGCCGGACGACCGGCCGGACATTCCGCTCAGGCGGAAAGACGCTTGCGGCCGCGCGCGCGGCGCGCGTTCAGGACTTTGCGGCCATTGCGGGTGGACATGCGGGCACGGAAACCGTGGCGGCGCTTGCGCACAAGGCGGCTCGGCTGGAATGTACGCTTCATCGGACCAAACCGCGCCGGGCACGGTTCCTTCTGTTTCGTTCTGCGCGAGATGGACCGGGGGCAGCCAGACGGTGGCCCCGCCGGCCGCTCGCAATTTCTCGCGGCTTATAAGAAAACGCGTGGCCTAAGTCAACGCGCCCGGCGTCCGTCGCGCCACGATCGCCGCCGCACACGCCGTAAAGCCGCCTTATCAACAAGGGTCACGTCACGGTGATGCCCCGGCGACAAACCGTCGCCGAGACACTAGGTGTGTTCGCACGCCGGGCTCTTGCCGGCAATTCCAGCCTTCAGGAAGCCCCGATTGGCCGACAGCAACATCGCAATGACAGACGACAAGCCCCTGTGGCGCCGGGTTGCCCCGTTCGCAATTCTCGTTGCCGGCCTTTTCGCCGTTCTCGTTTTGGCGGCACAGGCGGGCTTCGGTTTCGACGCGCTGGCGGTCAATTACCAGGTCCTTGCCGACTGGGTCGCAACGGAGCCGGTGCTGGCCAGCCTTGTCGCCTTTGCCGTCTATGCCGTCGCGACCGCCGTTTCCTTTCCCGCCGCCTGGCTTTTGACCGTGGCGCTCGGGCTGCTGTTCGGCTGGCTCTGGGCCGCGGTCGTCGTCGTCTTCGCCGCCACCGCCGGTGCCGTCGGCATATTCCTTGCCGCGCGCCTGGCCTTTGCCGATTTCTTCCGTGCCCGCGCCGGCGGCTGGGTGAAGTCCCTGGCCGACGGATTCAGGAACGACGCCTTTTCCTACATGTTGTTTTTGCGGCTTGTGCCGGCCGTGCCCTTCGTCGTCGTCAACGTCGCCCCGGCCATTCTCGGGGTGTCGCTACGGGTCTTCGCCCTGTCGACCCTTGTCGGCATTGTTCCCGGCGTCTTTGTTTACGCCTTTGCCGGCGAGGGCCTCCGCTCGATCGTATCGGAACGGGCCGAAACCTGCGCCGCCGGCCTGCCGCCCTGCGGCACGCCGTTCACCGCCGGGAGCCTCGTGACACCGGAAATCGTCACCGCCCTTGTTTTGCTGTCGCTTCTGTCGCTGCTGCCGGTTGTGGTCCGGCGCTTCAAGCGGCATCATGAGGGCTGACGCCACTCACCGGATATCCAAATGGCCGAACTCCTGACACCCGATCTGTGCATCATCGGCGGCGGATCGGCTGGCCTCAGCGCCGCCGCGACCGCCCGCGCCTTTGGCGCCTCGGTCGTGCTCGTCGAAAAAGGCGAGATGGGCGGGGATTGCCTCAACACCGGCTGTGTGCCGTCCAAATCCCTGATCGCCGCGTCACGGCTAGCCGAGGCCGGACGGCGCGCCGCCGGTTTCGGCGTCAGCTTCGAGCCGCCGCGCATCAATTTCGGCCGCATTCACGACCACGTTTCCGAGGTGATCGCCTCGATCGCTCCCAATGACAGCGTCGAACGCTTCGAGGGCCTCGGCGTCACAATCATTCGTGGCCGGGGCAGATTCGTCGACAAGAGGACCCTCGAGGCCGACGGTCGGTCCGTCCGCGCCCGGCGCTTCGTCATCGCCGCCGGCTCGCGTCCCGCCATTCCGTCCATTCCCGGCATCGACGGCGTCGATTATCTCACCAACGAGACAATTTTCGACCAGACCCGCAAGCCGGCCCATCTCATCATCATCGGCGGCGGGCCGATCGGAATGGAACTAGCCCAGGCGCATCACCGCCTCGGCTCGGAGGTCACGGTGATCGAGACCGCCGATTTCCTCGCCAAGGACGATCCGGAACTGGTCGGCATCGCCACAAGGCGCATGCAGGAGGAAGGTGTCGCGCTGATGGGGCGCACCGCCGTCATCGGAATCGTGCCAAGCGGCAACGGCATCGCCGTAACCGTCGAAAACGAGCGTGGCAGCGAGACCGTCGTGGGGTCGCATCTGCTCGTCGCCGCCGGCCGCAGGCCCAATATCGAGGATCTCGGGCTCGACGCCGCCCATGTCCGCACCGACCGGCGCGGCGTGGTCGTCGATGCCTCGATGCGCAGCTCCAACCGGCGCATCTACGCCATCGGCGACATTGCCGGCGGGCTGCAGTTCACCCACGCCGCTTCCTATCATGCCGGCCTCGTCATCCGCTCGGCCCTGTTCGGCCTGCCGGCGCGCGAGAACCGGACGATCGTGCCCTGGTGTACCTTCATCGATCCCGAGATTGCCGCGGTCGGTCTCGGCGAGGCCGAGGCGCTGAGGCGCTATCCTGACACGGCACGGATTCTCCGATGGAGCTATGGCGAAAGCGACCGCGCCCGCGCCGAACGCCGCACCGACGGGCTGATCAAGCTGATCACCTTGAAGAACGGCCGCATTCTCGGCTGCACCATCTGCGGCGAGGGGGCCGGCGAGATGATCTCGCTGTTCGCCTACGCCCTCGCCAACCGGCTCAAGGTCGGCTCCCTGATGAAGTTCGTGGCGCCCTATCCGACGCTCGCCGAAATGGCGAGGCGCGTCGCCGTCGAACATTACCGCGGCGCGCTCGGCTCGCCCTGGATCGGGCGCTGGCTCGGCCTCGTTCGCCTCCTGCCCTGAAAAGCCCGGCTGCGTGTATCCACGCGTGTCGGCCGGCTACCGGCTTTTCCTTTGGCGGCAAACCCATTAGCGTGTGGCAATGGTCGAAGAGCAGCCACGCGTACCCGATTTTCTCACCGGCATTTCCGTCAGGCTGATCGCCACGATCATCCTGGTGATCATGCTTGTGGAAGTGGTGATCTACCTGCCCTCGGTCTCCAATTTCCGCGCCAACTGGCTCTCCAACAAGCTGGCGATCGGCGTGGTGGCGGCGCGGGTGCTCGACGTCGTGCCCGACGCCATGAGCCTGCCCGAGACCCTGACCGACCGGCTGTTGACAGCGGCGGGGGCGGTGGCCATCGCCTACAGGCGCGACGGCCAGAGCCAGCTCATCGAGCGCACCGACGTGCCCATGCCGATGGCCGAGGTCACCGCCGACATGCGGCACGACGATCCGGTCAGCCTGATCGGTGGGGCGCTCGAAATGCTGTTCTTCGGCTCGGACCGCACCCTCAGGGTCGTCGGCACGGTGCCAGGAACCAACGCGCTCGTCGAACTGCTCATTTCCGAAGCGCCGCTGCGCGCGGACATGCTGGTCTATTCGCGCAACATCTTCATCCTGTCGCTGATCGTGGCCATGATGACGGCCTCGGTGATCTTCGTGGTGCTGTCGCGTTCGCTCATCCGTCCGATCCGTCGGCTGATTTCCAACATGATGGCCTTCCGTCGCGAGCCGGAAAACGCCACCCTGATCAACGCGCCGTCGCCGCGCCGCGACGAGATCGGCGTCATGGAG
>Ga0180009_10003807_pt1 | contig 16955 bp, 15 predicted proteins | sample OS_PC_MetaG_FD_123537 | JGI IMG/M metagenome (GOLD analysis project Ga0180009, IMG submission 123537) | Groundwater microbial communities from the Aspo Hard Rock Laboratory (HRL) deep subsurface site, Sweden - OS_PC_MetaG | ecosystem: Environmental > Aquatic > Deep subsurface > Groundwater...
AAATAATGCGCAGTTGCGGAAGAGCCTGCCCGCCCCAGGTTTGAGGAGGACGTCCCTTTCTGTTTTACCGTCCCGTGCCGGAAAAGTTATTAAGATATCGAGAACCGTCCCCTATTCGGCCTCATCCTTTCTTCAGGCCCCGACAAAGGCGGACATTGGGAGATATCCCGGTGAAAATGCTCCGCCAAAGGGGAGCGGGCAGGCAATTAAGCACACTGTCCCCGAAGTCACAATCCCCTTCTTTCCCCCTTTTTTACAAAAGGGGGATGAAGGGGGATTTTGTAAAAGTTTGAGCAGTCAATATGTCAAGTTGCATTAGCGGTAGTATATGGTTTTGAGGCCAGGCTGCAAAAGACACTGGAGCGGCATAAATCAGTCTGTTGAAAAAAGAGGTTTGTGGGGAATAGCGAGGATCGGGTATTTAAGCGTTTAAGCAATATCCCTTATGCCTCCCGTATATGCTACTGTCCCCTATGCCTGCTTATATGGTGAGCCGTAACGTAATCAATACAAGTAGATAATGTTGCTCCCCCCGGTGAGTCCGATATATGAAAAAAGTCCCCCAAAAACTTATATATCTGGTGGCTGCTGCCAGACCTAATTTCATGAAGATTGCCCCACTGTACCATGCTCTTTCTGCTGAGCCTTGGGCAGAACCGCGTATTATCCATACTGGGCAGCATTATGACAAAAACATGTCAAATGCGTTTTTTCGGGATTTCGGACTTCCAGTTCCATATGTGAATTTTGGGGTTGGTAGTGGTTCACATGCAGAACAGACCGCTAAGGTGATGATCGCATTTGAGAAAATTGCTTCCAGGGAAAGGCCCGACCTTATAATTGTTGTCGGTGATGTCAACTCAACTATGGCGTGCACGATAACGGCGGTTAAACTCGGATTGCAGATAGCTCATTTGGAAGCCGGCCTTCGCTCTTTCGATCGCAGAATGCCGGAGGAAATAAACCGTATCGTAACCGACTCATTAGCGGCTATGCTTTTCACCCCCTCGCCTGACGCGGATGAGAATCTGTTGCGGGAAGGTATCGCTCCGGGTAAGATCCGGCGCGTCGGGAACATAATGATCGATTCTTTGGAGATGTTGAGGGGGAAAATAGAGAACCAGGACACATACAGGCAATTGGCTTTGATCCCCGGCAATTATGGGGTCGTGACGCTCCACAGGCCATCAAATGTGGATGATTCGGCAACATTAAAAAAAATAATGCGCGTTCTTCAAAATGTTTCGCGGGATATCCCGCTGGTCTTTCCGATCCATCCGCGCACGCGGAAGATATTAAAAAAGATCAAGTTCAATATGCAGGGCTCAAAAGTGAGATTAGTGGATCCTCTGGGATATGCATCCTTTATGAACCTTGTTTTTAACTGCAAGTTCGTCCTGACGGATTCGGGGGGCGTTCAGGAAGAAACCACTTATCTTAATATCCCGTGTCTGACCCTGCGCGAGAACACGGAACGCCCCATCACGGTCTCCAATGGGACCAATAAATTGATCGCTATCAATTCGCTGGAGCGATGCGTGACCGCCATAAATAATGGCCGCTGGAAAAAGAGCAAAGCGATAAAGCTCTGGGATGGGAGTACTTCTAAACGAATTGTTGGGGTCCTCAAGGGCTTTGTCGTTTAGAGTTGATTTGCATTTATCTGTGCTTCCCTGATTAAACATGCGATTTGGCAACAAGGGAACACACTGGGTTGAGTTACCGGCACAGGAAGCTGTGACAGCCAGGCATGGAGCAGTAAGCGGAAACATGAGAGAGCAAATCAAAAAAATACCAATACTTGGCAATATCGCCAGAGCAATATATTGGAAAATAAAGGGCAATCGAATAAAACCCAAGCCTTTTCCCGGCTCCGAGCAATATTGGAAGGAACGGTATAGTGCTGGAGGGAATTCAGGTGTCGGATCATATGATAAATTTGCCCAGTTCAAGGCGGAAGTTGTTAATCGTTTTGTCGTTGAACATGACGTGGGGACGGTGATCGAATTTGGATGCGGGGATGGAAACCAGTTAAGACTTGCTGACTACCCAAAGTATCTTGGGTTTGATGTAAGTGAAACAGCCCTTTCCCTGTGCAAGCAGATATTCATCTCTGACAGCAGCAAAACATTCAAACTTATGCGTGAATATGCCATGGAGAAAGCGCATCTTGCGTTATCATTGGATGTCGTTTTTCACCTGGTAGAAGATGAATGTTTTTTGAATTACATGCGGGTATTATTCGGAGCGGCTGATCGTTATGTGGTTGTCTACTCAAGCGACTCTGATGATAACGTGGGCTACGAAGGAACACACATAAAACATAGAAAAGTTACAGAATGGATTCAGAAAAATATATCAGGGTGGGTCCAGATAGAGCATATACCGAACAGATATCCATACAAAGGGGATTATCTGACAGGGTCTTTTGCTGATTTTTTTATCTACAAAAAATCCAATTAAAGAATTGGAGGGAATATGGAGCATGCAAAAGAGCACATCAGCCCAGAGCACGTTGAATCCCCGCTTGCTTATGTGCTTTATCTTCGCCATCTTCGTGCGTATGAGTTTGCCGGAAGCATTATTGGTGAAAATTGCAATGTGTTGGATATCGGTTGCGGTGAAGGATATGGGGCTGCCTACTTAGCTAACAGCAGTCCGACTATAAATATCACGGCACTAGATGTGCGCGAGGATTCTATTAAGCATGCCCAAAACAAGTATCCGTTAAAGAACTGCCAATATATACATTATGATGGCCATGGAATCCCACAACAGGATTCCTCTTTTGACGTAGTTTTATGCTTTCAGGTGATTGAGCATATTAAGGACGATTATGGATTTATATCGGAGACCCATCGACTGCTTAAGCCAAACGGTGTTTTAATAATGACAACTCCCAACAAGACGCATCGGTTGATTTCCTGGCAAAAGCCTTGGAATACGTACCATGTCAGAGAGTATTATCCAAAGGAGCTGGTGCAGTTGTGTGCAAGAACTTTTGCGCAGGTGGACATTAAAGGGGTTTTTGGTAACGAGGGAATTCAGCGTTTAGAAATCAACAGAGTTAAATCTCTAAAAGGTCATAGATACTTTTTAAGAGTTGTGCTTCTTGGCACTATTATGAGAGCAATTGGTTTTTTTATGCCGAAGTCTTTGAAGGAATTCTTTAAGAAACTGCTTTTGCGGGGCTCTCAGCCCGTGGCCGATGGATGCTTTAATTATAAAACAAGTGACTATTGTATTAAAGAGCAGTTATTAGATGAGTCCTTGGACTTGCTGGCGATTTGCAGAAAATAAACCATCCGAATTGGCAGAATATTATACGCGATGTTCTGGTTGGAAGATCTAATGGGCCAATTTCTCCAGTATTTACACTCCGGTCCCTAGCATTATGGTGAATCAAAATAATATCCGTAACGACAGGGAATTCACTCCCCCTTGTGTCGATCTTGGGCGCCAAGATGCGGTTTTCAATATGGTCTTTGAAGGCGACTTGAAGGGGCGTGCCGTCCGCGGTGCCGCCATTTCGTTCGGCGGACAGGGTGTGAAATTTTTCCTGCAGTTAGTTTCAACCATGGTGCTGGCCAGACTTTTGACCCCGCAGGATTTTGGCCTTATCGCTATGGTTGTTGCCGTGACTGGATTTATGTTGATATTCAAGGATCTGGGCCTTTCCGCTGCAACCGTGCAGAAAGCCGAAATAAATCACGCCCAGATCAGTACTCTGTTCTGGATAAACACAGCTATCGGCTTTGCCATAATGCTGATAACTATAGCCTTGGCGCCGGTTGTTGTCTGGTTTTACAAGGAGCCAAAGCTGTTGTGGGTAACGATCGCCTTAGCCAGCGGCTTTATCTTGAGCGGCCTCACGGTTCAACACCAGGCACTCTTGACCCGACAGATGCGCTTTTCAGCATTGGTTGTTATTGATATCATCGCCCTGAGTGTCAGCATTGTCATCGGCATTGCCGGTGCTTGGGCCGGGTTGAGGTATTGGGCGCTGGTATTAATGCAATTGGCAATGCCCCTTACGACGGTTGTAGGCGTCTGGATAGCAAGCGGCTGGCGGCCGGGATTGCCGACATTGCACTCAGGAGTGCGGTCTATTCTGGCCTTCGGCGGCAACCTGACCGGATATGGTTTTGTGAATTACTTCGGTAGAACCTTCGATAATATTCTCTTGGGCCGCTACTGGGGCGAGAGTCCCCTGGGATTCTATACAAAAGCCTATTCTCTGCTCCTTTTGCCTATCGGTCAGATTGTAGCGCCCATGACAGCCGTGGCTATCCCTACGCTAAGCCGGTTGCAGAACGAGCCGGAGCGCTTTCGCCACTACTATCTTAAGGCTATTAAGCTGATCTCCTACGTTAGTATGCCGCTGATCGTCGCTATGGCCGTCCTATCTAATGAAATTGTGGCGGTAGTTTTGGGTAAACAATGGATGCAAGCTTGTCCTATATTCAGGATTCTCGCGGTTGCCGCGCTATGGCAGCCTGTTGGCAGCACGATCGGGTGGGTATTTGTGTCTCTTGGCCAGACTCGCAGAATGTTTATTTGGGCTTGCATTGCGATTCCGTTAATAATTATATCTTTTCTGATCGGACTCCCATGGGGCGCTATTGGCGTCGCAAGCGGATATTCGATCTCTAGCTGTATATTAATTTATCCTCAATTCGTATTTGCGTTGAAACACACTCAAATAACCGCCGGAGATGTGTTCTCCGTCATCTTGCGCCCCCTTGCCGCAAGTGTCGTTATGGGTATTATTATGTTCATTGCGGGCGCCCATGTCGCTGCGTTCGGCCCGATATCTATTATCGCAATTTCCTTGTTTGCGGGCGGAATAGCGTTGTCGTTGCTTGCGTGCGGATTTCGGTCGATCGGGCGCGACATAAAAGACATTATGGCGGCTGTAAATTTAAACTTTTAGAAGACCGGGGTTTTATGCGAATAAGTTTGCAGAAATGGTGTCGGGCCTTGGGACTCCAAAGAGGGATCGAAAGACATAATTTTGCATTCCGCCAATTAATGGACCGATGTGCCGAGACTTTTCCTTATCGGGGGCGCGTGGTTGACCTGGGATGCGGAACTGCGCCGTATAAAGACATTATTTTGGCTGTGGCTGATGAATATATTGGCGTTGACTGGACAAAGACCATTCATGATCAGAGTAGGGTCGATGTGTTTGCCGATCTGTCGAAGCCGCTGCCATTTGCTGACAGTTACGCCGACACTGTGGTCTCCTTCGAGGTGCTGGAGCATTTGCCGGAACCGATTCTTTTTCTCTCTGAGTGCAACCACATTCTGCGGCCGGGGGGGATGCTGTTTATGACCGTTCCTTTCATGTGGCAGATACACGAGGAACCCCATGATTATTTTAGATACACTCAATATGGCCTGCGGTATCTTTTGGAGAAAAATGGTTTTTCCGAAATTGCGATTAAAGAGAAAACGGGGTTTTGGCTGATGTGGTGGCTCAGGTTTAATTATCACACGGTTCGTTTTGCCCGGGGGCCAGTGAAGTATTTGTGGTACCCGGTCTGGTGTTTTACGCAAGTTCTTGGCATCTTGCTGGACAAAGTTAATCCTGGCAGCGGACAGCCTGCGGGTTATGTGATCCAGGCAAAGAAGCCCGGGCATAAATAGTCTTATGATGAAAGTATTTGTTATTCCAACATGGTATCCGACAAAGCACCGGCCATTATGGGCAAATTGGATGTTGCCGCATATCGAACTTCTCCGGGAAAATGGTATCGAGTCCTACGTGTTACAGCTGGGGCTTGATGATGAGCTGATTCCGCCTAACACGGATCCATGGGAGCAACCGATCAGATTTCTTAACGACAGACACTTGTATGTTCCTGTGCCGGATGCAACGGGACAATACCAGAGGAGCCGCTTCTTTTATGGCAGATTTCTTCAACGATATACTGACCGGTTAAGAGATATGTTCAATATGGCCGTAAAGAAATGGGGCAAGCCGGACATCTTTCACGCCCACGTTTCTCTGCCGGCCGGGTTTTGCGCGGCGAATTTGGGACGTGAGACTGGTATACCGGTAATCGTGCAGGAGCACTATACGGGTTTTGAGTCGGATGCGAGATTCTGGTGGCGAACAGGTTGTTTTGTCCGGGAAATGGGCAGACATGTTCATGGGTTTTATGCTGTAAGCCCAGGCTATGCAAAGCGTATTGAGGTCACCGGGCTTCTGAAAGTTACCGGTGTGCTGCCAAACCCCATAGATACGGAACTTTTTCAGCCCTGTCTGCGCTCAAACCTTGGAGATTCCTTTCGGATCGTAACCACGGGGGACATGGGTTTCAATAAGGGGACGGATTTACTTTTCGAAGCGCTCCGTCTGCTGTTACCGAAGCTGCCGTGGTCGTTAACGCTCTTTGGTGAAACCGCTAACCGGAAGAAGTACTCCAGATGGCTGGACGACCCCGAGTTCTCAAGTCGTGTTTCGCTGCCGGGCAAGGTTACCCAGGAAGAACTTGTGAAAGCATATTCATCCAGTGCTGTTTATGTAGTATCCAGCCGGATAGAAACAGCTAACGTTTCAATGTTGCAGGCCATGGCGTGTGGGATTCCAGTGGTTGCGACTCGCTGTGGCGCGCCGGAAACTTTGATCGACGATTCTGTTGGCTTGTCGGTAGAGCCGGACAATCCGGAAGCTTTGGCTCGAGGAATATTGGAAGTGGCGAGAGATATGGGACGTTATAATTCGAAAGAACTGCGGAAATTTGTTGTGGAGCATTATTGCAAGCCGGTTATAGCCAACAAGGTTGCCGATGCTTATGGAAAAGCAATTGTTTCAGGGGCACACCAGGCGTAATTCTGTTCAGTAATTGATTCGGCCGTCGCGTAAGGCCGCGAGTTAATGGAAATATATGGTCGCGTGATCGAGCGGGGTTTATTGTAATGGTCGCACTGCTTTTGTATATATATTCTTTTATAATACCGCTTTTTGACCGACCAACAAGCGGTGACAGCAGGGATTATTATTTGATGTATATAATTTCCCTGGCCGTTTTAGGCGTTATTTCCGCCATATATAGATTCTCCACAAGTAAAGTCGCTATAAATAAATTTTTTGTCTTATGCGCCATAATCATCGGGTTCGGATTTGTGGGCGCTCTGGCGTACGGCGAAAATATCCTCTATTTCCGCTATTCCTTCAGTATGGTTTTTTTATACGCGATAATGCTGCTGGTGTATAATCACCTGTCTTATGAGCAGGTGACCCGCATGTTCCTGTTTTATGGGGCCGGGCTTTTGGTCGGGGCCATACTTGGGGGCATGGGCGAGTGGGGGATGCGGCTTAGTGGCGATATTGTAAGCGCAGGAAATGTCGGCATCATGCCGCCCATAATTATTGCCATATGCCTTAATAAAATACTTCAATCGGGCCCCAACGTTTATAAGGGCGCACTGCTAGGCCTGGGTTCTTTTTTAATTTATTTATCTGCCTTTACTCAAAGCAGGATCAACTTCGTACTATTGTGCCTGGTGGGATTGTACTTTTTCATTGTTTGCCGAAACAGATTTCGGCGCTATAGAACTGTCTTTTCGGTGTTCTTTATTATCATTCTTGCGACGGTAGGGATATATTATTACCAAACATTCCAATACCGGTTTCAAGATCCCATCTCCACGCAACAGATATCCATGGATGTTTTAACCAACCCGGATGCGGTGGATTACAGTATCCTCACGAGAGTGGGGTTTGTTCTCGCCGGCGTCAACATCTTTATCGATAATCCATTGGGTGTGGGGTTCGGTAATTTTACTGATTTTCTCGCCGAGTATAATACGCTTACCAATATCACAATCGCCCACCCGCACAATACATATATTGAAATACTTGTGTCGACTGGGATCGGCGGCACTTTGTGCGCGCTCTTTCTCGTGTGGTATCTGTTCCAAAGATTAAAAGGCGACAGTTTTATGCAGCTGATATTAGTGCTGTTGCTGGTTGCGGGACTTTCTAGCACCCTGATATACGATAAAATGTTATTTCTCCTATTCGCATCGCGTGATGTCCTTGCTTCAAATAGTATGGAAAAAAGCGGGGCGAAGGAAACGGTTAAAGCTTAAGAGGAAAAGATCATGGAAATTAAACCCGCCTCATTCTTTAAAAAAGAGGCATCTATTTGTTGGGCCTCTCCCGGCGTGCACGAGAAAGTTGTGGAAATACTTGATACTACTTTTGCCGCTCGCGGGAAGGTGTTGGACCTCGGATGCGGCCCCGGGGCATTGTCCGACAGGCTTCGCAAACTCGGTTTTTCGGTTGTTGCAGTGGATAAGTTCCCTGAGGTGTTTCTTTAACAAGTGTTTCGCGGTATGGTAATGCTTATATGAAAAGTAATTCAGAAATAGTCCATGCAGATAAAAATGCATGGATTTCCACGCGAAAAACGCTGCCTATAAAAGCCGCGCGGTGGTTTATAAATAAGGTCCCATTTAGGGGAAGATTGCGGGTAGCCAATTTGATCAGTTTACTGTTTGTGCCACGTAGTCGGGTTGTGCTTCAGCATATAAATGGCGGCTATATGGTGTTTGATTTTAAGAATATGCATGAAATCAGCATGTATTTTGATGTGTTTGCCCCAGCGTTGTCGGGGACTATTAAAAGCGTTTTGAGACCGGGTGATATATTCATTGACTGTGGTGCCAACATCGGTTATTTTACTTTCCTGGCCGCATCTTTGGTGTCTCCCTCGGGATGCGTTTTATCTATTGATGCCAACCCGTTTTGCATAGAACGCATAAAAGAGAGCAAGCTTTGCGGCAAGTACAGCAATATTACTATTATCGAAGGTGCCGTAGGCGAATCCAGCGGAGAGATGTGTTTCAATATTGCAGATGATCCTATGTATTCGAGTTTTTCGGATTTAAATCAATTGGATTTCGCGAAAACTAGTAAGACGATAAAAGTCCCTATTTATACGCTGGATGATCTTTGGGGGCGGTTCCTTGCCGGTTCCGGGGAAAAGATACGGTTTTTAAAGCTCGATGTTGAAGGCGCAGAGATAGACGCTCTAAAGGGGATGCCCAACATATTAAAAGAAAAACGAATTGAATATATTTATATAGAAACGCACAAACAACAAATAGAGCTCAGGGCTCAAAAGTATACGGATGTGTTTACTATTCTTGAGCAGAATGGGTATAAGGTGTGTAAACAGTTTAATCAGTCCACATATTTGTATAAGTTGTTGGAATAATTTCAATAAAAAAGTTGATGTGGAATGCGTAAAACTAACTCACCGCACAGGGGAATATTTGTCGTACTTGCTTCAAATAGCAGGGGAAAAAGCAGGGCGAAGGAAACGGTTAAAGCTTAAGAGGAAAAGATCATGGAAATTAAACCCGCCTCGTTCTTAAAAAACAGGACATCTGTTTATTGGGCTGCTCCCGGCGTGCACGAAAAAGTTGTGCAGATCCTTGATACAGCTTTTGTTGCCCGCGGGAAGGTGTTGGACCTTGGGTGCGGTCCCGGGGCATTGTCCGACAGACTTCATAAACTCGGCTTTTCGGTTGTTGCAGCGGATAAGTTCCCCGAGGTGTTTCTGTATCACTCCACAATACCTTTCATTCAGCAAGATGTCGAAGATGAATGGGTGAATATTAAGGATGGCTTTGACGTGATCATAGCCGTTGAGATTGTGGAGCATTTAGAGAACCCGTATCTGTTCATCAGGCGGTGTTTTGAGAAGTTGCGGACGGGTGGAACGCTGGTCCTTACTACGCCTAATGCGGCACACTATGTTTCAAGGCTCATGTTTTTGCGGAGCGGACTTTACGATCTGTATTCTCCTTCCAAGGTTAAAGCTGAAACACTGACTCTGAGCGGCAACAAGCTGCCTCAGCATATAAATTTGTTTACGGACTGGATGGTCCGTTTCAACCTGGAAAGGGCGGGGTTCACCCAGGTCAGATTCTTTAAATCCAATAATTGGTTGTCCGGATTGTTTCCTTTTCCAAGACATCCTTTACGGTTCTTGCCGAGGTTCCTATATCACTTTTTGGGCACGCTTTGCCTGCCCTTGCTGCATTCTGAAGAAAAGGGTAGTGTTATCACTAAGACTCTGATAGTCAGCGCAAAAAAGGCGGAAGCTGTACAATAAAATCGAGATCGCAAAAAAATTTCTCCGGGTAGTTAGTGAGGTCCGTGTGACATCTAAAAAAACGCGTATTTTAATGATAAGCGACCATATCCATTTTGAAGGTGGAGGAGATGCGGCTTTTCAGTTGGAGCGGGAATTTTATGAAGGTGCCGGTTACGAGGTGTTTACTTTTTCCTGGGAACCGGAGAGGCCCCCGGAGCTTTCCGAACGCGATTTTGTCTACATTGATAGCAAGCTTAGGACTATCAGAAAAATAGGCAGATTTCTGTTTAATCCGTGGGTGTACCGGTCATTAAAGAATTGGTTGAGCGCTGTCAGGCCTGATCTCGTAAGCGTCCATATTATTTCTAAGTATCCGCTGAGCGTCTATGCCGCGCTCACCGGGTACCGCGTTATCCAGACGTTTCACGGTCCAAATCTCTTTTGCGCGACCTCTTGGGGTTGCATCAGAAAAGACAGCACTGATTGCAGTCTTGGCGTCGGTTTTAAATGCCTTCAAAAAGGCTGCGTGTCTTTGCCTACGTTCCCCCTGCATTTATTACTGAACAGGCTTGGCAGTCCGGTGATAAAAAGGAACGTCAGAACTTATATCGGTCCCAGCCGGTATATCTGCGAAGCCGCGGGATCGCTCGGGTTCAGGCCTATAGAATATATCCCGCTTGCTATTTATCCGAGTTTTTATAACGTCTCAGTTGTGTCGCACGAAGGTCCTCCTGTGATCTTTTTTATGGGAGCGGTAGAGGCCGCCAAGGGGCCGCATATCCTGTTGGACGCGTTTGGGATCGTTAAGCAGCGCGTGCCTAACGCAAAACTTATTTATGCCGGAAGGGGGCGTATGATACCTGAATTGCGCGAAGCCGCGGAAAAAATGGGTTTGTCGGCCGATGTGGAATTGATGGGGTTCGTGGAACATGAAAACATCAAAGATATTTTACGGCGCACCCATGTACTCGCGGTCCCGAGCATTTGGAGAGAGCAATTCGGCCTGGTAGGGCCGGAGGCCCTCGCGTTCGGCATACCCTGCGTCGCAAGCAATATCGGCGGTATTCCCGAGTGGCTGCATGACGGGGAATGGGGGTTCCTTACCCCGCCCCGCGATGTTAAAGCGTTGGCTGAAAAATTAAGCATGCTCCTGTTGGACAAGGAATTGAGGATCAGAATGGGCAGGAAAGGGCGGGCATTCGTTTTGTCCGAATACGATCCTGAGAAATATAAAGTGGCCCGGCTGCGTATAGCTGAAGAATGCATGAGGGCTTAGTATCCTCGGATGGTCGGACGGGAAAGGGCAGTCGCGGTCGAGCTTGCTGTAATATTTTCGTGGAACGGTTGTGGCGGTCTGTGAACGGAAGAAGTGGGAAAGTTTTAGTAAGTTTATCAGAAGCAGGAAGTAATCAATTATGAACATTATAATAGAGAATAAAAGGCTTAAAGGTTTCATTGTAGATAGAGAGGAAAAAATACTTGAGTTGTGTGGAAACATGTCCGTTCTTCATTTGGGCTGTGCAGATTACCCTTACTCAATAGTGCAGCACAAAACAGGGAAACTGTTACATGAGAGACTAAATAAAATTACTAAAAGGCTTTCTGGAATAGACCTTGATCAAGATGGAATCAATTATTTGACATCATTAGGGTATGGTAATCTAATTAAAGGTGATGTAGAACAACTTGATAAACTAAAAATAAGGGAAACGTTTGATGTTGTGGTAGCCGGGGAATTGTTAGAACATTTATCCAATCCTGGCAGATTTTTTGAGAGCGCTCCTTCAGTAATGAATGCGGAATCTGTCCTAATCATAACCACCCCCAATTCCCACTCGTTAAAGCGCTTTGCTAGAGCGCTATTTGGTAGAGAATTGATACATCCAGACCATGTAGCGTATTTCTCCCCCGCAACCCTTGAGCATCTATGTAAGCGATATGGATACGAACAATTAGAATGCTTTTATTATTTATCGGAACCTGGTAACAGCATAAAAAAGATTTTGTTTCTTCCGCTTAAGTGGTTTATTCAAGCTTTAGCTCCCGCAATAGCTGATGGCATAATCTTTGTTGTCAAAAAAGGGTAAAAATGAGCTGATGTGTGATTTTGGCCAATTGCCGACTGGGTGGGTTTCTTTTGGGCGAAATATAATATGAGAAAAATAATTTTTTGGTCATCATCTAAAGAGCTGGAGTATAACGGGGAAATTTGATGGGGCAAATCCTCTATATCTGCGGCGGACGAAGCTTCCGGTCCCAGGATCCCGGGCGGAAGATCGGCGGCGTCGTTGCCTGCTGGCGTGGAATGGGGTATGCGGTCACTCACTTGTGCGGGGGTGACGTTCCGGGAGCCGCCGCCGCCTCGGGCGGATATGGCGCGCAGAAAGTATACGCGCCATGGTACCGGCATGTCGGTCTGCTTGATCCCGCGGTAAAGTCCGTATCGGAATACAGGGATATCAGACATGATGCCCGGATGCTTCGTGAACTGGATAAAACCCTTGCCGTGGCGCGCTACGACCTAGTCTGGGAGAGATCGAGCAGGCTGCATAGCGCGGGTCTGGCGGCCGCCAGGAAAGCCAAAGTGCCGTACGTGCTGGAATGGAAAGACCACCTGGTTGATTATCCATGCTCGTTGTTCCGGCGGCGGGCGCTGAAAACCGAGGCCCGCAAGAACAGCGAAGCCGATTTTATCGTGGTGGAGTCGAACGTTCTTCGGGAAGCGCTGAGCCGGGAGGGGATAGCTAAGGAAAAGATCCTGGTAGCGCACAACGCGGTAGATCCCGGTGAGTTTCATGTTAACGCACAGGCAAGAAAGGAAATGCGGGAGTCTTTAAGTATGCATGAGGATGACACCCTTGTGGGCTATATGGGGAGCTACGCGTTCTATCATGACGCGGAGAGACTTGTCCGGGCGGCTTGTCTTTTGAAGGACCGGGGCGTGAAGCGGATAAAGTTCCTTATGGTGGGCGCCGGGAAAGAGTACCCGGCCTCAAGGAGGGTTGCCGAAAAAGCCGGGATATTGGACACAATGCTTAGGATGCAACCGGGAGTGGCCCCGGAAAAAGTTCCGGCTGTCCTATCGGCATTGGATATCGCCGTTCTCCCCGGCTCGACCGATATTATTTGCCCCATAAAAGTCCAGGAATACATGTCCTGCGGGCTGCCCGCGCTGGTGCCGGACTATCCATGCAACCGGGAAGTCCTTACCGATGGCGTGACGGGGATGTTCTTCAAACCCGGCGATGAAGGGTCGCTGGCGGATCAAATACTGTTCTTATCAAAAGACCGGGAATTGCGAACGCGGCTCGGTGAAGCCGCCCGGCAGGAAGCGATGCGGCGCTTCACATGGGAAAACACCTGGGGGCGGGCGCTGGAAGACATACTCCGGCGTTCGGGAAAGGAACCGGCTGCGGACCGGCCGGACAGTGGTGCTACGATATGAGCAGCGTAAAAAAAATATTACTGGTGGAACCGCCGTTCTACCGTTTATACAAAGACACCTACGCATTGTCCCTTTATCCTCTTTCGCTGGGGTATTTAGCCGCTGTCGTGAAGCGGGATACGGACTGGGACGTCCTGGTCTATAATTCGGACTTTGTCGTTAACGCCGAACCCTTGCAGTTCGGCTATATGACCGGCGAGGGGTATGCCAGCTACCTTAAAAATATCAAAGATCGAAGCGCCCGGGTCTGGCAGGAAGTCCGGGCCGCTATCCGCGATTATCAGCCAACCGTAGTCGGAATTTCGGCAAAAGCTCAGAATTTCGCCTCTGTCAGGATAGTGGCGGGGATCGTGAAGGAGTTATACCCGTCGGCTGTTGTCGTAGTCGGGGGACCGCATCCTTCGATGGTGAGAGAAGAGGTCCTTAAGTGCCCCGAAATAGACGCCTGCGTGGTCGGTGAAGGGGAAGCTACGCTCGTGGAACTTCTTCGGCGGATCTCCGCCGGGCAGGGTTTTGATGACGTTAAGGGTGTTTGTTTTAGAAAGAACGGACGGATCATTACAACGAAACCGCGGGAATTAATAGAGGATCTGGATTCTCTGCCATATCCTCATGAGTACGCCCCCAGCGTTCTAAAAGACTATGAAAAGTATCCTGCTATGGCGTTTAAAAGCGTGTTTGCCCTCCGGGGGTGTCCGTACTGCTGCTCGTTTTGCGGGTCAAGATATATTTGGAGCCGGAAGGTAAGGTTCCGTTCTTCGGAGAACGTCGCGTTGGAAATACAGTGCCTTCAAAAAAAGGGAGTAAACACTATCCGGTTTGATGATGACACTTTCGGGGTCAATAAAGACTTCATTAATAAATTGTGCTCGGCGCTGATCAAATATTGTCCCGGAATAAAGTGGAGTTGTGAACTTCATGTAAAATTGGTTACCGGGGAAATTTTGTCCGGTATGAAGTCCGCCGGCTGCTACTCGATACATATCGGGGTGGAATCCGGAGACAACGGAGTTCTTAAAGAAATTAAAAAGAATATTACCATTGAAGAGGCCTTTGCCGCTAATAACCTGATCAGGAAGATGGGGGTAGAAGCGCACGCCTTTTTTATGATCGGCTTCCCGAATGAAACCGAAGACACCCTGGCTCATACGCGGGACGCGATGCAAAAGATCGATAGTGATACCGTTGTCTACAGCGTTTTTACCCCATATCCTGGCACAGAGCTCTTTGAATTATGCAAAACACAAGGATCGGTCTCAGTAGATTTTGATATTTCCTTGTATAATCATCAAAGCCCGGCCAACTATTTTTGCTTAAAAATCCCGCAAGAAAGATTCCGAAAACTTGCCGCAGAAATAGCGCAAATGGTGGATCGAAAAAACAATTCAGCCAAAATGCGGAGAATGTTTTCCAGCATGATCTTCAGGAAATTAAGAGAGGCCGGTTTCAAGGGCGTGGCCCAAAAAGGGCTTTCTCTATTGCGCGGCTGCCTGGGCCGATAGATCTTATATTGTATGAATACTGGACAAATAGTCGTTAAAGGCGCCGGGTTTTTTATCGGAAGGAGCGTCAGGTGAGAATTGTTATTAACGCTCTGTCCGCCAGGCGAGGCGGCAGCCAGACGCATATCGCGAGTCTGTTGCGGTATTTCGGGGATTCTTATGAAAGCGAAATCTTTATATTCCTGCCGGATTACGTTCAGATCCCGACACATCCCAGAATAAAACGGATGTCTGCTGGTTGGCCTACGGAAAACCCCGTTCTCAGGGCCTTCTGGGAGAGGTTCGTGTTCAGGAAGATACTGGCAAGCTTAAAACCGGATGTTCTTTTTTGTCCGGGCGGATTAATTAGCACTATCCCGCCTGCGGACTGTAAGACGGTCACGATGTCTCAGAATATGATCCCGTTTGATCTGTCGCAGCGTAAACGATACCCGCCAGGCTGGGAAAGACTTCGCAACTGGTTGCTGGAAAGCAGTATGTCGCGAAGTATGCTTAAAGCGGATCTGGTTATTTTTATTTCCGACTATGCGCAAAAGACGATTCAAAAGCGGTTAGATAATGGAATTAAAAATACGATAACAATACCGCATGGATTAGATGAAAAATTTAAAGTTTTAAATAATACCTTATCGCGTCCAGCCTGGCTGCCTGAAAAGGAGTATTTTCTCTATGTTTCGGCGTTTGATGTGTATAGAAATCAGCTTGAAGTGGTTCAAGGCTTTGCCCTTTTCAAAAAGGCCAAAACGACCCCGGAAATTCTCATCCTTGTCGGGCATAATGATTCCTCTTATGGCAGGCAAGTGCGGGGGGAAATTAAAAAATTAGGATTGGAAAAGGATGTCATCCTTACAGGCAATATCCCGCATGGCGAGCTCCCGGCTGTTTATGGTAAAGCAAAAGTGATCATCTTTTCATCCGAGTGCGAGAACTGCCCCAATATTTTGCTTGAGTCCATGGGGGCCGGACGCCCTGTAATATGCTCTGATCGGCCTCCGATGCCTGAATTCGGTGGCGAGGCTGTTCTCTATTTCAACCCGTCATCCCCAGGCGATCTGTCGGAAAAGTTAGCGTTTCTGGCGGATCATCCTGCTATTATGGAAGAATTGGCGATAAAGGCGCGGGAACGCGCTTTGGGTTATGATTGGGGGAAAGCAGCCCGATCGACCTGGAATGCAATATTAAAAATAAATCCTTGAAGCAAAACAATTGGTTATGCTCGGGGTCTGGCGCGGAATCCGGATACGGTTTTGGAGCGGTTTTGAGCTTGGTCGTTGGTGATACGCGAGATGGTATAATATAAAAATAAGTAAAGAATAAAAGTATGAAAAAAGTTCTAATTCTGGGGGCGGGAGGCATGCTGGGCCATGTTCTGTTCAAATGCCTGGCCGGCAAACCGGGCTATGACGTTCATGCCACCGCTTTAGCCGACGCCGGGATTTCCGGGAACCTTCCTCCACAACTCACCGCCAGGGTTCAGTATGGCGTTGATGCTGAAAACAGCGACAAAGTGCGGCAGGTCATATCTTCTATAGCCCCCGAGGCGGTTATTAACTGCATCGGGCTGGTTAAACAGGCTTATATTATTAAGAATCCTTTGGCCGCGATCAATGTCAACGCGCAGTTTCCGCACCGGCTCGCACAAATTTGCCAAAATTCCGGCGCCCGGTTTATCCATATCAGTACCGACGGGGTTTTTGACGGGAAAAAAGGCATGTACACCGAGCAGGACAATGTGAGCGCTTCGGATTTCTACTGCATGACCAAGTTCCTTGGCGAAGTCAGAGCCCCTAACTGCTTAAATATACGCACATCCATTATAGGCCACGAATTACGCGAAAAAACCGGCCTGGTGGAATGGTTCCTTTCGCAGACCGGGAAGGTGCGCGGCTATAT
>Ga0180009_10003808_pt1 | contig 16955 bp, 11 predicted proteins | sample OS_PC_MetaG_FD_123537 | JGI IMG/M metagenome (GOLD analysis project Ga0180009, IMG submission 123537) | Groundwater microbial communities from the Aspo Hard Rock Laboratory (HRL) deep subsurface site, Sweden - OS_PC_MetaG | ecosystem: Environmental > Aquatic > Deep subsurface > Groundwater...
CGCTTCCGGGATGCGTTTCATCGCAACCTTGAATCACGACTCACGCATCAGCGATAGTGGGTACTAGCAGTCAGTTCCAGTCATCGAATCAGCCCGAATATCAGCCCTTGTCGCGCAGCAGTCGCGCCTTCTGGCGGTTCCAATCGCGTTTTGCGGCGTCTTCGCGCTTGTCGTGCAGCTTCTTGCCTTCGGCGAGAGCGAGTTTGACCTTGGCCAGCCCGCGGTCGTTGAAATAGAGCTGCAACGGCACGATCGTCATGCCTTGACGGTCCTTGGCGATGGCGATCTTGTGGATCTCGCGGGCGTGGAGAAGCAGGCGACGCTTGCGGCGGGGCTCGTGCTGGAAGAAGGTTCCGGCGCCCTTATACTCTGGGATATAGGCATTGATCAGCCAGACGCCGCCGTCTTCGATTGAAGCATAGCTTTCGGCGATGTTGGCTTGGCCGGAGCGCAGGGATTTGACCTCGGTGCCGGTCAACGCGATGCCGGCCTCGAAGGTATCCCCGATGGAGAATGAATAGCGGGCCTTGCGGTTCTCCGCGACGAGCCGCCGGCCGCCATCTTTCTGGGCCGCCATGGTTTGAACCTGTCCAATCGAAATGGGAACGTTACTGTCGGTTGACGGCCCAAGCCTTACAGCGGACCAGCAAAGGCAACTCCGCACAGCGGTCCAGCAAAGGCAAGTCCGCAGAGGTTATTGAGCCGCTTCCGCGGTTATCAAGCCCACCTGGATCATCGCATTCTCGACGGCCTTCTTGGTCGCGTCCTTCAGCGGAACCAGCGGGAGCCTTGCGTCGACCTCGCAGAAGCCGAGGCGCCACAGGGCATATTTGGCAGGTGACGGGTTGGTTTCAAGGAACAAGGTGTCGTGAAGCGGCATCAAGCGGTCCTGCAACTCCAGCGCTTTGGCGAAATCGCCGGCCAGGCAGGCGTTCTGGAATTCGGCGCAGAGGCGGGGTGCGATATTTGAGGCGACTGAAATGCACCCGTGCCCGCCATGGGCCATGAAGCCAAGGGCGGTCGCATCCTCGCCGGACAGCTGGCAGAAGTCAGCGCCCATTGCGGCCCGCTGCTGGGAAACGCGCGCCAGATTGGCGGTTGCGTCCTTGACGCCGGCGATATTTTGCAGCGCGTAGAGGCGCGTCATGGTTTCGACCGACATGTCGACAATCGAGCGGCCGGGGATATTGTAGATGATGATTGGCGTGCTGACGGCGTCGTTGATCGCCTTGTAGTGCTGATAGAGGCCTTCCTGGGTCGGCTTGTTGTAGTAGGGCGTAACGATGAGAAGGCCGTTGGCGCCGGCGCTTTCGGCATGCCTGGCGAGTTCGACGGCTTCGGAGGTCGAATTTGAGCCTGCGCCGGCAATGACGGGAACGCGGCCTGCGGCTGTCTTGATCGTCAGTTCGACGACGCGCTTATGCTCTTCGTGGCTCAGGGTCGGGCTTTCGCCGGTGGTTCCGACGGGGACCAGGCCGTGGGTGCCTTCGCTCAGCTGCCACTCCACAAAGCGGACGAATGCGTCCTCATCGATTTCGCCATTGTGAAAAGGCGTAATCAGCGCCGTGTAGGACCCCTTGAACATTCGTCGCGTTCCCTTGTTTCATCGCGTGCAATTCTTCGGCCGAGTGCCGTTCATGTCCGCGCCATTTTGTCTTGTCAACACTTGTCCCGCTGACACATTGCAAGTTCGTGTCAATAGAAAGCTCGTCGTTGGCGGCTGGATTGCCGCCGGTCGGCTGGCGGCCGTGAACCAGTGGGGTCACTGCATTCGATGGCGGCCTTGTTGCATGGGCGCTGCGTTGATAGGCTCCGCCCGCTGGAGCCTTCACGGGCAGCACCGTGGACGTCAGCGGTGGCAACTTCCGTGGACATTATGCGTTTGTGCCATGGCCTGCAAGCGACGCGGCGGCAGTTCTTCAACGGGTTTGGATGCACATGACCAGGGTCTTCGAGGTGAAATTCAGTCGGCGCGGATCGATCCTGGCGCTGGCGGTGGCAGGTCTGGTTTTCGGTCCTGAAACGGGGGTGCCACGCCACGCCGTCGCGAAGGCGCCGCCGGCTCCGGCTGAAAATCCGAAGCGCGACATCGAGGCGCTGAAGTCGCTGCAGACCAAGGAAGGGGTGTTGCGGCTGCCGGAGGGTGTGACCAAGGCGGAGGAACGTCACAACGAGGCGTTCGACGAATTCATCAAGCCGGTCCGCGAGACGCCGCTGAGCGTGGAACAGGCGGACAAGCTGCGTCAGTCGAAGAAGTCTGCCGATGAGGGTAATTTCGTCGACCTGCTGCTGGTGCGCGGCGAGCTGAGCGACCCGGTGGCGGTCAAAATCGTCGACTGGCTGATGTTGCGCAAGGGCGAAGGCACGATTGAGGCCTATCGCAAGTTTCTCGATGAGAACCCGACATGGCCAAACCGCTGGCTCCTGATCGAGCATCTGGAACAGAAGCTTCTCAAACTCGACAATCCGGAAATCACCATCGCGGCGTTCGAATCGATCGCTCCCGAAACAGCTATCGGGAAAGCCGCGCTGGCGGTGGCACTGGCGAAATCGGGGCGATTGGAAGAGGCGCGCAAGCTGGCCGGCCAGACCTGGCGCAACAGCGAAATGTCGACGGCGGTGATGACCGACCTGAAGGCCCGGCTCGGCGAACTCATAAGTGCGGAGGATGTCGCCGCGCGGGCGAAAGCCGATACCACGGCAAGCGATGCAAAATGGGGGAAGACGCGGTCCAAAGCCTACGACGACATGAAGGCAGGCAAGTTCAAGTCGGCCTACAAGAAGATCGAATCGGCGAAAGGACTGAGCATCAATCCGCGCAATGAGCGGGTCTTCCTGCTCGGATGGCTTGCACTTCGCTATCTCGGCGACACGGATGCCGCCAAAACGCACTTCAGCTCGTTGCGCAAGTCTGCCGATGGGCCGCTCAGCCGTTCCAAGGCGGCATACTGGCTTGGGCGGGCGCACGAGGCGGACGGCGACACGGCGGCTGCCGACAAGCATTATCGGGATGCGTTCACCGCTCAGAACGATACGTTCCACGCGCACCTGGCCCGGCAGCGGGTGTCAAAGGGGCCGCAGGATATCGAAATTAATCCGCCGCAGGTGCCAACCGCGGAACAGGTGCAGCACTTTCGGTCACTCGATTCGGTGAAGGCCGCGGTGATCGCCGACAAGGCGGGGCTGGGCCGGGACATCACGCGCCCGTTCGTGGCCAATCTCGGCAACATCTTCGAGACGGAAGGCGAGGTGGCGCTGATCGCGCACCTGACGCGCGAACTTGGCGACACGCAGCAGTCGCTGCGTATTGGCAAGAGCGCGATCTCGCGCGGCATGACCCTCATCTATTACGCCTATCCGCTGCACGCCTTCCCCGACTACAAGCCGTTGAGGAAGCCGCCGGAGCCGGCGTTCCTGTTATCGGTGGCGCGGCAGGAGAGCGAGATCAATACCGGCATCGTTTCGCGGGCGGGTGCGCGGGGAATCCTGCAGGTGATGCCGGTGACTGCCAAGCACGTGTGCAACGACTACAAGATCAAATGCGAACTGGGACGGCTTCTCACCGACGAATCCTACAATACCAAACTGTCGTCGGCCTATATCGCCGACCGGATGGAGGAATTCGGCGGGTCCTATGTTCTGGGTCTGGCGGGCTATAATGCAGGACCGGGACGGGCGCGCCAGTGGATACGTCAGATCGGCGATCCGCGCGATGCGCTGATCGACGAGATCGACTGGATCGAGCGAATTCCATTCTGGGAAACGCGCAACTATGTGGCAAAGGTGCTGTCGAATATTCAGATGTACCGCGCCAGGCTCGGGGAAGCCCAACCCTTGCGGCTGGAAGATGACTTGATGCGGGCCAAGGAACATAAACGGGCGGAAAAGCGTTTCGCGCCTGGATCGAAGGGGTTGCAGGTCAGCGCCGGCAAATAAGGTATGCTGAACCGGATGGAATTATGATTCGCCGCCAGGGTGGGGCCGGAGGCGGTGAGCCTTTGGGACAGAGGGCAGGTTGCATGGGGCCACAGGGCGGTTTTCAGGAATTGAGCTTGCGTGTTCGCGACGGCTTGCGCCTTTACGGGCGCCATTACCCGGCGACCCGGTCGGCCAAGACGCCTGTCCTGTGCCTGGCAGGGTTGACGCGCAACAGCAAGGATTTCCACGACCTGGCAAGTTCGCTGTGTTCTGGTCCTGAAGGACGCCCGGTCTATACGCTCGACTATCGCGGCCGGGGTAAGTCGGATTGGGACCGCAACTGGAAAAATTACGCGGTGCCGATCGAGGCGCTCGATGTCATCGACTTTCTCGCCTTCGCCGAACTGAAGGAGGTCGCGGTTGTCGGGACGTCGCGCGGCGGGCTGGTGACAATGATCATGGCCGCGCTGCAGCCATCGAGCATCAGTTCGGTCGTTCTCAATGATATCGGTCCGGTGATCGAGCGCGATGGTTTGATGCGCATTGCCGGTTATGTCGGTCGGGTGCCGTTGCCACGCGACTGGAGGGAGGCAAGAAACGTGGTGCGCGACGTCAATAAGCGCAGTTTCACAGGCCTCAACGATGAGATGTGGGATGAGATCGCCCGCCAATGGTACAATGAAAAACGCGGCAAGCCGTCGCCGGGTTATGATCCGCAACTCAAGTATGCCCTATCAGTGCTGGATGGGCCGGTGCCTGAGCTGTGGGGGCAGTTCGAAGCATTGAAGCGGGTGCCGGTTCTGGTCATCAGAGGCCAGAATACCGACCTTCTTTCGGAGAAGACGATCGAGCGTATGGCGCAACGGCATCCGAGGCTGGAGCGTTTCACGGTGCCTAACGAGGGGCATGCGCCCTTCCTGAAGGACCGGCCGACACAGCAGGTGATTGCGGAGTTCTTCGACCGCGCCGATCAGGTCGGGCATTCGCGCGCGGCGGCGTGACTCTGACTGGACGGATGCGGTACGGCCATGCCGCGCCGCAACAATAACGAAACCAAGAACGGGCGCGGTGGCGCCCGTCGTTGTTTCAAAGTTGCCGATTGGCGGACGTATTTCAGTTCAGGCGCTTGGAGAATTCGGTCTGGCCGCCAGACGCAAGAATACGCGCCTGCTCAACCCAGCCTTCGCGTTCGATACGGCCCTTGAAATCGAGCGAACTGGAGACGCGATCGATATCTGCGGCGGACCAGTTCGCAATCTGATCGTAGCTGTAGATGCCCATGGCGTTGAGCTTCTTTTCGATCAGCACGCCGATGCCGCGGATCTTCTTCAGGTCTTCGACTTCTCCTCGTGGCGTGCCGGCCTCGCCTGACAAGAGCTGCGAACGCACTGAACGCATCCCGGCAACGCCGGAGGCTGTGTTCCCGACGCTATTCTGTTTGATGGCTTCGGCGAGTTTTGCCGGGCGGGCGGGCGGTGCAGAAGAAGCGGCAGGAGCGGGTGCCGCAGCCGGCGGTGTCGCGGGTGCCGCTGTGGGAGCAGTTGCCGGTGGCTGGGAAGGTGCTGGTGACGGTGCGCTGGGCGGCGGGTTGGCAGCCCCTTGCCGGAGCGCGGTCGCGACGCCTTTGGCGGCGGCGACCGACCCGGGTCGGCCTTGATCTGCCGGCTTTGGTGGAGTTGCCGTCGAGCCCGCTGCTGCGGTTGCCGCTGCTGCGGTTGCCGCTGCCGCTGCCGCTGCCGTCGTCGCCGCGGTCGCGGCCAAGGTTGCAAGCGATGGTGGTGCGGCAGGAGTGGGCACAGTGGCTGTGGCAGCCTGTGCAACGGTAGCCGTGCCTTTGGATGGTGGCAGCGGTTGACGGGTCAGCCGCTGCCCTGGCGCCGGGGTGACCGCAGGCGATGCCGGCATGCGTTGCGCGAAAGCTGTTTTCTTGCCGTCGACCAGTATTTTTGCCTGCTCGATCCAGTTCTCGCGCGAGACGCGGCCCTTGTGACCGATCAGGGTATCGACCTTGCCGACATCGCTTGCGGTGAATTTGGCGATCTGTGCGTAGGAGGTGATGCCGTTGGCGTTAAGGCGTTCCTGGGTCGGGGCGTCGATCCCTTCAATGCGCAGCAAATCATCGGGCGCGGTTGGGGCGACAGGTTTTGGAGCGGGTGCGGGTGCGGGAGCGGGAGCCGCCACTGGCACTTGGGCGGGAGCCGCCACTGGCGCTTGGGCGGGAGCTTTCGCCGGAGCGGGGCCCGGCTTAGGCGGCGCTGATGGGGTAACGGAAGGCGCAGTTGACGTCGCTTCGGGCTTTGCGGTTTCCGTCGAGGCTTTCGCCACCGCGGCGGTGGCGGCGGCGGCCGCTGCTGCGGCAACAGCTGCGGCGCCGGGGGCGCTCTTCGTGGCTGCGCGAGCAGGTGCCGCCGGTGTCGCTGTTGCCGGTTTTGCCGGGGCCGCCGGTGTGGCTGCCGCCGCCGGTGCCGGCGATACAGGCGGTTTTGGGGGAGCAGGAGACTTCACCGGCGCTGCGGCTGCCGACGCCGGTGCCGGAGGGGACGGCAGCGTCCACGGGTTCACATGGGTCTTCCCGGCGAGCCGTTGCAGGCGGCCTGTGTCTTTTCCAGACGATAGGATCTTGGCCTGTTCGATCCAGCCTTCGCGGGCGGCGCGACTGCCGAGTTCGCTGCGCACCTTCGCGGTGTCGGCGGCGGTCCAGGAGGCAATCTGATCAAACCGCGTGTAGCCGAGCAGATTGAGAGCCGTCGCAGCTTGTGTGTCGACGTTCGCGATGCGGCGCAGGTCGTCGGCGGGTTTGGCTGCGATCGGCGCGGCGACGGCCGCCTGTCCGGAGCTGCCGCTGGCGGTCGGCAACCGTTCTGCGGGCTTGGCGGCGGGCTTGGTGGCGGGCTTGGTGGCGGGTTGGGCGGCGGGTTGGGCTGGTTGTTGGGCGGGCGGCGAAGCAGGTTGTGTTGCGCCTTCGATGACCGCGGCAACGGCAGCGGTGGCGGCAGCCGCTGCCGCGGCGGCGGACGAAGTGCCGGCGGCGGATGCCTGTTCCTTGACGGCGGCGGGGGCTGCCGAAGTCGTCACCTGACTTGGTGCAGTCGCGGGGGCGCTGGAAAGGACACGCTCGAAACGGGCGGATTCGGCGATTTTTGCTTCCTGGGGCGGGGAGGGCTGGGCGACCGTCTCGATTCTGGGCTGGACGGGTTCGGGGGCTTCGCGCATGGCCGCATCGGCCGCTGCGGGGGATGTGGTAATCGGGGAAGGCGAGCGGGTGGTTGCCACGGTTGCCGCAGGTGCGGAAGTGAAAAGGCGCCGTAACAAGCACCCCAGGACAGCGCCGAGGAGATAGGCGACGACCATGAGCAATGCGCTCTGCCAGAGATAGCTTTCCATGTCTTGAATTCCCACCCGTTGCGTCGACCGTGAATGGGCGCCCGTTAGTTCTTCGAGCGGTTGCAGGATACCCAGCCAACCAACAGCCCGATGGCAAACGCTGCCGCGAGATACCAGATCAATTTGATGGCGAGATAGTCCATTTTTCGCACTCCAGTGCTACCGCGGGCCCCTGCACAGTGTTGTTTGTGCATAGCTGGCGGTGATTGCCAAGTCCGATTGCGCAACTTCGCCGGCCAACGTGGACCAAAGAGGCAGAGTTGCGGTGCTGTTTCAGGGCCTGTGTCGCAGCTTTGTGACGCCCATGTCAAAGGCCGGTCGCGGTGGCGGTTTGGCTCCTCAAGTGGGCTTATCAGCCGTTGACGTCGATCGAGAATTCGATGCGCCGGTTACGTGCCCGGTTGGCCGATGAACTGTTCGGAACAAGCGGGTGCGCTTCGCCGTATCCGACGGCACGCAGGCGGGAGCGGCTTACGCCTGCACGCACCAGATATTCGATCACGGATTCGGCTCGCCGCAGCGAAAGCTTGCGGTTGTCGGTGCGCTGACCAACCGAATCGGTGTGGCCTTCGACGGCAATAGCGACGTCTGGGCAGCTGCCGGCGATCCTTGCCAGCTCATCAAGTGTCGGGCGGCTGTCGGCGGACAGTTCGGAACTTGCGTAATCGAACAGGATAACGCCTGCCTTTGCCGCTTCGCTGATGCGTTTCTGACAGTCGAATGCCGCGGCGGGGATCGCCGTGGCGGGCGGCTGGGCAGCCCTGCGGTCGCGGGCAACTGCTTCTTGTTGCGCTGCTTCGGCCTTGCGACGTTCGGCTTCCTCTTCTGCCTTGCGCCGGGCTGCCTCTTGCTCGGCGAGGCGCCTTGCTTCAGCTTCGGCGGCCGCCTCCCGTTCGGCGAGGCGCCTTGCCTCAGCTTCGGCAGCTGCCTTGCGTGCTGCGTCTTCATCCGCTTTGCGTCGAACTGTCTCCTGTTCGGCGAGGCGTCTTGCTTCAGCTTCGGCGGCCGCCTTGCGAGCGGCTTCTTCCTCCGCCTTGCGTCGGGCCGCCTCCCGTTCGGCGAGGCGCCTTGCCTCAGCTTCGGCAGCTGCCTTGCGTGCTGCGTCTTCATCCGCTTTGCGTCGAACTGCCTCCTGTTCGGCGAGACGACTTGATTCAGCGTCAGCCTTCCGGCGAGCGAATGCTTCGCGCTCGGCGGCACGGCGAGCGAGTATCTCGTCGAGGGCGCGCCGCGTATCGGTCTCGTTCATGGTCTTGCCCGGAGCCTGCTTTTGGGCCGCGCGGCGATCAAGCAGTTCCTGGAGAAGGCGGCGGGACTCGGCGGCTTCGTTGGCACGCCGGCGAGCCTCGGCGGCCCGATCCTCCTGGCTGGCTGCGGCTTCTTCTTCGGCCTGGCGTCTTGCTCTTTCCTCTACTTCGGACCGGCGGCGGGCCGCGGCCTCTTCCTCGGCCTTGCGCTTGGCCTCTTCCTCGGCCTTGCGCTTGGCCTCGACCTCCGCCCAGATCATGGCATCGGATTTGACCTCGATCGCGTCGCGGCCCTGGTAGGTTTTCGGGAGATTGTGAGCCAGGCGATCCTTGATGGCGGTGGCTGCGGCGGTATCGGCGGCTTCGCCGGTCACGGTCAACGTTTGCCCATCGAGGCTTGCTTCGCCACGGCGCAACAGCCTCAGAAGCGTGATGCCGTGGCTGGCGGCCTTCTGCCACTTCTTCGGGTATCCTCCGGCGATCTTCATGCGGTTGTCGATATCGGATTTCGGGAACTGGCTCCTTGCCGTCGACAGCAGCAGTGTGAGGGTCTCGATGTCGGGGACTTCGCCTTCGAGGGTCAGCACATTGCCGCCTTCATGGATGGCGCGCCATGAGAGGTCTGGTTCCGGGGGCAGGTCGAGGGTCACAGCGACCTGGCTGTCGCAGGCGCGGGTTGTGGCGGCGCGCAGATCGCCGGGCAGGGTTGCGGCGAGCTCCTCGTCGGAAGTGGCTGCGGTGACCGTAAGCGATTTGTCGCTCAGTGTTGCGGTTCCCGAACCGATCCTGCCGGCGGCTTCGATGCCGGCGAGGATGCAGCGGCCCCAGCCTTCAGGCTGGCCGGACCCCAGTGAAAGGGCGTCCTCGATCGGCCGGTCGGGGAAAGCCTTTCTGGCCGCTTCGATCAGGCTCGCGCGGGAAGCTTCGTCGGGAACGAATCCGGTGAGCCGAACGACGCCGCCGGCCGCTTCGAGTGTGGTTGTGAATGGGCTGACGAGCGGCGGCGTGGGGTCGGGGAATTCGATGTCGTGGCGAAAGCTGAAGACCTTCGGGAGAGCATCGGCGATTTCTGTTGCAATCGCCTTGGCGGTATCTTCGTCGGGGGCTGTTCCCTTCAATGTCAGCGCCTTGTCGGAGACCCTGCCTTCACCAGAGTCGAGGCGGGCAAGCTGGCTGACGATGGCGGCGGTGGTTTTCTCCCAGCCATCCGGAGCTCCTGCGCCGGTTTCCATCCGATCGATGATAACGAGGGTCGGGTGAGATTTCTTGGCAAGGGCGAAGATGCGTTCACGCTGCTCATCGCCGGGGACGTGACCCGACAGGATCAGGTGCGTCGCCGAACGGGAGACTCCCGATATGTAGGGGCTGACAATTGGCGGACGGATGCCGTTGCGGGCGATGCTGACCCCGTCCGGGACGGCGCTGGCGAGTGCGGCCGCCGCGCTCTTGTAGCTGCCGAAGTCGACGGCCTCGCCTGCGATCGACAGAGCCAACCCGCTCATTTCAAGCTTGCCGGATTTCAATTGCGCGAGGCGGTCGAGGCCGAACCCGATCGCGCCAGTCCATACCGGCATTTCCGGAGCGCCGCGCGCCAGTGTCGTGCGATCGTCGATGGTGAAACCGGGAAATCTGGCTTCGAGGAGTGCGCGAAGCTTCAAACGGGCTTCCTCGCTGGGGACGTGGCCGGTCAGTAGGATTGATTTGCCAATGGTTTCGGCTGACCAGGTGTAGTTGTCGACCAGGTCGATGAGGTCGACCTTCTCTTCGACGACGCGGACGCCCCACACCTTGCGGACGACATCGGCGGCTTGTCCGGGGTGCTCGTCCTTGAAGGCAAGGCCCTTCAGCAGGCCGTCGCGTCCGGCGAATGCGGTACCGGCCCAGTTCAAGCCGGCTGTTGCCAAAGCATTCTGAGTGCGACTCTTCAGATCGAGTTCGATGGGTTCGCGTTCCCAGACGAACGCCAGCCAAACCAGCGCAGCAACAGGCAGCAGGCCCCACCACCAGCGCATAGGATTGCATCTCATCCGGCTTTCGCTCCCCTACTGCCCGGCGTGAACTTGGCGCAGGCAATGTTGTTGTTCGATCTCGATCAATGTTTCGGACATGCGATCCGTGCACGTAGCATGGCGGCGCGTAATCGTCAGCCGGTGACTTTGCCAACGGCTGGCCAATATAGCGGCAACGATCTTCCGTTCAACCAAGCCCAAGGGCTAAACACTTGAAAGCTCAACATTCGTGAATGTCGAGAGTACTATTTGCGGGGCCGTTCTTGGGGAGCATTTTGCCGCAGATCAGCGCTCGCGGAAGGCGTGGCCGAGGGCGTCGGTCAGCGGCTTCAGGAGATAGCTGAGAATCGAGCGATAGCCGGTTTCGATGAAGACCTCGGCCGGCATGCCGGGGATCAGAGGGTGATTCGCGCCGATACGCGCAAGTTCGCCGGTCGGTATGTTGATTTCGGCGGTGAAATATGTGCGCCCGTGTTCGTCCATTTCTTCGGCAGCCGCAACGCGGGCGACGCGGCCCGAAAGCCGGGGAGTGGTGCGGGCGTTGAAGGATGGAAACTGAACGGAGGCCTCAAGGCCGGTGCGGACGCGGTCGATGTCGGCGGGGGCCAACTGCGCGGAAATCAGCAGGCGTTCGTCCTGCGGGATGATCATTGCGAGTTGGCTGGCCGGGGTGACGACGCCGCCGATCGTGTGAATGGCCAGTGCATGCACGCGTCCGGCGCGCGGTGAGCGGACTTCCGTGCGCTTGAGGATGTCGGCGTACTTCTTGCGGGTTTCGCGTTGCTCGGACAGCTGGGCCTGGACCTTGCCCAATTCGTCGATGACGTCGCGCAGGAACTGTTTTTCCGATTGGGCTTTGCGCAACCGGGTTTCCGACAGACTGCTCGATAGTTTGGCAAGTTCGGCGGTCAGCCGGCCGATTTCGCCGACCAGACGGGCGCTTTCGCGTTGCAGCGGTGACAGCCGCGCGCGGTTGACGTAGCCCTGCTCATAAAGCGGCAGGATGTCGGCGAGTTCGCGCTCGTTGATTTCGCGTTCGGAGGTGCGGGCGGCAAGTTGCGCTTCGAGGCCGTGGATTTCCTCGTCGACCTGACTGAGCCGCTGACTGAGCATTTCCTGTTCGCCGCGATAGGCGGCCATGCGGGCATCGAACAGGGCTTGCTGAGCGGCCCGGGTCTTGATCACCGAGGCATCGCGGGCATCGAAATCGTCGGGCAGTTGAAAGTTCACCAGGCCGTCGCGCTCTGCGATGAGGCGGGCTTCCTGCAGGCTCAGTTCGCGGACACGGGACGTGACGATTTCGAGATTGGCGCGGGCGTCGGTGGCTTCGAGGGTAAAGAGCTTCTGGCCTTCGCTGACCAGGTCGCCGTTCTTGACGTGAATGGCGGCGACGACGCCGCCGTCGAGGTGCTGGACGCTCTGGTAGTTGCCTTCGACGGTGACTTTGCCGACGGCGATGACGGCTCCAGAAATCGACACGACGAGCGAGAACGCGAGCATTCCGCCGACGAGGCCGAAAACCGTGCGATGACCGAAGCGGAGCCACGGATCGGTGGATGTCCAGTTGACGTCAGTGAGTGGGGAGGACGCCGGAATAAGACGCTCGAAGAGGTTGCGTATCATTTTCGCTGTGCCTCCGGTGCGGTCGCGTTCGGCGGCGATGACCCGGGGTGGGGCGACGGAGCAGCGGTCTGCTGACCGGCTTTGGCAACGGCTTCGCCGCGGAGCAATTGCAGAACGGCGTCGCGAGGTCCGAAGGCGCGTTGTTGGCCATTGTCCATCAGCAATAGGAGGTCGGCCTTGCCGATCGCCTGGACGCGGTGGGAGACCAGGATTACCGCCTGTCGCCGCGCGCGCATGTCGTCGATGGCGGCGGACAGCGCTTCGTCGCCGGTGCGGTCGAGGTTGGCGTTGGGCTCGTCGAGGATGACCAGCGGCGGATTGCGGAACAGCGCACGGGCGAGTGCGATACGCTGGCGCTGACCGCCGGAAAGGTGGGTGCCGAACGAGCCGAGTTCGGTATCGTAGCCTTTCGGCAGTTCCACGATCAAATCATGCGCATGTGCGGCCTTGGCGGCGGATATGACTTCGTCGTCGCCGGCATCTGGCGCGAAGCGGGCGATGTTCTGGCGGACGGTGCCGGAAAACAGTTCAACCGACTGCGGCAGGTAGCCGATGTTGAGCCCCAGATCGTCGGGATCCCACTGGTCGATGCGTGCGCCGTCGAGGGTGATCGAACCCGACAGGGGCGGCCACAGGCCGGTGAGCGCGCGCACAAGGGTCGATTTTCCGGATGCCGACGGGCCAACGACTGCCAGCATCTGTCCAGGCTCGATCCTGAAGGTAATGCCGGCGAGGATGAGCCGGCGGGTTTCCGGGGTGGCCACGCGGAGCCCGGTGACCTGGAGATGGCCGAGGGGCTTCGGCAGGGACGTGCGCTGTCGCTCGGCCGGGGTGGCTTGCAACAGGGCGTTGAGGCGGCCGAAGCTCTCGACGGCCTTGAGGAAGGGCCGCCACTGGCCGATGGCCTGCTCGACGGGGGCGAGGGCGCGGCCGAAGATGATGGTCGAGGCGACGATGGCGCCGGCGGTGATTTCACCCTCGATCGCAAGCCATGCTCCAAGCGCCAGCATCAGCGACTGCATCAGCAGGCGAAGCGTGCGCGACAGGGCGTTCATGGTTCCCATGCGATCGGCGGCGACGAGTTGCCAGTCGAGTGCTTCGCGGTTGGCGACCGCCCACAGCGCCCTGTAATCGGGGCCCATGCCCATGGCTTTTATCGTTTCGGCGTTGCGCTGGCCGGTGACGGCGATGTCGAGAGAGCGGCCGGAGGTCTGGCCGGCTTCCTGCAAAGGCGCGCGCGCGTGGGTTTCGCTGAGCCAGGCCAGGGTGAACAGAAGGGCGGCGCCGATCGTGGCCGCAAGGCCGAGGGCCCAATGCGCGAGGAAGATGACGAGGATATAGACCGGTGTCCACGGCGCATCGAAAAATGCCAGCGGACCGGGCGAGCCGACGAACTGGCGGAGCTGGTCGAGGTCGCGTAGCGAGTCGCCGGATTTGCCCGAACCGGAGGCACTCACTTTTATCGCCGCATCAAAAATACGATTGCCAAGGCGGCCGTCGATCTGGCGGCCGACGCGGACGATGACCCGCGAGCGAACGACTTCCAGGAGCCCGATTACGGCGTAGGCGCCGACGGTCAGTACGGTGAGCGCGACGAGTGTCGGAATCGAGCCCGATGAGATGACGCGGTCATAGACCTGCAACATGAATAGCGGCCCGGCGAGCATCAGCAGGTTGATGACGAAGCTGAAGATGCCAAGCGAAACGAACGCGTCGCGGCTCGCCAGGATGGCGTTTCTGATCTCGCCGGATGTGCCGGGTCGCGGGCGCTCGATGTTTGGCGGTTCCGGCTTGGCCGGTGGCGGGGCAGGCTTTTCCGGGGGGCGGTTCCGGGGCTGGGGAGCTGTGGATATCAAATCGGGGGCGGCAACCGCTTGCGGCTTTCGGGTTGCCCCGGCTTGGCATGGCTGAGCGGTGATGGTGCGTTTCGGTGGGTTGCTGTCCTGCGGTTCAGGTGCGGGCCCAGGTTGGCGTGTAATGGGCGCGCCGGGGGGCGGGCCGTCATGCCTATTCGGGGCGCGGTCGCGAAGGATCTTTTCGAGGCGCCGCCGGCCAAGCTCCAAGCGCTCAAGGTCCGGCACAGTTGCGGCCGGTCTTCGGTTCTGGGGGGGCGACTTGGTCACGTGGAACTCTGAATTGCTACGCTACGCAGGATGGGCCGTACCGACCCGCCGTCTTGGTGAAAACGGCTGCTGATGGAGACTTTGGGCGAATTGGGTGAGGAATTGCTTAAGAAGTGACCGAAATTGAAGGTGTGGAACCATCGGCAGTCGTTAGGAATTTTCCGTTTAGGAGATCATCATGTTTTTCGGGTAGTGTTACCGGTGTGTTAACCGGCTTCACACCGGACTAGCGGGTGTGGACCCAAGTAAGTTGCGAAGGTTTGGAGTGTTGTCATGCGTTTGTTCAAAATCGCGATTATCGCGGTCTCGCTGATCACGGGGCTGGCGGTCGCAACGCCGATGCCGGCAGAAGCCGGCGGCCTGTGGCGGCACCGTGGTGAAAGGGTCGTGACGCACCGCGTCTACCGGCCGCGTTACCGCGAGGTCTACATCTACGAAGACCCCTATGCCTACCGCTATGAGCCGCGCGGCTATTATCCCTACTACAACTCGGGGTACTGGGTGCCGAGGCACGTCGTGCGCAAGCGCCGGTATCTGCGCAAGCCGCCGTACTACAAGGCGTGGGGCGAAAACCGCCGTGGATACAAGCACCGCCAGTGGCACGGCGAGCATCACGGCCGGATTCGCCGCGGACACTGGTGAGAAGAGTCTTTGTTGGTCCACACTTCCTGAAGTCGTGTGGAGCCTGCTTCTTTGTTGGTCCACACTTCCTGAAGTCGTGTGGAGCCTGCTTCTTTGTTGGTCCACACTTCCTGAAGTCGTGTGGAGCCTGCTTCCTTGTTGGTCCACACTTCCTTTGCTCAACACTCATGACTGTTCCCGACATTCGGCAAGCCGATGTTGGTGCGCAAGCTTCTGTTGACGGTCTAAGGTCGTGTGGAGGGGTGGGATGAGACCTAAGGAGCCCTCCGGATGCCCACCGCTGCGCGGCATCCGGCACCGGACGATGCTCCGCACGAGCGTCGGTTGCACTCATCCAAACGGTTGATGCAAACGCCCTGGTAAGGGGGCCTGAAATCTGAACAGCGTCTTTGGCTTCTGGCCAGGGCGCTTTTTAGTTTTTGCGGCGCATGGCGATGAGGTGCAGGGCGATGGCGGCGGCGTTCGAGACGTTGAGGCTGGCCAGGGCCCCGGTCGTTTCGATGCGGCAAAGCCTGTCGCAGGTTTCGGCGGTCAACTGGCGCAGGCCCTTGCCTTCGGCGCCGAGAACGACGGCGACCGGCGTGTTGTCCGGCAGGGCTTCGTACAGGGCTTCGGTGGCGGTGCCTTCGAGACCGATGGTCAGGATGCCTGCGTCCTTCAGATCGGCGATGGCGCGGGACAGATTGGTGGCGAGGTGAATGGGGACGTGCTCCAGGCCGCCGGAAGCGGATTTTGCCAGGACACCGTTCAGCGGCGGACTGTGACGACGGGTCATGACCAGTCCGGCGCAGCCGAAAACGGCGGCCGAACGCAGGATGGCGCCAACGTTATGCGGGTCGGTGACCTGATCGAGGACAATGATCGGGCGGCCCTCATTGGCCGCGGCGGCGAGATCGGCGAGCGACGGTTCGCTGAGGGGTTCGCAGACGACGAGTGCGCCCTGGTGGACCGTATCGGAGCCGAGCAGGCGGTCGAGGTCGCGGGGCGAGGCCTCGGCGGGTTCCAGGCCGCGCTGGCGCAGCGGCTCCTCCAGCTTGCGGGCGGCGGTGGGGGTCATGGTGGCCGACAGGATCTTGCGGGCGGGGTTGTTGAGGGCCGCCTCGACGGCATGCATGCCGAAAATCCGTATTTCGGTTTCCTCCGCCTTTTCGTAGGGCGAGGGGCTGCGATAGGAGTGCGGGGGCTTGTTTCTGGGGGCGGGTCGGGCACGCTTGTCGGCCATGTCGGACTTTCTCAAGGGCTGTTGGCTCAAGGGCTGTTGGCTCAAGGGCTGTTGGCTCAAGGGCTGTTGGCTCAAGGGCTGGTGGTGGTTATTTCGGTTTGCCGGACAATGGTCGGCTTCGGCTTGCGTGACAATGCCCCCTGTCATCAAGTTTCAGGGCCCCCTGCCAGCAGGATCCAGGGCCCCTGTGATCAGGTTTCAGGCGTCAAAGGCGTTGACAGGCGGCGCGAGGCTAACCATAAGAGGGCCCTGCCCCGCGGCTTACTTGCGGGGCGCTTTCGTTTTGGTGTCCGCCTCTCATATCAGGGGCGATGCGCCGGGAACGGAGATGGAGAGGTGCCCGAGTGGCTAAAGGGGGCGGACTGTAAATCCGCTGGCTTCGCCTACGTTGGTTCGAATCCAACCCTCTCCACCATTTTTGTTTGCGCCTTCGGATGATGGTGTGGACGGCGCCCTCGCGCGGCATCCGGCGCCGGACGATTCTTAGAGGCTTTCGGATGTCCACGGCCGCCTTGCGGCCGCATCCGCGCCCTGACGTACTGCGAGAGGGTCCACACGGCCTAAAGTTGTGTGGAGCCGGGGTGCTTCAGATCGCCTTGCTCCCGAGGCCAGGGGCCAGCGGGCCAAGAATGTGTTGGCGTCTGACCGGCGGTCGCAGTAATCATGTCTCCACACCGGCTTGCCGCGTGTGGAACGAAGACGAGAACGGTCTCCACACCGGCTTGCCGCGTGTGGAACGAAGACGAGAACTGTCTCCACACCGGCTTGCCGCGTGTGGAACGAAGAC
>Ga0180009_10003809_pt1 | contig 16951 bp, 15 predicted proteins | sample OS_PC_MetaG_FD_123537 | JGI IMG/M metagenome (GOLD analysis project Ga0180009, IMG submission 123537) | Groundwater microbial communities from the Aspo Hard Rock Laboratory (HRL) deep subsurface site, Sweden - OS_PC_MetaG | ecosystem: Environmental > Aquatic > Deep subsurface > Groundwater...
AGTACGGGCAAATGGGGCAATACATCCCCAATTACAGGCGGTATTTCTATCTTCAATGCAAATGCGAGGCTACAGGCAGCGACGAAACGGGGTTTTCATCAACCAAAATCCGAACAGAGCGGACCTGTCAGGAGCTTGACAGGCGGGGAAAAACGTGACACGGTGGCGGCATCAAGGCTCTTTTCGATACGAAAGGGACAGGACGATGGACAGGACGGAGCGGACGGAAGGACAGGACGATTTTCTCCGGATTTCGGCGCAGGAGGTGGCGTACGCCGCGTTCCATGCGCTGCCGGACGGCATACTTACCTTCAGGGCGCAGCTCGCGCTTTTCTCGGGTCTTATGTTCCGGACGCATGGCTACCGCGTGCGCCTCCGCGTATCGCGCGACATCCTGGCGCTCGACGACGAGCAAGCGGCAGCGCTGCTCGCGCTCATCCGCGGATGCGGATACGCCCTGCACATCCCGAGGGATCCCGATTTCGCCGCGCAGGCGGTCGCCCGGGAAGCCCGGGCCCATCGTTTTCCCCGCACGTCCTGACCGTCTTCCGTCCCGGTCCATCTCCTTCATCCAAGCCCACCCGGGGCTTGTTTCGTTATGCTATCCTATGCGTATGAGCTCGAACGAGAAGGTACCCGTGTCCGAACGGAAGGCTCATCGCATTGCGATGGGGGGAAAGGGGTCGTTCATGCTGGATGATTTGGTCGGAGAGCGGTTGAAAGCGGCAGCCCGTGTTGAGGCCGAGGCTGAAGGGACGGAAGCGCACGACGTCGCGGCGATACGGGAGAACATCGCGGCGAAGCGCGTCGACCTGTTCTATTGGGAACATGATTCGACAGGCGCATTGAAGCGCGACCGGTTTGGGCGCGACCTGTCCAAAGACATGCGTGGACGGGCGTGGGAACGGGACGCGGAGGGAAAACTCCTGAAGGGACCGGAGGACGAACGTGCACATGTCCTGCTCGTGAACATGGGCGACCTCGATCGGCTGAATGCCGTCAGCGACCACTCGCTCGGCGACGCCGGACTTCGGCGTTCGGCTGAATGTATCGAGATGTCGATTCGCGAGGTCCTCTCAGGACGTCCAGAGTTCAAGGACGAGCGACGTCTCGCCGACGCATACGACATCTATCGGTATTCCGGCAACGACTTCGCCGTGTCGCTCCGCGGCGTGGACGAGGACGACGCCGATGAGATCATGCGCCGCGTTTCGATGGAGCCCGTGGAGGTGCCGGGAGGGGGCGATCCGGTCCCGCTCGTCGCGAGCCGCGCTTCGCGCAGCGACGGCATCGGACACCTGAACGCGTTGACGGAAACCCCGGAGGAGGCAGGACTGTCGACCGAGATGGTCCTCATCTCGACCATGCTCGAACAGGCGCAGGTCGTGAACGACGCGCGCAAGACTGAGGATCGGGCGAACCGTATGGCGGAAAAGGTGCTACTCGTGGAAGAGGGAAAGATGTCGGAAGATGAGGCGAGGAAGCTCTACGATTCATTCTTCAAGAAGTCCCTTGGCGGTGCGTTCCGACCAGCCGGAACGATGGATGATATCGGGTTCGAGGGATTCCGGGCTCTGGTCAATGAACAGCGCGGGAGCCGCGAGGTCTACCTCCCGACACGATGGACGCACGAAGCGTCGGAGCGCTCGCTCGACGCCGCTTGCGACGCCCTGCACGAACGTCGCGTGCTCGGGCGGTCCATCGACCATGCGTTGGCGGCGAAGATCGCGGAGACGGCCCTGTCGCCGGTGCGTATCGCCGAGCGGACGGTCGAGTTCGGGTCGCCTTCGTCGTCGCGTCGCGGCGAGGAGACGGTCGCCCAGGAGACATCACTCGATGGGACGCGCGGCATGATGGCCATCAAGGCGGTCGGGGCGTCGCGGGACGCGGCCGAGGCCAAGCGCGGCGCAGGAGACCGTGAGGCGGCCGAGGCGGATCTCGCACAGGTGGCGTATGAAATCGAATGCGCGAAACGGGACATGCGGACCGGCCTGTACCAACGCGGCATGTATTTCAGGACGATGGAATCCGCGATGAAGGAGGGGAAACCTCTCGCGACCGTCGCTATCGATATGGCGTTCCTCAAGTATTTCGACAAGGAAGGCGGCGTGGGCGCTGGTGACCTCGCTATCAAGAAGGCTGTCTCTGTGTTGGCGTCGGTCGCGGAGACGTTCACGAAGGGCGTCATCGCGGTCGAGGCACACCGCTTAGGTGGGGACGAGTTCGCGTTGACCGTCGTGGGCGGGGACGAGAAGACGGTCAAGGACATCCGGGATGCGATCAAGAAGACGGCGGAAGACGCGGGTAGCGTCCCACCCCAGCGCGGCGCGACCGAGGCATATCGCCCGGAGCCTCTTCAGTTCAACACAGGTGTCCGGATCATGCCGGATCAGGAAACCTTTCGGAAGGAGCTTCAGGCGATGGACATCCCCCTCAAGAAGACGGGGACGCGCGGCGAACAGAATGAGCTTGCGGACTACTTCGTCCGCATGGCCGACAAGGAGGTCGAGATCGAGAAGGCGGTCAGCCGCATCGCGCTTCTCGTGGGTCAACTGAACGAGGTCGGGAACGACCCGACGCACCCGAACGTGAAGACGCTGCTGAAGTATTCGTCGAAGGCGATCTTCGGTGATGAGGCCTCGGTCGTCAGATTCGCGCAGCGCGCCACGGCCGAGGCGGAGGGATTATCCGCGCTGATGGGGGAGATCCATCGGTTCGTGAAGGAGCGGATCGACGAACGGAACCTGAAGAACGACGACTACGAGACCTCGTTGGACCGGGTCCTCGAGGACGCGGTACGCATCCGCTACTACGAGTCCCGCATTAGGGAACTTGAGGACCGCATCATGGGCCTGGAAGCTGAAAACAGAAAACGGGGCGACTCCGTGGAAATATACCGTCGTCAGGCGGAGTCGGCCCGGATGGAGCGCGATACGCTCCTCGAGCTCCGGACGGCCATCGCCGGGTCTGCAGCGCCTCCGTCCACACGTCCGGAAGCCGCGTGATGTGCTATACTTACGGCGTCTGTTGACGTATGCCTATCAGGAATCCACGCCGTATCGATATCCGGCCGTCCGCGGCCTTTCCGCCGCCCCCAACATCCCCGCGTATGTATCGGACCATTGCCTTCACGTTCTTCGGATTGACCGTCCTCGTCGTCGCGGCCGTCGTGTGGATGTTTTCGGTGCGCGCGTCGGTGCGGGTGCAGGTCATGCGTGATCCAGTGTCGGTCGAGACAGGTATCGAGATCGCCAAAAGCCCGGAACAAGGGCAGCTTCAGGGTCGCGTCGTCGAACACGTCTCCGACAGCATCCAGGAATTCACGGTCAAGGAACGGACGGAGGAGGCCTCTCCCGTCGTCGCGACGACCACGGGGCGCGTGCGCATCACGAATCGCTATTCCAAAGAACAACCCCTTATTCGGACGACACGCCTGCTGACGTCGGATGGGAAGCAGTTCCGCATCGATGCGACCGTCACGGTCCCCGCTGGGGGATCGGTCGAGGTGAGCGCGTATTCTGACGTGCCGGGCAATGCCTCCTTGATCAAGACAGGGACGGCCTTCAGCATCCCGGGGCTGTGGATCGACCTGCGAAAACTCATCACCGCCGAGGCGTTAACGGACTTCACGGGAGTGAAGAGCGCCTCCAGTAAGATCGTGTCGGAACAGGATATCGCGGACGCGCAGGCGGAACTTGAGATAAATCTCTTGGAGCAGGCAAAGCAGACGCTCGCGGCCGAGGCGTCCATCACGCAGGAGATGTTGGCGGATCCGTGTCCGGTCGGACAGGGCTGTTGGGACGCTATCTATCTCGTATCGAGCATCGAACGGAAGAGCAATGCGACGCCCGGTCAGGTCACCGATACGTTCCTCGCGCAGGTGAAGGTGAAGGTCACGGCCGTCTTCTTCCCGCGGACCGACATGGAGGCGCTCGTGCGGACCAAACTGAAAGAACGTATTCCGGAAGGGCGTGACCTCGTGGATTTCGACTCCAGCCGCGTCCTGTATCGTCTTGAACAGGCGGATACCGGCGTTGAGACGGCACGCGTGGTCGTGAAAGCGGACGCGATGTCTCGGCTCACGTCGTCGAATCCGGCGTTGCGACCCGAAGCGCTCGTCAGCATGTCCGTGGACGCGGCGAAGCAGAAGCTCTCGGCCGTGGACGGCGTGGAGTTCGTGGAAATCACGCTCCGTCCGTCATGGGCACGGAAACTGCCGGGGCAGAAGGACAAGATCGACATGACCATCGAGTGAGAAGTTGACGGTCCTGCGGTCGGGACGTATCCTTTCTCTGCTGGACTCACCAACCAGTCGCAGTCAGAACCGAAGATAAGAGCGTTCCGGCACGTGTCGGAGAAGCCGGGTGGAACCGCTCCGACGTGACGTCGGAGCCCCGACGCATCGTCCTTCGTCAGGACGGCCCGTCGGGTATTTTTATTCAAATCAAACCTGTCGTTGCGAGCGGAGTACGACGGAGCGCGGCAACCTTACCGAAATCCTTCGATCGGAGAGTCAGGGTAAGATTGCTTCGTCATCGAATTCCTCGCAACGACGATTTAATACATATATGTCCTACCCCATCGAGACCATGCGGCACAGCGCCGCGCACGTCATGGCCGCGGCTATCCAGAAGCTGTTCCCGGACGTTAAGTTCGGCGTCGGTCCGGCAATCGAACACGGGTTCTACTACGACATCGACATCGGACGGGCTGTCACGCCTGAGGACCTGAAGGCCATCGAGAAGGGGATGTGGCACATCGTGAATCAGGATGCGGAGTTCGTGCGGGAGGAGATGTCGCTCGACGAGGCCGTCTCCTTGTTCGAGAAACTGAACCAACCGTATAAGGTCGAGCTGTTGAAGGATTTGAAGGAGAAGGGGACGACCAGGTTCGGCGCAGAGGAGGCGGGGGACGTCGACCCGGCGAATACGGAACGGGCGACGGTCTATCGGACGGGGACGTTCACGGACCTGTGCCGAGGGCCGCATGTCAGCCATGCGAAGGAAGTCGGCGCGTGGAAGATCATGAAATCCGCAGGCGCATATTGGCGGGGGAACCAGGAGAATCCTCAGATGCAGCGTATTTATGGTGTATGTTTTGCGACGCAAGAAGAGCTTGCTGCGCATCTTGTCATGCTCGAAGAGGCGAAGAAACGGGATCATAAGGTCCTCGGTCCGGCGCTCGATCTCTTTACGTTTTCGGACCTCGTCGGCCCGGGCCTACCGCTTTGGACGCCGCGCGGGACCATCCTGCGCGACACGTTGGACGCGTACGTCTGGGAGTTGCGCCACGCGAAGGGGTATGAGCGCGTCGAGATCCCGCACATCACCAAGAAGGAGCTCTACGAGACGAGCGGCCACTGGGCCAAGTTCAAGGACGAGCTGTTCCGCATCGTGACGCGCGAGGGGCATGAGTTCGCCATGAAGCCCATGAACTGTCCGCACCACACGCAGATCTACGCGCGACGGCAATGGAGCTACCGTGAACTGCCGCAGCGGTACGCTAATACCACGATGTGTTATCGCGATGAGCAGACGGGCGAACTCTCCGGCCTGTCACGCGCCCGCAGCTTCACGCAGGACGATGCACACGTGTTCTGCCGAATGAGCCAGGTCAAGGAGGAGTTCCTCAAGATCTGGGACGTCATCCATACGTTCTACGGGACGTTCGGATTCTCGCTGACGGTTCGCGTTTCCTTGCATGACCCGGCGCATCCTGACAAGTATCTTGGCGACCCGGCGCGATGGCAGGATGCTGAGGGTGTTCTCCGTGAAATCGTGAAGGGGCAGGGCACCGAGGCGTTCGAAGCCGTGGGCGAAGCCGCATTCTACGGGCCGAAACTCGACTTCATGGCGAAAGATTCGCTCGGACGCGAGTGGCAGGTCGCGACCATCCAGCTCGACATGAACATGCCTGAACGGTTCGACCTCTCGTGCATCAACGAACAAGGCGAGGCGGAGCGCATCGTGATGATCCATGCGGCCATCATGGGGTCCATCGAGCGGTTCCTCTCCATCGCCATCGAGCACTATGCCGGCGCGTTCCCGCTCTGGCTCGCGCCGGAACAGGTCCGGCTTCTTCCTGTCGCGGACCGACATGTCGAATTCGGCGAGGCGCTCGCGACGGAATTGCGGGAGAAGGGGCTGCGTGTCGAGGTGGACGCGAGCGCCGAGTCCATCCCGAAGAAGGTCCGCAACGCGGAACATCTCAAAATCCCGGTCATGCTCGTGGTCGGTGATAAGGAGGCGGGCGGCGAGGCCTTGGCGGTCCGTCGCTATGGCATCAAGGACCAGACGACGCAATCGAAAGACGAGCTCGTCGCGGGTCTGCTCGAGGAGATCCGGTCGAGGAAATAGGTTTTGACTCTTCCTTCTGGCGCTCCCAAACCACGACGGATGGATGTGACGGAAGAGGAAAGATTCCTCGATCGCAATCTTACGCCGCGAAGTTCGGATTGTTGCGCCGCTCCTGTTGTTTGACGTGCGCTTGTCGGATTTTGACGCTTTCAATGCCCTTCGCGTATGTCCGATGCGCGATCGAGGATTCGAACAAGGGATTCCCGCTGACGCCGATCGTCGCCGCAAGACCTCGGACCCGTTCCTCCTCTTTGTTGGCGGCGTCGATGTCTCCACGTTCCCGCTTGGCAATGACGTTCGCGACGGCGAACGTGAGGGCCTCCAAGGGCTTCGGCTGCGGGACATAGCGCTGAGCTTCCGCGGTGAGATACATGCTGGTGCCCGGATGATCCCCGACCTTGTCGCGGATGAGGTCGACGAACTGGTCATGCGCCGGGACAAGTTCGTAGGCCCGCTTTTGCGTCATCATCTCGGCCATCGTACGTTCGTGTTCTTCCTTCACGCCCCTCGGGAGCTTGGAGAATGTTGCCGTGTATGTCGACCCGTCGTCCGCAGCGTCTTTGCCGAAGTCTGGATCGTAATGGGGGAGCTTCCGTTTCGTCTGGACGGCCGAAGAGACTTCCCGTTCGAGGTCGGAGAGGTCGACATCCGTTTCCGGGATGGTGTCCGGTTCTTCCTTCATGAGGTCCGAAATGTCCATGTCGATTTCCTCCGGACTCTTCATGTCTTCGTTCTGAGGAAGGAGACCGAGCACCTCGCTCATCTTCACGACTTTATCCAGATAGCGTGCAGCCTTTTCCTTGTCGTCCCTCATGAGCGCCTCACGATAGGTCGCGAGGGTGAAGATGTAGGTGGTGGCCTGGTCCGGCGTGACATGTCGCCCTTTCGCTTCGGGCATGAAGAAATTCTTCGATTCGCTCGTGAGGATCAGCGACGCCATCGGGTCTTCCGCCGCGATGAGCTTCGCGTGGTTCCATAGATGATATGCGTTCGGGATGAGTTCCTGCGCCTTCGCGATGGTCATGTCGTTCGTCTCCATCTGTTCCGCCACGGCCCTACGCGCCCGTACCTCCGTGGCGATGCCGGCGTTGATGTCCGAGAGGTCGACATCCGTTTCCGGCGCGGGTTCGAAATCCGAAAAATCGACGTCGATATCTTTCCGTAGGACCTCGTCGTGAGGGATGGTCGGGACGTGTTTCTTCCGAAGCTTCTTCCTGATCTCGACGATGGCGGCGTCGGTTTTCGTCCTGTCTTCTTTCCCATTATTCCCGAGCGGGATGGGAAATGATGGACGTCCGGAGGGGGCGGCGCGTTTCAGCGTCGGCGCATCCTGCGGCACCTCCATCTTTCTTGCGGCGTTACCTTCGAATTTCGGTGACATAGTGTGGATAGGATACCGCACCCGCCTATCACGAACAACGCCCAGTGAGGGGCGTGTGGTTCGGACGGCCGTCAGGCCGCTTCCTGTATCGGTGGCTTGGGTCGTTTCGGAAGGAATCGTTCGGCGACAGGCTTCCGTTGTTTCTTCTTCTTTCCAGGCACGAACCGATCGGCAATGGGCTTCAGTGGCTTGATCTTGAAGAGGACCTCATTCAGGTGGTCGACGTGCTTCTGTTCCTTCGCGATGAGCTTCGTGTCTGTCCCTCGAAGGGCTTCGTTCAGCCGCGCGACGGCATCGATGTAGACGTCGTCGAGCGAGCCCGGCTTGATGGACTTGGATTCCGCCGCCATGACGCGTACGGCCTCCGCATTGCCCTTGAGGGCACGATTGACGCGGGCTCTCATGTCCATCTCTTCCGTGATTTCTAGCGGAGCCGCCTGTTCCATGGCCGGCCGCTCATGGAGCGTGCCCTTCGTCCTCGAACGTCCCACTGGACGTACGGGCAGACCGGTCACGCCGCTGACGACCTGTGCCAATTCCTCACGCGCCCGACTCGGGCCGCCGAGAGACCGTGTACGCGTGAGCCGGCTCTTACTGTCCCCGAGCAGCGGGTCGATTCCCTCAGGAAAATCGAGCTCCTTGTTCATCTTTTTGAGCATCGTTCCGTATTCCTTGATGCCACCCTTCAGGTTGTTGCCCATAGCATCAGCGTACCGTGCGGCTGTGATGACGTACTCCTCGGCCGTGAAGGAATATCCGTCGGGGTTTTCGCTCTGCATCAGCTTCATTTGGTCGTTGACCGTTTCCCAGATTTCCGACGCACGTTTTTGCGTGAGAGCCTCCATCGCGAAGTCGCGATTCTTCTGGGTTTTCCCCTCGAGCGCCTTCATACGCATCGCCTCGTCTTCCGCGGCCACCTCCTGTCGTTCGGCGCGTATTTCCGGTGTTTCGCGTATGTGCGCTTCATGCGCCCTTTTGGTGTCCGCGGTCCATTCGCTTCGGTCTTTCGTAGCCTTCGCATCGCGCCAGCGCGTATACAACGAATCCTGGCCCGTGAGATGCGAAAGGGAATTCATCAGACGGAACTTGAGGCCTTTCCAGCCTCCGCCTCCCATGAGTTCTTCAGGATGCATGCCGTATTTCGCCTGGATTTCATGCTCGAGCTGCTTCGTCGTGTCCGTTGCAAGTTCTCCGGGGGCTATCAGTATTTTCTCGACCGCATGTACGCCTGTTCCAAATTTCAGTTCGGCGAGAGCTCTGGGCGCTTCCATCTGGCTGGCGCGAACCGCATCCTGGACTTCCTCGATAGCCTTGAAGTTTTCATTCATGAGATCCGACGTCCGGAACGTGTCGGTTGGGACGAGGCGCATCTCGCGGTTGAGGTCCTCAAGATCATCACGTTTGTCCGCAAGCCGTTCGCCCCACTCGTCCATGTCCTCATCCGTCATTTTCTTCGATTCGAGGGCGCTCTTGAATTCCTGGATGAGCAGACGAGCCGTATCGCGCGCATGGCCGGACTTGAACATGAGCCGATCGCGCGTCGGACCGAGTGTCTTGCGGATTCTCTCGACGTTTTCGTTGATGCGCGCGTCCTCTTCCGCGATGCGCGCCTCTTTTTCCGCCCGTCGTTGCATCACTTCCGCCCTGATGGGGGGTTTTATGCGTTTTTCTGATTCTGGTTTTTTGGAGATGATCCGTTCTGCAGACTCCTTCCGGTGGGAGTCGGAGACGACTTCGATTTCTTCCGGTCTCAGTTCCATCACGTCTTCTTCCTGCGGTTCCGGTTGGAGGGCACGAGCTGTGTTTTCGAATCGTGACATATGCAAAATGTATTTTGTTCGTGAGGGAGTATACCATCATTTTGCGAGGATAACGAAAAAATCCCGTCAGACGGGACTCCTTCGTGTGGATATCTTTTTTCGATCAGCCTTTGACGATTTTCGCGAACACGGCGGGGTAGTCGCGACCGATCTCGGAAAGGACCTTTCGATCGAGGACGATCTTCCGTTTTTTGAGGTCGCCCATGAGCTTGGAGAACGTGGTGCCGATCTCTCGCGCGGCGGCGTTGATGCGGATTTGCTGGAGGCCGCGGTTGTCGCGCTTCTTCAGCTTACGTCCGACATACGCCTGCGCGCCGGATTTGGTGGCCGCGACCTTGGCGACCGTCAGCTTGGACTTGCGGCCCCACATCATGCCCTTGGTCCGGGCGAGGATGTTCTTGCGACGCTTGATATGATGCGTTCCGCGCTTGACTCGAGGCATATCAGATACGGTGAATGGCTAGGTGTCGATGATTAGGAATGTGGCATGAGCTTCTTGATGCTTTTCACGTACTGTGCGGGCGCGGACTGGTCGCGGCGCTTCTTGCGCGTGATCTTCCCGGCGTCGCGGGCGTTGAAGTGGTTCTGGCCGCCGTGGAGCTTGAGGAGCTTCCCGGTCTTGGTGACATGGAAGCGCTTGGCGACCGTCTTATTCGTCTTCTGCTTAGGCATATGATGAGCGGGTAGCTAGTAGCTGGTAGTTGGAGGGTTAGGCTTTGCGGCCGACGATGGCGGAGACGTTGCCGCCTTGGCGCTTCGCCTCCTGCTCGGTGTAGAGCTCGTACGTCTGTCCGATGATGTCGATGAAATCCTTGATGCGCTGGAGCGCGATGTCGCCGTGCGCCTTCTCGCGGCCGCGGAGGAAGATCTCGATCTTCAGCTTCTGGCCTTCCTTCAGGAAATCGAGTGCCTGCTCCTTTCGGACATCCTGGTCATGCGTGCCCATCTTGACCGAGAGGCGGATGCCTTTGACCTCGACCTTCTTGGCGTGCGCCTTCTGTTGGCGCGTCTCCTTGTCCTTCTGGTATTTGAATGCGCCGTAGTCGAGGATCTTGCAGACGGGCGGGTTCTCCTTGGGGGAGACCTCGACGAGGTCGAACTCCCGTTCGCGTGCGAGCGCGATGGCGTCGCCGGTCTTCAGGACACCAAGGAATTTGCCTTCGTCGTCAATCACACGCACCTCCGGTACGTTGATCTGCTCGTTGCTGCGATACAGCTGGCTTTGCGGCTTGGGAGGCGGCCGACGCCGGTAATGGATGCGCATTGGTGGTGGGTTTGGATGGTGGAGATGGGGGGAATCGCACCCCCGTCCGATCCGTCACGAGCCGCAGGGTCTTCACAGGCTTGGTCCGCTGCTGGGATCTCGGCGCGGGGTGGACGAGCGGACGAGAACCCCGTGCCTACATATCCAGCCTGTCAGCCGGCGCGGGATATGAGCGCACCGGACTCGAGCCCGAACGATGACGATCCGATCCGCAAGGTCGGGCCGCGAAGCGGGGGATCGTGACGATCGCTTACGCGAGCGCCATTGCAGGTGCGGAGACACGGAACGCCGAAGCGAACGTGTTCTGTACCTTGTTCAAGACGTTGGCAGTTGTCTTGCATGGGACGGTTTTACGAGGTGTCCCGGCTCGGCCTGCGTCTGCGGATGTAAGGACCGTCGAAGCTGATCATCCCCGGGTTCGTGGGGCATGGATCGTCAGGATCTGACGCTCGACGCCCCATGTTCCGTGTTTCACGATAGCCGTTCTACGGCATCTCGCGACGGGCGTCGCGGTCGATGTCCCGTTCCTTCAGTTTTTCGCGCTTATCGTAGGATTTTCGTCCTCGACAGAGCCCGAAAGAGAGCTTGATACGGCGCCCGCGAGGATACAACGAAAAGGGGACGAGCGTCAAGCCTTTCTGCTGGGTTTTCCCGAACAAACTCTCGAGTTCAGGCCGGCGCAGGAGGACCTTCCGGTCGCGGTCCGTATCGTAACCCCCGAGGGGGCCGGCTTTTTGGTATCGCGAGATGTGGGCTCCGGTGAGCCAGAGCTCGGCCCCGCGGAACGTGAGATAGGCTCCGGTTAGCTTGGCGCCACCGTTCCGGACGGATTTGACCTCATGGCCGAGCAATTCCAACCCGCCCTCATAGGATTCGAGGGTCTCATAGTCGTGCCGTGCCTTCCGGTTCTGGGAGAAATCCGCCATGTCGAGGAGGGTACCGTATCGGGGTGCCGCATGCTAGACTCCAAGAAATATCTATGGCCACTTCCACGGAACGTTCCGTGACCATCAGGACGAGCACCGTTCTGAAGGTCATCGCCATCCTCCTCGCGGTCGGATTCGTATGGATCCTCCGCGACATCTTCGCGCTGCTGCTGGTCGCGTTGTTCCTCGCGGGACTCATGCATCCGGCGGTGCGCTGGGCCGCACGACACCGGATCCCGAAGACGTTGATGGTCCTCGGTATCTACTTGCTTTCGTTCTCCGGCATGGCGCTCGTCCTGACGCTCGTCATCCCGACGTTCACGCACGAGGTCGTGAACATCACGCAGCGCATCGGGTCGCAGCTCACCGCGCTCACGCAATATGCGCAGAGCCTTCGGGAGTTCAGCGAGCTGCACGGCCTGTCGGACAACCTTTCCGCGGGCATCTCGTCCCTCCTGAACCAGTTCGGTACGGCGGCATCCTTGGCTGCGGCGACGATCTCCAACATCTTCGGCGGCATCGCCGGCCTCATTATCGTGCTCGTCATGGCGTTCTATATGATGGTGGAGGACAAGGAGGCCGCCCGCGTGTTCAGGAATTTCGTGCCGGAACAGCACCAGGCGTTCATCGCGGACATCCTGACGCAGGTCGAGACGAAGATCGGCGGATGGCTTCGAGGTCAGCTCCTCCTCTCTCTCGCGATTGCCATGCTCTATTACATCGGCCTGCTCGTCATCGGCGTGCCCGGCCCGTTGCCGCTCGCGCTGTTCGCCGGTTTCGCGGAATTCATTCCGTATCTCGGTCCCATCATCGCCGGCATTCCCATCATCATGGTCGCGCTCAGCGATTCCACGGCGAAGGCCCTGCTCGCCGCGGCGCTTATGATCGTCATCCAGCAGGTGGAGAACCAGATTCTCGTCCCCAAGGTCATGCAGCGCACCGTCGGGCTGAACCCGCTCGTGAGCATCGTCGCGGTCCTCATCGGCGCACAGCTCTTCGGCATCATGGGTGTCCTGCTCGCCATCCCGTTCGCGACGGCGCTCTCGGTGCTCCTCACCGAGCTTTATAAGTACCGTCAGGATAAGGTATGACCAACATCCCCGTTGCCGCGCCTCCGGCACCGCCGTCGCCGAAACAGGCACCGCCGACCGTGAAGCCGGCCAAGCCCATCGTGGGGAAAAATCTCTTGAGCGTCCTTGCCGTCATCGCCGGCATCATCCTGGCCACTCTCCTTCTCCTCGCGTTCGCGGTCGCGAAGACCGGCATCGTCGAGGTCCCGGTTTTTTCGCGGTTCTACCATGGGCCGGAAGCGGTGCGGGCCGTGACGCCGACGCCGATGACGGCCGATGCGTTCCGGGTGCTCGTGAGTAGCCGGCTCATCTCGAAGGCGGCGCAAGGATTGAGGCCGCCATATACCGTCCGCGTGACGGAAGGTGAACTGACAGGCGGTCTTGGGGCCGTCATCGGCGTCGCGTTGCGGGACGAATCATGGAAGGTGTCGGAGGCCCAAATCGCCGTGACGCCGGAGTTCCTCGAATTCCTCGGGAAGTTCGAGTGGGGAGTGTTCCATGTGGATACGCGGATTCGGTTCACGGCCATCGTCGAGAAGGGAGGTGTCCGGTTCGAGCCGACCGATATCCGTTTCGGCGACTATCCCATCCACCCGTCGTTCGCCCGTTCCATCGCAGGTATCGTCTTTTCCCGTGACCTCGGGACGTGGATCCTGACGTTCGGCGACGGCATGCTGGAGCAGGCGACCCTCGTCGACGGCGCGGTCGACATCGTCGCGTCCCCGAATCCATGATCGTCATCCTTCGGATCCTGCCGGCTGTCGCCGCCCTCGTCGTCGCCGTTTCGTTTTCGGTCCAGCTTCGCACGCCGCTGCAGTACCCGTGGCTTGCGACCATCGGCGTCTGCGCGTTTCTGGTCGCGACGCTCGCCATCTCGTGGGGCCGTGTCCGGTTCGTCGACATGCTCGAGAAGATGACGCCGACGTCCATCCTCATTCTCGCGCTCGGGTTCGCGATGCTTTTGGCGGAAGGGAGCGGTTCCAAGATCGCAATCGTCGTCTTGGCCGGTTTCACGGCCTTCGTCTCGCTCGAGTTGTTGTTCCTGCTCGCTTTCAATCCCACGCGATATCCCGTCCACGGGCTCTCGCGCGTCAACATCGCCTACGTCCCGATCGCGATTTGGTACGTGGCGTGCACGTCCGCAGGGATGCTCATCTTCCTGCACATGGACCGCCTGTGGCACATCCTCATCATGGTCCTGCTTGGAACGATCCTGTTCCGTACGACCGGGCATCCGCAAGCGTCGTGGAAAGAAAATGCCACCTGGAGCGCGGTCGGCGCACTCGTCGGTGGGCATGTCGGCCTGCTCGGCATCATGTTGCCGGTCAGCATGCCCGTACAGGGATTCGTCGCCGCATTCCTCCTTTCGGCCGCGTTGCGCGTACGGCGGTATCGATATGACCCGAAGCCGTCTGTCCGCCAAGGGTGGATTGAGGCGGTCGCCGGTGCCGTCGCGCTCGTCGCGGTGCTCACGACAGGGAAGTGGTTGTGATTTTTCATATTCTTCCTTTTTGCCACATCGCAAAAGGAAGCGAAAAAGGATGTTGGGGGCGGAAGAACTCGCTCAACGCGCAGGATATCGAGGAGATGCCTGCGCTATATCGCTCAAACAGGCTGGCGCCCCCAAACCCCGACCGACGAGGGCAGAAAGCGACTCCGCATATTGAATCACCTATCGATTCAGGATATGATGGCACGTATCAAGACTATGAAGAATCTTCCGTGGTGGACCATCGGCAGGACCGCGGCTTTGTTGGCGTTGGCAGCCGTAGCCGGCGCGTTGTCCGGTGCCGCCGCGGCGTTCATCATCGTCCCGCTCGACCTTCAGACGACCGCGACGGTCGAGTCGACCTCCACGGTCGAGCTCGTCGTGCCGACCACGACGGTCGCGGAACCCTCGCTCGTCCATTTGGAGCCGAGGATTTCGTCTCCTATTCTCCCCGCGCAGTTCGTCTTGCGCCGTGCGAGTCCGGTCGTGGCCATCTACCGCAAGGCGCGTGGGACGACCTTGGACGAACGTGCTCTCACGGAGGATCGGCTGCTCGGGCAGGCCGTCGCCCTCACGTCCGACGGATGGCTCGTGACGGCCGCGTCGGTCGTCGGATCCCTTCCGCTCGCGGACCTGACGGCATGGGTCAACGGCAAGGCGTATGCGGTCACGGGCGGCGTCGCGGACCAGGTGAACGGAACGGTCTTTCTCAAGCTTGAGGCCTCGAACCTGACAACACCGGCATTCGGGCACGTCTCGGACCTTATCCCGGGTTCCGAGCTCTGGATTGAACGTCGCGCCTCATCCTTCTCGCCATCGCTCGTGACGGTCCGGTCGGACGGCATGCCGTCCACGGAACCGCTATCGAGCGAAGTCGCGGCGCGGCGTATCCTCGCGTATGGCATGACGCAGGAAGGAGATGAAGGCGCGCCGGCATGGGATGCGCGTGGCGCCTTGCTCGGCGTCATCGAGAGCCAGCCCGATCAGACCATTCGTATCGTTCCCGCCTCCAGCATCGCGAGTTCCTTCGCGTCGCTCTTGAGCCAAGGTACCATCCGGCACGCCGTCCTCGGCGTGCGGGCCGTAGATCTGGCGGTCCTGCGTATCGACGGCGACCGAGGAACGCTTCCCCTGACCGGTGCGCTGTTGAAGGACGACAGGAAAGCCGGTAAGCCCGCCGTCACCAAGGATTCTCCCGCAGCGAAGGCGGGTCTCCGCTCCGGCGACGTGATTCTCGCCATCGAGCGTGATACACTAAATGGCACCGCGGACCTTGGCGAAATCCTTTCGGAATATCTCCCGGGAACGCACGCGACCCTGCGCGTCCTCCGCGACGGTATCGAACTCGACGTCCCCGTGGATTTTGAGACGGCCGTCACGGGCGTCATCCTCAAATAGCATGTCCTCCCCGAACCTTGTCCGTCTCTTCGTCCGCTCTTGGCGGCTCGTGACGCTCGCGACCCTGCTTTGTCTCGTGCTCGCGTTGGGATTCTCGCTCGTCCAACCGTTGCGCTATTCGTCGAGCGTCCGTCTTCTCATCACGCACACGAACGTGACCGGCCTCGATCCGTACACGGCCGTGAAATCCACGGAGCGCATCGCGCAGAATCTCTCCGAGATCGTCTTTACGTCGAGCTTCTTCAACGGGGTGATGGCGAGCGGCGATGTGGATACGACGTATTTTTCCACGGATGAGATTACGAAGCGCAAGGAGTGGCGGGACACCGTCGAGACGACGGTCTCGGCCGGGACCGGCATCATGACCGTCACGGCGTTCCACCCGAAACGCGATCAGGCCACGGCGCTTGCCGTCCGCGTCTCCAAGGAGATGTCGGCCCAAGCCCCTGATTTCTTTGGCTATTCGGTCCGTGTCCAGATTATCGACGACCCCCTTCCGTCCCGATTCTTCGCCAAACCCGATTTCCTGCAGAACGGCTTATTTGGCGCGATATTCGGCTGTCTGATCGCCTCCGCATGGGTCTTAGGGCGCCGCCGGCAGACCATCTAACACCTCCTCCTCTTAGAGGTAGGGGCGCATGGCAATGCGCCCTCCGGCAGGTATGAGGGAGCATTGCCATGCGCCCCTACGTGATGTATCTGGATGGTAGGGTATAAGAAAATCCTCGTAAAAGCGGGTTTTTTGCGTTTTGGGCAGGTCGTGGTTAGATGCCTTGACAGGATACGTCATTTATGGTATGTTTCGACGTTCCTTACTGGGTGATTCATTGGGGTTTTGAGGCCGTTCCGTCGCGGTTTGGGGGTATTCCTCCTTTCCCAAGTCGCATGCGGGACGGCTCCAGACCCTCAGAGGTCTCGGCCATGGCAGATGGTCTGCCCTCTGGAAACAACAGTCAGTTGACCTTTGAGAGTAAAAGACGACAAGTCAGTCAACCGCTACTGCGGTCCTGACTGGGCCGCGTTGGGAGAAAACGATGGCAAGCAAGACCAAACTGTTCGTTTCGATGATCGTGTCCCTCACCTGCCTCGTATGGGCCCCTTTGGTCCTCGCGGCACCAGCAGCCGGGACCTCCGGGATCTCCTCGGACGACGAGGCGTCCGAATGCACCTGCAGCGAGGAGTTGGACGCGCTCGAGAAGATCGTGAACCAGTGTTGCGATCAGAAGGAGGCTCCCGCACCGGAACCG
>Ga0180009_10003810_pt1 | contig 16949 bp, 15 predicted proteins | sample OS_PC_MetaG_FD_123537 | JGI IMG/M metagenome (GOLD analysis project Ga0180009, IMG submission 123537) | Groundwater microbial communities from the Aspo Hard Rock Laboratory (HRL) deep subsurface site, Sweden - OS_PC_MetaG | ecosystem: Environmental > Aquatic > Deep subsurface > Groundwater...
GTCCGGGCCCACACCACCGTCTCCGCCGCCTTGCAGGACGCCGGTCAGCACCCGCCCCAGCTCGTGATCTGCGATCACCTGATGCCCCAGTGTTCGGGCATCGAGACGCTGCGGCAGCTGCGGCAGCGCTTCCCCGCGCTCAGGAGCATCCTGCTCACGGGGCAGTCGCTGGCGGACGAGGAGATCACGCGGGGGATGAACGAGGGGGTCGTCGACCTCTATGTCTCCAAGCCCTGGAACCAGGCGGAGCTGACCGAGACAGTGCAGCGCATGGCCCGCGAGGCGGCCAAGAGCTCCTGAGCCTCCAAGACCGTCAGGCGACGCAGCAGCTCGCTTGAAGCGTTGGCCAGCCCCCTGGCGCGGGCCAGCGTGCACACGGCAGTGAGCACACGCCGGGGGCCTGCATCCCATCCCCGCGCCCACATCTACATACAAGTGCTGGAATTGTCGGTCCCCGGATCCAGGCATGATGCTTGCTGCAGCAACTGCTGATGCGCCCGAACCATCTCAGCTCGCTGCTCCTCCTGGCGCTTGTCGGATGCGTCGGAAGCAGCGATCCCGCCCCCGGCGTCGACGGCTCCCTGCCCTTCGCCAGCGCGCTCGACGGCCAGCTGCCGCGCGATGGGTCCGCCGCGTCGGCGACGACCTGCGAATCGCTGGAGACCCCGTTCAGCGGTGCCTGCTACCTCGCCGTGGGTTACAAGTGGATGGACTACAAGGCCGCCACCCAGCTATGCCAGGCCAACGGCGCCAGGGTCGCCAGCATCCTGTCGGCGGCGGAGAACCAGTTCGTCTACGCGCTGCTGCCCGCGTCGAACCAGGCCGCCTGGATCGGGCTCAAGCGCAAGGGCGGCTCCCATGTCTGGGACGACGGCACGCCCCTGACCTACAAGAACTGGGCGCCGGGAGAGCCCAACAACGACAACGGCACGGAGAGCTGCTCGGTGATCTGGGGTCCCGCCCTGGGCCAGATCAGCTTGCGGGCCCGATGGAACGACGTCCCGTGCGCCTCGCCGGGCCGCGACACGGTGATCTGCAAGAGACAGCCCTGAGTCTGATCCCCGGCGTCAGGCGGCCCCGGTCTCCGGTGCCACCACAACCATGTTGTTGGCCACCTCGAGCAGCAGGTCCTTGTCGCGCAGGATGCCGACCATCTGGCCGCCCTCGAACACCGGCAGGTTGATCAGGCGCTCCTTGACCATCAGGTACAGCGCCTCCATCAGCGGCACCCCGATGTCGACGCTGGGCCCGGGGCTCACGATATCGCCCACCGCCTGGTTGCCCACGACCTTGGTCTGCGCCAGGAACATGCCGGTGAAGTAGGAGGAGTACGGAGAATCGCGCAGGAAGCCAGGGACCATCAGGGCCAGGATGTCGTTCAGCCTCAGGCAGCCGACGAAGCACTCGCGGCGGTCGTAGACCAGCACGGTGCGCCGGCCCTGCTCGACCACCTTGCCCCGCTCGCCCTTGAACAGCTCGTCGCGCAGCGCCTCGACCACCGTACGGATCGGCTCGTCGGCGCGGACCTTGCGGTAGGCCGAGGCCGGCACCATCAGCTCGCCGGTCGAGCGCTCCTTGAGGGTCGAACGGCTACCCCGCTGGAGCAGGCTGCGGATGCGGGCGGCCAGGTGAGCCACGTCGACCGGCTTCTGCAGAAAATCGACGATCTCCAGCTGGATGCCGATCATCGCGTCGTCGAAGCCGCCGTGGCCGGTGAGGATCACCACCGGCAGCTCCTTCTGCTCCTTGCGGATCTCAACCAGCGTGTCGATGCCGTCCATCCCCTCCATGCGCAGGTCCAGCACAACGATGTCGGGCGGCGCGGCGCGGATCAGCGCCACCGCCTGCTCGCCGCTCCCGGCCAGCTGCACCGTGAATCCCCGCCGCTCCAGCGCCTTGCCCGTGGCCAGCCGGAACTCCTCCTCGTCGTCCACCAACAGCAGCTTGATCTGTTCCATGATCTCTCCCTCCATCCTAGAGCGGCTTGAGCCCGGGGAACACACCCAGAAGCGGCCAGTAGAACAACGTCAGCACCAGCAGCACCACGAAGGCCAGAACGAAGCACGGGATGCCGACCCTCAGATAGTCCCTCGGCTCGAGGTACCCGCCGGCATACACGATGGCGTTGGGCGGCGTGCCGATGATCAACAGGTAGGCAAACGACGAGGCGCAGGCGGTAGTCAGCCCCATGAAGGGGATCAGCATCGAGCCCGGCCTGGCCACCGCCGCCATGTTCAGTGTCACCGGCCCCACCGCCGCCGCCGCGGGGCCGTCAGCCATCAGGTTGGTCATCCCGGCCGTCACCGCCCCCCCGACCACGAGCAGCGACGAGTCGCCCTGGATGCCCATGCCGTGGAGCAGCTCCACCACTGACCGGGCCATCCAGAACGCCGCCCCCGACTGGTCCAGCATGCGGCCGAAGATGATGGCGCCGGCGTAGAGCCAGACCACGCCCCAGTCCACCTTCTCGTGGTAGTCGCGCCAGTTGACCACCCCCGCCAGCAGGTAGGCCACGGCGCCGGCCACCGCCAGCACCCCGATGCCGAGGCGGACGCCCAGCAGGGCCTTGAGCACGTTGCTCTCGGTGATCCATCCCAGCAGCATGGCGAGGAAGATCACGACCGCCAGGACCTGCTTGCGGTTCCATCCCCCCATGCGGCTGATGTCGTCCTTCAGCGTGACCAGCGCCGGCGACAGGTCGCGGATCCGCGGCTTGAAGCGCAGCCGCAGCAGGACCCAGAGCAGCGGCATCATGATCAGCACGAAGGGCATGCCGTAGAGCACCCACTGGCCGTAGGACAGGCTGATGCCGAACATGTCCTCCAGGTAGGTCATGATGATCACGTTTCGCGCACCGCCCGACGGGGAGCCGAAGCCGCCGATGTTGCACGCCATGCAGATGCAGATCATCAGCATCCTGGCCAGCTCCTTGTCGACGGGCGTCTGTGGCGTGAGGCTGTTGTTGTAGAGGATGATGGCGATCGGCAGGAACATCGCGGCCAGGGCGTGATCCGAGATGAAGGAGGCCGCCGGCGCGATCACCAGGATCAGGATGGCCGTGATCAGACCCACCCTCGGCTTCGCCAGGTACTTGAACAACAGCAGACAGATCCGCTTGTCCACCCCCGTCTTGACGAAGGCGGCGGCGAACATCAGGCTGCCCATGATGAACCAGCAGGCGTCCGACCAGTAGAGGCTCGCCACCTCCTCACGGCCCACGATGCCGGAGAAGACCAGGATCAGCCCGACGCAGAACGCAACGCCCGGCAGCGGCATGCACTCTGTGAGGAAGCAGATCACCACGAAGGCCACCATGGCGATGCAGATCTTGATTTCTCGCGCCGCCCTGTCAGCCGCCTTCTTCTCCTCGGCGGACAGCTTGTCGTAGGTCAGCGTGTCCTGGCGCAGCGTCCGGGCCCCCAGCATCAGCTGCGTGAACCTCGCGTCTTTCAGCTGCTCCACGTACATGCGCATCTGGTCGAAGTGCGACCGCGGCATGCGGACCCCGGCCTTCTTCAGCTGCTTCAGGTCCCGCTTGAGGTAGTTCTTCTTCTTCACCACGCCCTGCCGCATGGTGCTCTCCAGGGAGCGCACCGTCGCCGCCTGCCACTGCTCGACTGTGTTGTAGGGCCGTCGGAACAGCTCCAGCGCAAAGTAGTCGTATGCGTGTTTCTGTCCCGCGGAGTACTCGACCCCCACGTCGAGCATGCTGCTCGGCACCGGCACGAGCAGCAGCAACACGAAGGCACCCGCCGCGATCGAGAATGTCTTGTAGTTGACATACTTGTCGTAGCCCGTGGCCTTTTCCTTCTTGTTTCTCATCATGGGCTCCCCGCGGTCTGAATCACGATGGCCATCCCCCGGTCACGGCGCGACTAGTCGGTCTTGCCCTCGAGCACGCGCTTCGCCAGCTGCTCCTGCTGCAGCCGGAGCCGGACCTTGCGCATGCGCCAGGCCTCCCGCACCTTGGACGCCAGCACGTCCGGGCTCTGCGGTTTCATCAGGAAGTCCACGGCTCCGCCCTTGAGCCCCTCCACCGCCATGCCCATCGATGGGTGTCCCGTGAGCACCAGAACCTCGGTCAGGGGCTGGGCGTTCTTGATCAGGCGCAGCAGCGCGAGGCCGTCTATCCCCGGCATCTTGGCGTCGATCAGCGCCACATCGAAGGTCTGCTCCGCGATCCGCTGCAGCGCCTGCTCGCCGCCGTCAGCCGTCGTGACCTCGATTCCCCTGTGTCTGAGCGCCTTGGCCAGCGAGTCGAGCAGCTCCAACTCGTCGTCCACCAGCAACAGCCGCACGGGGGAATCCTCGCCCTCCTGCTCCGCTGGCTGCGCCTGCTCCTCGCGCCCGGCGTGGGCCCGCCGCACGGCGTCCGCGATCACCTCGATGTCACATGGCTTGCCCAGGTACTCGAACACCCCGTCGCGCGAGGTCTCGAACGCCTGCTGCACCGTGCCGTGGCCGGTGAGCAGGATCGTCGGGATGTGGGGGTAGAGCTGATGGATCTGTCGGAACAGGTCGACCCCGTCGATCCCGGGCATCTTCACGTCGGACACGATGACGTCGTAGGGCTGTCGGCTCATGATGCGGAGCGCTGTCTCCCCGTCCTGTGCCATGCCCACGATGAAACCCCTGCGCGTCAACGCCTTGGTGGTGACATCGAGGAACTCCAGCTCGTCGTCCACCAGCAACAACCGGATCTTGTCCTGTTTGTCCATGGTCTCTCCCTCGCCGTTGGGCGCCGCATCGCGGCTAGCCGCTCGTCTTCTCCAATCGCAGGTGGAGGGTCATGGTCGTGCCCTTCCCCTCCTCGCTGCGGGCCTCGATCGTCCCGCCCCAGCTGCGGACGATGCCGTAGCACATGGCCAGCCCCATCCCGGTGCCCTGCCCCACCGGCTTGGTGGTGAAGAAGGGCTGAAACACGCGGTCCAGGTTCTCGGGGGCGATGCCGCTGCCGCTGTCGGCCACCGCCACCTGCACTTCTTCGCCGACCTGTCTGCCGCTGACCACGATCTTCCCGCTGCCGTCGATCGCCTCGATGCCGTTCTTGATCAGGTTGACCAGGACCTGCTCCAGCTCGATGCCGTCCACCACCACCTCGGGCAACTGCGCCACCTCGATCTCGAGCTCCACGTTGCGCACCCTGGCCTGCCGACGCATCAGCTCGACGATCTCGCCCAGCATCGGCACGATGCTGGTGGGGCGGGGGCGGGACTCGGCCTTGCGGCCGAACTTCAGCATCTTGGAGGTGATGCCGCTGCAGCGCTCCACCTGGCGTTTGCAGCGCGCAACCGAGTCGTTCAGGTCCTTGCGCGCCTCGTCCGAGATCTGCAAGTCCTCGACCTGATCGGCGATGTTCGTCTGCTCGGCGCTGATGATGGCCAGGGGGTTGTTGATCTCGTGGGCCAGCCCCGTGGACAGCTCCCCAAGCGACGCCAGCTTCCCCGAGCGCACCAGGTCGCGGTAGACTTGGTCCCGCTCGGAGGTCGCGCGGTCGATGCGCCCGGTGAGGTGCGCCGTGGCGAGGATGATCACCAGCACCACCACCGCCACGGCGATGGAGACCACCAGCGCCCCCCACGCGGTGGCCTGGTGTACCGGCGCCCGGATCTCGGCCTCGTCCTGGTGCACCACCAGCAGCCAGCGGTTGTCGTTGAGCCAGGTGGTGACCTGCACCATCGAGCCCCGGTCCCCCGTGACCAGCCGGTCCTGCACGTTGCGGTGCAGCCTGGGCCGGATCGACGACTGCTCCAGCACCTGGCCCAGCTTCGGCGGCGTCTGGTACCTGCCGTCGGCGTTGACGATGAAGGCGTCGCCGGTGCGACCCAGCTGGCCCGGGCGCACCAGGGAGCAGAAGCTGTCGCTGTTGATGGTGGCCCTCAGAACCCAGAAGCTGCCCGCCTCGCGCCGCAGCACCGCGATGACGACATGCGGGACGCGGCGGTGGCCGAGGAACACATCGCTGACAAACGAGCCCTGCGAGGCCACCGTACGGAACCAGGCGGCGCGGGCGTAGTTTTTCTCCTTCAGGTCGTAGGGGCCCACGTAGGCCACGTGCCGGCCCCGGCGGTCGATCAGGCCCAGATCGACGAAGGCGCGCGGGTAGGCGGCGCTGATCTCGTCGAACAAGTGCTGCAGTCGACCCGGCGCCGCGAGCTGTTCCATATCGTGCGTGCGCGCCGCCAGCTCCAGCGCCCGGGTCCGCTCGCCCAGGTAGAGGTCGATGGCCGCCGCGTGGCTTTGCACCACCGATCGGTGCTGCTCCAGGGACCTGTCCAGCAGCAGCCGTCCGAAGACGACCCACGAGCCGATCCCCACCAGCAGCAGCGGCGCCAGGGAGGCCAGCACCAGCAGCCCCACGATGCGCCACTTGAGGCCAAACGGCAGGTGTAGGCGTCCGTTGCCCGGGTGACGCCAGGGGCCCTCTTTCTGCATCGCGTCGCGCTCTCGATTCATGCCGGCTCTTGTTCTCCTTGATGTAAGCAGGGGGTCGATGTGCGGAAAACCGTGCGGCTTGCCAAAGGGCGGTAATGCTTTTTGCGATCCCGGCTGTCTGCTCCGCCCGCCCGCCCCAGTGGCCCACGAGGAGGAGAAGGGAACCTTCATCTGGCCCGCGCGCAGATGCAGCCAGGGCCGGGGCCCGATGTCGACCCAGCCGTTGTGCAGGTAAGGTTTGCCCGCGAGCTCCGGCTGCACGCGGAAGGTGAACCACCTGTGGATCGTACCCTGCAGGTCGATGCGCCCGCGTCTGATGTCGAAGCTGTAGGGCGAGCCGCTGGCAAAAAGCGCTACGGGCAAACGTTGGCCACCCTGGCAAGCGGCGGTTGCCATGACCAGCAGCTGCCGATCCGTCGGAATCAGGGAACCGCCTGATTTTCCTCATGTCAGCCACGAAAACGCCCCCATCAGAGAGTGGGCCGCTATCTTGCAAAGGCCTGGGTGAGCAGGGGTGTCCCTACAGGGAGGACGAAAATGGCGCGGCTGTCGTTGTTACTCTCTTGCCTTCTTCTCGGTCTGGGCTGCGGGACCAGCGACCTGGACCCGGGCGGCTGTGACCAGGCGGCGGATTGCGTTGGGCGGGATGGGTGCGGCAGTGGCTGTACCTGCAACGCGAGCCACCAGTGCGTCAGCGGGGCGACCTGCACGGTGACAACCGAGCTGCAGGACTGCGGGATGGGCGGGATCTGCCTGCAGGGCGCCTGCATTTCGGTGCCGGCATGCACGGCCCAGGCCGACTGTGATCCCTACGGCCTGCTCTGCAACGACCAGTTCCACCTCTGCGGCCGCTCTCCCCAGTGCAGCAGCAGCTCCAACTGCGCGGCCCCCACGTCCCACTGCAACCCGGCCACGCATCTTTGCGAGGCGCCCACCTGTCTCAACGGCGGGGTGACCTGCGCGCCGCCGGCCAGCGAGTGCTCGAGCGAGGGCAAGTGCGTCGCTCCCACCGCTCCGCCGCCACCACCGCCCCCGCCTCCTCCGCCTCCTGGCTCCTGCACCTCGGACAAGGACTGCTGTCCCTACGGCCCCACCTGCGGCAACACCGTCGAGCACTGCGAGATCCCCAAGGATAGCACGCAGGGCGCCTGCCAGCCGGGCTGCCGTTCGCACGACGCCTGCAACAAGATCGGCCTCGACTCCTGCAATGGCCTGTACCAGTGCATCAAGGGCGGTGAGCACGGCGACGAGTGTGACGAGGGCTACCCCAAGAAGGACCTCGACGACTGCCGCTTCGGCTACTACTGCTGCCCGATCATGAAGCAGTGCTTCGAGACCTGCGAGAACCCCGGCGACACCTGCCCCGACACGGGCAAGAAGTGCATCTGGTGGCCCACTGGCCCCAAGTGCCTCGGCTGAGCCTCAGGGAAGCGGCAGTGTCACGAGGGCCGGTGAGGCCGAAGGGCTGATGATGCCTGCTAACTTGCCGCTGGCGGCGCGAATGCAGATGCGCCCGCCGCCGCCACCGCCACCGCCGCTGCCCGACCCCGATTCGCTTCCACCGGAGGTCCCGTCGAGAATCGCGCCCCCGCTGCCTGGGCCACCCGAGCCGGCCGTGGCGACCATGTCCAATGCCCCGGCACCTCCCTTCGCCATGTTCGCCGACGGAAGCCCACCGCCGCCGGAATCTCCCGACTTCACCATGGTCGCCCCACCACCGCCACCGCCGCCATTGGCCGTCACCACCCCATCGATGGTGACCGTTGGCGCCTCTCGCGCGCTGCCTGGCTGATCCCCAGCCTCGGCGCCGCGGTGGTCGCGGTGTTTCCGCACCTGGTCTTCAGCTACCGCTTCGACGGGCAGCCTTCGCCCCTCGGCGACACTCCGAATCCCCGTCGGCCTCCGGTCTCGGCGACGCATGAGCCCGCTGCCGCTCCAGGTTATCTCGAGCTCCCCCTCGGGATGCCCTTCGTTTGTCCTATTGGTGTTGGGCCTGCCATGCGATGGGAGGATCAGGTTTCTACAGCGGATCGAAGTACCACTGCAGCTGGGCAGCGGCGCCCCAGTTGAACTCGGCCTGGGGAAGCGGTGTTTGTTCGAGGTCGACGAAGAACCTCTGTACCTCCACCTTGCCGCCGCTGGCTACATACACATAGGATCTGCGTAGAGCGTCGGACTCGATGGAGTAGGTCTTGGCTTCGCCACCGGGCTCGTCTTCGAGTGGTATCACGTACCACCGCTCGGCAAAGCCCGGTGTACCGCCGGGCGTGGCATCCCAGACCACCTTGGTGTCAAAGCCGCTGTCGCTATTGTCGGCTTCCAGCACTTGAGGACTCTGGGTGCGCAGCACGCCCCCCGTCGCGCTGTTGCGAAAGAGCAGCGCGCCCATCAGCTTGCCGTCGTCGTAGGCCTCTACGGTCCACTTCTGGGCGGTGCTGCTGTTGCAGGCGGCCATGGTCACGCCCCCTGCCAACTGGCTCTGCGCGTACTGCCCCGAGCTCTTGTTGCGCAGCCCGTAGCTCTTGCCGGGCGTCAGTCCAGGCAGGTCCACGCCAGGGATCTGCATGATGTTGTCAACCGGCTTGGGATGACCAGTATGGGCAGCGATCCATTTCTGTCGCCGCGCACGCCAGATGCCCATCACGTTGCCATAGCCGGGATCGTTCCAGTCGTCGGTGACGCGCTGGTAGCAGTCCACGCCGTTGGGCGAGAACTTGGGGTTGTTCGCGTTGTGGTACTTGCCGCCCGGCTGGGGCACGGCTCCCGGCGGCTTTCCCGCCGTGGTCCAGTGGTGATACTGGGTGTAGAGGAAGAGGTTGTTCTCGCAGACCGACAGGTTGGACAGCTTCGAGTCGCAGGCGCTTGGAAGGCCCATGGTGCAGGCGCTCGTGTCATTCAGATTCCATTTGGTGGTGGCTGGACCCTCGATCAGGAACACGTTGTTGCGTAGCTCGAACTGGGGCCAGCCGGCCCAGCCGCAGCTGGTGTGCTTCCACAGCTGCCCGTGGCCGCCCTCGATCTTCCAGAACCAAGTGTCGCCGGGATAGGGGCCTGGCTGGCGCTGCAGGCGAATCAGGGAGTTCTCGATGACCAGGGTCTCGCCCGAGGCGTTCTTCTCCGCGGTGCAGCCGTCGGAACCGGCATCGGGATCGCTGAGGAAGGCAAAGGACCCATCGATCAGGGTGTCGTGGATGCCGAGATGGTGCAGTCGGCCCTCGTAGAAATCGTCCCGGATCCACGAGGCCCAGACGTGGCGCCACTCGTAGCGCGCCGCGTTCGACATGCCGTAGAACGGATCGTGCATGTTGTGCAGCCGTACCCCTTCAACGACGAACTTGCCGGATGTTATCCGCAAGAAGTTGTTCTTGCGCCGCTTGCTTCCGGGGTCACCGCCCCAGGTCATCGAGAGGGGGTTGCGGCCGACGTGGGTCCCGCCCGCGTAGCAGTATGACTTGGTGGCAGCCAGGGGGCCCGGACCGCCCAGGGCCAGTGCCCACCAGCGGCCGATGGCCATGGGAAAGGTCACCTGGTAGCTGTCCACTCCACGCTGGTCGAAGCGGGCCTGGTCCGGCACCGTCACGGTGCTGTAGTCGTAGGAGCAATTGCCGGTGTCAACGCCGAGATCCGTCGTCGTTCCGTTCCAGTCGTAGCTCTTGGTGTAGGAATGGCCGGTGAAGGTCTTCACGCAGTCATAGACCTTCACCGGGACGACAGCATCAGGTTTCGGCAGGTTGGTGTCGCCGTCTGGTCCACCAGCATCGACCGGCGCAGCACTGTCGACCTGCCCGCCATCTGTCGGTCCACGGTCTGCCGCAGCGTCGAAAGGCAAGGGCGACGTATCGCAGGCTCCAAAAAAGAATAGCAGCCCCACGACCACCGCACCACCCGCCTTGCACGCGCTCGACGGTGTTGCAGCGATCATCTCTTGCTCCTGGACGTTTCGGCGCGAAGGCTACGGGTCGTAGGCGCGAAGGCCACGGGTTGTAGGGGTAATTATAGTCCACCCAGGTCTTTGGGCGCCATCAGCTCGAGGAAGACGAACTCGCGCGCGGGGCCGGTCATCGGCGCCGGGCGTAGATCGCCTGCCCCGCCAGCGCCCGCGCAGCCGGACAGCCGCCGCCGCACCGCCTGGCCCAGCGGCAGGAGACGCACTCCGGCGGCAGTCGGCGCAGCCCGGGCTCCGGCCGGCGTAGCAGGCGGGCCAGCGGCTGCTCGAGCAGGCTCCCGAGGACCGTGGGCCAGTGGTTGCACGGGCGGAGCGCGCCGTCGGGGCCGATCGTGGGGTAGGCGTTGCGCGTTCCGATCGGGCAGCGCAGCAGGTCGGTCTTGCCGGGGCGCTGCGACAGCTCGCAGGGCGGCAGCGCGGTGCCCAGCTGCACCGGGCCCAGCGCCCGCAGCTCGTCGGTGCGCGTCATGGCGCCGTCCAGCTGTTCGGGGGTGGGTGTCAGCTCGCGCCAGCGCGTCAGCCCGCGCCCTCCCGGCTGAAAGCGGTTGAACATCAGCGCGTCGGCGCCCAGGGCCAGGGCCAGCCGGGCGGCCCCGGGCCACTCGCCGATGTTGCGGCGCGTGGCGACGAAGAACACCGCCGCCAGCATCCCCGCCTGCTTGACCGCGGCCAGCGCGGCGATCACCTGCTCGTGGGCGCCCTGCTGCCCCACCATCTCGTCGTGGGTCTCCGGCCGGGCCGACAGCAGCGTGAGCTGCACCACGTCGACCCCGGCGCGGGCCAGGGCCAGGGCGCGACTCGCGCTCAGCAGCAGGCCGCTGGTGGAGAGACTGATCCTCGTGCGAGGAAGCAGCTTGTGGATCCGCACGACCAGCTGCTCGAGGTCGTCGAGCAGCAGCGGCTCGCCCCCGCCGAGGGTCAGGGCGCGGAGCCCGCGGCGCAGGGGGAGCAGCCGCTCGACCAGCTGCAGCCGCGCGCGGGGCGACAGCTCGCTCGGCATCCCGGCGCCGGGAGCGGTCCACACGTTGTAGCAGTGGCTGCAGCGGAGCGGACAGCGGGCCGTGACCTCCCAGACCAGGCTCCGCGGCCCCGTCATCGTTCCTTGGGCTCGGGCAGCGCCTCGATGTAGCGCCGCGCGGTGCGGGCCACCTCCTTGGGGATCTCCCCCCGCTTCACGCCCTGCTCGAGGATCGCCATGCGATCGGAGCGGCGCATGGACGATGAGCGGAAGTGCGCCATGGCGTAGCAGGTGGCGTAGAACATACAGCTGCCCGCGGTGACCAGGAACGCCAGCACGCTGCCGAGCGAGATGGAGACGATGCCGACGGCGCGTATGCGCCGCCCGCACCACAGAACGCTGATCAGCACCCCGGCCAGCACAAGGCCCAGCAGCCCGCCGAACTCCATGGCCCGGATGTTGGACGCCTTGCGGTCCTTCTCGCGCTGCTCGGCCTCGCGGTGCTGCAAGAAGACCGAGGAGAGCAGGAAGGGTTGCTTGCTCGGCGGTGGAACGCCGCCCTCGTGGACCAGGAACTGCGTGACCGGATCGGCCAGCAGATCCTGCGATCCGAGCCAGGTGCCATCCGGCTTGGCGGCCCCCGGCCGGTAGTGGATCGGCAGTCCCAGGTAGTCCAGGGAGGGCGGGGGCGCGGGGGCGAGCCTGGCGCCCTTGGGTCGCGTCGGATCCTCGGACGGCCGCCAGGGCTCGTTGATCACCGCGCGCAGATAGAAGTGGGACATGCCTTCGGGTTTCTTGTCGTGGAAGTCGAGCAGCTGGCTCAGCCGGGGCATGTCGGCCGCGCACTGTGCGAGCGTGCGGGGCAGACGCCCGGTGCGAGCAGCGCAGCGGCGCAGCCCAACCGCCCGCAGCTGCAGCTCGACCCGCGCCAGCTGGACGGCGGGCGAGTAGTACGAGCGGGAGGAGCCGGCGCTGCGCGAGGCCCAGTAGGCCTGGGTCTCCCACGTGGCGAACCAGCCCGCTGCCAGCAGGATGGTCAGGGTGATGGGCAGGGCGCGGGACCGCCGCGGCGACAGGTCCACGCTAGTCGGCTGGTCTTTGCTCATCGGCTGGTCCCGGGAGTGTGAAGGCCCTGCGCCGGATCAGGAACAGCACCCGACGGAGAGGGAGAAACAGCACGGCCGGGCCGGCCATCACGGCCAGGGCCGCCGCGAAGGTCCACCCCTCCGACAGGGGAGAGGACACCCCGTGCGACGGGCGAGCGATCTGGTTGTAGGCAAACCAGAAACCCATGAGGAAGACCACCGCCAGCTGAAGCGCACCCATCAGAGCCACGGCCCGCCCCCTGCCCTTGCCGTGGACCTCCTCGCACCGGTCGCAGCGTCGGACGGCGCGGGGCGCGTGGGCCGAGCAGAGCGGGGTGCCGCACCGGCGGCAGCGACGGCCCTCGGTGTGCTCATGGCACACGAAGCACACCTCCTCGATCTTCTGCCTGCGGTAGGGCACCTTGGGATTATACGTCCAGGGCGGACCGTGCTTTCGCCAGGACTGAAAAAAACTACCGATCCGCCGCGAAGAGTCGGGTGATCTCGTCCACCTCGAAGGTCGGCAACAGGTCGCCGTCCTCGAAGCGACAGGCCGGCGTGGCGGTGATCTCGCCGATGTCGGTGCAGCTCGTGCCGACCGCCTCCACGGCCCCGGCCACCGCCCCCGCCCGCTCCGGGGCGACCGCGATCAGCAGGCTGCCCGAGGCGATCACGCCCAGCGGATCGAGATCGAACTGCTGGCACAGCAGGCGCGCCTCCGCACAGATCGGCACCGCCTGGCGCCGGATGGTGATCCCCAGCCCCGCGGCCGCGGCCAGCTCGTGCAGTCCGCCCGACAGCCCACCCTCGGTCGGATCGTGCATCGCGTGCACGCCGCCCACTGCGCTGGCGGCCAGCGCCTCCCGCACGACACTGATCCCCGGATCCCGGATGAAGCCGCGCGCGCTCTCGAGGAACGCCTCGCCGTGCGCCAACCGCACTTCGTCCTCGCGCAGGCGGGCGATGACACTCACCGCCTCCACGGCCAGGCCCTTGGTCAACAGCAGCCGGTCGCCGGGTCTGAGGCTCTCCTTGCGCACCAGCCTGTCCCGCGCCACCTCCCCCAGCATCTGTCCCACCACCAGCGGAGCCGACACGGTGGGTGTCACCTCGGTGTGCCCCCCGACCCAGGCAACCTCCTGCTCCTCGCAGGCCCGTGCCACGTCGGCAAAGATCTGCTCGACCTGCTTCTGCTCCGCCCCGACCGGAAGCAGCAGCACGCAGGAGAAGAAGAGCGGGCGCGCCCCAAGGGTGGCCACGTCGTTGGCGTTGACCGTCACCACGTAGTAGCCCAGATCCTCGGTGACGAACGTGATCGGATCGGTCGCCAGCACCAGGTAGCGGTCGGGCAGCTCGATCACCGCCGCGTCCTCCCCCACCCGGGGTGGGACCACGAGCCGCTCCACGGGCTGGACGTGCCGGGCGAGCAACTTGGCGAGCAGCTCGGAGGGCAGCTTTCCAGGGGGGAGGGCAGCCATGGCCCGCGCATCATGCACGCCCAAGCCCGCCAGCGCAACCTTCGGTCGGTCTGGATTATTTGTGGGCCAGGAGGTATGAACTAGCCGTTTCCAATGGTCCTGGGGTCTACCTGGCCCCAACGGGAGGTGCCATGCCAAGTCTCGCCGATCACTTCGAGGAGCTCATCCGGCGCGCGTCGACAGTGCTGCCACCGGACATCGAGCGCAAGCTGAAGCAGGCCGCCGACGCCGAGGGGGACACCCCGGCCGGGGCCACTCTGCGCCAGATGCTGGACAACGCCGCTCAGGCCGCCGAGGCCTCCACACCCATCTGCCAGGACACGGGGACGCCGATCTTCTACGTGGACTACGGCCCCGACCACCGGCAGAAGAGCCTCGAGGAGGCCATCCGACAGGCCGCCGCCAGCGCCACCAGGAAGTACTACCTGCGCCCCAACGCCGTTCACCCGGTCAGCGGCAAGAACTCGGGGGACAACACCGGGCTCGGGTTCCCCTACATCCACTTCCACGAGATGGACGACAAGGGCCTGAGGGTGCGGTTGATGCTCAAGGGCGGCGGATCGGAGAATGTCGGCGCCCAGTATCGCCTTCCCGACGGCCGGCTCAAGGCCGGACGCGACCTGGAGGGCGTCCGTCGCTGCGTCATCGACGCCGTGTACGAGGCGCAGGGCAAGGGCTGCGCGCCGGGCAGCCTCGGCGTGGGCGTCGGCGGCGACCGGGGCTCATCCTTCATCGAGTCCAAGGAACAGCTGTTCCGACAGCTGGACGACACGAACCCGGACCCGACGCTGGCCGAGCTCGAGCAGCGGCTGTACGGGGAGCTCAACGAGCTGGCCATCGGGCCGATGGGCTTCGGCGGCAAGACCACGGTGCTGGGCGTCAAGATCGGCCTGAGGCACCGGGTGCCGGCCTGCTTCTTCGTCAGCGTCTCCTATGTCTGCTGGGCCTACCGCCGCGCCGCGCTGACCCTCGAGGGGGAGGAGGTGACCTATGCGTGAGATCAAGCTGCCGGCCTCCGAGGAGGCGATGCGCGAGCTGAAGGTGGGCGACGTCATCGCCATCACCGGCGTGATGATGACCGCCCGCGACGCGGCCCACAAGTACATGGTCGAGCAGGAGGCCGCCGAGGTGGCCGAGGTGCTCAGGGGCGGGATGATCTACCACTGCGGCCCGGTGGTGAAGAAGGAGGGCGACAGCTACAGCTTCGTCGCCGCCGGCCCGACCACCTCGATCCGCGAGGAGCCCTACCAGGCCACCGTGATGAAGAAGTACGGCGTCCGCGGGGTGATCGGCAAGGGCGGCATGGAGCAGAAGACGCTCGACGCCTGCAAGGAGCTGGGGGCGGTCTACCTCTCGGCGGTGGGCGGCCTCGCCACCATCCTGGCCAAGAGCGTCAAGCGCGTGCTCACCGTACACAAGCTGGAGGAGTTCGGCGTCCCCGAGGCGATGTGGGTCATCGAGGTCGAGCGGTTCCCCGCCGTGGTGACCATGGACTCCCACGGCCGATCGATCCACGACGAGGTCCTCGCCGCGTCGGGCAAGGAGTACCGGCGGCTGGTCTTCGGCAGCTGAGCCAGATCACATACCACCGCCGACTCCGTGGCGCCCCCGGACGCCTGTTGTGCTAGCCTCGGATCGTGGCACACACGCGTCTCACCCTGCCCGTCGCGGCGCTCGCGCTATCCGCCTGCCTCTGTACGGATCCGATGGACAGCAGCCGTCCCCGGCAGCCTGGCCCGACCTCGCGCCCCGCAGCGGTCTCCGGCCGGATCCGGACGCTCGCCCCCGCCGCCGTCGGCTGGCGCTGGCGCCACCCTCGCGTCGGGGGGCGGACCGAGCTGCACCTCGTCGAGCAGGGCAGGGCCCGGGACTTCTTCTTCTCGGTCCTTGTCGGCAAGGAGGTCGCCGCGGTAGCCCACGACAGCCCGCGGCTGGCGGCCGGCGCCAAACCGCTGTGGCGCCACGAGACCCGCTGCGGCAAGGTCCTGGGCTCCGGCCGGGCCCGGCTCGACGGGGCGATGTGGCTCGAGCCGCTGGGCTCCACCACACTCCACCTCGCCTGCTTTCCGGTCAAGGGGCAGGGGTACCAGGTGCACGCCCTCGACGCACGCACGGGCAAGGTGCACTGGATGGTCGAGCCCCGTCCGCTGCGCAGCTCGCCTGACGCCGCCCAGGCGATCCAGCTCGGCATCGACAGCGCAAGGGCGGGGCAGGCACAGGTTGTGGTCTACCGCAACAGCCGATCGGAGCCCTTCGTAGACGTGCTGGACCTGTCTTCGGGCAAGCCGGTGGCCTCCGCCGGGGTACCACCCAAGCTGACCACCCTCCCCTGGCGCGACCTGCCCCGGACAGAGCGCTGGCCTTCGCTCGCCAGCAACGGTGCGCGCTTCCTGGTGCAGGGGGGCAGCCGCGAGACCATCACCGTCCGCCGGCTGGATCGAGGCGGCAAGCAGAGCTGGAGCGCCAGGCTGACCCGCATCTCGTGCGGCGACCGCGCCGCGCTCGCGATCCTCGACCAGCGACTGTTCGTCGCCTCCTACTGCGGCAGCGCAACGGGGACCGAGGTGACCGCCCTCGACGCCCGGGCCGGCAGCGAGCTGTGGAAGGCGGTCCCCTACGGCGTGGGCCCGATCGGCCACTCGAAGTACTCGAACGCCGTCGCGCTGGCGACGGCCCACGGCCACCTGGTGGTCTTCGGCGACGAGTCGGGCGGTCGCTACATCGAGACCTTCGCCCCTGACACGGGCAGGCCGGTGGCGGCCCAGCGCTTGCGCTAGAGCGGCGATCGGTTTACCTCCCGTCGCCAGGCTCGCCCTCGAAATCACAGGCGGTGTCGCTCCTCGGTTGCGTACCACCAGTATGCGCCCTCGTCGCTCCTTGCCTGTGATTCCGATCGCTTCGCCTGGCTCGGTCCGGCAAACCGGTCGCCGCTCTAGCAGCGTTCGGGAAAACTCAATAGGAACAAGATTCCGATCGCCTGGAGATCTTGCGCAATGAGCTTTCCCGAACGCTCCTAGGGTGAAGTGAACCGCAAGCGGTTCACTTCA
>Ga0180009_10003811_pt1 | contig 16945 bp, 14 predicted proteins | sample OS_PC_MetaG_FD_123537 | JGI IMG/M metagenome (GOLD analysis project Ga0180009, IMG submission 123537) | Groundwater microbial communities from the Aspo Hard Rock Laboratory (HRL) deep subsurface site, Sweden - OS_PC_MetaG | ecosystem: Environmental > Aquatic > Deep subsurface > Groundwater...
CGACAGCTCGTGCTGAAGACCACAAACCCGATCCTGCTGGCGTACAAGTACGCCCACATCACCCCGCCCTACCGGCTGGGGCTGCGGATGACCCGGCACCGCGAGGTGGACGTCCAGGCCGCGACGATCGACAAGGGCCAGTATCAGACGCTCTGTACGCGGGACGGACTGGTGGTCACGCGCGCCCGCTTCGCGGTGCGCAACACCCGCAAGCAGTTCCTCAAGATCGAGCTCCCGCCGGATTCCGAGGTCTGGTCCGCCTTCGTCAACGACCAGGCGGTCAAGCCGGCGCTGGAGCCGGGGCGAGAGGGGAGAGCCCCGAGCGTGCTGATCAAGATCATCAACTCGGCGGCCGGGTTCCCGGTGGAGCTGATCTACGCCACGCGGGCCGAGAGCATAGGAGGCCTCGGGACGCTGTCCGCGAGGCTCCCTCGCCCCGACACGGTGGTGACCCACACGCAGTGGGATGTCTACGTGCCCGAGGGGTTGAGCTACCGCTCGCCACAGACCAACATGGAGCTGCTGGAGAACGGAAGAGCGGTCTTGGGCGACGAGATCATCACCGCCAGCGAGAGCAAACGCCCGGCGGCCGGCCAGGTCACCGCCCTGCGCATCTCCGTGCCGGCCTCGGGCGTCCACTATCGCTTCGCCAAGCTCTACGCCAACCAGAGCGACGAGCCGCCGTCGTTCCAGCTGGCCTACGCCTCCCGCAGCGGGGCTGTGACCTCCGAGGTGATCTCGGTGGTCGCCACGCTCGCGCTCTGGCTCGGTCTGCTGCTGTGGCAGCGGCGCGGCGTCCGCGGCAACGTCCCCGCCCTGGTGAGCGGGGGCCTCGGTCTGGTGCTGCTGTGCATCACGCTGGGCTACCTGCAGCGCGGCGTCTCGGGGCCGGTGACGGTGTCGGCCCTGCTGCTGCTCGGCATCGGCGGCAGGCACGGCCTGTCGTGGCACAGGCGCTGGCGGGCCAGCCGACCCCGTCCGGAGCCGGTGGTCGAGGCAGCACTGCCCCCTGTCGTCGAGCCCGCGGTCGTCCCGCCGCCGCAGCCGCCGCCGACCCCGCAGCAGGGACCGTCGTCGGACGGCGAGGGGGAGCCGCCGGAGGAGCCGCCCGCGACGACGCCGGAGGACCAGTAGCCGTGCCCACCTCGACGGTGGAGATCCTCGCCTGCTTCGGCGATACACTGCTGCATGTCAAGCGACTGCGGGCTCGCGGGCCGTCCTGCTACCGGGTCGGCCCGGACCCTGACGCCGACCTGCGTCTCGAGCTGCCCGGGGCCGTCCTGGTGCAACCCGGGCCGACCGGCTTCGTGGTCAACCTGCCCGACGGGCAGCAGCCCATTCCCGACACCGGGGAGATCCGGCTGACCCTGGCGTCCGTGGAGCTGACGGTGCGGGCGCCGCTTTGCCGGAAGTGGCGGTTGACGAGCGGCCAGAGGCTGCCCGCGCGCTACCTCGGGCTGTCACTGCTGGGTCATGCCCTCGCGGTGCTGCTGATCCTGGCCGCCCCGCCCACGATCCTGGCGCTCGCCTCCGGGGAGAGCGGCCGAGGCCCGGACGCCCTCGTGCACCTCCGCAGCTCGCGCTCGGCGCCGCCACCGCAGCACGTCCCGCTGTGGAGGGCCTATGGCGACTACCTGCGCCGCGCCACCGGTCCCGGCCTCGAGCCCTCCTCCGAGGTCGGTTTCCACCGGCGGCATCGGGGCCGCGCGGGCCAGATGGGCTCTGCCACCTCCCGCCACGACCGCCGCCGGATCGCCCTGCGCGGCGCCGATCAGCGCAAGCTCGCCCGCAACCTGGCGCGGGAGGCTGCCACCCGCATCGCCGCGATCGGCACGGGTCATCATCTCGCCTCCGTGCTCGGCGTGTCAGATCCGCTGGGCAATGCGGCGCGGGATGCGCTGGGTCAGCTGCAGGGGAAGACCGAGGGCGAGGCCTACGGCATCGGCGGACTGGGCGTGGCCGGCGCCGGCCGTGGAGGCGGCGGTCCGAGTGATCTGATCGGGGAGAGCTATGGCGTCTGCGGCTGCATGGACTACTCTCCGCTGGGCAGCGACGCTTACGACGAGCCCGGCCAGTTTCGGGTGGGCTGCCGCGCCAAGATGGTCCGCAGACCGCGCGACCAGCTGGTCATGGGCGTCCACCTGCCCCGGGCGCCGTCGAGGCCAACCGTCCGGCTCGGGCGCGGCGAGGGGCAGGCGGGCGCCGACGGCCACGCCGTCCGCGCTGCACACGCGGTGATCCGGGCACACGCGGACCAGGTCCGGTTCTGCTACGAGCGGCGCCAGCGCGACCGACCTCGCCTGCAGGGCCAGGTGTCGCTGCAGCTCGACATCCTGCCCGCCGGCGAGGTGAAACGCGCACGCGTCGCCTCCTCCACCCTCGACGACGAGCCGCTGCACCGCTGCCTGCTGGACGCCGCCCGGCGCTGGCGCTTTCCCCGCAGCCCGCGGCCCCTGGTGGTGACCTATCCCTTCTTCCTGCGGCTCTCTGGCAGCTAGAGTCCCTGTCGCCTGCAAGCGAACGTCAGCGGGATGGTGGTATACTCTTGAGAGATGGTGTTTCATCCGGGCATAGCTCGATCATTCGAGATCCTGAGGTTTTGCAGGGTGCTAGCAGGGCGCCAAGGACCGGACATGGAAGAGACCTACAGGCGAGTGATCCGGACGCTGGATCACCTTGGAGTCAAATGGAGCCTGGTTGGGGCACACGCCATCAATACCTACACGCGCCCTCGCGCCACCGAAGATATCGACCTCATCGTGGATGCCAAGAGGATGAAGCAGGTTCTCGCAGCCCTCGAAGAGGAGTTCGGTGAGCTCCACACCGTTGACGTCGGGGCAGCCATCCGCGTCACAGAGCTCTCGGTGGACCTCATCCGCAGCGACAACCATCCACTCTTCTGGGAGGCGTTGCAGCAGGGGAGAGTTCGCCAGGGCGTGCGTATCCCGCCTGCCGAGATCCTCATCGCCCTGAAGTTCCTGGCCGCGGTCAGTCCCTGGAGAAGGCCAGCAGAGCGGAAGCAGGACGCAGCTGATCTGATCGGGGTCTATCAAGCAGCCGGATCCGAGCTGGACATCGATGCCGTCCTCGGGCATGCATCACGCATCTATCCTGGAGCCGAGAAAGAGCTCGCCAAGGTCTTCGAGCGTATCGATCGCGGAGAGGACGTCTCCCTCTGATCTGGCCGTGCGCCTTTGCCCGATGCGGCCATGTGCGCACCAGCGCGAACGTCCTGATGATCAAGTACGCCACGTAGCCCTCCCCTCAGATGGTTGAGTCGTCGTAACCGCGGCGCGGAAGCTGGAGCTACGACGAACAGATCGCGCAGCTGGCGCTGATCGAGACGCAGCTGCCGCCGTTGCCACAGGCAGCGCCGGCAGTGGGGCAGGCTGGCATGCACGAGAAGCCGGAGCCATTGATCGAGCCGCACTGGTAGCCCACCGGACAGTGCACGGTGACGCTGCAAGTCTGACCCGGGGCCGCCGCTGGCACGCAGACCGCGGAGAGATTGGTCTGCACGCAGCCATAGCTGGAGGGGCAGGCGGCGGTGGCGCCGCAGGACCCGGTGCGCGTGCAGATCGCCCGGCACTGGTTCGCAACGCAGAGCATGCCGGAAGCGCAGGGCTGTTGCCAGCTGCAGGGCGTGCCGTCGCCCGGGGGCACCGGCATCCCGAGGTCGGGGGAGGGCGGGACCTGCGCCCACGTGTCCGGTGCAGGGGCGGCCTCGGCATCGGGCCCGGGCGGTGGGGGGGGTGGAGGGACGAGGTCCCCCGCCGGCGTGAACGAGGGGCCGTCCGTGTAGGGGGTCCAGGACGGCCCGCTGTCGAGGTAGCCACCCGGTGAACGAACGATGGTCGCCTCGCCCGGACAGGCAGGAAGCAACAGACCCAGCATCAGGAGATGGATGATCCGCATCGATCTCGATCCACATGCAAGCCTCGTGCACAGGCCCGGGACCGAGCAATGCCGCGGGTCTTCGGCGTTGGGGGTGGCGACTGGAGTCTTCAGATCCGGGGAAGACCCCCAGCCCTCGGCCCCGAGGAGCACCGCCGCATCAAGCCGGGCCCCTGAGGGCCGGGCGAGTGCGAGCCGCAGCTCAGCTCGCCGCCAGCGCCCTACCGATGTAGTCCATCAGCGGCGCCCAGTAGACGCCGAGCAGGATGGTGGGCACCGCCAGCACGCCGGCCATGGTGCGGTGCACGCCAGGCACCACCAGCGGCGTCGTATTCTCGCTCCTGGTGAAGAACATCGCCTTGAGGATCCGGGCGTAGTAGTAGAGCGAGATGGCCGAGTTGACGATGCCGATGACGGCCAGGGTCCAGTAGAACGCGCCGCCCTGCTTGATCACCGCGGCGAACAGGTAGAACTTGCCGATGAAGCCCGCCATCGGCGGGATGCCGGTGAGCGAGAACAGGAAGACGCCCAGCGCCGCCGCGACCATCGGCGCGCGCACGCCGAGGCCGTTGTAGCTCTCGATCGTCTCCCCCACCCCGGCCTCGGAGAAACCGATGACCACGATGAACGCGCCCAGATTCATCAGCAGGTAGGCCACCAGGTAGAACATCACCGCCGCCTCGGCCTCGCGGGAGAAGACGCAGAAGGCCATCAGCAGGTAGCCAGCGTGGGCGATCGAGGAGTAGGCCAGCAGCCGCTTGATGTTGCTCTGCAGGATGGCGGACAGATTGCCCAGGGTCATGGTGGCCGCAGAGATCACGCCGAGCAGCACCGCCCAGGGCACCCCCATCAGCGCCTGGTCGTCCGGCACGGCGCCGCTGTCGCCGGCGAAAAAGCGCAGCAGCAGCGCGAAGCCCGCCGCCTTGGGGCCCACCGACAGCAGCGCGGTGATCGGCGTGGGCGCCCCCTGGTAGACGTCGGGGCACCACATGTGGAACGGAACGGCCGCCACCTTGTAGCCGAATCCGGCCAGCACGCAGACCACGGCCAGCACCAGCGCCGGCAGCACGACCGCCCCCTGCCCCACCAGCGCCGCGCGCACCGTGACGAAGTCGGTGGCGCCGGACAGCCCGTAGAGCAACGACAAGCCGAACAGCATCACGCCGGAGGCCACGCCGCCGAAGATCACATACTTCAGCGCCGCCTCGCTCGAGGCCAGGTTGCGCTTGTGGAAGCCGACCACGATGTAGGAGAGCAGGCTCACCATCTCAAGCGCGATGTAGGCCATCAGCAGGTCGCTGGCGGCGGCCATCAGGTTCATGCCCAGGTTCATCGTGAGCAGCAGCGCGAAGAGCTCCGCCGCCTCCGGGTCCTTCTCGCCCCGGTAGTCAATCGCGTCGCGCGAACGCAGCGAAATGATCACGGTGATCCCGGTGACCAGGAAGAAGAAGAGCTTGAAGAAGTCGGCGAAGGCGTCGCGGGCGATCAGGCCGTTGAACAGCTCCACCGGCGAGCCCTTGGCCGAGATCAACGTGACGATGGCCGCGCAGACCAGCGCGGACAGGGCGATGAACGCCGCCGGTCCTCGTCGCAGGCGGCCGAAGGCCATGTCCCAGACCAGGAGCAGGACAATGCCCGTCACCAGGGCTATCTCCGGCACGAAGAGGTGAAGGCTGATCAGATTGCTGAGCACGACGGCCTCCTCCCGGTCAGGGGATCATTGCGACGGTGGCGGCGCCGGCCGGGTTGACGATGGTGATCAGGTCGTGCATGCCGGTCTGGATCAGGTCCAGCACTGGCATGGGATAGAATCCCAGCACCAGCACGATGATCGCCAGCGGGAGCAGGGTCAGCACCTCCCGCAGGTCCATGTCGTTGCCCACCAGCTCCTTGGTCCAGCGGGTGTTGAACGGACCGAAGTGGATGCGCAGGATGGCCCACAGGTGGTAGGCCGCGGTAACGATGACGCCGGCGGCAGCGAGGATCACGAGGAAGGTGAAGGTCTTGAACGCTCCGATGAAGACCAGCGCCTCGCTGATGAACCCGGACAGCCCCGGCAGCCCCAGGGAGGCCATGAAAGCGAAGCCGAAGAAACCGGCGTACTTGGGCATCACGGCCGCGACGCCGCCGAACTGATCTACTCCGCGGGTGTGGGCCCGGTCGTAGATCACGCCGACGAGAATAAAGAGCATGGCGGTGATCGTGCCGTGGTTGAACATCTGGAACATGGCGCCGTTCATCCCGGCGTCGGTGAACGCCGCCATGCCCAGCAGACAGAAGCCCATGTGGCTGACCGAGGAGTAGGCCACCAGCCGCTTCAGGTCCTTCTGCGCCATGGCGCACAGGCCGCCATACAGGATGTTTATCACCCCGAAGATCGCCATGCCCAGGGCCGCCCACTTGGTCGCCTCGGGCAGCACCTGGTAGTTGATGCGGAAGATGCCGTAGATCCCCATCTTCAGCAGAACGCCGGCCAGGATGACGCTGATCGCGGTGGGTGCCTCGACGTGAGCGTCGGGCAACCACGTGTGGAACGGAAACATCGGGATCTTGATCGCGAAGCCGATGAAGAGCGCGACCCAGATGACCTTGTGGAACTGCATGCCCAGGATCGGCGTGGCCAGGGTGAAGCCGTTGAGGTGGGTCAGCTTCATCAGGTCGAAGGTATGCAGAGCCGGCGTCCCGTCCACCAGCAGCGTGGGCTGGGAGGTGAAGTAGAGCGCGATCAGCGCCAGCAGCATCAGCACCGAGCCAGCCAGCGTGTAGAGGAAGAACTTGATCGCCGAGTAGGGGCCGCCGCGCACGCGTCCGTCCTTCTCCACCCTGGGCGGTGCACCCCAGATCCCGATCAGGAAGTACATCGGCAGCAGCATCACCTCCCAGAAGACATAAAACATGAAGAAGTCGAGCGCGCAGAACACGCCCATCATGCCGGTCTCAAGCAGCAGGAACATGATGAAGTAGCCGCGGAGCTGCTTCTTGACGCTCCAGGACGCCCCCACGGCGATCAGGCAGACCAGCGCGGTCAGGATCACCATCGCCACGCTTACGCCGTCGATGCCGAAGTAGTACTCGATGTTGAAGCTCTTGATCCAGACGAAGTGGTGGATGAACTGGACGCCGTAGTTCGGATCGCTCATCCCCATCGATGTGTCGAAGTGCTTCCAGAGGTAGAGCGCCAGCACCATCGGTACGGCGGCGGCCACGGCGGCGACCAACCTCAGCGCGTTGGTCTGGCCATCCTTGAGGAACAGCAGCATGAACAGTGCGCCGATCAGCGGAAAGAAGACCATCATGGTCAACAGGTAGCTCTTGCCCTTGACCAGCTGGACACCGGAGGTGTTGTTGCGGTCCGCCAGCTCGGGGTCGTCGCTGACCACCTGGATGTTGCCGAAGACCTGCTTGACCTCGGCGTCCCGGGTGGTGGGCTGGAGCGAGACGCTGCCCCGTACCGACTCTCCAGGGGCAAGGGTCAGCGGCCAGCGCACCTTCTCCTTCTCGCCCTTGAGCAGCGACTCGTCCAGGCCGTACGACTCGCTGCCCGGGCCGAGGCGCACCTCCCGCACGTTGAGTGGGGCGGCGCCCACGTTCTTGATGGTGAAGCTGCGGCTGTCGCCCGCCTTGTCGAAGGTCAGCTCCCCGGGCGAGATGTCGATACGGGGCACCGGGCCCCGCCCTCCCATTGCCTCGGACGAGCAGAACAGGGCGACGGCAGCTGTGAGGAAGAAGAGCTTGTTGCGCGCGAGAGTCATCATCGGTCCCTCTGTTTCAAGTCGGCGCTACCGCGCCGGCCGTCGGCGCGCCCATGCGGGCGCGTCCCTCCGACGGCAAATCACCGGCCCATCGGGCCGCTGAACCAGACAACGAAAAGGAGCACCACGACCCCAAAGGCCACGCCCATGACGTAGGCGTTGATACGGCCGCTCTGGATCCGCCGCACCCGACGTCCAGCGCCGATCACCGTATCCGCCACGCCGTTGACCGCCCCGTCCACCAGCTTGTAGTCCACCGCCCCGAAGAACGAGGCGAGCATTCTCAGCGCCCAGGAGCTGGCGTTGACCAGCCCGTCCACCACCCGCAGGTCAAACCATCCCAGGGCGCGGGCCAGCAGGTGGAAGCCGCGGACGAAGGTGGCGTTGTAGATCTCGTCGACGAAGTACTTGTTGAACACCAGGACATGGACGAAGCGCCAGTTGCGCTTGGCCCACTCCATCCGCGCCTCGGTCCTCGACAGGTCCTTGTACCAGAACCAGGCGCCGAAGATGCCGATGACGGCCAGCACGACGCTGAGCCCCATCAGCGCCCACTCGAGCACCACGTTGTGCGTCAGGGAGGGCTTCTGGAACGCGTCGCTCAACGCTGCGGTGGCCGGCGCGAGGAAGCTCTCGATCCACGGCGTCTTGTGTGTGATGGCGGCAGGAACGAAGACGGTGCTGCCCACCAGGCTCATCAGCACGGCGCCGATCGCCAGGAACCAGAGCACCCAGGTCATCGACCTCGGCGACTCGTGCACGTGCTTGACGTGCTCCTCGGTCGCCGGCCGGCCGCGGAACGTCATGAAGTAGGAGCGGAACATGTAGAACGCGGTGCACATCGCGCCCAGGGCGCACAGGGCCCAGATCAGCTTGCCGGCCCAGGGCCAGGACATGTTCCCCATCGAGAACGCCTTCCACAGGATCTCGTCCTTGGAGTAGAAACCGGAGAAGAGCGGGATACCCGAGATCGCAAAACAGGCGATGAGGTAGGTCCTGGCCGTGTGCGGCATCAGCTTGCCCAGCCCGCCCATGTTGCGCATGTCCTGCGGATCGGTCGGGTCAGGCGCGAGGCGCAGGTCCGGCGGCGGACCGTGGCCATGCCGGTGGTGCACCAGATCGTGCATGCCGTGGATCACCGAGCCCGAGCCGAGGAACAGACATGCCTTGAAGAAAGCATGGGCCACCAGGTGATAGATGCCGACCCAGTAGGCCCCGACCCCGACCCCGACGAACATGTAGCCCAGCTGGCTCACCGTCGAGTAGGCCAGCACCTTCTTGATGTCATACTGGAACAGGCCGATGGTCGCGGCGAGCAGCGCGGTCAGGCCGCCCACCAGGGCCACCAGCGTCATCCCTTCCGGCGATAGGATGAAGATGAAGTTGAGCCGTGCCACCATGTAGACGCCGGCGGTCACCATGGTCGCGGCGTGGATCAGCGCGCTGACCGGAGTGGGGCCCGCCATTGCATCGGGCAACCAGGTGTACAGCGGGATCTGGGCGCTCTTTCCGGTCGCGCCGAGGAAGAAGCCGAAGGTGACGAAGATCAGCAGAGGGATCCCGAACCACAGGGTGCCGTTCTTCAGGTGGTCGGCCACCACGCGCTTGCCGCTGGAGTCCTCGATCGCCAGCTGGTCCCTGATCTCGCGGAACGAGACGGTGGGCCCGACGTAGACCTGCTGCGTCTGACCGACCGACACCGGCGGTTGCGCGAGGAAACGCAGCCCTTCCTGCTTCTCCCCGCAGCGACCGAGCTGGATCCCTCCCAACCGTTGGGGGGAGTGGGGCTGGTCCGGTCCCGCGGCGTGCGCCGTGCTGATGATGCCGTCGGCCATGGCGGCCATCAGAGTTTTTCTTGCGCGCTCGGCCCGCACTCCAGGGGAGGCCCCCTGCCTCGCGCGCGGGCCGGCCTGCGGCGCCGGCAGCCCGCCGTGATGTGCGGGGCCGGGCTTGTCCCCCGCCGGGGCGGCGTGCTTGGACACCGGCATCGGCTTGGTCATCACCGGGATGCAGCGACCGTCGTCCACCTTGCTCATCTTACCCGGCACCGCGTCCCACATGCCCAGCAGGCCCCAGAACAGGGTGAACATGCCGACGATGAACCCGAAGTCGCCGATGCGGTTGACTATGAAGGCCTTCATGCCGGCCTTGGCCTTCGCCGTGTCCTTGTACCAGAAGCCGATCAGCAGATAGGAGCAGAGGCCGACGCCCTCCCAGCCGAAGAACATCAGGATGAAGTTGTCGCCCAGCACCAGCAACAGCATGGAGAAACAAAACAGGTTCAGGTAGCCGAAGTAGCGCCAGTAGCTCTCCTCGTCCGCCATGTACCCCATCGAGTAGATGTGGATCGCCGTCGCCACCACGGTGACCATGCAGGCCATCACCCCGGACAGCGGGTCCATGGCGAAGGCGAACATCACCCGCACCGCCCCGATGTCGATCATGGGGAATACCTCTTCGAGCAGGAAGCGCTGGGCCGGGTCGCGCGGCAACAGCAGGCCGAAGAAGAAGTACAGCGCCGTGACGCTGGAGAGCACCATAGTGCCGACGGCGATGATGTGGACCGGCCGCTTGCCCCACTTCTTCTGGATCAGCGCTCCGAAGACGCAGTTGATCAGGGCGCCCATGGCCGGGAAGAACGGGATCAGCCACAGGCCGTGGACCCTGACGAACTCCTGTACCGCTGCAGAGTACGGCATCGCTCCCCTACTCCCTCAACGTGGTCGTGTTGAACACGTCCACGCTCTTGAAGTTGCGGAAGATGGACAGCACGATGGCCAGCGCGATGCAGGCCTCCGCCGCCGCCAGCAGGATGATGAACAGGGAGAAGACCTGCCCCGCCACGCCGCCGTGTACGAAGCGCGAGAAGGCGACGAAGTTGAGCGAGGCGGCGTTCAGGATCAGCTCGACGCCCATCAGGATCGCCACCGCGTTGCGCCGGGTGGCCACGGTGATCAGACCGGCCATGAAGAGCAGGGCCGCGACCACGAGATAGTGGGGCAACCCCACGGAGACCAGGGCCGTCATGTGTTCGCCTCCGAGCTCGGGTGCCGGTCCTCGCGCCCCGGATGGGGCGCTCCGGGATGAGGCAGCGGCACCCCCTCCCCTGCCTCCTCCTTCACCGCCCTGCGCGCGATCACCATTCCCCCCACCAGCGCCATCAGCAGGATCACCGACGCGACCTCGAACGGCAGCAGGTACTCCCGCAGCAGCGAGTCGCCGATGCGGCCCACCGTGGGCGCCGCGATCGCCGCGGTGGTCTTGAACGGCGCCCCGACCAGCACCCGGACCATGATGCCGAGGAGCAGGAGCCCGGCCGGCACGCCGCCGATCAGGCTCACCGACAGGTTCGAGATCTTGATGTCGGTGATATCACGTGTCAGCAGCACGGCGAACAGGATCAGCACCATGATGCCGCCGACATAGACCAACAGCTGCACCACACCGACGAAGTCGGCGCCCAGCATGAAGTACAGGCCCGCCACGCCGGCGAGGGTCCCCATCAGCGCGAAGGCCGAGTGCAGGATGTTACGGGAGAAGGCGACCGTGATCGCGCAGAAGGTTGCCAGGCCGCCCAGCAGGTAGAACACGACGGTGGCGGCGTTGATGCGGGCGATGAAGTCCTTGGACAGACCCGCGCCCACGGCCAGCACCACGACCAGCAACAGCAAGGCGATCACGACATAGTGCAGTGCCGACAGTCGCATGGGCTACTCCTTCTTCCCCTTCGGCGGCGCCTTCCCCTCTGGCGGCGGCTCTTGCTTGGGCGACGCTTTGATTGGGATCTGGAACGCCTGCTCCAGGTCGGGCTTGCGGCGGGCGAGCGGAACCCTCTCGAGCCGGGTCCTGTTCCAGTCCACGGTGGCGCGGTTGTACCGGGCCGCCATCTGTCTCGCCTCCCGCGCGCGCGCCCCCCGCGCCGGCGTCGGGTGAACCTGGCCCTTCTTGTTCTTGGCCACCACCACCGGATGTCCCGGCACGATGTAGCGGTAGGTCAGCGTGGTGATGTCATCGGTGCAGCCCTCGAACTCCCGGGTGAACCGGATGGCGTGGGTCACCTCGTTGTCGCCCTGGGCCCGGGCGTCCACCGGGCAGGCCTCGACGCAGAACCCGCAGTACATGCACTTGGAGAGATCGATGTCGAATCGCTCGATCAGACGGATCCTGTCCTCCTTGCCCACGCGGATCCGGATCACGTCTATCGGGCAGGCCCTCTCACATGCCTGGCACCCCGTGCAGCACAGGACGTCCACCTCCAGCAGACCACGGAAGCGCTCGGGCAGCAGCTCCGACATCGGGGCTGGCATCCGGTCCGGGTACTGGACCGTGATCGGGGGCCGTCGGAAATAGGAGAAGGTGACCGCCATCCCCTCCAGGATCGACCAGGCGGCGCGACCGACGCGGGCGAGGTAGCCCACATCTCTGCGCCGTGGCCTGGTGACTGTGCCTTGCTTTGCCATCGTTCGGGCTCGCTAGTAAAACGGGTTCCAGGTCCAACGCTCCTCGGGGTTCTTGCGCCAGTTGTAGGCCACCCGGGACAGGAACAGCAGCATCAGCCCGCCGCCGCACAGGCCGGTGGTGCCCAGCGCGCCCAGCAACCGTAGCCAGGGCGGCGCCACCATGACCCACACGGCCACGGCGATGATCGAGATGAAGGTCCAGGGCACGAAATACTTCCAGCACAGCTGCATCATCTGATCGACGCGGAAGCGGGGCAGCGTCCAGCGGATCCAGATGATGACGAGGACCAGCCCCATGGCCTTGCCGAAGAAGATCATCAGGCCCAGCAGCTGCCACCAGACGCTGGTGGCCTGCTGCGCGACGGAGAGCCCCGGCACCTGCCACCCGCCCATGAAGACGGTGGTCGCCACTGCGCCGATGACGAAGATGTTGGCCCACTCGCTCATCATGAACACGGCGAAGCGCCAGCCGCTGTACTCGATCTGGTAGCCCGCGACCAGCTCGCTCTCCGCCTCCGGCAGGTCGAAGGGAGTACGGTTCCCCTCCGCCAGCGCGCTGATGAAGTAGATGAAGAAGCAGACGAAGGCGAACGGGTTGTCGAACATGTACCACTGCCAGGGCAACCCCCCCTGGCGCTCGACGATGGAGTGGGTCGAGAGCGTGCCCGCCATCACCACCGGCACCATCAGGGCCAGGCCGGTCGGAATCTCGTAGCTGATGATCTGCGCCGCCGATCGCATGCCGCCCAGCAGCGACCACTTGTTGTTGGAGGACCAGCCGGCCATCATCATGCCCAGCGAGACGAACCCTGTGATGGCGATCAGGTAGAGCAGCCCGACGTTGAGGTCTGCGACGATCAGGAACTGGCCAAAGGGCAGAACGACGAAGGTGCCCAGCAGCCCCATGAAGACCAGGTAGGGCGCCAGCTTGAACAGCGGCCGGTCCACGGCGTCGGGGATCACGTCCTCCTTCAGCAGCAGCTTGATCCCGTCCGCCAGCCACTGCAGCACGCCCTGCGGGCCGACCCGGTTGGGACCGATTCGGCTCTGGATCCGGCCGGCCACGCGACGCTCGACCCAGGTCAGCACGCCGGCGATGACCAGCGCCACGGTGAGCGCCACCACGGCGAAGACCAGCATCACCGCCAGATAGACGAGGCTGACCGGGATGACCAGCGGCCTGGTGCGTCCCGGGATGCGGGAGGTGAACTCACGACCGCCCCGGGCCACCTGCAGCGCCAGCACCCCCTTCTTGTCCAGTCTCCTGACCGCTGTGGTCAGCGCACGGTTGCTGGTCAGGCTGCGGCCGTCGACCTTGGTCAGGCGGTCGCCCACCTGCAGCCCGGTCTTGCCTGCGAGCTTTCCCTCCTCGACCTTCGCGACCAGCAACCCGCCGCGGGCGGCCTGGGTCTCGAGACCGAGCCAGGAGAGCACCTGCCGGTCGGAGGTCCAGCCAGCGACCAGATCGGCCAGCGAGCGCATGGAGGGCCGGAAGAGCACCAGCCTCGCCCGGGTCCAGTGCAGCCTCGACTGTCCCTCCTCGACCTGCCGCACACCCAGCTTGCCCTCGAACTCGGCATAGCCGATGGTGCGCCGGGTCTCGTCGGTCATCGTCACCAGCACACGCTCCGACCACCGCGGGTCTCCAGCTGCCGGCAAGGCGACGGCCGGCAGCTCGATCTTTCTCTGTTCGACCGGTGGCCCGTGGCCCTTGCTGGTCCGCCCCGGGTAGGTGAACGTGCCGTCGAGGATCACCGTGGTCGGAGCCTTGGCCACGAAGGATGGCGGCGCCCGGAACGAGAGCCGGCCGGGATTCGGTCTGGCCACCTGCGCACCCTCGACGATCAGCCGATCGCCGACCTCCAGGCGGTCGGGGCGGACATCGATGATCGCGCTGCCCTCGCTGCGCGGTCCGCAGGCGGGCAGGCAGAGCAGCAGCAGACCCACGCCTGCTCGCCGGAAGTTCCGACCCAAAAGGAGGCAGGGTCCGGTCGCAGCGGCGTGAGGAGTCGGATGTAGTCCGGTGGGGAGGGCGGACGGAGCAGACAAATGTCGAAAGGCTCGCTTCATCGGTCGATCTCGGGTGCAATCACGTCGAGGCTGGCGATCAGGGCCACCAGGTCGGCCACCATCACGCCGCGCGACTTCGGCTTCACGATCTGCATCGCGTTGTAGGAACCGGTGCGGAAGTGGACCCGCTCAGGCTTGGGCGTACCGTTGCCGACCACATAGCAGAACATGTCCCCGCGGGCGGACTCGACCCGGGCCCAGGCCTCTCCGGTGGGGCGGATGCGCTTGGGCTTGTTGTAGATCGGCCCCTGGGGCAGCTGCGCGAGGCACTGCTTCAGAATGCGGTTCGACTGCTTCATCTCCTCGCAGCGGAGCCAGAAGCGGTCCCAGCAGTCGCCCAGGCTCCCCATCGATCCGGTGCCGACCGCCACGTCGAACTCCAGCTGGTCGTAGATCGAATAGGCCACGTCGCGGCGCACGTCGAAATCCACCCCGCTGGCGCGCAGGTTGGGGCCCACCAGGCCGTAGGCCACCGCCTCCTCGGGGGTGACGGCGCAGACATTGGCGGTGCGGTCGATGAAGATCTCGTTGTCGGTGATCAGCCGGTCGAGCTCGGGCAACACGTTGTCGAAGTGATCGACGAACCGCTGGCAGCGTTCGATCCAGCCCGGCGGCAGATCGTGCGACACTCCCCCCACGCGCAGGTAGTTGTAGGTCAGCCGGTTGCCGCAGATCTCCTCCAGCAGATCGTTGATCGTCTCCCGCTCCCTGAGCAGGTAGGGAAAGGGCGTGATGGCGCCGACGTCCATGGCCATCACGCCGATACAGATGGCGTGGCTGGAGATGCGGTTGAGCTCCCCGGCGATCACCCGCAGGAACTCGGCGCGCTCCGGGACCTCGTGCCCCAGCAGCTTCTCCACCGCGAGGGCCCAGCAGTGGTCGGCGGTCATGGCCGACACGTAGTCGATGCGGTCGACGTAGGGCATCAGGCTCTCGTAAGGAATGCCCTCGGCGATCTTCTCGATGGCGCGGTGCAGATAGCCCACCACCGGGGTGGCATCGCGCATGATCTCGCCGTCTGTCCTGATCACGAAGCGGAGCACCCCGTGGGTCGACGGGTGGTGCGGCCCCATGTTGAGCACCATCTCGTCGCCGGTGTCGTAGGAGAAGATCAGCTCGTTCATGCTCCTGGCTCCTCCGAGTCGAGCAGGTCCATCGGGTTCTCCCGAGTGGTGGGGATCTCCAGCTCGAGCGGGTTGCTGTGGGGACCGACGGTCGCGTGGTAGACCGGCTGCTCCTTGTAGTCCTTCAGCATCGGGTGCCCGACCCAGTCGTCCGGCAGCAGCAGGCGACGAAGGTCCGGGTGGCCCTCGAACACGACACCGAACATGTCGTAGACCTCGCGCTCGTACCAGTCCGCCGCGGGCCAGACGCCGGTGCAGGTCGGCATGAGAGCCGAGCTCCTCGGCACGGAGCACTTGAGCACCAGGGTCTGGCGCCTGGCGTAGGAGTAGAGGTGGTAGACGCAGGTCAGCGTCTCGCCGGTGTCCATGCCGGTGATGCTCTGGCAGAAATCGAAGGCCAGGTCGGCCTCGACTCGGCAGAAGAGGCAGACCCTGTCGATACGCCCGCCGGCCACCGTGATGAAGGGGTCGCAGATCCCTTCCTCGGCGGCGGTCAGGCTCAACACCACGTCCCCCCCGAAGTGGTCCAGGAGCCGCTCGTGGATCTTGTCGATGTTCATGGCTCGTGCCTCCCCTTGGGGAAAGCCCCTTACCGGGTTCGACGTAGCTTGCGGATCCAGTCCAGGTCGCCCTTGACCCAGACATATGCCAGACCCACCAGCAGGATGAGGATGAAGACCGTCAGCTCGATGAAGGCGGTCAGACCGTGCCCCTGCTCGACCCACCGCCGGAAGACCACCGCCACCGGGTAGGTGAAGGAGACCTCCACGTCGAAGATCAGGAAGACGAGCGCGATGACGTAGAAGCGCGGGTTGAAGTTGAACCAGGCAGGGCTCGCGGGCAGCTCGCCGCACTCGTAGGTCAGGTTCTTGGGCTTGGTGGGTTGATGGGGGCGCGCCAGTCTGGTCAACAGCAGCAGGCCCCCCACTGTCGCAAACGCAATCAGGGCAAAGAGCAGAATGTTGGCGAGTTCGAAGTGCATGGCAGCGCCACCTAAACCTTCTGATTACGAGCGGTTCGGTTCTGCTTCCGCGCTGTATCGCAGCAGGGTGAAACCGTCAAGCATTTGTGTGCTCTGTGAGGCCTGTCCGACCACCTTTGGCCCTGGCAGTCTTGGCCGGGGCTGACTCCGACATGGCCCGCGAGACAAACCAGTGCTCTTCACACGGGGATTCTGTGTGAGTGGGGGATCGCGGTGTCGTCGGTCAACAGCGTCCGGGGCTCTCCACGCGCCGGATCACGACAGCCGCAGGCTGGAAAGGCCAGCTACCAGCGGTTTCGGCCGCCCCCGCCCCCGCCGCCGCCTCCGCGGCCGCCACCGCCTCCACGGCCGCCACCACCTCCACGGCCGCCACCACCTCCACGGCCACCGCCACCACCACCTCCACCCCCGCCGCGGCTTTCCCGCGCACGGTCCACCCGGATCCGCCGCCCTCCGAGCTCTGTTCCGTCGAGTTCCTGGCGGGCACGCTCCGCGTCGTCATCCTGTGCGAATGAGACGAAGCCGAAGCCGCGGCTGCGTCCATCGGGCTCTCTGACCACGGTCGCCTCCACCACCTCGCCGAAGGCGGCAAATGCCTTCTTCAGCTCCTCCTCATCTGTGCCCCAGCTGAGCCCTCCAACATAGAGTTTCGTCGGCACTTTC
>Ga0180009_10003812_pt1 | contig 16942 bp, 13 predicted proteins | sample OS_PC_MetaG_FD_123537 | JGI IMG/M metagenome (GOLD analysis project Ga0180009, IMG submission 123537) | Groundwater microbial communities from the Aspo Hard Rock Laboratory (HRL) deep subsurface site, Sweden - OS_PC_MetaG | ecosystem: Environmental > Aquatic > Deep subsurface > Groundwater...
CCGACAAAAGAGCCAGATCCAACAGTACCACCAGATCCGACAAAAGAGCCAGATCCAACAGTACCACCAGATCCGACAAAAGAGCCAGATCCAACAGTACCACCAGATCCGACAAAAGAGCCAACGCCTTTTATGGCTTTTATTCCCGGGTTATTTAATAGATTTAGAGGAAAAAAGTAGGCTTTTGAATATCACACCTCGCAGCACACACCGGGTGTGTGGTAGGTTGACACCTCGGGAACTTCCTTCGTCATTCTGGCTACCCCTCTGAATTACACCCCCGGGGTGACCCGCCTGCCGGTTTACCTGTCTGCCGACAGGCAGGCCCGCCGGTAGGAGGGCGGGCAGGGTTTTGGCTCCCCGGGGGTGGGTTAGTTCGATCCCGGATCGGAAAGATTTGGAGTGATCCAGGATCGTGATTATTAATCTGGGTACTAGGTCTTATCCTTCGAGCGAAGCGGAGCGGAGTCGAGAAGTGGTTAAATGATAGTTCTTAAACGGACAGGCTCACGGGACTAACACCCCCGGGGTGAAAATCTTCAGACACCCCGGGGGTGAATCTCATCTCGGTTTTTGACTCACTCATTCCACCCATTCCAATGGGAAACTTGAAAGTGAGCCTTTCCAAGCCTCGGTCTTTAATTTTTCTCAAACTTGTGTTAATTTTAAAGATATTGTTTGGTAAAAAATCTCTTTATGGATAAAAAATCTTTGGTTTTGGTTCTTTTGGTTCCGTTTTTGATATTTTTAATTTTAATATTTTTAAAACCCGGAGGGAAAAATAAGATGAATAGCGATAATATTGGTCAAGACTTAACTACGTCGGATTCATCCACTGATCTTTCAACCGAAGAGAATGAAGAAAAAAGCTCCGCTCAATCGCCGGAGTTCAGTATAGACCCGGACAAAAAGTATTACGCCGTTCTTGATACCGTCAAAGGGAAAATTAAAATCGAATTAAATACTAACCAAACCCCGGCTACGGCAGGCAACTTTATCACTCTTTCCAAAAAGGGTTTTTACAATGGTCTGGTTTTTCACAGAACTATCAGTGGTTTCATGATCCAAGGAGGCTGTCCCAACGGAGACGGCACCGGCGGGCCGGGTTATGCTTTCAATGACGAGCCTTTTGAAGGGGAGTATTTGCGCGGGATAGTAGCAATGGCCAATTCCGGTCCAAACACCAACGGCAGTCAGTTTTTTATCATCCATAAAGATTATCCTCTTCCCAAAAGCTATGTTATTTTCGGCCAGGTGATCGAGGGGATCGAAACAGTGGACCTAATCGTCGAAGCGCCTGTGGTCGCTAACGATTTTGGCGAGAACTCAAAACCGGCAACTCCGGTATCAATTAATTCGGTGGAAATACTTGAGGAGTAAAGCCGGTTCTGCCGGGTTTTGACCAAAAGAATCAGTAACAATATTGTCCGGGAGCGTAGACTTACGCTATCATTAACGTATGGCAAAGAAAGCTAAGCATTGGGCCTGGAAGTTGCAGGGGACAATTACCGAAACTAGCAAAAAAGGGAAAAAAAGCCGGACCAGGAAATTTTTGAACCCCTGGACTTCTCTTTCCCCGAAATTTGTCAGAAGAAAGTTGGCTCCGGACGTGTTAGCTGTTTTTAAAGGGGATAACCTTCGATTGGGCAACAAACAGCTTAAAGGGACCAGATTCCCTTTTTGGGCAATCGTTTTTCCTAAAAGAAGTTATCTTCCTCCGCCTTATCCTCACCTCCAGCTTTGGTTCTTAAGCCGCAGGTTTGTTCCCTCTTTAAGTTTTTTGGACCAAAAACAAAGAGATTCTCTGGTTGACCTTATCTTTTTGTTGGCCGAAGCGGTTAACCGTTTTGCTGCCGGGAATTCTTTTTACCGGGATTCCCGGAAGGCGTTTGCTTACAATGCCACTCCTTTCTCTTTTATCAAAGATCCGGCCGGCCGCTATTATGCCGGAGGTCAGTCGGTGAGGGCTTTTCACCTCCATTTTCTTCTAGTTCCGGGAAAATTGCGGAAAATGGCCATTAGTTCTGACCAGGCGGCTTTAGTTTACCCGACTGAATTCTCTTTGGGCTTGTTTAAACTGTTTTTTGGCCGGGAGGAAATCAGAAAACACCTTTTTGGCAAAAAGGTGCCGGTTAAAGTTACCGACAGGGGAGTTTCCTTTGATTTTCCGGAGAGTTTAGAAGAATTAATTTTTGTTTTGGACAGAATTGACCGTTTTTTCCATTCTTTGCAGTTGGCGATAATTAACTCTTTTTACCGTGACAGCAGATCTTTCTTGAAAGAGCTTAAAGACGTGATTAAAGCAAAGGACCTTGTTTCCGCCGGAACAGAAGTCGATCAATTGATTCTTCTGGGCAAAGAAAGAGATTTGTCGGAAGCGAAGAAGCTTTTGGAAAAAGAAATTCTTAACTTAGGCCGGAGCTTCGGTGTTCGTTTTAATAAAAGTAAAATAGAGTCTGTTTTAAATTATCTGGCCATTGACCAAAACGGGGACATTGCTTCCTATGTCAGCCGCCAGGTAGTCGCTCTAAGACCGGGTATGGGTTACGGCTGTTTTGTCTATTTTAAGAAAAAAGGCTTTCAGGTTAATCTTTCGCCCTTGGACTCTCTTTTTCCGGAGGGGGTAATGGAATCGACAGGATTTTTCTTCGCTGAAAAAATAGCCGTCGGCAAAAAACCTTCCTGGATAAAGAATTTGCTTTCCTGTTTTTATTAGCACACACTTTAGCACACACTTAGCACACACCGGGTGTGTGTTAGGTTGACACATCGGGAATTCGATCCTGGAAATGAAGATCCAAGAAACGATCCAGGATTGTGATTATCCAAAATGAAGTACCTGTGGGACTCCATCTTTAGCCGGTCGGCAAACTTTCGACCGCGGTGGTAATCTGTTCAAATTTTTCCTTCAAGATTAGGTAAAACACCTCTTGTTCATTTTTTTTAAGGTAGCAATTACCTTCTTTGTCTTGAACCAGTTTGATTAAAATTTCTCCGCTTTCTGTTTTTAGTTTTATCTCAATTTTCGGATTATCAAAACTGATTTTATTAAACCTTTCGTCTTCCTGGCTGATGACGTCTTGCCCGCTTAGCGAAGTGAATAGAGCAATTAAATCTTTAAATTTCTCTTCCTCCGGGCTACTAAAGGTCTTGCCTTTAATTTCAACTTCTTTAACCTCGTCGCTGTAGAAGTTAGTAATCACTAGATTTTTCCATTCTTTGGTTGATAAAATTGACCTTAGCCTATTATTGCTTAGGTAAACTTGGCTTTGGCCGGACAATCTGATGTAATCCTGAGTGAAACTCGGTCCGGCGTCACCGATTAAAAGGTCAAGAAGAGTAATTTCCCCCTGATAGACCTTAAGCGAAATTGCTTCTCCGGCGCCGACTCCGTAGTTTTTGAAATTATTTTCATTTTCGGAAACCAACTCTTTGGGCAGCAATTCCGTCAAGGCGGTAAGCAGATTTTCTACTTTTTCGGTATCGGCCGGCAGGTTTTTTTCGCTAAGAACGACCCAAGCGCTGCCTTCTTTTTTAAGCAAGGTTTCGGATAGGCCGTCTGCAATGCTGATTTTATCAATAGCATCCGCCTTTTCCGCTAACCAGAGAGCTTCCTTAGAGGTTCTGAATTTTGGCAGGTAGTAGAGCCAGGCTAACCCGGCGCCTGCCAATATCAGAAAAAATAAACTGAGCAGAAACGGATCCTTGACTTTCCGCAGTCTTAACATTTTAAGAAAGATCATCCTGTTTAACCTTATTGCTTTTTTTTCTTCGCCACCTGACCGATAGGCCGCTGATTAAAAGCAAAACCGGGCCGGCGCCCAAACTGATCGTTTTGATTATTTGTTTCTGGTTTTCATCCAAGGGTCTTAGCGGTCTGGAAAATACCGTCTTGCTTCGGATATTGATCAGTCGGGTATCCTGGCAAAGATAATCGACCAAATTTAGTAAAAATTGGATGTTTTCCGGGTTGGAAGCGGCGGTTTGGTCCTCGACGAAATTGGCATCTGCTACCACGGCCAACTTGATCGAATCGGAGTGTTTTTTGATCTCTTTCCCGGCAAGGTCAATTTTTTCCGGGGTCGGTTCCTGGCTGAAATAACTGTCAAAGCCGCTTGTTTGGATCGCTGCCAAAACTGGGGGATTTTCATTTTCCAATTCTTCAAAACCCCAGTCTTGGTCGGGGCTGACGTTAGTAATCTGACTGCTTGTTTTTGAACGGATGCTGGATCTCCATAAAGCCCTTGCCCCTTTGTCGATTGAAATTGAGGATACCCAGGGAAAAATCGACGATTCCAGGGACGCGGTCGGGGGCAGGTCGGAGGCCCTGTTTTCAGCCCTGGTCTTTACCCAGAAAGGATAGGGGACAACAAAATTGCCTGTTTGAGTTCTGAAAGTGGCAAAACCGGAAGAAGCGTCGATTACTAAATCGTTGTTGATCTTAATGCCATAATGGTCCAAAAGTCCGTCTAAATCATTGTCTGTTTTTGAGGCGATCAGATTTCCGTCAACGTAAACCCGGTTTAAAAGCAGCAGCACCCCTTTTTGATCCATCAACAGCTGATCTAAAAACAATTTCGCTTCGGAGGAAAATTTATCAGTCGGTCCTACCAAAATCAGGGTTTTTATCCCTGGGTCTTCAAAGTCGGAGTTCACAGAAAGATCAATGTTGGCCATCCGGTAATTAGAGGAGAGAAACTTGATGATACCCTGAAGACTGCTTCTTTCCGTTTCTCCCAATCCGGAGGAAATCCCAATCTTAACCGGTTCTCCGCTTTGGATTTTCTTTATTTCACTGGTCAGCTGGTACTCAAGATTGTTAATTTCTTCCAGAACAGCAATCGGCGCCGACTTTCCGGCATAGGAGATTACCAGGCCGAAGTAGCTGTTAACCAGCTGGAGCTGGTCTTTTTGGATCGAGGAAAACTGGATCGGAGCTATTCCTAAAGAAAGAGCCTCTCTGGCAACTGTCTCATCTTTTTCCGGATCCAGCCAGGTTACTCTTATTTTTCCTCCAGATAAGTTTTTGTACTGGCTAAGAACATTTTCCAGAACCTTTTTTTGAGTTATCAGCTGAGGTGGCAAGTTGCCGGAAACAAAAGCTTTGACATTAACAATGTCGTTTAAACCGGAAAGAATCTCTTTTGTTTCCGGAGTCAGCGAATGAACCTTTTCTGCGGTTAAATCAATTCCGATCGGGAAGAAATTTAAAATCAGATTAATGGCAATTACGGTCAGGACAACATTTATTGTTGTTGCCCAAAGTTTGGTCTGGCGGATCTTTTTCAATTTTTCAATAATCACGGCTTTTGAGAGAAACAATCGTTAACCATAAGAAAATAAAAATCCAAGAGACAAAGAAGACTAAACTGTAAATGGGAATACGGCCTTGGGTAAAAGAATTATAATGAAAAGTCAGGCCGAGGTAAGAAATAATTTTGGCTAAAAATACCGGCAGCCGGCTTAGAGTATTTTCCTGGCCTAAAAAGAAGTTGACCAACAAAAAACTGATGCTTCCTAAAAAAGAAACAATCGGATTTTTGGTCAGGCTGGAAAAAAAGATTCCCAAAGAAATGTAGCAGGCGATCAGAAGGATAACGCCGAGATAGCTGCTGATGATTGTCCCCCAATCGGGAGTTCCCAGAATACCGACCACCACCACTAGGGGAATTGTCATTAACATCGAAAAAATAGCAAAAACAAGCGCTGATAAAAACTTGGATAAGACGATCTCTTTTTCTCCGGTCGGCAGTGTCAGCAGGATTTCCCAAGTTTTGCTCTTTTTTTCTTCCGCGAAAAGGTTCATGGTGATTGCCGGCAGAAAAAAGAGGAGTAAAAAAGGAAAAAGGCTGAAAAGGGGCGATAAAGACGCCTGGTTTATCAAAAAAAGATCCTGAATGAAAAGCCAGATTGAAATTACCGAGAAAAGGGCGGCAAAAATATAGCCCAAAGGAGAGATCAGATAGTTGTAATAAACTTCTTTTTTAAACAAGGTTAAAAGACTTTTTTTGTCCATGTTGCGATTTACTCTTTAGTTAATTTGGAAAACAATTTTACCAAAGACTGGCGCTTTTGCTTCAGGTTGGTTAATTTTTCCTCGGCGGCGATGTTGCCATGATGGATAATGATCACTCGGTCGCAGACAGATTTTGCTTCAGCCAAAAAATGGGTCGATAGAATCACCGCTTTATCCTTAGCCAACTTTTTGATTATTTTTCTGATCTCTAATTGCTGGTTTGGGTCTAAGCCGTTGGTCGGTTCGTCCATCAGAACCAATTTTGGGTCATGGATCAAAGTGGCCGCCAAACCGACCCTTTGTCTAAAACCGCGGGAAAGAGTTTCGATTGTCTGGCTTAAAACCTGGCCGATATTAAAATTTCTGATCACATAATCAAGCCTTTTTTCTAAACGCGTTTGGGATAATCGGTTCATTTCTCCGATAAAACGGAGATACTCTAAAGGAGTAAATTGGTAGTAAAGCGGATTGTCTTCCGGCAGGTAGCCGACCAGGTGATGGGCTTCCCTTGGGGGCAGCCCACTGATAGTTATTTTTCCTTCGTTAGGTGTTAAAAATCCGGTTACCAGCCTCATAGTGGTAGTTTTACCGGCCCCGTTGGGTCCCAAAAAACCGACCACTTCGCCCACTTTTGCCTCGAAGCTGATCTTATTGACGGCAGTAATACTGCCGAACTTTTTGGTGAGATTTCTAACCTGAAGCATGTCAGTATTATATACTAATCATAAAGAGGCGATTTTTCAACCGGTAGCACACCCCCGGGGTGTGATAGGTTGACATATAGGGATTAATCCGATTTAACCCGACCCTGGATTGAAGATTCGAAAAACGATCCAAGGTCGTGATGGTCCGGAATAAGTGGTGAGGAATTGTGGTTCTGAGTAGTTCGGTATATTCACTGTTAAGCTTGTCGAAGGACTCGAACAATAAATTTCCGGAGCAACCCCCGACAGTTCACTTTTTTAAATTTCAGAAAATGGAAAAAGTATTTGTTGTCAACAAACCAAAGGGAAAAACTTCTTACCAGGTTGTTTCCGAATACAAACGGCGTTTCATTGGCGAAAAAGTCGGTCATGCTGGCACGCTTGACCCCTTGGCCGAGGGGGTTTTGATAATCTTGGTAGGAAAGGCGACCAAAAAGCAGTCGGAATTTATGGCCATGAAAAAAGAATATTTGGCCGAAGCCTCTTTTGGAGTAGTTACCCCTACTTGGGATTTGGAGGGCGGTCCGGAGTTTTTCCCTACCGAAAGTCTAAAGCAAAAGTTGGAAAATTTATCGGCCGGGAAAGTATCCCGGGAACTTTTGCGGTTTGTGCCCGAATTTGAGCAGACAATTCCGGCTTTCAGCGCGGTTAAAGTTTCCGGCAGGAGACTTTACCGTTTGGCCAGAAAAGGAAAGGTCGATCTTAAAAACCTGCCCAAAAGAAAAGCAATGATTTATCGGATTAAACTGGAAAGTTTTACCAAAGCCTCTTTTCCGAAAGGAGTTAAGATAACTCCTCAATCGTTGCTTGAGTATGGTCCCAAAGCTAAAATCAGAATGGAAGTTGGCAAGGGGACCTATGTCCGTTCTTTGGTTTATCAATTAGGCCGGCAGTTGGGCGTAGGAGCGACCACCAGTTTGATAATCAGAACCAGAATCGGCCAGTTCCGCCTTAGCTTCTGACTTTCCGGTTTCGGGTTTTTCACCATGCCTGTGTCTTAACACGAACCCGTTTATTCTTCGAGCGGAGCATGGCGGAGCCGAGAAGATTCGGATGGATTATATCGAAAAAGCGAAACCCCCTTTTTTCCGTCATTCTGATCTCCCTAAGGGAGAGAAGAATCCCCTTATCTAAAACAAACAGCTGGCTCAAAAAGAATCCGCCTTCTCGTTTTGCGATGGAAGTGGGTCGGTAGGCTTGACCGTTCGGCCACCAGACTATTTACCTTTCGAGCCAGCCCTTCAATAAACTCAGGGTAAACTCGAGTCGAGAAACTCTTCTCTTCCAATTTTTCACTTTGAACCATTCTCCTATTGACATATCGGTACCGAAATCAAAAAGCAGATTTAAGACAGTCTTTGGTACCAATGCCGGTCGGTAACCACTTGCAGTTTCAAAAAGACCTTTTTATCGGTGATCAACTCGATTTCCTTTCTGGCCATGGAGCCGATTTCTTTGATCATCGCTCCGGATTTGCCGATGATAATTGATTTATGATGATCGTCGTCGGTGAAAATAGTGGCTTCGATTTCAAAAATGTTTTCTTTTTCCTCAATCCGGTTCACTTCCACTCCCAAGGTGTAAGGCAGCTCCTGTTTTAAAGTCATAAAAGCCTTTTCTCTGATTATTTCGGATAAAAATTCTTTCGGAGGGAGATTCATCGCCGGAAAAGTGGCAAAAGATTCCGGATCGAAAATCGCTTCACCTTCCGGCAAAAGCTCGAATATTTTTGCTAAAAGGGTTTTTAAATGTTGGTGCCGCAAAGCGGAAATTTCTATCATTGCATCAAACTCCTCTTTAAGGAAAAGGTATTCGTGGATCTGGTTCGGCTTTTCAATGTCAATTTTGTTGACTACTAAAATTTTCGGCTTATCGATTTTTCTGACCATTCCTAAAATCCGGTTTTCTTCTTCGCCCCGCGAACGGCAGCGGTCGATCAGATAAACAACCAGATCAATTCCGGAAAGACTCTCTTTAGAGAGCTTGGCCACCTTTTTGCCGATAGGGTCTTTTATTTTGGCAAATACCCCAGGAGTATCCAGGAAAATTATTTGCCCCCGATCGTCCCAGTAAACCCCCCGGATTATTTTTCTGGTGGTTTGGGGCCGGTTGGTGACGATGGAAATTTTTTTACCGATGATGGCGTTTATCAGGGTTGACTTGCCCGAGTTTGGCCGGCCGACAATGGTAACTCTTCCGCTTTTCATTATTAGTTAAGATTATAACAGCAAACCCTTGTTCTTCCTTGTCATCCTGATCCCGCAGCAGCGGGCGAAGGATCCCCCCGGGGCCAGCAAATTGCTATAGCACGGGGGTTCTTTGCTGCGCTCAGAGAACACCCCCGGGGTGGCCTGCCTGCCGGCAGGCAGGGCTTTGACTCCCCAGGGATGGGTCCCCTCCGTCATCCTGATCTCCCGCAGGGAGAGAAGGATCTATCGAAACGTACTGGTTAAATGGGGTCAAGTAAGTAAGCTCATAAATCGTAAATGCTTAATGTTTAATGTTTAATGTTTAATGCTTAATGTTAAATGATAAATAATGTTATAAATATGTTAATATCAAAAGTTACCGTTTGACAATTAGCAGAGTATTTGTTAGACTGCTAAGAAAATGCCTATACTCTTACCGCCGACCAAAGAAAGCGGCAAGGAGGGAATCCTGCCTCTGGTGCCTCTTAGAAACCTGATTGCCTTTCCCGGGATTGATCTTCAGTTAGTTTTCGGACGGCAGAAGTCAATCGACGCTTTGGTCACTTCTTTCGAAAGCGATAAATTAATTATGGTTTCTGCTCAGGAAGATCCGCGTATAGACGATCCAAAAAGCGAGGATCTTTACCGGACCGGTGTAATTTGCCGGGTGGAACATATTGTCCGCATCGATGGAACAATTCACGCTGTTTTTAAGGGACTAAGAAGGGCGAAAATAATGGAGTTTTTAGGGGATGCTCCTTATATCAGAGTAAAGTTCAGGACTTTGACTGAAATTATCGAGGAAACCGAAGAAGTTAAGGTTTTGATCGATCATTTGCTGCGGATAGTGAAAAAGGCCTTTAGTTTAGGTAAAATTATGGATCCGGCGATTTTAGTAAATTTCAGCAAAGGCGTTCCCGCTTCCGAGCTGGCCGACCAAGTAGCCTTTTCTTTGGACCTGCCGATTGACAAGAAACAAAAAATACTGGAAACAGTTTCTTTGAAAGAGCGGTTGGAGATAGTTAGCGAAAGTTTGTCCCACGAGATAAACATTTTGAGATTAGACCAATCAATTGAGAAAAAGACCAAGGCTAAGTTTGAGAGACAAATGAAAAAGGCGGTTTTGGAAGAGCGGAAAAAAGCGATTAACAGGGAGCTTAAAAAAATGGGTGTCAGCGAGGGGGAAAGCGATGACCTTAAAGAGCTGAGGAAAAAGATTAAGGCAGCTAAAATGCCTTTTGAGGTCAGAAAAAAAGCGATTAATGAGCTGGGTAGGCTTACTAAGATGTCTCCTTTTTCTCCGGAAGTGAGCTATATCCGGACCTATTTGGAATGGCTTTCAGAGATGCCCTGGAGTAAAACCAGCCGGGCCAAATTGGATATCAAAAAATCTAAAAAAATTTTAGACCAGGATCATTTTGGGTTAAAAGAAGCCAAGGAGAGAATTTTGGAGCATTTGGCGGTAATGCAGCTGAGAAAGAGAGCCGGATCCGGGAAAAAACCAGGTAAAAACGGAGACAGCGGCAGCAACCTGCTTTGTTTTATCGGTCCCCCGGGAGTGGGTAAAACCTCAATCGGTAGATCTGTTTCCCGCGCTTTGGGTCGGAAATTCGCCCGAGTTTCCTTGGGAGGAATCAGAGACGAAGCCGAAATCAGAGGTCACAGAAGAACCTATGTAGGCGCCTTGCCGGGAAGAATTATTCAGGGTGTTAAAAACGCCGGTACTAAGGATCCTATTTTTATGTTAGATGAAATTGACAAGCTGGGGAGTGATTTTCGGGGCGACCCGTCCTCCGCCTTGCTTGAAGTTTTGGATCCGGAGCAGAACCGGGAGTTTTCCGACCATTATTTAGAGGTGCCTTTTGATCTTTCTCAGGTATTTTTTATTCTTACCGGCAATGTTACCAGTACCATCCCCGATCCGCTTTTGGACCGGTTGGAAATAATCCACTTTTCCGGCTATACCGACGAAGAAAAATTAGCCATTGCCAAAGAATATTTAGTTCCCAAACAAATCCAAAAGCATGGTTTAAGAAAAAAAGATCTAATCTTTGCCGACACGATTTTAAAGGAAATTATCAGGGGTTACACCCGTGAGGCGGGAGTAAGAGAGCTGGAAAGGGTGATTGCTCGGGTTTGCCGCAAAGTGGCCAGGAAAATTGCTGAAGACAAGGCAAGCGAGCCGAAAATAAACAAAAGACTCTTGCGCCGTTTTTTGGGTCCGAAAAAGTTTAGTCACCAGCTGAAGGGCAAAAAAGATGAAATCGGGGTTTCTACCGGTTTGGCCTGGACTCAGGCGGGAGGGGAAATTCTTTTCATCGAAGTGGCTTTAATGCCCGGCAAGGGGAGGATGTCTTTGACTGGTAAATTGGGCACGGTGATGAAAGAATCCTGCCATGCCGCCTTGTCTTATGTCCGTAGCCACTGGCGCCAGTTGGGGATTGAAGATAAAGACTTTTTCCAGAAAACGGATTTCCATGTTCATGTCCCGGAAGGGGCTGTTTCCAAAGATGGTCCTTCTGCCGGTGTGGCGATCACTACCGCTTTGGTTTCCGCTTTGACAAAGACGCCTGTTTTCAAGGATGTTGGCATGACCGGGGAAATAACTCTCAGGGGCCAGGTCTTGCCTATCGGCGGGGTAAAAGAGAAAGTTTTGGCCGCTCACCGGGCCGGAATCAAAAAGGTTATTTTGCCTAAAGAAAACAAAAAAGATCTCTACGATGTTCCGAAAAAAGTCAAAAAAGATATTGAGTTTGTCTTTGCCGATAAAGTAGGTCAGGTTTTAAAAGAAGCCTTGAAAGTTTAAGGACGCCGCCTTCTTTGCCGTTCTTCTCGCTCTTGCCGCCTTGCTTTGACAAGATTGGTTACTCCTTCCTGAGGGTAACGGCTCTTGCAAGTTTACCAAAGAACGATCCTTTGCCTCCTCCCTGATTGGTTCTTGCTCCCGGAAGATAAGAGATGTTTACTTCTGACCCGTCTCCATCAGGACCTTTCCTAACCCTAAGTTCAACCTGACCTGTGCGCCGGTTACTAGCACACCCCCTAGCACACCCCCGGGGTGTACTAGGTTGACACCTCGGGGATTAATTCGATCCTGGATCGAAGATCCGGAAACGATCCAGGATCGTGATTATCCAAAATGGAGCCCCACGGGTAAAAACCCGTGGTTTTCTTGGTTCAGGCATAAACACCTATTTTTTCCTGTCTGCCTTGTTGGCCTTATTGGCCTTATTCCTTTCGGTTTTACCCGTGGTACCAATATTATTACCTCCTTACTTGAAACCCTAGTCTTTAGACTGGGGCGGGAGTGGAATCTGTGGCATACTTTCCCCATGGGTTTTAGATATTGGTCTGGAGGTCATACCAAATACCGGTTAATGTATCACCTTGTTTGGATACCAAAGTACCGTAAACGAGTGCTCCGAGGCGAAATAGCCAGAACGGTTACTCACCTGATCTATGAAGCGGTAAAAATTAATTGGTGGTGGGTGGAAGAACTTAAAGTAATGAAAAACCATGTTTACACGATCATCCAGATCCACCCCAAAGAAAGCTTGGCGGAAGTAACGGTAGTACACACGGTAATACACCCCCGGGGTGTCTTGCCCTTGACACCTCGGGGGATCAACCCGATCCAGGATCGTGATGGTTCGGAACAATTTGGCGGTAGATCCCCGAGGTGTGTTAGGTTGATACTTATTGACACAGTCTCTTTTCGTAGTCAACAATTTTATAGCCCCATTTTTTGTCCATTATGCCAGCCTTAGCATAATTCGTTTTTTTAGCACACCCTTAGCACACTTAGCACACCCCCGGGGTGTGATAGGTTGACACCTCGGGAAAGGGAATATAAATGTTTTGAAACCTCTCAATCAATTATTGCTTCTAAGATGGGTTTGGGCCCGAAAATGTTGTATAACTGACCTGTCCCATCTCCGTTAGACAAACAAAAACCTCCCTGGTTGGGGAGATCTTTGTTTGTGCCCCTAAGGAGAATTGAACTCCTGTTTCCGCCGTGAGAGGGCGATGTCCTAACCGCTAGACGATAGGGGCGGCTGATATCTATTTTATCATTTATTCATTTATCATTTAAAATTGGTTATTTATCCTCAACACATTTTAGTTTTTTAAAAGTTTTTTTTCCGGAGAGAAAGGTTTCCGGTGTTTAGTCTGGGTGTGATTCACTATAGGAAAATGTAAGCCGTTACCGGGCAATTTTAAATCAAGATTATTTTTCATTTTTAGGTTTCAAGTTGTTTTTTTTAACGTCGATCGGCGTTAAAAACGCGCATACTATAGGAGAGTATTTTGACCCTAACTTGGGAGAAACAACAATCGTTTCGAGAACCTTAACTCGGGAAAGATCTGTTGCCAAAAGACTTGTTTTGATCTGACCTTAACTGATCTAATCTGGGTTAGATCAGTTAAAATTGAAAGCTGAGTACACATTTAGTACCCATAGATTTGACAAAAGTAAACTGGTTGGTATAATGGGGAATCCGTGCTAAAAAGTACTTGTCTTTCCGTCATTATTTTTAATAAGCCCTATTTATAGGCGGAGGGCTTAATTGGTAAAGAATTTAGGCCCCGCTAAGCGGGGCTTTTTCTTTATTAAGGGAGGATTTTGTTATTTATTTAACGCTATTTAAGGAGTAAATATGAAAAGCGTATTGACTGCGGTCGGTTTAGAGAAATTGCAGTGCCAACTGAATCTCCTTAGGAAAAAAAGGGCCAGATTGGTCGAGGAAATGGAAATGGCCCGCCAAGAAGGCGATTTGGCCGAAAACTCTGCCTATCATCAGCTCAGAGAAGATGTTGCCGTGGTCACTAGTCAAATTGAAGACTTGGAGGATAAATTGGCCGGAGCTAAGGTAATCGACGGCACTGGTAGTGATACCGACAAGGTTGATATTGGCAATAAAGTAAAAGTGGAGGTCAACTCCATCGTCAGGAATTTCGAAATCGTCGGCGACGGCGAGGCGGACCCTTTAAACGGTAAAACCTCATACCAATCGCCAATCGGTTCCGGCCTATTAGGAAAAAAGAAGGGCGATCTGGTCAAAATCGAGACTCCGGGGGGAATGATTGAGTATCGCATTTTGGAAATTGAGTAGCTATAATAGAGGATAATATGGCTGAAAGCAGGCTGTCAACGATCAGGAAGCAAAGGATAGAAAAAATAAAAAAACTTCGGCAGCTTGGGATAAACCCATTTCCTTATCGTTTTGACAAAAAACACACTTGTCTTCAGGTTTCCAAAAACTTGGGGAAAAAAGTAAAAACTGCTGGCAGAATTATGGCGATTCGCGGCCACGGCAGAATCTTGTTTTTTGACTTAGTCGATTCAACCGGCAAAATTCAGCTTTGGTTTCAGGAAAACAATTTAGGCAAAGACAACTTTCTCGTGCTTAAACTCCTGGATGTTGGTGATTTCCTCGGAGTTGAAGGGATTGTAGTTAAAACTAAGTCTGGAGAAACTAGCATAGACGTCACCTCCTTTGAAATTTTGTCCAAAGCGATCAGGCCTTTACCGGATCAGTGGCATGGATTCAAAGACACCGAGGAGCGTTACCGAAAGCGGTATTTGGATCTTCTTTTGGATCCCACCGTCCGGTCTCGATTTGAAACGCGAAGTAAAATTATTCGTAGAATACAGGAATATCTTGATAGATTGGGTTTTGTTGAAGTGGAAACTCCGACACTCCAGCCTTTGTACGGTGGGACCAATGCTCGGCCTTTTGTCACTCACCTAAACTCTTTGGATGTCGATATGTATCTGAAAATTGCCCCGGAACTGTATCTTAAGAGATTAATCATCGGCGGGTACGAGAAAGTCTATGAGATTTGCAAAGATTTTCGCAACGAAGGGATGGATCTTTCCCATAATCCCGAATTTACCATGATGGAATTCTACGAGGCCTACGCCGACTATCAGCGGATTATGGATGTTACCGAGGGTCTTTATAAACACTTGGCTCAAAAACTTTTTGAAAAAATGGAAATTACCATTCATGGTAAAAAGATTGATCTTTCCGGTAAGTGGCCGAGGGTGGAAATGACAGTCCTGTTTAAGCAAAAACTGAAGATAGATGTTGAAAAATCAACCAAAGAAGAACTGCTCCTTTTTGCCAAAAATAAAAAGCTTGAGCCGAAAGGGAATGAAAGTAAAGGCGAATTAATTTACCTGATTTTTGAGCACCTTATTCCGTCGACATTAGTCCGGCCGACTTGGGTGATCGATTATCCGATTGAGGTCAGTCCTTTATCAAAAAAACACCGTTTAAAAGAGGGTTGGGTGGAAAGGTTTGAGGGCTATATTGGCGGAGAGGAAATTTGTGACGGCTGGTCGGAGGTAATTGATCCGATTGAACAAAGACGACGTTTCGAAAGTGAGCAAAAAGCAATGAGGGAGGGGAGAAATGACGAAGCCCACCCGGTTGACCAGGACTTTTTAGTGGCGATGGAATACGGCATGCCGGTTTTGGGCGGTATTGGTATCGGCATTGATAGACTAACCATGTTTTTTACCGATACTTGGTCAATTAAAGAAGTGATTCTTTTTCCGATTTTAAGACCGAAAGGAGCTAAAAATGCCGGAAAGAAGTAGACTGCTGGAAATTTTAAATCAAGAGGTTGAAAACAAAAATATTATTAAACACATGTTTGCTGCCGAGGCTTGTATGGCGGCGCTGGCGCGCGAAATCAAAAATCAAAAATCAAAAATCAAAAAAGAAGAGGTTAACGAAGAAAAGTGGGCTTTCGCCGGGCTAATGCACGACGGTGATTACAAAGACAGCGTGCCCATAGAAAAACAAGGCATAGAGATTGTTAATATTTTGAAAAAACAAGGAATCGAAGTTCCCGATTCAGTGGCTCATGCTATGGCGGCTCATAACTGGCACAATACCGGGGTAGAGCCAAAAAGCCTAATGGATTGGACTTTATTCATTTGCGATTCTTTAACCGGGTTAATTGTTGCCTGCGCCTTGGTCCGGCCGGAGAAAAGGTTAGCTACGGTTACAGTTGATTCTGTTTTGAAAAAGTTTCCTGACAAAAGGTTTGCCGCTGGCACCAGGAGAGAGGAAATAAAGCTGTGTCAGGAGAAATTAGGCATTCCTTTAGAGGAATTTGTTAAAATATGTTTGGAGGCGATGCAGGCAGTTAGCGACGATTTAGGACTTTAAATAGTCAATAGACTTTTTGTGCTTTAGTCATTCTGATTCCGACGTAACGTTGGGGGAAAAGTTTCTGCTCGTTGGCAAGGGGAGAGGCAGACAGCGTAGCTCTGTTTTCCCGTCATCCTGATCTCCCTCGGGGAGAGAAGGATCCCTTTAGGGACAGCAAGCAGTAGGGGTTGAAGCGTCCTCTGTGCCTGAGTCATAGGGGTGGTCAGGGGTATCATAATTTGCAAAACATTAGTCATTATTATTTTTTAATAAATTTTAATATGGATGGAGATCAAGGCGGTGGGGCAGAACATGATTTGGGGGTAGATTTAGCGAAATTAGGTATAAGTGTGGGAGGAAAAAACGTAGAAAAAGGAAAGGCCACAGCCTCTCCGGTGGGGGTGACGCCAGTTCAGGTCGGGGAGGGAACACCGCCAGTTGAAGGAATACAAGGCCCAATAAAAAGCATCCCGGTACCAGCAGGCAAGAGACATCCCTCTGAGGTTGTCGACGGAGTTTTGAAACGCCAGGAAAAGAAATGGCATAGAGACGCGGATAAAAGAATCGGCTGGTAAGGGGTATAAGATTCGTTGTGCTAAGAATGGTAGTCCCTGGTGGCGGGTCTGAATTGCTTGATACAGAGCCTTTCGTGACTACGAGGACAAATAATTTTCTCATTCAGGCAGGTTAGCTTTTAAAACGGTTTTTAAATCATGTTAGATCCGAAATTTGTCAGGGAGAATATAGACCAGGTCAAAGAAAATCTTAAAAAAAGAAATCTTGACCCGAAGTTAGCCGACCAGTGGTTGGATTTAGACCAAAAACGCCGGGAAATCACGGTTAAGATAGAAAACCTCAGGGCAAAAA
>Ga0180009_10003813_pt1 | contig 16938 bp, 10 predicted proteins | sample OS_PC_MetaG_FD_123537 | JGI IMG/M metagenome (GOLD analysis project Ga0180009, IMG submission 123537) | Groundwater microbial communities from the Aspo Hard Rock Laboratory (HRL) deep subsurface site, Sweden - OS_PC_MetaG | ecosystem: Environmental > Aquatic > Deep subsurface > Groundwater...
CTGCCGCCCTCACCGCCATGGGTGCCATCCGCAGCCCGGCCTTCTCCACGCCTCTACTCAGGCTCCTAATAAAGGCCCCCAAGCGGCTCCAACTCAAAGTGATTGATGTGCTGGGGCACTTCCCGAGCGCCGCCGTAGCCGCCGCACTGAAAATGGTGCTCGCGGACAAGAGCCCGAATCGGAAGGCCATGGCGGCCTGGGCCCTGGGGCGTCAAGGGCGGCACGCAGATCGCGGATCGTTGCTCAGAGCCCTCCGAGACGAGCACCTGGGCGTGCGAACCAACGCCATCGGCGCGCTGGCCCGATTGAGGCACAAGCCGGCCATCGTACCACTGCGTGGGTTTCTGCGGTCCGCTGAGACCGACCCGAACTTGCGCGCCGCGGCGGTGCTGGCTCTGGGGCGAATGGGGGATCGTTCCTCGGCGGCCACCATCGCCGGTCTGCTCAAGCTCGACCTGACGAATCGCGCCCTGGAAAGCAACATCATCCGCGCCCTCCTCGCCCTGGGATGGCGTCTGAAGAGAGTCCTGCACCATGTGGAGAGTCGGGGGGACGAAGATCTCGTGCGAATCGCACACAGGCTAGGCAAAAAAATGACGCTGCCCGAGCACAGCTGGGTGGGCATCGACGTTCTCGACGACACAGGGCACCAAAAGCGCGGCCTGCCGATTATCCTGATGATGCCTGACGGCATGCTCCACTGGACTGTCTCGGACGAGCGCGGCAAGGTCTACGAAGAGCAGATCGCCCCCGGGACCGTCCACTACGAGTACGTGCGCGGCGCAGCAGGCGGCTCGTAATTACCCGAGCGCCGTACAAAGGGCAGCTATGCGGCGAGGGGGACGGTGACGTTGATGCCGACGGTGGGAGCGTAGGTGCCGAGGCGGGAGCGCAACGACCGCCTGGCGCGGTGCAGACGGGACATGACCGTGCCCATGGGGCTGCTGGTGATACGCGCGATGTCGCGATAGGACCGCCCCTGCACATAGTGCAACTCCAACACCTCGCGGAATTCTCCGGAGAGCTCATCCATGGCTTGGAGGACCTCATCTCCGAGTTGCTCACGCACCACATTCAGCTCGGGGTTCTCGGCGGCGCGGCGGCTCGCGGCTGAGGTCAGGCACCGCAGCTCCTCAGACTCCTGCTGAGCGGCGCGCATCTCGGTGGAGCGCCTGCGATAGCCGGTGATGAACGTGTTGGTCAGGATGCGGTAACACCAGGAGCGACAGCTTCCCCGGGGGACGAAGCTCTTCCAGGCCACAAAGGCCTTGAGCATTGTTTCCTGGACGAGATCCTCGGCGTCTCGGTCGTTGTGGGTGTAGCGCATCGCCAGACCGTACAGCTCTGGGCGCAGTTTGAGCACGTGTTGCTCGAAGTTGGGGGCAGCGTTCTTTTTGTTCGGTATCATGCCGCCGGATATAAGCAACTCGCGTGCCAGCCGGCCGCCCCAGCGCCTATTGGGTGCTAAGGCATTGCAATATTTGGGTGACGAGCGGTCAAAACAGCCTCGCCGGGAATAAAGGTCAATGCACGTCTGTCACTTTGCCCCTGGCGCTCACCAGCAGCCGTGCCATTTTGTCACTGGGATTCAGGCGACGGCGCCCCCGAGCCGGTCCTCCCAGGTGTGCACCAGGGGGCCCACCCGATCCAGCACATCGCCGGCCAGGAGGGCATGCTGGCCCAGGTCCTGTGCGGCGCGATCCCCGGCCAGGCCGTGCAGGTAAACCGCGAGCTTGAGGGCATCGAAGGGGGCCACGCCCTGGACGAGCAGCCCGCCGATGAATCCCGTAAGCACGTCGCCCATGCCGCCACTGCCCATGCCCGAGTTGCCCGTGGGATTGATGAAGGCCTCCCCATCGGGCGCAGCCAGCACCGTGCGCGCGCCTTTGAGCGCCACGAAGGCGCCGAAACGGGTTGCCGCCTCCCGGGCCATGGCCAGACGATCCGCCTGGACCGCACCCGTTTTCACCCCGAGCAGCCGCGCCAACTCACCGGGGTGCGGCGTGAGCACCAGGGGCGTGGAGACCTGCTCAAGCAGCTCGGGCTGGCGCGCCACCAGGTTGAGGCCGTCCGCGTCAAGCACGACCGGCACGGTCGCGCCCGGTAGCCATTCCCGGAGCACTTCTAACATCGCCTCACCCGTGGGTATACCCGGCCCCAACGCGATGGCCTGCTTGGAGCGGGACAGCGCCACAAGCCGTTCGGTAACCTCCTGGGGGTCCAAATCAAACGAGTCCGGCGCGTACTCCGCGGTCATGGTTTCCAATGACTGAGCCGCGACGCCCAGCAAGCCGTCCGCCGGAACGGCCACCGTCACGAGCCCGGCACCCACGCGCGCCGCGCCGCGAGCACAGAGCACCGCAGCCCCGGTCTTGCCCAGCGACCCCGCCACGACCAGCAGGTGGCCGTACGTCCCCTTGTGCCCGCCGACCATCCGGGATGGCAGCAACGGGACCACATCCCGCTCCTCGAGCAGGTGACAGCGCACCTCCAGCTGCGCCGCCAAACCCGGCGGGATGCCGATGTCCACGATGTGTACATCACCGGTGAGCTCCACCCCCGGATGGGTCACCACGCCGATCTTCGGGTGGCCAAAGGTCACCGTGACGTCTGCCTCCACGGCCACCCCGAGGGCGTGCCCCGTGTCAGCGGAGAGGCCGGACGGAATGTCTACAGCCACGGTCAGCGTCTGGGCCGCGTTGATGGCCTCGATGACCTCCCTGTAGCGCCCCTGCACCTCCGACGAAAGTCCCGTGCCGAGCAGGGCGTCCACCACACAGTCGGTGTCCGCCAACCGCTCTGCGAGGTCCCCTGGGACCGCGCGGTCCAACCACTCGAAGTTCACCGCGAGCTGCTCCGCCGCGTCGAAGTGCACCCGGGCATCCCCGGCGATGCGATCGCGCGCGGCGAGCATGAGCACCCGCACCTCGGCCCCTCGTCCGAGGAGATGTCGCGCCACCACATACCCGTCTCCGCCGTTGTTCCCGGCCCCGCACACAATGGTGACCCGCCATCCCTCCAGCCCCGGGGCGAGCCCTTCGACCACATCCGCCACCGCCCGCCCCGCCACCTCCATCAACACCACCCCCGGCACGCCGATCTCATCAATGGTCAGCCGGTCCAACTCCCGCATCTGCGCCGCTGTTACGACAGGAATGCTCACGGTCACACCACCCTCTTCGTCCCGGCCATTAGAACCCTCGCGCAGTGCATCAGGAGTATGCGGCAACCCGGATGAGGGCGATCATATCCCGCACCGCCTGGTCCAATCCCACCAGGGCCGCGCGCGCGATGATGGCATGCCCGATGTTCAGCTCCTCCACGACGGGGATCGCCGCCACCGCTTCGGTGTTGGGATAATCCAAGCCATGCCCGGCGGCCACCTTCATGCCGGCACCGGCGGCCTTCACAGCGGCGCCGGCCAGCCGCTGGATCTCCAGGAGACAACGGGCCCGGGAGGCGTTGCAGTAGTCCCCCGTGTGCAGCTCCACGATGTCCGCCCCAAGCTGCCCCGCGAGCTTCACAGACGCGGGATCCGGATCGATGAAAAGGCTCACCTCGATGCCGCCCTCGCGCAACTTGGAAATGGCCGCCGCCAGCCCCTCGCGCACGGCCTCGTCGCCCAGAGCCAACCCGCCCTCGGTGGTCTGTTCTTCGCGCTTCTCGGGAACCAGCGTGACGATGTCGGGCTTGACGTCCAGGGCGATGCCGACCATCTCCCGGGTGGCAGCCATCTCGAGATTCAGCAGGGTGCGCACCGTCTTGCGCAGCACGTGCACGTCGCGGTCCTGGATGTGCCGTCGATCCTCGCGCAGGTGCACCGTTATGCCGTCGGCTCCGGCGAGCTCGCAGAGGGAAGCCGCCGCCACCGGATCGGGGTAGCGCGTGCCGCGAGCCTGTCGCAAGGTGGCGATGTGATCGATATTTACATGGAGGCGTACACGTTCCATCGGGCTCACTCCATCGGTCGGGGCACAGTCTCCGGCGCCCATTCGTCAGCGGATGGTACAGGGAAACCGCGCGCGAGGAAACCTGGAACAGTCCCTCAGACAGGGCTGTCGGGTTCAACGCGCCGGATCACCCGATGGGTCCCTCGTTCCTGGCTTGCGTCCACCTTCACAATCTGTGAAGCTAGCCATTGAGAGGCCCCCTACGATGATCGATCGCGCCATCCTGCTCCGTTTTATTCCCCAGCTCGAGGGCGATCCAGACGCGCTGGACAAAGTGGCCGCCTCCTGCACGGAGCACACCTTGGCCGCGAATCGCATGCTGGTTCGAGAAGGCGACGAGGCCTCTTTCCTGATGGGAATCCTCAAAGGAGAGGTGGACATCCTGCGCCCTTTTGGCGCCTCCCTGCGGACCATCGCCCGCCTCGGTCCCGACAGCCTCCTGGGCGAAGCGGCGCTGGTCGCCGGCCTGCGTCGAACCGCCTCGGTGCGCAGCCTGAGCCGTGTCACCTGGATCAAGATCCCAAGGGACGCCTTTCGCACGGCCATGCTGGCCAGCCCGGCGGTCACCCTGGCGCTCATGGAGCAGCTCATGAACCGGCTGCGGCGCCGGGACATGGCTTACCTGGACGCCCTGCGTCAGTCCATCGTCAACCGCGACAAAGAGCTGGCCGAGCTGCGACTCACGCAAACCTCCGAGAGCGAGCCTGACGGAGTCTGGTCACCCTCCACCGAGCCGGTGCTCGCAAGGGCCAAACGGCTGGCCCGGTCGGACCTGCCGGTGCTCGTGCTGGGGGAGTCGGGCACGGGCAAGGAGCTCATGGCGCGGTACATTCACCGCCACAGCGGTCGCGCCGACAAAGAGCTGCGCTCGCTGAACTGCGCTGCCATCCCCGCCGAGATCGCCGAGGCCGAGCTCTTCGGCGTGCGCAAGGGCGCCTACACCGGCGCCACCCAGGATCGCGTGGGGCTGCTCAAGGCCGCCGAAGGGGGCACCCTGTTCCTCGACGAAATTGGAGACCTGCCCCTCGCCCAGCAGGCCAAACTCCTGCGCGCCTTGCAAGACGGCACGTATTATCCCGTCGGCAGCCAGTCCCAGGAGCACAGCGACGTGCGCCTCGTGTCAGCCACCAACAAGGACCTACGGGCTGAGGTGGCCGCCGGACGATTCCGCGAGGACCTCCTGTACCGCATCGACGGCGCCCGGGTGCGCCTGCCCCCCTTGCGTGAGCGACGAGACCACATCCCGATCCTCGTGAACTGGGTGGTGAAACACGCCATCAAAGACGTGGAGCCGGCCTATGTCACGCAGGACATCCTTCCGACGTTGTTGCGCTACAACTGGCCGGGAAACGTGCGGGAGTTGGTCAGCGTGCTCAAGGCGGCGCTGGTTCTCGCCGAGGACTTTCCGCGCCTCCACACCAGCGACCTGCCCGAGGAGCTCGTGCGCCAGGTGAATGGACACACCGCTCCACCCCAGGGTGTGCCCCACGCCGCCCTTGCAGAACCTGAGGCCCTGACCCGCGCCGAGCTCTTGGATCTACTGGGGGAGCGCAGCCTCAACGAGTACCTCCGGGACGTCACCACGAAGCTGATCACCAACGCTCTGGAGGCCCACGACTGGGTGCGCAAGGAGGCGGCGCTCAGCCTGGGCATGACGCCCCAGAACCTCTCGAACTACATCCGGCGCTTGAACATCCCCACAAAACCACCGCGCTCCTGAATTGGGTCGTGCGCGGTGGCCGTGGGGATCGGAGCGTGGCCGTTGGGGTCGTCAAAAACGGTCGACTACGGAAACAGATCCCGAAGCGGATTGTTCCGCAGGCTGGGGTCTGGTTTTTTCGGGGGCTTGCCCTGGGGGCCCTTGCGGACACGGGTGCGCGTGCGCCGCACATACCGCGGCCTCTTGGACGCCTTGCGATCGGGCTTATGGGCCTGACTCTTCTCCTCCTCGAGCCGCTTGAGCTGATCCTTGAGCCGCTTCACCTCAACCTGGTCCTTGGAGCTCGCGATAGCGGTCTGCAGCTTCGTGGCCTGCTTGTCGAGGCGCTGTAACAGGGCCTTGCGGTCGGCCGCGGCCTGGGCCTGCATCTGGCGGATCCGCCGTTTGGAAGCCTCCTCCTGCTGCCGCTGCCGCTCGGGTAGGTGCACGCCGAAGACGTATCCGAGGCCCGCTGCAAGAATCACCGCGAGCCCAACGAAGGAAGGAACGACCCACCGCGCCCGTTGCTGGGCGCCAGCCCTGGTCTCCACTTCCAAGCGCATACGCTCGGCCTCCAGCTTCGCCTCAGCGTCAATGCGCGCCGACTGCTCGGCCTGGGCCAGCCTCAGCTGGGCTTCGCGCGCCTCGAGCCGGGCGGCCACCTCTGAGGCCCGCTCCGCCTCCTGGGCGAGTTGCAAGGCCTCCTGTTCCGCCTCCCGGGCCATCCGCTCCGCGTCTTCCCGGGCACGCCGTTGGGCGTCGGCACGCTGGCGGAGCGCATCCTCCTCTTTTTTGAGTCGATCATCTTCAATCTCACGAAGGGCACCGAGGGAGGTCAGCACCGAGTTTTCATTGCGATCTGCCATGGACTTGTTCCTTTCTGGGAACTCGGATTCTCCCGTGACTGACAGCAACATCGGTGCCATCCGGACACAGCCTCCCCGGCAACAAGTATTTCAATCTATTTTTTCAATGACTTAAGAAGAACAAGCCAGGCAGGACCCCACCCGGAGGAGACTCAATAGCACTCATTGATTAACATTGTGTGTACACGGTATGGTGTGCAAACACCCGTAGTTAACCCGTGGCACACGGCGTCCGGCGGTCATTTACCACATCCACACCGAGGACCTCCACCGGCTCCACCACGTTCTTGAACCGATACACTCCCTTGGAGCTGAACCGGAGGTGGGGTAGATGGCTCCACGAACCCTCCCGCAAGGCCGCCAGGGCCTGAACATGAGTCTCGGGCACCGTCAAGATTTCCCCCGCCTCGGCCGCCGCGCAGAGCCGTGACCCGAGGTTCATCCAGTATCCCAGGGCGGTGTAGTACATGTGGCTCGGCGTGCCCATGTTGCCCACGGCCACCTCGCCCGTGGAGATGCCCACGCCGATGCCCGGCTGAGGCCAACCGTCTTCCCGCCAAGCGGCGAGGCTCTCCGCATGGGCGGCCAGCATGTCCACACCACACAGCAGCGCGCGCAAGGCGTGGTCTGCGCTTCGAACCGGCGCGCCGAAGAGGGCCACCACCTCGTCCCCCACAAACTGCCCCACGGTGCCCTGGTGCCGCTCCACACACTGCTGCATACGCTCATAGTACGTCGTCATCATCCCCTTGAGCGTGGGCAGCTCCAGGGCTTGGGCCAAGCGGGTGAACCCGCGCATGTCCACGTACAGCATCGTGATCTCGCGGCGCTGCATCTCCAGGAAATCCTCTTGGGCGCTGGAGAGCATCTGCTCGATGACCTGCGGCGAGACAAAACGCGAGAACGTGTTTTCGAGCCATCGCAGCCGGGTGACATCCTGCACCGAAATCTGGACGCGTCCCTTCATGGGAGTCGCCACGAACCGCAGGATCGGATCCCCTAACGGACGCGCGTCCGTCGATTCTGGAAGTCGCGTGTCCGACAACCCGGAAACGGTCCGCTCCACCACCACGCTCTGACCCACTGAGAGGGCCGACGCCACCAGCGCGCGAAGAGTCCCATTGCCGATGGCCCCGTGATCCCACGCCTCCAGAGGGTGACCCAGCACCTCTTTGCGGTCCGGGAGAGCGAGCAGTGACACCATGGGCGCGTTCACGTAGCCGATGGTGCGATCGGCGTTGACCATGAGCACCATCTCCTCGAGGCTGGAGATGGTGAGCGCCCCCGCCCCCACACCGGAGGCAAGGGTGCTCGGCGCTTGCAAGGTGAGGCGCAAGCCGTCCTCGAGCTGGCGCAGCTCCGTCTCGAGCTCCTGGATCCGGTCGCAGGCCTGCTCCAGGGTCAGGGGCTCACCTTCCACGATGGACTGGTTGTGATCGTCGTCGTTCATAGGTCCTCGGTGGGCCGCAAAGTAAACGCTTTGAGTCGCAGCCCCGCTTCCCGCTCCGCCCGCCGCAGCAGCGCCTCCGGATCGCGGGTCCAAACAGGCGACTGCACCGGGTACACCTTAATCGCTTTCCAGTCGTTGACGATCATCGATTGCCCGTCGGGAGTAAAGGTCGCGGCGGTCACTGGTCGTGCATGCCGCAGAATCTGAGCCAAACGGCCGCTGGACACCTCCCACAAGCGCACCGTCTGGTCCTTGCCACCGGAGAGCAACATCCGGCCGTCCGGCGAAAAAGCGAGGGCATGGACCAAGCCCAAGTGGCCTTTGAACCGCCGCACCACGCGCCGGCTGGCGACATCCCACAGCTCGATTTCCGAGTCCTTTTCTGTGAGCTGCCGCGCCGCCGCGAGGGTCTTGCCGTTGGGCGAAAATGCCACGCGGAAAGCGTACCCACGACCACCGGTGAGCACGCCCACCAGGCCCCCCCGGGTGGGATCCCACAAACGGATGGTGCCGTCAAAGCTCGTGGACGCGAGCAGGTTGCCCTGCGGTGAAAAGGCGACTCCGTAGACCTCGTCCCGGTGGCCCTTCATCCGCGCCCGCAGCCGCCCACTCCGACTGTCCCACAGCCGCACGGTTCGGTCTGCGCTCGCCGTGGCCAACATCGCGCCGTCGGGGGAAAAGGCCACCGAGTTTATGTCCCCCTCGTGCCCCACCAACGTCATCAACCGCGTCCCGGTGGCCGCTCGCCAGAGGATGACCGTCCGGTCGCGACTCCCCGAGGCGATGAGCCCCGCTTTGGCGTTCAAGCTCACCGCGAGGACCGCCTTGCGGTGCCCCTTGAGCAGCCGCAGCGGGCGTCGCCCCACCAAGTCCCACACGCGCACCGTGCGATCGTAGCTTCCCGACACGAGCAGGCGCCCATCGGGAGAAACCGCCAGGGCCTCCACCAGGTCCCGGTGGCCGCTCAAGGTCGCCACGATGGGCCGCACTGCGATTCCCCACAGTCGCGTCGTCCGATCCCGACCCGCCGAGGCCACGAGATCCCCCTTGGGCGAAAAGGCCACCGCAAATACCCGCGTGGGGTGCCCACGCAGAGTGGCCACCACACGCCGCTCGGCCACACTCCAGACTCGTACGGTCTTGTCAAAGCTCGCTGACGCCAGCAACCGCCCGTCGGGCGAACAGGTCACCGCGCGTACGAGCTGCCGGTGGCCGCGCAGGGTGGCCAGGTTCCGCCCCGACACCACGCTCCACAGTCTAACGGTCTGATCCTCCCCCGCCGACGCCAGGTGCCTCCCGTCCGGCAAAAAGGCGAGGGAAAACACCGAGCCGTCGTGACCCTTGAGCAGCGCCACCTCTTGCAGGTCCTTGTGCCGCCAGACCCGCACGGTGCGATCCGAGCCGGCCGTGGCGATGAGATCACCCTTGGGCGAAAAGGCCACGGCGAACACAGTCTCCTCGTGACGCGTGTACACCTTGTGCAGCTTGCGAGTGGTCATGTCCCAGAGCCGCACAGTCCTGTCCTTGCTCACCGAAGCCAGCAGCCGTCCGTCCGGGGAAAACGCCAGGCCCAGCACAGGCTCGGTGTGCCCCGCCAAAAAAGCGATGGGCCGACCGTGCTGCACATCCCAAAGCATAATGGTCAGGTCGTTGCCCGCCGAGGCGAGCAGCCGTCCGTCCGGGGAAAACGCCACCGACGTGACCAGCTTTCGGTGCCCCCGTAACGGCGACCCGGACAACGTACGTGTCCTGCGATCCCACACCCGTACGTCGCCGTCCGCGCCCCCTGTCGCGAGCCGCAAACCATCGGGGGCGAAGGCCACCGCGTACACCGCGCCGCCCTCCTTCGCACGCAACACACCCCGCCGGGCCACCAGGTTTTTGATGGCCACAGTGTACAGAATGGACTGCACATTAATCAGCCGTGACTGACCTTCTGCTGACACGGGGGTGTCCCCCACGGGGTACAGCGGGCTGCGCGGGTGGTCAGGGTCGTACTTCAGCGCCGCCGCCGCGAAAATCTTGGCGCTCATGTAGTCCTTCCGCGCAATCTCACGCTCGGCCGTGGCCTGGTAGGCCCACGCCAGTTGCCGGCTGGCCACACGAGCTGCCACGCGGGCCACTCGCTCGGCTTCGAGTGACCTCTCGGCTTTGCCTCGCGCCTCCTCGGCCCTGATCCGCGCCTTGGCCTCGTTGACGCGCGCCACCTCGGCCTTGCGGTATTGGGAGTAGATCGTCGCCGAGCCCACCAGCAGCAGGATCAGCAGCAGCACCACCGCTCCGGACAGGGCCTTGTTGCGCCCCACAAACCGCTTGAGCAGCTCCCAAGAGCTGTATTCGTAGGCCCGCACCCGCGCCCCGGACTGGTAGGCCTCAACCTCCGCGGCAAGGCCCGACGCCTTCTGGTATCGCGCATCCTTGTCCCGTTGCAGCGCTTTTTCGCACACCGAGGCCAACTCCGGCGGGATCTCCGGATCCAGGGCGCCGGGCGGGGTAATGGGATCGGCGAGCACCTTGCCGATGATTTCAAAGGCGTTCACGCCCTCAAAGGGCGGACGGCCGGTGAGCAGCTCGTACAGCACGGCCCCCAGGGACCACAGATCCGAGCGTTCGTCGATGTCCTCCACGCGCCCGTCCGCCTGCTCCGGGCTCATGTAGGCCGGGGTGCCGATGGCACGACCGTCCACGGTCTTGCCCGCCTCGACCTCCTGATACAGTCGGATCCCCCGCTCGAGCTCCCGCACCCCGATGTCCTGCTCACCGCGCACCTTGGCCAGGCCCCAGTCCAAAACGACGGTCTCGCCGAATTCCCCGAGCATCACGTTGTCGGTCTTGATATCGCGGTGGATCACCCCGCGGCTATGGGCGTATCCGATGGCGTTACAGAGGTCCACGTAATGGGGAAGAAGCCGCAGCCGCGCATCCAGATCACGACACTCCCGAAGCGCCTCCGCGAGGTTTTTCCCGCGCACCAGCTTCATGGTGTAGTACAGCGTGCCGTCGTCCCGCCGACCCACCTCATAGACGGGCACGATGTTTGGGTGCTCCAGCTGCCCGGTGACCCGGGCCTCCCGCATGAACCGCGCCGCCACGGCCGCCGCGGGTTGACCGGGTGAATTTCCCGGCTCCCCCTGCTGTTCGGGAATGAGCTCTTTGATGGCAATCTCGCGCCCCACGTGCTCGTCGTGGGCCACCAGCACGCGACCGATACCGCCGCGACCGTGCTCCCCCTTGACCGTGTAGCGGCCCGACTGCTGCCGGGTCACGCGCTCCCCGGGCAACATCTCCTCGCTGTCGTCCCCCGGTGCGCCCACGCTCAGAATGGACGCCAGCTTCTCCTCCTGCTCCAGGTAGGCGCCCCCGAAGCTCTCGAATACCCGCTCCCGGCCGCCCAGTCGCTGCAGCGTCCGGCGGGGGTCCCCCTCGTCGCGCTTGAGCATGCGGGAGACGACGTCATCCACCAGCGCCACATCGGTGTCGTCCAGGCCGCTGCGCTGAACGATAAGCTCTTTGAGCGCGGGCTCGCGATCCCGGCTCCAGACCAGGCCGGCCTCCAACAGGACGTCCTTGGTGATCAGCCCCATCTGGACGGCCTGCAACGCGAAGATCAGATCCCGCTCGACGTTTTCCATCTCAATTACTGGTCAACAATGACGATCCGCGCACCGAAGAGCACGCCGATCAGAGCTCCCTATTGGCACTGCCACAATACCATGGATGGACGACTGAAATGATGGAAGAGACTTTGCGTGAAACCAGACAGTGAAAGAGCGGAGAAGCACCCCTTACATGAGATCCTTGCGGCGGAGGGCCCGCCGCACCTTTGTGAGGGCCTGCTCCTGGAGCTGGCGAATACGCTCTCGGGAGAGGTTGTAGACTTCGCCGATCTCTTTGAGGGTGGCCTCGTCTTTCCCGTCCAACCCGAATCGACGTTTCAGGATGTCGCTCTCGATGGGTGTCAGCTCGTCCATGACGCGCAGCGCCTCGTCCTGCTCCGCCCGCGCGATGAGCTCGTCCGCGGTGTTGATGCTGTTATTTGCATCAATCACGAAGTCGATGAACCGACGCCCGTCCTCATCGTTCACCGGGCGATCCAGGGACACCGATTGCTCGAGCAGGTAGCTGTTCATGCGCTGGATCTTCAGCACCGGGATGCCGCTCTTGGCCGCGATCTCCTCCGGCGTGGGCTTGCGGGCCAGCGTGGACTGAAGCTCACGCGTGGTCCTCGAAAGCTTCTGGTAGGTGTCGATCATGTGCACGGGCAGCCGCACGGCGCGCCCCTTGTCGGCGAGGGCACGGCTGATGGCGTGGCGAATCCACCACGAAGCATAGGTGGAGAACCGGAATCCCCGCCGGTGGTCAAAGCGCTCCACGGCCTTCATGAGGCCGATGTTGCCCTCTTGGATCAGGTCCGACAGAGGCATGCGACCGTTGTTGAAGCGCCGGGCAATGGACACCACCAGCCGGAGGTTCGCCTCCACGAAGCAGTTCTTGGTTTGCTGGACCTGGTGCGCGGCCCGCTCCACCCCGGACATGTAGCTCCGGAAGGTTGTGCTCTTGGCGGAGAAGCCCCCTTTTTTTGTGAAGCGGCTGGGATACCCCTGCCGGATCCGCCTCAGCTCGGTGATCGTCTCGATGAGCGCCAGGTCATCAAAATCAGCCTCGCCAATCACCCTCCCGAGCTCCACCGCCGCCTTCTGGTATTTGTCCCGGTTCGCCTGGATGTTGCGCTTGCGGCACTCAGTGGCGGCCCGACGGAGCATTCTGAAGACGTTCGGAGGCAGCTCGAGCTTGCCCTTGATGAGACCCAAAATAGAGTTGAGCATCGGCGGATAAGACAGCACCTGAGCCCAATGCTCGGCGGTCTGCTCCTCGATGGTACGTGCGATGAGAACTTCCTCCTCGGGGCCCAACACGTTCAGCCCCGACATGTCCCGGAAATACATGGAGAGATTCGATTCGCCTGAAAAATCAGGGTCTCGGGTCGCTCGCTTTGACCGGGCAGCCACTGCGGCCTGCGGCTTATTGTTTTCATCCGACGCAAGTTCGTCGCCCTCGAAAGAAGGGTCAACGTTTTGTTTCATCATCAGTTCGGTGGTCATCATTCGAGTCCTGTGTGTCCAATGCCAACGATTAACCTAACAACTTTAGTAAGAATAAAAAGTGCCGTCGTTCTCTCCTTGTTACTCGAACCGCTCAAAATTCACCCACCGGATTCCGACTTGTAGTGCTCGCATTTCCGGCTCTCTGATCTTATCTACTCCCGAAACATCCCAAATATTCCTGACTTCCTTGCCTGGAGTAGCCATGTCTCCATCAAACGCACGGTGCTCAGATCCGATCTGTCTCTGTGCATCAACCTCAGTGATCTGAGACACCGCGCAGCCCCCATCGGTTGCAGGGAAATCGCCGCTTCGCAAAAAAGGTCAATCATTGCAGCGGCATAGATGCGCAGAGGCGCACGCGATCCGCCGCCGGTGCAACGCCCCCCAAAAAGCCTGTAACGATGCGATTTATTTCTGTTTTTCAGACAGGACGATCAGATAGGGCGAGTGCTGGCCGAAGAAACGGTTGTCCGTATTAATGTTGCCCGTCACCGACGACACCCGGAAGCCCGCATTGTGCAGCAGGCGTCCCAGCTCGTGCAGGCAGTAGGCACGGATGGAGAGATCGTGGTTCACGCTGCGACCGTCGGAGAACACCACCGACCGCTTGGACACGATGCGGGAAGTCAAGAAGTTGAACTCCACCTCGTCCATGACCACGCAGTCATCACCTTCCCACCAGACCCGCGACGGTAGATCGTTGAGGATGAAGTCGCGGTTGATCACCTCGATGAACAGCTTCCCTCCGGGCTTGAGCGCCCGGAACATCCGGCCCACCACGTCCCGATTGGTCTCGTCGTCGAAGTAACCGAAGCTCGTCATGACGCAGTACACGGCGTCGAACTCGTTGTCGAAGGACATCTCCCGCATGTCCTGGTGCATGAAGTTGACCTCCACGCCGGCATCGGTGGAGGCCTCCGCCGCTTTGAACATCAGCGGGAGCGACGTATCCAGTCCGGTCACCTCATACCCAACGCGGGCAAACTCGATGGCCAGACGACCGTAGCCGCACCCGACGTCGAGCAGCTTCGCGCCCGCCGGGAGGTCCAGGTGGCTGCGAATGTACTGCATCTCCTTGACCGTGTAGGAAGGCGTCATGAACGGGATGGTGCGCAGGTAGTCGTCGTCGAAGAACTCTTCGAACCACGGCTTTTTGAACTTTTTGGGACGCTTCTTCTTGGTTGCGGCCACGGCCGCGGCCGCGGCTGCGGGCGTAGGAGGCGCAGGAGGCGCAGCAGGCGCAGCAGGCGCAGCAGGCGCGGGCACGGCCGGCGGCCCGGCTGCGGGAGCTGGTCCGGCCCCACCCAGCGCATCGCTGGGGATCTCGGGAGGCGAGGGAGGCGGCGCATCCCCAACCGCGGGGGCGTCGGTGCCGGCCGCGGAAGACTCCCCCGCTGTGGCAGCTCCGTCGGACGCAGCGAGCGGAGTCGCCGCCCCGATTGGAATCGGCGGGGGCGTGCCATCATCGGGGAACGACAGGGGCTGCACTTCATCCACGGACGTGGAGCCGGCTCCGTCAAAAGCCGACTCGTCCGCCTCGGCGTCGTTGATCTTTTCGATCACACCACCGGGCACGGGCGGCGGCGCCGCGGCAGGCTTCGCGTCGCCGGGGGCAGGACCCTTGGGCGCCTCGATTTTCTCGGACTCACCGGTGAAGGCCGACAGCGGCACGGGGGGCGGCCCACTCACATCCTTGGGAGTCGGGGGGGGCCCCGCTTTCTCCTTGGGGGGGGGCGGCGGCGCCGACGGCGCGGGCCGAGGCGCTGCGGCGGTCGGGGTCGCCGAGTCTTCCGCGGATCCGGGCGCTAGCTGAGCAGGCTCCGCGGTGGACGCCGGTTCGCGGCGCGCTCCGATCACGCCGGACGTGGCCTCCTGTCGCTCCACGGAAGGGACCTCGTCGAGCTCAATGTCCACATCAATGTCGTCGTCTTCTGTGGGCGCCACGGGCAACCGGGCGAGCCGCTCGGGCGAGAAGGCTTCGTCGACGAGGGCGTTCAAATCCACCGGGTAGAGCATGGTGACCCAGGACGACTCCGCCGCCTGCACGGGCGCCGGCCGTATATCGTCGGCGGGGATGGGGATGCGCTTTTTCGGCCCTCGCTTCTGCTCGGCCTCCACGGCCGGATTGACCATCACCGAGCCTGCGACACTCTTGCGCCGCCGGAGGTCACGCGCGATTTCCTCCACGTCAGAGGCGTCTAGCAACTGAACCGCTTCGGCACCATTACTCACCGTTTCCGCCTCCAGTTCGCGCGCGCGCGATCTCCATGCCGATGCGCACCGGCCCCAGGACGTCTTTGCGCAAGGTGGCGACGGACGGCTCGTAGAGCAGCACCACCGTGGACCCGAGACCGAAGGAAGCAATCTCCTCGCCGCGGGTCACCCGGGGGGACTCCTGATCACCGTACACATGCCAATGGCGGCGCCGTAAGGCCGCGTCGCGATCCCCCGGCTCCTCGCCCAGATAACGGAGACTGATGTATCCCACGCCAAAGGCCGCCACTTTAACCATCGCCACCACCCCGCGGCCCGTGTCGAGGTAGCTGACCACCCGCTCATTGTCGCAATAGACGTTGGGGAGCCTCTGGGCCAGCGAATTCACCGGCCAGAAGTCGCCCCGGATCCAGCGGTACTCTGTGACCCGCCCGGTGACCGGGCTGTGCATGCGGTGGTAGTCCCGGGGGCTCAGGTAAAACACCTGATAGCCCCCCCCCGCAAACCGCGAGGCCCAGGTGGCGTCATCCCCGAGCAGCTGCGCCACCGAGTACCGCACCGATTTCACCGTAAAGACCAGGCTGTCTGTGATGGCGCCGTCCACCATGAGGGCACCATCCACCGGTGATACGATGGCGTCGGGATCGCCGTCGCAGGTACGCAATCCTCGCGCCAGGCCCCGGCAAAAGAGCTCCTGGAAAGACGCATACTCCGCGATGCGCCGCTCGGCCTCGGCCATGTCCATGTTCATGGCAGCGGCCAGAGAACCGAGCACCAATCCCCGCAGGGGCGGCGGCACCTCACGCTCGGACAACCACCCGATGGCGCTGGTCAAGGTCGACCGCGGAAGCGCCCGGAGCAGCCTAACTGTGGCGTCGGAAAGGTCCATTGATCAGCATTCAAAATTGTGAAGGAACCACCCCTTTGGGTGGTAGCCTACCGCCAGGATGATATTTCCTTTTCGACGGAGAATCAACGGTTTGCGTGAAACAATCAGATTTCCAGAGCGCCCACCAGGTCCGCGACCCGCTCCACGCCGAGCTCTTGACACCAGCCGCGCAGCTCGTCGGTAATGCGGAGCATGGCCGTGGGCTCGGAGAACGTGGCCGTCCCAACCTGCACCAGACTCGCTCCGGCGAGGATGAACTCCAAGGCGTCTTCCCCCGTGGTGATGCCGCCGATGCCCACCAAGTCGACCCCCAGGCCCGCGCGGTACACCTGATGCACCATGCGGAGGGCCACGGGCTTGATGGCCGGGCCCGAGAGTCCGCCAAAGACGTTGCCCAGGCGCGGTCGCCGCGTGCGCACATCGATGCCTATGCCCGAGAGGGTATTAATGAGGCTCAACGCGTCCGCGCCGGCCTCCACGCAAGCCCGCGCCACAGCTACGATGTCGGTAACATTGGGCGTGAGCTTGACCCACAAGGGTTTGGTGGTCGCCGCCCGGCAGGCGCGCACGAGTCGCCCGGCCAGCTCGGGGTCCGTACCGTACCGCATCCCGCCGTGGGCCACGTTGGGACACGAGATGTTCAGCTCGAGCGCGGCGAGCCCATCGATTTTGTCGAGGGCCTCGGCACACGCCACGTACTCCCCTTCGTCGTCGCCGAAAAAGTTCGCCACCACGGTGGCGCCGGCCTCCCGCAAAGGCGGCATC
>Ga0180009_10003814_pt1 | contig 16926 bp, 23 predicted proteins | sample OS_PC_MetaG_FD_123537 | JGI IMG/M metagenome (GOLD analysis project Ga0180009, IMG submission 123537) | Groundwater microbial communities from the Aspo Hard Rock Laboratory (HRL) deep subsurface site, Sweden - OS_PC_MetaG | ecosystem: Environmental > Aquatic > Deep subsurface > Groundwater...
CCTTTTTAACCAGCTTAACCTCTTTCTCCATGGTGGGGGAACACTCCCCACCCCCAGAACAGCCTAACAGCTGTTCCGGGTTATAATTTTAACCATCAAAAAGGGATTCGGGACATAGCCGGTTCTTTGACGGTTTTTATAAAAACAAACAAGACCACTCGGGAGTGGGAAAAATAAATTTATATAGTGCGCAAGCAGAGGTAATGCCCAGATGGCCAGCGTGATATTCAAGAAGCCACCCCTGCGCAAGCTGAGAAAAGAGGGCCTGTTCGGTGTGGATATGCACTTCCATACAAGGTACTCGCTGGATGCTGTTTCTCGGATACCTGTCTCAGTCAAGAAGGCAGAGAAGAAAGGTTTCGGTTTCGCGATAACCGACCACAACACCATCGATGGGGTGATGCATTCATACAGGCTCAGGAAGCACGCCCTCATAATACCAGGCATAGAGATAACCTGCAGGAACGGCAACCACGTGCTCGCCTATTTCTACCACCACAATGAGCTTGAGGAGTTCTTCAACAGGCAGCTGAAGCCAAGGATGAAGAAGAACCCTTTCTTCATCGACATCTCCCTTCCTGAGCTCATGCAGGTGTCAAAGGGGTACAACTCTATCATCTGCGCAGCGCACCCGTTTGCACCTGGCGCGGTCGGCATCATGCACACCGGCATCGCCAAGAGTGTTGAGAGGAGCCTGAAGATGATAGAGGTGATCAATGGCTACAACTTCCGGCGTTCCAACATGAAGGCGGTGTATTGGGCGTCGAAGAACAACAAGGCGATGACCGGCGGGTCTGATGCGCATTCGACGTTCGAGCTGGGCAAGGTCCTGACGTTCACGCATGGGGATGACATAGAGTCTGTGTTCAAGGAGATGCTGAAGAACAAGTCGATCATTTTCGGCAAAGAGGACAACATATTCCTTAAGACAGTGATGAGCATAAGGAAGGAGAGCGCTTATGTCAACCGCTCGAAAAAGCAGAAGATGGCGAGGACCCTGCTGAGGTCACAGCTCGGGACAGAGTACCAGTACATGAAGGAGAAGTTCAAGAACGGCAGGGCGTACCACATGCTCACGCACCACCATGACGATGCATCCAGGAAGAAATGAAGAAGAGATGATATTTATATTTCTTTGAGCCAGTTATTGACCATGATGCTGTAATCTATTATGGCAACCACTGATAGTGTAGCCACAGCATAGACTGCAAGCGTGAACTGGCCTATGCCCAGGAACAGCCAGAGCAGTGCCACGAACTGCGCTGCAGTGGTTATCTTGCCGGGCCACCTGGCCCTTATGTTCTGCCTGAGCAGCTCCCTTTTCGGGTGGAACGCAAATGCCAGCAGTATGAGTGCCATGAACAGGTCCCTGAGAAGGAGGAGCAGCAGCTGCCAGACCGCCAGCCCTGAGACCAATACCAGAAATATCAGGAGCACTGCAAAGAATATCTTGTCGCACAGAGGGTCTAGGAATGCGCCGAATGCTGTGGGTCTTGTCATCCTTGCGACATAGCCGTCAAGAAGGTCAGTTACTATCGCGGCTGTCAGCAGGACAAGGAAAATTATCTGGTGCTTGTAGAGGAGGATCATTGCTATGGCTATAGGTATCCTTGCCAAGGACAGCAGGTTGGCTGGTGCCAGGAGGTCTTTTGCTCTCAATTTTTCTTTCATCTGCATCATCACCCATCACAGCGACTCATAGGCCTTTTTCATCAGCAGCGCATCAGCCTCAATGTTAGGGCTTTCGCTTATGACAACGCCTTTTATCCTGTATTCCTTGAACGCTTTCATCAGTTCCTTGTACTTGAAGTCGCTTTGCTTGAGCTCGAGATGGTTCCTTTCCCCTTTGGGTCCATACTCTATGCCTGACACGTGTATGTGCATGTTGTCAAGCGCCTTGCGGCCGAGGCCGTTCTCCAGCTCTGTGAGTATGTCGCAGAATTCCTGGTAAGTGTTAAGTTTTCCTGTCCTTGCGTGGAGGTGCGCGAAGTCTACGCAGGGCAGGACCTGTTCCACGTCCTGTGACATCTTGATGGTCTCTTTGAGGCTGCCGAGCTGCGTGGCTTTCCCTGTCGTCTCCGGCCTGATCCAGAGCGTGATTCCCTCGTCCTGCAGCTTCCTGACTATCTGCTTTATCTCGTCCCGCACCTTGTCATATACCTTGACAGGGTCCTGTCCCATGAAGTATGCTGCGTGGAATGTGATGGAGTACGCTCCCGCGATGTGCGCTATCATTGCTGTGTCGAGCACCCTCTTGATGCTGTCCCTCTTCTTTGCCGCGTCAAGCGAGTTGAGGTTGATGTAGTACGGGCCGTGCGCAGTGAGTACGATATTGTTCTTCTCCGCAGCATCCCTGACCTGCTTAGCGAGCTCTGGCTTCATCCTCACTCCCCTGACGAACTCAAGCTCCATGCAGTCCAGGCCGAGCTCCCTCACGACCTCCACCCCGCGCAGGCTTCCTCTGTCCTTGGACATTATCGGAGTGCCTGCAGTGCCGAAGAGCAGTGTCGTGGGTTTCATGGTTTATCCTCAGTACCTATCCATTTTTGGATAACATTATCCGTAACTGATACATAAAGCTTATGCTGATTACTTCATCATTCCTTCGCCTGCTTCCACAGCAGTTCGAAGAAAGCCCTATACGTGCTGGCGAAGTTCTTGTCCTTGATGAGCAGGCCGTAAGGCTCTGCTGAATAGGTCACCAGGAAGAAATAGTCATTCAGCACGCCGTACTCTGTCTTCGTGTCGACATCCAGGTACCTGATCTCTGTCAGCGGCATCTTCTTCCTCACGACGCCGTATTTCTCGCTGTTCCTGTTGATCAGCATCTTGAGCCGGACCTTGTCCTTCACCCTCTTCTTGTGCACCACATCTATGAAGAACCCTTCGAGCTTTGCGAACGATTCCTGCGGCGCTGACGCGATATAATATTCATCGCCAGTCTTCCAGGAGTTGATTATCTCAGCGTACAGTGATTTTATGCCGCGTATGCCCTGGAAGTACTTGTAGTCTGTCAGCCGTGTCACGGTGGGTGGCACGACCTTGAGCTTTGATATGGACTCGAGCAGCTTCTCCTTCTCCGCGACTATCTCTTTCTCCTTCTCTTCAAACAGATGTGCTAAAGCTTCCGGCTCTGCTGCGCTGAACACCTTGATGTTGTTCACCAGCTTGTAGCTCACCAGCCCTTTTTCCAGCAGGCTGTCCAGCACAGTGTAGATGTAAGAGCTAGGTATCCTCGTCCTCTCGCATATCCTGCCTGTCTGGCTCTCCCCGTACTGCCGGAGGTCGAGGTATGTAAGGGCTTCTTTTTCAGATAGCCCGGCGCTTTTCAGTGCAGATATCACGTCGTTCATATTACTACTATACAATTTAGTAGCAAATATTTAAATATTTCCATGTTCTCACTAACAAGTAACAAATAGCTAGTTCGTGTGATGATACAAAACAAGGAGGTGAAGAAAGATGGAGAAACCAAAACAGTTTGAAACTATAGAAATAGACGATGAGCAGGAAACATCAGCAATAGAACAGGCGCTGATTGCAAGGGAAAAGATGGCAATGGAAATGAACAGTATGCGGAGTGAGATCGAAGTAATGGCCACCGATACAATATATCCAATCTGCGGAAGAAGGAGATCAAGCACGGCAGAGAAAGCCGAAAGAATAACAGGCAGATACCGTGTTTTTGCAATAGAAGAAGCGCCTTTTCCAAAGAAGACCCGATGTTCCCCTGATATAAAACCTTACTGCAAAAGTGATAACTGGAGAACATGGAGCCGTTTTGGGAAATTTATAGTTATTGAAGGAGAGGATCAAACCCCGATAATGAGATGTTATGATAACGCAGCAACACACAACGAAATTGTGGAAGATTTAAAGACAAGGACGGGATTGGAGGGGCGTATTCTTGGAGGAGGTTCATACTATTATGATGACTGGGTGGGTAAATATTATTGTTTTAATGCACCTTGTGAATATGGTACTGCGCCATCACATATAGTAACAAGAAGTATAGAAACAGCTGCGCGAATGGCAAAATACCAACGTTGGCGTTTCACTGTTGATATGGAAAACAGAGGATATTCAACCGATATCGTTGGATCAGACTTAGCCAGAAGTATGGTGTGGGAAAAAGAATTTTGCAAAGCGTGGAACGGAGCCATTCGTGCACATGAGGGATATGCAGAAAAGCAAAGGAAAGCAGACCGTCCCCTAATGGAAAGGTACATCGACGTATTTTGCAGGGGTTAGGGGCGAAACAGGAAGCAAAGAAGATGGTGAAAACAAAGTCACTTGAGGCAATAGCAAGAGTAGGTAAGGGTTTGTACACAGGCACTCTCACAGCGTCTGCAGCAGTCGGGTTCGCACAGGGCTATGGCTGCATGGAGATGTCAGGCGGAGAGACAGCCGCAGCTGTAGCTGGTTTTGCAGGTGCAGCCACCCTGGAAGGGGTGCTGGTCAGGGGAGCAGAAGACAACAAGGACTTGCATCAAAGCGAGGTAGAAGCAGGGAAGCTGATGTTGGACGGTCTTGGTGCTGAGAAGTTCCCCTATGCTGGAGCAGGGCTGTGGCTCGCCCCGATACTGTACAGCATAGGCTACATCGTAGGCAGGGGCCTGAGGATGAGGGGGTACTGAAATGCAAAGAAACATACTCATCGTCGAGGACCAGAGGCTCCCGCTGAAGGCATTGGAGCTCGCTGTGAAGCGCACAATGCCTGGAGAGCAGTATGATGTTGCAAGGTGCTACTCAGATGCAGAGCAGCAGATAGCTCGCAACAGTTACTCGCTTGTGCTGCTGGACCACAGGATGCCCCGCGACATGGTCTGCACCGAAGAGGAGGACTTCGACAGGTTCAGCGAGAGTCTCGAGAACATAGGATATGGCCTGATACCTGCAATCAGGGCAAGGAACCCGGCAGCTACAGTCGTCGGCACGTCTTCCTTGGGTGAGCAGGAATTGGCAGGATTCCCCCAGCCAGACTACTGCATGGGCAAGACATTCGGCCAGGCAGCGAAGGAGCTCGAGGCCATACTGCAGAAGATCAGGTGAAATCTTTTTCAGTTTTCACAATGCAAGAAACAAAGCAAGGAGGAGGACAAGAATGGAGATGGAAAAGCTTGAAGAGTTATTGAAGACTGCTGACGTGCTGCAGGAGATGGCAAGCACAAGGCGTATTTCGCCAGAGCTTGTACCTATCGTGGCAGAAGCCCTGAAAAAAGAAGTGAAATACCTTTACGCAGCTGAGATTCATGACGATAGAGGCCATACTGAGATAGTGCTCATGGAAGGCATTCCACCAGTGTATGACGTGTGGCGCCGACCCTGGGTTGAGGTGGATTATAGGACTGCCATCGTGGTGGCTAGCAATCATAAATGGCAAACAGAGGTCAAAGAATACTTGGACAAGCACAAGAAAGTGGGTGGCTTCCCTCACGGCGACCCCGCCTATTGCACGAGAGGATTAGTAACATTATACAGGCTGTTGGAGAGGCACCCTGACGACCCGTTCGGCCGCGGTGGCGGGATGTAACACCAAATTTTTTCTTTTTCTTCTTTTCTTCTAGTAATCTATCCCCTTCCTCGCGACCATCTTCTCTGGCCGTTTCTTGTCCTCGACCACAGTCACGTAGTCCGCAATCTCGATGAATTCCTTCGGAGCCCATCTTCCCGTCATGTACACATCGACGCCCCGAGGCACTTTCTTGAGCATCTCGACCACATCATTGGCATGGACCAGCCCTACTGCTGCTGCGATGTTTATCTCATCAAGGATCACCACATCAGGCGGTCTCTTCTCGAATATCTCTGCCTTTGCGAAGCCAAGTGCCTGGTTGGCGAGCTCAACGTCCTTGTCTGACGGGTGGTGAAGGTCCACAAACTCTTTCCTTCCGAACTGATACACCACAAAGTTCTTGCCGAGCTTCTTCTGTATCTTCCACTCGCCGATGTCCTTGCGGCCTTTCATGAACTGGACTACTGCCACGCGCAGCCCCTGCCCGACTGCCCGCATCGCCACTCCTAGTGCAGCGGTCGTCTTCCCGCCGCCGTCTCCTGTGTAGAGGTGGATGTAGCCTTTTGATTTCGATGTTTTGGATTTCTTCTTTGCCATTCTGACCATCCTAGAAAGGGCATTCCCCTGTCGGGCACCCTCCTGCGTATTCTGATTCTGCACCCATATATCTCGCTTTTGTCTTCTTGTCTGGCTCGCCGAGGGTTAGCACCTGCCCTTCCCTGCTACCATACCTGTAGACTGTCAATCCTTTGCATTTGAGCCTGTGCGCGAGCCCGTATGCCTTCTCTATATCATCTATCGTCGCCGTGCTCGGGAAGTTTATTGTCTTTGATACTGCGCTGTCAGTATAGCGCTGGAATGCCGCCTGTATCTTGATGTGCCATTCCGGGCTGACGTCGAACGCTGTGACAAATACTTTCTTGATGTCTGCAGGCACTCCGCGGACGTTCTGGAGATTGCCTTGCTGGGCTATGTCCATCATGAGCTCTTTCGAGTAGAAACCTTTCTGCTTGGCGATGAGCTCGAAGTCTGCGTTTGTCTCGAGCAATTGCGCTCCGCTCATGACGTTCCTGACGAAGCTGATGCCGAACAGGGGCTCTATGCCGCTCGAGCATCCTGCGATTATGCTTATCGTGCCTGTGGGCGCGACTGTGGTGACTGACGCGTTCCTCATCTGCTTGCACTTCTTGGCGAGAGTGCTTCTTTTGAAGTTGGGGAAACTGCCTCTCTCTTTCGCCAGCTGCTGGCTCTCTTCCAATGCCTTGTCGCGCACGAATCTCATCACTTCTCCTGCGAGCTTCACTGCCTTGTCTGAGTTATATGGGACACTAAGCCTGATGAGCATGTCTGCAAAGCCCATCACTCCGAGGCCTATCTTCCGGTTGGCTTTCGTGGACTCCTCTATCTCTTCGAGCGGGAAGTTGTTGGCGTCTATGACATTGTCAAGGAACCTTACCGCCAGGCGCGTCGTCTTCTCGAGCCGCTTCCAGTTGATCTTGCCGCCTTCGACAAACCTTGCGAGGTTTATCGATCCCAGGTTGCAGGATTCGTATGGGAGCAATGGCAACTCACCGCATGGATTTGTGGATTCTATGCTTCCGAAGAATGGTGTGGGGTTGTTCCTGTTCACTTCGTCGATGAACAACAAGCCCGGGTCGCCGTTGTGCCAGGCCATCGTGACTATCAGCCTGAGCACATCACTTGCGTTCAGCCTTCCGGCGGCAGAGCTGGTGCGCGGGTTTATCAGCTCGTATTCTTCTCCTTTCTCTGCTGCCTTCATGAACCTGTCCGTGACCGCGACCGAGAGGTTGAAATTCTGGAACTTATCAGGGTCCTTCTTCGCTGTTATGAATTCCATGATATCAGGGTGGTCCACCCTCAGCACACCCATGTTCGCCCCTCTTCTCCGGCCTCCCTGCTTTATCACGTCTGTCGCGCAGTCGAACACCCTCATGAATGACACAGGCCCTGATGCAGGGCATTTCGTCGAGCCGACTATGTCCCCTGAAGGCCTCAGCCTTGAGAACGAGAATCCTGTGCCTCCCCCGCTCTGGTGTATGAGCGCCATGTGCTTGAGCGATGTGAATATCCCTTCCATCGAGTCCTCGACAGGCAGCACAAAGCACGCGCTCAGCTGCCCCATCCTCGTGCCTGCGTTCATCAGCGTCGGTGAGTTGGGTATGAACTCGAGGTCCGCCATCATCCTGTAGAACTCGTCCTCTGTCTTTCCTGCTTCTTTCTTGGCGTATCTCGCCTCTATCCTGGCGACCTCTCTCGCGACCCTCCTGAACATCTGCTTTGGCGTCTCGATGACCTTTCCTTGGTCGTCCTTCAGGAGGTATCTCTTCTCGAGCACGCTTATCGCGTTCACGCTGAGCTTGAGCTCGTCGCTCGTGACTCCTAGCAGCTTCTTCGCATCCCTTATCTGCGCATGCTGCCTCCTGTAGTCGATGTATGCTTTTGCGGTCCTCTCGTATCCTGACTTTATGAGCACCTGCTCGACTATGTCCTGCACGTCCTCTACCTTGGGTATCTTGTGGTAGAATCTCCTGTCGACATCCGCGACAACCTTCCTTGTCAACTCCTTCAGTATCTTGGAGTCATCGAGCTTCAGCGCAGAGAATGCCTTATGCATGGCAGCAGAAATCTTCTCAGGCTCGAACTTTACGAGCCTTCCATCCCTCTTGTATATCTTAGATGGCATACATACCTCTTTTTAGTTGTTTTTTAAATCACCAAGATTTAAATATCTTTTGCTGTTCTTAGTGTTTTAGGCAGCTTGAGGGGTGTTTTTTATGACCGATCTCACATACTTGAATGACAGCTACAAGAAAGAATTTGAGGCGATAGTGACCAAAGTAGAAGGCAGGGGAATAACATTGGACAATACCTGTTTCTATCCTACTAGCGGCGGCCAGCCCGGCGATACTGGTGTGCTTGTCGCTGCAGGCAAGGAGTATAAGGTGGTGTCTGCAAAGAAGGCGGGGCCTGATATCATCCATGAGGTGGACCAGGATGGCATCAAGGAAGGCGACAGGGTGACTGGCATGGTCGACTGGACTAGGCGATACAGGTTCATGCGCGGCCACACAGCCTGCCATGTGCTGAGCTATGTGGTCAACAAGGAGACCGGGGCTCTCATCACAGGGAACCAGATCGCTGAGGACAAGTGCCGCATAGACTTTGACCTGGAGAACTTCGACAGGGAGCAGATAAGGTCCTTCGAGGAGAAGGCGAACCGGATCATCAGCGAAGGTGTTGAGGTCAGCACAAAGTTCCTTCCGAGGGAAGAGGCGTTCCAGATACCTTCTGTGCTGAAGCTAAAGAATGTCCTTCCCCCTTCTGTGGAGACGATCCGCATAGTGGAGATCGGCGATTATGATGCGCAGGCCTGCGGCGGCACACACATCAGGGACACTTCTGAGATAAAGGGCATCAATGTCACGAGCGCTGAGAACAAGGGCAAGAACAACAGGAGGGTATACTTCACATTGAAGGATTGAGAAAGGATAAAAAAATATTTCAGTTTTTCTCGCCTGAAGGGACCGAAGGGTCTGATGCAGACTGTTGGCCGCACCGCCTATGGTAGTCTGCCAGGCCGAACGCAAGCAGCCATCTGAAATCTTCTGAATCAAACGGCTTCGGAAGATGGTAATGTGCTATGCCATCCTTAGGCACCTCTGTACCGCTTATCATCATCCTTGTAGGATTAGGGTAGTTCTCCCTCACGCGCGCCAGCAGCTCCTGTCCTGTCATGCCAGGCATCTGGTTGTCGGATATGATCATCGCGACCTCTCTTGAGGCCAGTATCTCGAGGGCCGCTGTGCCGTTTCTCGCCGTGACTACCTCATACATTATGTCTGGGGCGTACCCCTGGCAGATCTTGAGGTCTGAATCCAATATCCTCCTGTACATCCTGAGCAGAGAGTCTTCATCATCTACGACCAGAACTGCCAGCCTTTTCTGCTCTTGTTCTTCAGGCATAACCCTGCTACCTTCATCTCTCGACATCTTTCTCACCACCTGTATCTCTGTCAAAACACCCAGAAGATTGGCTAGGCCAACCGGATATAAACCTTTTGTCCCTCTTTTTTATTAAAATCATGAAAAATAAAAAGATTATTTGCTGCTCTCAGCCCTCTCCACTTCTGGCAGAGGCCTTATCACTGTTATCGGTATCACGCCGGCGTCGAACTCTATCTTCGCTATCTCGAGAGGGCTGTACCTTATCTCCTCGAGCTTCTTGGCGTCTATCTTCACGAGGTAAGGGGCTCCCATTGATATCTGGAGTGCCCTGCTCCCGAGTATGCGTGCCTTCTCATACTTCGTGAACTGCTTGGGCTCCTCTATGTTCTTGCCTTTCTTCTTTGCCATTGCAATACCACCTCAGAGGTGTTTCCTAAGCTCCTGGCTCTTCTGCTTGGCCAGGTCGACCATCCTGAAGATGTCATCTGCAACTACTGCCGTGTCCCCTCCTTTCTGGAGAGAGCAGAGGTTGCCGTTCTCAAGCACGCCGACTGTCAGCCTCGCGTCGAACGCCTTCTCCTCCTCGTTCATCGGGTCGACCAGTATGTGGTCTCCGTACTTGAAGACAGTCACTGACACTGGCACCCTGCTGAGAGGGAGCTTTTCTTTGGTCTTGTTCTTGTAGTCCAGCTTCTCCCCGTCGAATGCCGGGAACACCGCGTCTTTCATCGCCGCCATCGCCGCAAGGTATATCGCGTCGTAGAGGTTGCCTGCGTCGTTGAGCGTGCAGACGTCGATGACGACCATCCACACCTTCTCGCCAGGCGTTATGCAGAGCTTCTTGGTGTCGAGGGTCTTGCTCTCCCTTATCGCCCTGTCGGTTATCCTTGCCAGCTCTATGGCGAAGATGTCAGGGGGTCCTGTCTCGAACTCTGGGCTGGACATCGGGCACAGCTCGACATTGACCATCATGCTGCCGTTGTCCGGTGTATCAGGGTACGGCTTCATGACCTCCAGCTTCACGCCGGCTATGACCTCGGTGTCGCCTATCTTTACTTTGGCTGAACCCTCGGCATTCTTGGAGACGCCGGTCTCTATCTTGATCTCCCTGTACTCGTGCGGTTTCCTGCCGTCGAGACGGGCCTGCTTCGACAGAAGCGATATCACTTGGTTTCTTAGTTCTTCATACATGATTATCACCGTGTGTTTCAGTTGCCGATCTCGAACTTCTTCTTCAGCGCCTGTTTCTGCACCTCAAATATCTCGTCGCAGGCCTTCTTGACCATCTCGACAGCCTTCTTCAGGTCATCTGATGAGAGTTCGCCGTCCATCTGTATCAGCGATATCTTCTTTGAGTTGTGGAGCATCGCTATGGGTATGTCGACGCCGTTCTCGTGCGAGTCCTCTTCGTAGTTGAGGTCGACGAGCATCTTGTCATCTACCCTGCCTGCCGAGATTGCGCATACCATGTCCTTCATGGGTATGCCTGCGTCAGCCAGCGCTATCGATGCCGCGCATATGCCTGCGCATCTCGTGCCCGCGTCTGTCTGGGGCAGCTCTATGAACACGTCCACAACAGCATTGGAGAACTCGCCCAGGTCGACTACAGGCAGCAGCGCCTTCTGTGTGACGTGCGATATCTCCTTGGACCTCCTTGAAGGTCCTGGCCTTACCCTGTCTCCTGCGCTTGAGAATGGCATCATGTTGTAGTGTACCCTCAGCACACCCTTCTTAGGGTTCTGCATGAACCGCGGGAACATCTCCCTTGGTCCGTACACTGCTGCGTAAGCCTCAGTGTTCCCTATCTTGAACCATCCTGAGCCGTGTGCCCGCTTTATGATGCCTGCCTTGGCCTCGATTGGGCGCATCTCGTCAAATGCTCTTCCGTCGAATCTTTTCTCATAAGTCATTGGTATCACCCTCACTCTGTGGCCTTGCCTGAGGTTGAGGCGCATTAGGCCCCCTGTTCTTCTCAAGGAATCCCTTTATGTTGTCGGTGAGTCCTGGTATGTGGGCCTCGCGCTCTATCTTCTTTATGGTCTGCACCGCCAGGAGCTCCTGGGCAGGGTCCTCTCCCTGTATCCAGACTATACCGTTCTGGCCGACGAGTATCCTGCAGTTGGTGTACTGCTTTATCATCGAGACCATTGATCCCTGCTTGCCGATTATCCTTGGCACCTTGTTCGCGTTGACAGAGAGTATCCTTCCTCCTCTCAGCTTCCTGAGGCCCGGGCCTTTCATGGTCAGGTCCACCAGGTTCTGGCTTGTGACATTGATTATCTTGACCATCATGCAGTCTCCTATCTCGAAGTACTTTGTCAGGTCGGCCCCTCTGGCGATGAACTCTGACGTCGCGTCCTTCATGTTCAGGACCGCAGAGTATGCCGAGTTGGTGTCTATCCTCCAGCCTGACAGCAGTATCTCTGTCACGTGGCCTATTATAGTGTCCCCTCTCTTAGGGTGGTACACGCCTGATAGAGGGACCAGCTTGATGACCTTCCCCTCTATGGTTACCAGTCCGAGCCGTGAGGCAAGGATCTTGTCCCCTTCCCTGTACGTCCCGTAGCTCGGCAGGAAGTCCATCCCTGTCGCGAGTGTCTCTCCCGGGACCACGACCTCTTTGTCTTTCACTTGTATTTCTCCCATTGTGTTTCACTCCATATGTTTTGTTTTTTCTTTGACATTGATTTTTGTTATTTTATTTCGCTTCGCCGAGGAGCTTTATGTCCACCCCGCCGTGCGTCATGCTGTTGAGCTTGTCCATTACCTCTTCCTGCAGGCCCGCGGGTATCTCGAACTTGAGTGTGAGCCCGCCGTCATTGCCCCATGTCTCCTGCTTTATCGATCCCATCCTCTTGAGCATGCCGTATGCCTGGTGGGCGTGCTGGGGCGGGATGTCTATCTGGAGCAGGACCTGCTCTATCTTTATCGGCAGTATCACCCTGAGCTTCCTTATGACGTCGTCGACCTGCTCTTCTGCTGTCTTGAACTCGTCGATCTTGCATTTCGCCTGCTCGAAGGCGTTCTCTATCCTGGTCATAGGATGGGGCAGCTTTGTCTTGGGGTCTGCCGCGTTCCTGTGTATTAGGTAGAGTATCCTCTTCTTCTTCTCTGCCCTGAGCTTGTCCCTGTACTCTGTGGTGAGCTGTATCTCTCCTTCCTTGAGTATGACTGAAGCGACTTTCACCGCGTCTGATGAGTTGAAAAGCGCCTTGAGGTCTGCCTCTGGCGAAAGCTCTCCGCGCTTTGCGTCGGTGAAGACTTTCTCGCTCCTGAGGACTTCCTTTATGTCGATAACCGTGCCTTTCTTGTACGCTATAGCGTTGTCAGGATCGACCACCACCTGGAACATCTTGCCGCCCTTCTTGAGCAGGGCCAGGTTGAAGCTGACCCGCTCCTGGTCCATGCTTATCGGTCTGCCTATGCCCATATCATTCACCCTCAGTTCCCGCCTTTGACCTGCTTGAGCACTCTCTCAAGCTCTTTCTTGTCCACTTTCGTGAACTTGCGGTCAGCGGTCCTTATGAACGCCGCGTCCAGCCTCTCTGCGTTGAACTTGTCGTCGAGCACCTGCTTGAGCGACTCGACTGAGAGCTTGAGGCCTTCCTGCAGGTTCAGCGTCGGCTTGTATTTCTTGTGGAGGATTTCCTCTATGCCTTCCTCTCCTTCGCCGATCACGACTGCATTGTACTGGAAGAATATCCCTGTAGGATCTGTCTCGAACAGCTTCGGCCCGTCAGGGTCTATGCCTGCGACGAGGATTGACACGCCGAACGGCCTCAGGCCGCCTGACTGCGTGCATATCTGCTTGAGGTCGCAGATGTTCTTGACTATGGTGATGATGTCTATCTGTGTGTCGAACGTCACCTGGTGCTGCTGCGCCTTGACCTGCGCCCGCTCTATCAGCACCCTTGCGTCGGATATGATGCCTGAAGCCGTGGCTCCTATGTGCTCGTCGATCTGGAATATCTTCTCGATCGCCTCTGTGACAACCAGCGGGTCGACTATCCTCTTGTCGCACACGAGCAGCACGCCGTCTGCGCACACCATGCCTATTGCTGTCGAGCCCTGCTTGACGGTCTTCTTGGCGTACTCCACCTGGAGAAGCCTTCCGTCAGGGCTGAACATCGTGATCGCCCTGTCATACCCCATCATCTGGTGGTTTATCGAGTCCATTTTGTGACCTCCGTTTTTTGGATCATGTTAGATTGTTTTGGATTGTGTCAGGTCATATCTTAGCAGCGATTATCATCCTGCTATGTCATGAAATTTTGTTTTCAGTTTCGCTCACCAAAATTTCAGGACGCCAAAGCCCCATGGGGGCTTTGAACGTACTTGCTCTCTGCTTTCTGCAGTATCCCGCTGACTCCTCTTGACCTCACGATTACCCGATGGTTGTCTATCTGGTCTATCAGCGCAAGCGTCCCTCTTACCTTGTCCAATGATCTGTTGCTCACCCTCATCAGTCCTCTTTGTTTTTCTTTGTCATATTTGTCTGACAGTATCATGATGCCTGCCTCTGCGCACCCCAGTACGCCAAGCTGATCCAGCGCCTTGTCAATTATGGCCTTGGATACGGCGTTGAAGTCCTCTAATGGCTGTTCTGAGATGATTTCAAACGCTAAATAGCGTTTGCGCTCCCTTAAAGACGGTAATAACGGTTTTATTTTCTTCTGAATCTTTTTTCACCTATATTCCAGTTAATCAATCGAGAAATAATGATAGGTGATTATTTCTCTTCTCTCTCGCAAGGGCCTATAAAAAAGAAGGTATTTATAAAAGTTTAGGTTGTTTATAAATGGTATAAGAGCCTAGAATCAGAGCTTTTTCCTTCTGCTCTTTGTCCCTTCTTCGCTCTGCCTCTTGAGCCTGACAGAGTATCCTGCTATGACATTCCTTAATTTCTTGGACCTGACTTCCGCCAGTCCCTTCAACGCCTCCTTGTTCCTCTCGAAGTTCCTCGAGAACTTCTCAGGGTGCGTCTCGACCAGCTGGATCGATACCCTCTTGACCATGTCTGTCTTTATTCGTCCCATGATACCTGCAGAACCCCCCACTATTATATAAAGATTACTGCAACCAGGGGCAAGGCCGTAGCCGCCAATCCGCGAGCTCATTCTACATTATACGCGCACCGGCAAAGGGGGGATGCAACAGGCTCTGCCTGTGTGCCGCCCGGACGAAGGAGGGTGAGCACCCCATCCGGGGAAATGCCAGGTAACAACAAAACAAAGTCAAGAGCGAGCCGGCGGCGCGGAGCTTGCGAAGCAAGCGGAGCAGGCCTTGCCCTAAGTTGAAGGCGTGGCCACAGCCTTGCCCGAACCAATCCGTAAACTTTATATACTAGTTATTATTCCCAGTATACGAAAGACGACACTGGTGTGGACATTTGTTCACCACTGAATAGTCGTGAGACTTAGAGGCAACAATTTCATGTCAAGTAATTACGAATCACATCCGGACTACACCCCGCTTACAGCAAGGGTCCAAGAGGCACTTAGAACAGTTGGTTCTTCTAAAGGCATAAAGATAGATGATATTGTGCCAGAGGCAGAGCTTCACAGATATAATCCCGCATTGGTGCTTCATGTTGCTGCACAGCTCGGGTTTGAGGTCGACATCTGCAGGTACGGCACTGTGGCCAGGACGCACGAACAACCCATCGCAAGGGCGAATGGTGTTTGGGTCGACATGCCCAGCGAACTTGAGAATAAGTTCGGCAGGGGAGGCGAGTACGGCCACCAGGAAGATACAATGATGTGCAGTGCCTGCCAGCAGGCATACCAAAGCATGGCTGAAAGAGTCAAGAAACTCAGGGAAGCGGATGCCCCTGAAGCACAGATTGTGGCTTTCGGGTGCTTTTCTGATATGGTCCTTTGAGAACATCCTTTTTCTAACAACAAATCTTAAATACCACTGAAACTTTTTCTGGGATGAACCTTCTAGGTTTTTGAGTGGTTTTCAAGACAAAAAGAGTGGCCCCCATGCCGAAGAGAGTCCAATCCCCAAGCTCGATAAACACGTACAAGCAGTGTCCTAGAAGATACTTCTATCAGTACATAATCAAGTATCCTACAAAAGCGAACATCCACACTGTCAGGGGGAACATCGTCCACGAGGCGCTGGAGAAGTTCTTCAGCGTCGATATCAGCACATTCAATGATGAGAGTTTCAAGAAGGAGCTTTCGTTCTTCATGAAGAATCTTTTTGATGCCTGCTGGGCAGGCGCGAGCAACAGGCTGCACAAGCTGGGCATCGACGACGAGAGGATATCATTCTATTATGATGAGAGCACGCAGATGCTTGCCAACTGGCTGAACCATCTCTTCGACGGCCTGGAGAATGAGATGAAACAGTCCGATCTCTCGCTGCAGGAGGCGTTCAGGAAGCTGAAGCCGATAGAGCTCGAGAAGGAGTTCAAGGACAAAGAGCTCATGGTTCGCGGCTTCATCGACGTGATACACAAGGATGGTGATGATATAATACTGGTAGACTACAAGACCTCGAAGTCCAGCGAGCTGAAGGATGAGTACCTGCTCCAGCTGGGCATCTACGCGATGCTGTACGAGAAGCAGCACGGCAAGTACCCCGTCAAGGTAGGGCTTTGGTTCCTGAAGGACAAGCCTGTGATGCTTAAGGTCACGCCAAAACTTATTAAAGATGCTTTGTTTGAGGTTGAGCAGATACATTTCGCCACAGAGTCTGAGAGGATAGGTGATTATCCCAAGAAGGAGTCTGGCCTGTGCAGGTGGTCGACCGGCCAGTGCGACTTTTATGATATCTGCACGAGAGAAAGGTGATATTAAGATAAGCAGAGTCAACACAGTTGTTGCCCTTAACGAGCCCCTTCAACCAAACCAGAAAGGCCGTTGTCGGGGGACGCCTCCGAACGGAGTGAGCGAGGCACCAAAGCGCTTGCCGCTTTGAGTGCCCCATCCGGGGGGACAGGCCCTGCAATAAAAGAAGCGCTGGGCGAGTCTGGCAACAACGGAGCTTTTGCGAAGCAAAAGCGGAGTAGGTGTTGACTTTGTGTCGAGCTCGAAAGAAACAGGAGGTAACCAACATGGTCGCATGCGAAAAATGCGGTACTGATACTATAGAAGGTGACAGCTACTGCCGCCAGTGCGGTGAAGAGCTTCCTGAGGCAGAGGTCCTTGCCTGCGAATGCGGCGCAGAGGTCCTGCTTGAGGACAACTACTGCCATGAGTGCGGCGCGGCATTCTCAGGAGAGGTAGAAGAGGCTGACGAAGAGGAAGAAGGTGACGATCCTGATGATGACACTGAAGAAGAGAGCGATGGAGGGATGTTCTGAAAGAAATAAAAATTATTTTTAGATCAGGTTGTCTATCCAAGCGAGAAGTCTTGTGAGCCAGCTTTCGTTCTCAGGCTCTGCCTCTTCGCTGACGCATACTCCTCTGCTGCAGATTCCGCTTGAGCATTCGAAC
>Ga0180009_10003815_pt1 | contig 16922 bp, 13 predicted proteins | sample OS_PC_MetaG_FD_123537 | JGI IMG/M metagenome (GOLD analysis project Ga0180009, IMG submission 123537) | Groundwater microbial communities from the Aspo Hard Rock Laboratory (HRL) deep subsurface site, Sweden - OS_PC_MetaG | ecosystem: Environmental > Aquatic > Deep subsurface > Groundwater...
ACCATCCAGCGCCAGTCCTTCAATTCCAGCACGCCGGCATAAACGCGAGTCGGCTCGAACTTGTCGCGCATTTCGATTTCGAATCGGGTCGGCGTGATGAAGGCGGCGCGGTCGATGCGCTGCCAGGCGTTGGCGATGCGGACATGCAGCGGCTGGCCGTCGTCGGGGTCGGTTGTGCCGAGAAGGTCGCGGCGGACGGTGCGCCCATAGCTGAACAGTGTCGGCAGGCCGGTGGGGTTGGCGTAACGCTCGACGAGGGTGTCGACCATGGTGCGGCCGTAGTAGGCCTTGAAGTTCGCCCACAGGCCCTGGCGTTGTTGCTTGTCTTCGAGCGACGCTTCTTGAGGACCGAGCACCATCCGGGACATCGATTCCTTCAGCGTCACCTTGACCGGGGTCCACTCGACGTGTCGGGCGAGATAGCCGCTGTCACCGGCCTCGACGGCTTCCTTGATCGACCATGCGGTATGGAACGGCCAGCCGAGATAGACCGGTGCGCAAAGGAAGCCTGCGCAGATCACTAAAGCAATTCGCCGCATCAGCAACTTTCCCATTTCGCTAGCCGGCCACGCATCGATCGGACGTTGAGTCATACCGCTCCGGAAGGGGGGAAATGGGGCCGGTCGCGGTCAATGCAACCTTGCCGGCGTGAAAACTGTTCCATTTTGTTAAAGGGTCGCGGCCTCATTGTGGCTTGTCGGCTGCGGGCCCCGATTGTCGATCGTCCGGCGAGGTGCTGGCGCAGATGCCTTGCAACGCCGTCCAATCGGCCTTGGTAAGGGCGGGAGTTGCATCGTAGCCGCCGGCCGCGTGGACTTTTGCGAGGCGCTCGCCGGTTTCGGGATGGCTCGAAAGCATGCCACCGAGACCGCCCTTGCCAAGGCTGCCGCCGGGTGTGCCGTCGCGCTTGCTCATGCGCTCGAAAAACTGGGCGAAGCCTCTCGATGAAACCCTGGCCGCGCGAAGGATCGAAATGGCGTGGTCGTCGGCCTGTCCCTCGGCCTCGCGCGAGTAGGAGAGCTGCAGCAGGACGATGCCGATGTTGCCGAGCGCGCCGCCGCTGCCGCCCATCAGGAGTTCGGTCGCCGCGGCCAGCCCCATGGCGCGGACGAGGCCGGTCTCTGGATGCAGTTCGATGCCGTGGCCCATCTCGTGAGCGAGCACGCCGGCGATTTCATCTGGTCCTTCGGCTGCTTCGAGAAGTCCGCGGGTGAGGACGACGTTTTCGCCCGGCGTGGCAAAGGCATTGACGAGGCCCCAGTCGATGACGACGACCTTGAACGGCCGGTCGATTTGCGTGGCGGTGGCCAATCGCTGGGTGAGCTTGCCGAGCGCCTTAGTCCCGGTGGTATCGTCGCAAAACGCGCGGCCCTCGCTCATCGAGGCGACGGCCTGACGGCCCATCGCGGCGCGGGCCTTGTCGGGAAGCAGGGCGGCGATGGTGCGGGCCGGGGACAGTTCGGCAAGCCAGACGATGCAGCCAAGCGCAATGGTGGCAGCCGCGCCCCAAAGCCAGGGGCTGGCGCTGCGCCAGCGCTCGGCCGAAGCGGTCAGTTGCGGGGCGAGTTTGGCGAGAGCGCGGGCAAAACGAGGTCCCTGCACGAACAGGGTGGCGCCGGGCTGATAGGAATAGGTGACGAGGGCGTCGATGGCGTGGTCGGTCAGCGGTTCGGCGGTCGCCAGTGCGCCATAGGGCCAGATCAGCGGTTCGTCTGGCTGATGCAGGATAGCGATGCCGCGCTCGTTAAGCTCCACCGTAACCTCGCGCGAGCGGGCGGTGCGGCCATCGGAGAAGCGTGCTTCGAAGCGCTGGTGGAAGAGATCAGAATGCATCGACATCGAACGCCTGTGCCAAGCCCTCGCCGGTCGCCATCGGATCGGCGGAGCTCTGTCTTATCTTGTCGACGTCGAGTGTGCCATCAAGGGAGAGGTTGTTGATGAGGTAGCCCATCGAGCGCGCCTGGGTGACGGGAAGGAGGAGGGTGAAGGAGAGGACGGCAATAAAAACCAACAGCGGAGCTGCGATGGTGGCGGCGTAGGCGGTGAACTCTTCGGTTGTCAAAGTGCTTTCCGGGGCGATCGTGCCGGCGATCGTGACAAACAGGACGCCGATAACCGCTGCAAGCGCGATTACGATGAGTGTACCCGCCGCGAGAATGGCGAGATTCGTCAGGTCGATCCACAGCAGGCCGGCTCCCGTCAAGCGTCCATTGAAGCGGGCATTATCGATATACGTGCAATCGGCGAAGTGATTGATGGTGCGGGCCCGATACCAGGCGCTCATGAAGAGATAGAGGAGATAGGCAAGTCCGAATCCGGCGATGAGGCCAAGATATAACACCTGCGCACGCGCTGCCGAACCTAGATTTTCCTCGCCCATCAGGTGAGCCGCCAACGACCCGGCGACAACGCTGATGAGCGACGCAAGAAATGACAATGCTATTACGCCGAACCACAGTAGGGCGAACGGAGCGTAGAGCGGGCCTGACGTGCCTCGGAATGCGAACGGTTCGCTGCCGAATCTGGCATCGTTGGTGATCATCGCCTGTAATTTCGTCGTGCGCCACGGGATGATCCAGCCAAGCGTCACGGGAATGAGAAGCATCGTCAGAAAATAGGTGGTGGCGTATGGCAACGATCTGCCTTCGAGGCTGCCGCGAATTCCTCGCCAGGACGTGCGCAGCAGGCGGTAGCGCTGGGCGCGGTACATGCCAAGGCCAAAAAGAAAGATGATGGCGAGATAGATAAGCACGTTGAGAACGGTGACCGCAGGCGAGTTGGGGCTGAAGATGAGCACGACCGCGACCGAAACGAAAAGGATCGGCAACAGCACGACGCCAAAGACGATGAGGAAGCCGAGGAAGAGTTCCTTGCCGGTGCCGGTGTAGACGAGGGGCTCGCCGTCGAGCCGGATCGCCGACCACAGCCGCTTGCGGACCTCGGTGCGCGCCCAGAAATCGTAGATTCCAAGCGTCAGCAAGCGGTAGACGAAGTTGGCCACCGACAGGCCGATCATGCCGATCGGGGGTAACCAGGAGAGGTCCAGGCGGATACCTGGCGCGGGCGGGCTGCTTGTCGGTCCGGTCGTCTGCGTATCCATGGAGATCCCCCGGCAAATCGGACTCGGGTCGGCATCATGCGGCGTGTAAACCAACTCGGTGACGGAATCTAATCCGGCCGACCGCCCGCCGTCCGAAATTTAAAGCCGACCCGGTTGCGAATTGCGGCGCCACTATTTTGCCTCGCACTGGTGCCGGTTTGGCCTCGTCTCAGTCGTTCGTCAGCCTTACTCGCATCCTACATGATCGTTCGCCGGGTCAGGTAATCGGTTTTACCTGACCACAACAAATCCAGCGCTCGGTCTTGAGCCTGGCGAACGCGATTAAGACTGTCCGCAGCTGTTGCCTTGCAGCCACGCCGATGGGCGGGTGCGCCACCTTTGGGCCACAAACGCGGACCATCGTTGGGATGGATCACGGAGACGAATCGTACACCCTTCATGACCGTGCCAACGGTTGGTTGCGACAGCGTCTCAATACATTACCGGTCTCTTGCAAGCGGCGCAGCGCTCTTGAAAGCGTTACGGCGCGACTTTGCTCTCATGCAGCAGGTTGAAGCGGGATCGAAGCGGGAAGGAATTTAGCGGATTATGAGCGCCAAGCCGTTCGACAAATCGAAGCTGCCAAGCCGTCACGTGACGATGGGGCCGAGCCGGGCTCCGCACCGATCCTACTATTACGCGATGGGGCTGACCGAAGAGCAGATCAACCGGCCATTCGTCGGCGTGGTCAGCTGCTGGAACGAGGCGGCCCCCTGCAACATCGCCTTGATGCGGCAAGCGCAATCGGCCAAGGCCGGCGTCGACGAAGGCGGCGGGACGCCGCGGGAATTCTGCACCATCACCGTCACCGACGGCATCGCCATGGGCCACCAGGGCATGAAATCGTCGCTGGTCTCCCGTGAGGTCATCGCCGATTCGATCGAAGTGACGATGCGCGGTCACTGCTACGACGCCATGGTCGGCCTGGCAGGCTGCGACAAGTCGCTGCCGGGCATCATGATGGCGATGCTGCGTCTCAACGTGCCGAGCGTGTTCATGTATGGCGGCTCCATCCTGCCGGGCACCTACAAGGGTAAGGACGTCACCGTGCAGGACGTCTTCGAAGGCGTCGGCATGCACTCCGCGGGCCGCATGACGGCAGAAGAACTGCACGCACTCGAATGCGTCGCCTGTCCCTCCGCTGGATCCTGCGGTGGACAGTTCACTGCAAACACCATGGCCTGCGTTTCGGAAGCCATCGGCTTGGCGCTGCCGGGTTCGGCCGGCGCTCCGGCGCCCTACGAAAGCCGCGACCATTACGGGGTGGAGAGCGGGAAAGCGGTCATGCGGCTCATCGCCGACAATATCCGCCCGCGCGACATCTGTACCCGCGAAGCCTTCGAGAACGCGGCGACGATCGTTGCGGCGACCGGTGGTTCGACCAACGCGGCGCTGCATTTGCCGGCGATGGCGCACGAGATGGGTCTCGAGTTCGACCTGTTCGACGTCGCCGAGATCTTCAAGCGCACGCCCTACATCGCCGACCTCAAGCCGGGCGGCAACTACATCGCAAAAGACGTTTACGATATCGGCGGTGTGCCGCAGATCCTGCGGGCGCTGCTCGACGGCGGCTTCCTCAACGGCGACTGCATGACGGTGAGCGGCAAGACGATGGCCGAAAACCTCGCCAGCGTCGAATTCAATACCGATCAGAAGGTGGTCTATCCGGTTTCCAATCCGATCACGCCGACCGGCGGTGTCGTGGGACTGCGCGGTTCGCTCGCTCCTGAGGGAGCGATCGTCAAGGTCGCCGGCATGACCAAGCTGAAATTCCGCGGTCCGGCCCGCTGCTTCGATTGCGAAGAAGATGCGTTCCAGGCCGTCGAGGAGCGTGCCTACAAGGAAGGCGAGGTTATCGTCATCCGCTACGAAGGCCCCAAGGGCGGCCCGGGCATGCGCGAAATGCTGTCGACGACGGCGGCGCTCTACGGCCAGGGCGCGGGCGACAAGATGGCGCTGATCACCGATGGCCGGTTCTCGGGTGCGACGCGAGGTTTCTGCATCGGTCACGTGGGTCCCGAGGCGGCCGTCGGCGGGCCGATCGCGCTGGTGCGCGACGGCGACATGATCGCAATCGACGCGGAAGCGGGAACGCTCGATATCGAAGTCGATGCCGGCGAACTGGAACGCCGCCGCCAAGAGTGGAAGGTGCCCGACAATCCCTATCAGAGCGGCGTGCTGCGCAAGTATGCCGAGCAGGTCGGACCGGCGAACAAGGGTGCTGTGACTCATGCCGGCGGAAAGGCGGAGGTGATCTGCTATGCGGACATCTGATTTGGGCAAGGCCCGGCGGGCTTGGTGCGGCGTTGTGCTGGCGTGCGGCCTGTTGATTGCCGCAGTGTCCGGCCCGGCTTCGGCGGCACCGCGATTCACCTCGGCAGAGGATGCGCTGCGCCAGGGGATCAGCGCCTATAACGGCGGCTATCATGAGATCGCGATCCCAGCGCTGGAGTTCGCCGCCGGGGAAAACCTGTTCCTTGGATCGTATTATCTGGCGGTACTCTATGCCGACAGCAACTCGGCCTATACCGATCACGGCAAGGCCTATATGGTCTATCAGCGGATCGTCAACGAGCACGCCGATGTCGATCCAGACCACGATGCGCGCGGCCCCTACGTGGCGCGATCCCTGACGGCGCTGGCCAAATATGTGCGCGAGGGGCTGCCGGAACTGCGGTTGCGGCCGAACCCGGAGCTCGCCGCCGAGTACCTGCATCACGCAGCGGTGTTCTTCAACGACGAAGACGCGCAATTCGAACTCTCGAAGATGCAGCTGAACGGCGAAGGCGTGCCGACCGACGTCGCGCGCGGGCGGCACTGGCTGGCGGTGCTGGCCGAGAACGGGCATGCGGGCGCGCAGGCCTTCCTTGCCGATCTCTACTGGCGCGGCAAGTTCATGCCGAAGGATCCGGTGCGGGCGCTGACGCTGATCTCGGTTGCGGTCAAGAATGCTCCGGCCGCCGAGCAGGTGTGGATCGACGATATCTACCAGAACATTTATTGCGGGGCTCCGCAGGGCGTGCGCGAACAGGCCACCGGCATGGTTGCCGATTGGGATGTGCGCTACGGCCGCAAGCCGCCGCTGCCGGGGCGTCTTGGCCTTGGCGGTCTCGGCGGGTTCGATCTGGGTGTACACCGCACCTGCGCGGATGGACGGACGGTTCCGATGCGCTCGGGTGAGCTGCCGCTGGTTGCCGAACCCGCAGTCGAGGGGGCAACGGGCCCGATAAGCAAACCGGCGATGTCGGTCGAAGCTCTGCCAGCGAATCCGGCGATGGGCTTCGTTCGAGGCGGTGCGGTTGGCGGCGGATCAATGCGCCCGGTCGGAGCGCGGCAGTAGCGCCTGTTCGTCAGCGTTACTCCTCTGTTTCTTTTCGGCAGGATTCGTGCCGCAGAGCCTGATTTCGATCGGCAGGCATTCATCCCGGCTCTTCCGTCGCGGCTCGCGTCGTGATGATTTCGGCGAAAAGTTCAGGCGCGACGTTGCCCCCTGACAGAATCAGGCAAATCGTCTTGCCGCGTGTCTCGATGCGGCCGCTCAACACGGCGGCGAGAGAAGCAGCTCCCCCCGGTTCGACGACCAGCTTGAGCGTTTCGAAGGCGAAGCGGACGGCTCGGCGGACCTCGGCGTCGGTGACGCTGAGGCCACCTGAGAGGAGTTCGCGCGCGATCGGGAAAGTGATCGTGCCGGGTGTTTGGGCCATCAGCGCGTCGCAGATGGAAGGCGGCGCACCGGGGGCATTGGTTTCGTAATCGCCGGAATCGAGCGAGCGGGCCATGTCGTCGTAATGCTCCGGCTCGACGCTGTAGATCGCGGTTGCGGGGCTGCGCGCCGCGATGGCCGTGGCGCAGCCTGCGGCAAGGCCGCCGCCACTGCAGTTGACCAGCAGCACGTCGGCCTCGGCGCCGATGCGCTGGCATTGCTCGTCGATCTCCAGGCCGACGGTGCCTTGACCGGCGATGATGTGGGGATCGTCATAGGGACGCACGATGGCAAGGCCGCGCTCTTGCGCAAGGCGGGCGCCGATGTCCTCGCGTCTTTCGGTGTAGCGGTCGTAGAGCACGACTTCGGCGCCAAGCGCGCGGGTGTTGTCGATCTTCGTCGCGGGGGCATCTCTCGGCATGACGATCACCGCCGGGGACGCAAGAAGACGTGCGGCGGCGGCGACGCCCTGGGCGTGATTACCCGATGACCAGGCGAGGATGCCGTTGGCCCGGGTGTCGGGGGCGAGGCTCGAGATCTTGTTATAGGCGCCACGGAACTTGAACGAGCCGGTGCGTTGCAGAGTTTCGGCCTTGATGAGAATGCGCCCGCCGGTGCGCATATTGAGCGCCGGGCTCTCGACCAGCGGCGTGCGCACGGCGACGCCGGCCAGCAGATCGGCGGCGGCCTCGATGTCGGCGATGGTGATGGCGACGTGCTGAGTGTCTGACATCTTTGCTCGATCCCGTTGAATTGCGACAGCTGCGTTGCCGAGGCGAACGTCAGGCCAGATTGACCGGTCGAATCGATTTGACAAGTCGTCAGGGCGTGGCGTCGCGCCGACGTGACGGATTTGGCGCGGGGAAGAACATCTGCATACTCGTATTCGGGTTTCATCAGGTTGTGATAACGGTGGGGCCAGCTTCGCGACAGGCTCAGGCGGGGCAACGCTCGAGCACTTGCTGCATTCGGCCGGGAAATCGTCCGGTACCGGTGTGTCGCGACTTTTGCCCACAGTTGCCGCATCGCAAAATGCTCAGTGCTTGCGAAATGGCCGGGGTGCTGTAAAGGTCTCCGGGAATAAAGGCAGAATCGCGGGGGACGGTTCTGTCGTGGGGGGAGCTCTCAAGGGTTTCGCAGATGGATCATCCGCACGTACCGGCGGTGCCGGGGACGGCTAGTTCACGCAGTTGGCTGGAAGTGGCGCAGCGGTATCGGCATCCCGATCCGGCACGAAGCATTCTTGAAATCGTGCTGACGGCGGTGCCGTTCGCGGCGTTGTGGGTCGCTGCCTACCTGTCATTGGCGGTCAGCTACTGGCTGGCACTTCTGTTCATCGTTCCTGCCGCCGCTTTTCTTGTCCGGCTGTTTCTTATCCAGCACGACTGCGGTCATGGCGCTTTCTTCAAGAAGCGGCTGACCAACGACTGGGTCGGGCGGGCACTCGGAATACTCACTTGCACTCCCTATGACGTGTGGAAGCGCAGCCATGCGATCCACCATGCCCATTCGGGAAATCTCGAGCATCGCGGCATCGGCGACATCAACACGCTGACGGTCGACGAATATCTGGCGCGGCCCTGGTGGGGTCGGCTTGTCTACCGGTTCTACCGGCATCCGCTGATCATGTTCGTCGTCGGGCCGGCCTATGTCTTCATTCTGCAGCAGCGCCTGCCGTTCGGCCAGATGGATGGCGGATGGCGGCCCTGGGTCAGCGCCATGGGAACCAACTTCGGCATCGCCGGCCTGATCCTGCTGATGGTCTGGTTTGTCGGTGCCGGCGAGTTCTTCCTGGTCCATGCGCCGATCGTGATATTGGCTGCGATGATCGGTGTCTGGCTTTTCTATATCCAGCATCAGTTCGAAGAGACATACTGGGCGGAGAGCCAGGATTGGTCGCATGAAGAAGCGGCGCTGTACGGCAGCTCGTTCTATGATCTGCCTGGCGTGCTGGCATGGGTGACGGCGAATATCGGTATCCACCACGTCCATCATCTCTACGCGCGTATTCCTTTTTATCGACTGCCGCAGGTGTTGAAGGATCATCCCGAACTTGCCGACGTGCGCCGGGTGAGGCTGATGCAAAGCTTCAAATACGTTAAGCTGAAGCTGTGGGACAGCCAGCAGCGGCGTCTCGTGGCGTTCAGCGAAATTAGCCGCCGGTCCTGAGGTAAGCGGATCCACCCGGCGTTGGTGCTTGCTGAGTGGCCCGCCGCGAATGTCGCCTTACTGACCCGGAGTGCCGGTTTTGGGTGATGGGCTGATATCGCAGCGCGTGCGGCGTTTTCTGCCGGAGCTGATTTACGGGGCGAACGACGGCATTGTCACGACTTTTGCGGTGGTCGCGGGAGTTGTCGGGGCTGATCTTTCGGTACAGATCATTCTCATTCTCGGCTTTGCAAACTTGTTCGCCGATGGCGTTTCGATGGGGGCAAGCAATGTTCTCTCGTTGCGATCAAGAGAGGTCGACCGCCCGACGCTGATAGAAGCGTTGCCCTATGGCGCTGCGACGTTCGTCGGCTTTCTGGCCGCCGGATTAGTGCCGCTCCTCGCATATCTCTTGCCGGTGCCCCGGGAAAGCAGCTTCATCATCGCGGTTGGGCTGGCTGGAGCGACCTTGTTCGGGGTCGGGGCAAGCAGGTCGGCGTTGATCGACCGGCGCTGGTATGCTGCCGGCCTTGAAATGTTGGCCATCGGGGCGACTGCAGGCGCGATCGCCTACTGGGTCGGTGTTCTCGGAGCCTATCTGGCGAATGGCACACCGTGATGAGGCATGATGTCGAGTTCCAAGTGGGATCAGAAATACGAGGCGGCTCCCGGCGGGCTGTTCGGCAATTCTCCAAACGAATACGTGCGCGAAATCGCGGCGCGCTCCGACTTTGCGGCGCGGACGGGGCTGTGTCTCGCCGACGGGGACGGTCGCAACAGTCGCTGGCTTGCAGCGCGCGGCCTGCAGATGACGGCGGTGGATCTGTCGGCGGTGGCTTGCGCCAACGGCGAACGTCTCGATGCGGCCGCGGGCGTCAGGGTGGAGCGGATCGCGGGCGATGTCGAGGACTGGCAGCCGGCGGAGGGGCGGCGCTGGGAGGCCGTCTTCGTGATGTATCTTCAGGCCCCGGAGGCGACCAGAATGGCTGCCGTTCAGCGGGGATGGAACGCACTCAATGCGGGCGGATGGATCGTCGTAGAGGCGTTCGCCAAAGCGCAAGCGGCGGCGGGGAACGGACTGGGGCCAGGCTCGCTGGACCTGATGTACGACCTCGAAGAATTTTGCGCATGGTTGCCTGACGCTGAGGTCGTCGAGGCATTGGCGGGTCGCATCGGGCTCGACGAAGGCGGCCGGCACCACGGGTTGGCCCATGTCGTGCGGTTCGCCGCGCGCAAATACTGACATGTCGTGCGGTTTGCCGCGCGCAAATACTGAAAGCGCCGCACCCGTGCGCAATCACGTCTTGCTTGCTTGGTTGCTACAGGCTGCCAAGAACCGTGATTTTTCCATCCGCGCCAATTCTGCCGACAATGATTTCGCCTGAGCGGGTGGACCGGCCGGTCAATGCGCGGATGTTGACCTGGTGACTGACGAGGATGAGCGGGGCTGCGGGATTGCGCGCGCCGAGCCACTGCTTCAATTCGTTGGTCTGCGCAGCGCTCACTTCATAATTCTCGTAGAACGAGTTGAGGGCTGGAAGGTCTTTGACTTCTCCAACGCCGAGGAGCGTTGCGGTGTCACGGCAGCGGCACCACTGGCTGGAATAAACGTCGGCGCGTTCAATTGCATTGTCGCGGAAGCGCTTGCCGGTGGCGATCGCTCGCTGGCGGCCGGTATCGTCGAGATTGCGCTGGGTGGTACAATCGCCAATCGTGAAGTTGCCCGGGTCGCCGGTGCCGGGAGCCAGTTCGTGGCGCAGGATCGCAAACGCTTCGCCGCTGCGGATCGCCTGCCAGAGTGCTGCTTCGTCAGCGGCATGGCCGGGCACAAGGAGTGCGAGGGGCAACGCGCAGGCGATGAACAGCGTGGCGGCGATTTTCTTTGCTGTGGAAAGCAACGCAAAGGCCGGCATCGCTTGCGTCCTTCTCAAACCGCCAGTTCGATCCAGACGGGGACATGATCGGAAGGTTTTTCCCAGCCGCGTGTCTGCTTGTCGATGCCGGCCGCCTCAAGCCGGTCGGCGGCCTCCGGTGACAACAGCAAATGATCGATGCGGATGCCGTCGTTCTTCTGCCAGGCGCCGGCCTGATAATCCCAGAAGGTATAGGTTTCGGGTTCAGGCGTGGTGGCGCGGATGGCGTCGGTCATGCCGAGGTTGACGAGCCGGCGGAAAGCGGTGCGGCTTTCGGGCTGGAAAAGCGCGTCGTTGGTCCAGGCGTCTGGCCGCTTGGCGTCTTCGGGCATCGGGATGACGTTGAAATCGCCGGCAACGACGAGCGGCATCTCATCGGCAAGCAACTCCTGCACGCGGTTTTCGAGACGCTGCATCCAGGCGAGTTTGTAATCGAACTTTTCGCTGCCGAGCGGGTTGCCGTTCGGCAGGTAAAGGCAGGCGATACGCACCGCACCAACGTCCGTCGAAACGGTCGCCTCGATGTAGCGGGCCTGTTCGTCGTCCGGGTCGCCGGGCAGGCGGCGGGTGACGTCTTCGAGTGGCTTCTTCGATAGGATCGCGACGCCGTTGAAGCCCTTCTGGCCATGGGTTTCGACGTGATAGCCGGCATCCTCGAAGGCTTCACGCGGGAAATTCTCGTCGACCGATTTGATCTCCTGAAGGCAGACGACGTCGGGGGAGCTTTCCTTGAGCCAGGTCAGGGTGGTCTCGAAACGCGCCTTGACGCCGTTGATGTTCCAAGTCGCGATCTTCATGGCGTGCTCCCGTCAATTCTCCTGCAAGGTAACCTGAAAAGCGGCCGGAGGGTGGTGGGCTTCGACTCGCGCCACCCGTCAGCTAGCCGGTCGGCGACAACGGGGTTCTCTGCGGCACGTAGGACAATGGGCGCGCCAGCGAGCACTGGCCACGCAAAAGAGCGAACCACCCATAAGAACCAAAAGTCGCTGTTCGCGCAGCCTGTCACATCGAAAAACTGGTGCCGCAGCCGCACGAGGCCGTCGCGTTCGGATTGCGGATCTGGAAGGAGGCGCCGATCAGTTCGTCGACGAAGTCGATGTGCGAACCTTCGAGGAAGCCGAGCGAGATAGGATCTATGAGGACGGTGGCGCCGTCACGCTCCAGCACGATGTCGTCGTCGGCCTTTTCGGCAACGAGATCGAACTTGTACTGGAAGCCCGAGCAGCCGCCACCCTCGACGCTGACGCGCAACAACTTATTGGCGGGCTCATCGGCGACGATCTCGGTAATGCGGCGGGCGGCGTTCTCGGTCAGGACGACGTTTGTTGTCATTCTCTTTATATCTCATGAACGACTTGGGCTTGCGACATTGCGCGATTCTATGCCCAAAAGATGAGGACGGGCAGGCTCGGTGTCAAACCCGGATATGAAATAACATCATGGCAGCGGCGATGGGCCTCAACGATTATGGCGCAGGGTTGAAGCCGGGGGAGCGTTTCCCGGGCCGATATGCCGCGAATGCGGTGCCGAGCCGGGGCCGGGAACATGCGGAGCCCGAATGCCCGATGCGCAGCCCGTTCCAGCGCGACCGCGACCGTATTATCCATTCCGCGCCATTCCGGCGGCTATTGCACAAGACCCAGGTTTTCGTCTTCCACGAAGGCGACCATTACCGGACGCGACTGACGCATTCCCTCGAAGTGGCGCAAATCGCGCGGACCATCGCGCGCCAGTTGCGCCTCGACGAAGACCTCGCCGAAGCGTTGGCGCTGGCGCACGATCTGGGGCATTCGCCGTTCGGGCATGCCGGCGAGAGGGCGCTTGGCCGGGCGATGACCGATTTCGGCGGCTTCGACCACAACGCGCAATCGCTGAAGGTCGTGATGCGGCTGGAACGGAAGTATCGCGGGTTCGACGGCATGAACCTGACATGGGAGACGCTCGAGGGGCTCGCCAAGCACAACGGGCCGATCCATGAGGCAGATCCCAGCAACGAACGGCCGGACGATATGCCGCCAATCAATCCGGTGTGGAAGGTCGCGCTCCTACTGCGGGGGCTGCCGGACCTCGAATTGTGGACGCAGGCGAGTGCCGAAGCGCAGGTGGCGGCGCTCGCGGACGATATCGCCTACGTTTCGCACGATGTCGACGACGGTCTGCGGGCGCATCTGCTGGACGTCGACCAACTGGTCGAAGCCCCCTTTACCGATGTCATTACCAAGCGCGTTCTGGCGCAGCCGGGACCGATCCTGGAGCGATCGCGGGCGATCTATGAAATCACGCGCACCATGATCACGCTGATGGTGCAGGATTGCGTTGCCGAAAGCCGGCGGCGGCTGGCGGCGCTCAGCCCTGCCTCACCCGATGAGATCCGGGCGGCGCTTGCTCCGGTGGTCGCCTTTTCCGAGCCGGTTGCCACCGACATCGCCCGGTTGAAGGCGATGCTGTTCGTCAGCGTGTACCGCCATGATCACGTGATGCGGGTGATGGACGGCGCCGAGGAGATCGTCAGGGACCTGTTCGGCCGCTATCTGGCGACTCCGGCGGAGATGCCCGACAACTGGAGGCAGGCTGCCCGATCGCGGGAGGACCGGAGGCTTGCGCGGCTGGTCTGCGACTTCGTGGCAGGCATGACGGACCGGATGGCGATGGCCGAGCATCGCCGGCTGTTTGACGACACGCCGGAATTGCGATAGCGGCGCTCTTTGACGTTCAACACTCGGCAAGCCAGTGTTGAGCTGTGGCTGATCAACCGTTTGCCAGCAGCGGGGCGGTCGGCTAAAGCGGCCTCAACGGATTGGGGGCGGGCAAGTTGCCGTTGCTCCAGCGCGAGACAAGGAATTCGATTTGATGAACGTTTTCGCCCACGTCGAAGGGCTGATCAGGTCATCGCTTTCCGCGATGCAGGCCGATGGCGCGCTACCGGCGGATATCGACATTTCCGGCATCGAGGCGGAGACGCCGCGCGACAAGACGCATGGCGATTTCGCCACCAATGCAGCAATGGTTCTGGCCAAGAAGGCCGGGATGAAGCCGCGCGATATCGCCGATGAACTCAAAGTTCGGATGGAACGTTTCGCGGACATCGAAAAGGCAGACGTGGCCGGCCCGGGCTTTCTCAATCTGCAATTTAAGCCGGAGTTCTGGCAGGCCATGGTCGGTACGATCCTCGAGGCCGGCGAACTCTACGGCCAAGTCGACCTCGGGCATGGGACGAAAACCAACGTCGAGTATGTTTCCGCCAATCCGACCGGGCCAATGCATGTCGGACATTGCCGCGGGGCGGTCTTCGGCGACGCGCTGGCCCGGCTCCTTGAATTCGCCGGCTACGATGTTTCGCGCGAATACTACATCAACGATGCCGGCGGGCAGGTCGACATGCTGGCCCGCTCGGCTTTCCTGCGCTACCGCGAAGCGCTCGGCGAAGACATCGGCGAGATCCCCGAGGGGCTTTATCCGGGCGACTATCTCGTGCCGGTGGGGGAAGCGCTTGCGGCCGAATTCGGCGACAAGCTGAAGGAGCGGGACGAAGTCGACTGGATGCCGGTTGTCCGCGCCAAGGCCATCGAATTGATGATGGTGATGATCCGCGAGGACCTCGCAGCCCTCAACATCCATCTCGACGTGTTCTTCTCGGAAGCGTCCCTGCAAAGCAACGGCCGCGACCGGATCAAGGAAGCCATCGACGCACTGAAAGCCAAGGGGCTCATCTACGAAGGTGTGTTGCCCAGGCCCAAGGGGCATGACGACGAGGAATGGGAGGAGCGCGAACAGATCCTGTTCCGCTCGACCGAGTTCGGCGACGACGTCGACCGGGCGATCGCCAAGTCGGACGGCAGCCACACCTATTTCGCCGGCGACATCGGCTATCACTACGACAAGCTGCAGCGCGGGTTCACGCACCTGATCAACGTCTTCGGTGCCGACCATATCGGCTACATCAAGCGGATGAAATCGGCTGTCGCCGCATTGTCGGACGGCAAGGCCGAGTTCGACATCAAGGTGTGCCAGCTCGTGAAGCTGTTCCGCGGCGGCGAGCCGGTGCGGATGTCGAAGCGGGCGGGAACGTTCGTGACGCTGCGTGACGTCGTCGAGGAGGTCGGTCGCGACCCGGTCCGTTTCATGATGATCTACCGGAAAAACGACGCGCCGCTAGATTTCGACTTCGCCAAGGTCACCGAGCAATCCAAGGACAATCCGGTGTTCTATGTGCAGTACGCACATGCGCGCGCCGCGTCCGTGTTGCGGAATGCAAAGGAGGCTTTTGCAGGGCTCGATACCGCATCGGATGCACTGCGACGGGCGGATTTGTCGAAACTGACCGATCCGGGCGAAATCGAGCTGATCAAGATGCTCGCATCCTTTCCGCGGCTGATCGAGGGCGCGGCACGGGCTCATGAGCCGCATCGGCTGGCATTCTACCTCTATGAAGTGGCCAACGCCCTGCATTCACAATGGGCGCGAGGCAATGATTCGCCACATTTACGCTTTATCGCCCAAGGGGATGTGGGGATGACGGCGGCCCGGCTTGCCATGATTGCTGCGACACAACAGGTGATATCCTCCGGATTGGGTGTACTCGGCGTCGAGGCCCCGGACGCGATGCGCTAGACTCCGATTCGGGAGTGTCGCCGCCACGCAGCGCCAGAACGGGTTCGCGCGGTCGGTAATGAGGGGTGCGCCACATGTCGAATTCACACGGGAGACAGCGGCCGGGTTTCCCGCCGGCGAATCCACCGGCCCACGACGGCCGGCAGACGGATCCGCGCCAGCCGCCGCGCCAGCCATATGCCCATGGCGACGAACCATCCTTGTCGTGGCCGCCACGCGATGTGCAGCCCGATCCTCGCAACGGCGGGGGCCATGACGGTCACGGCGGTCACCAGAACGGGCGCGAGTGGCCACAGCCCCAGCAAGGCTATGCGCTTCCGCAGGATGGCAATGGCCAGGCACGCTACCAGGAGGCTCATGGACGCCCGCTGACGGCTCATCCACAGGCGCCCTATCCCGCGGACCCCTATCGCTATCCCAACGAGCCCGAAGGCGTCGCCGAAGATCCCTATGCGCAGCCAACCCTGGGGAGTGGCAACCGCCGAGGTTACGCGGGTGCGCCGCCACCACACGAAAGTGGTGCCAGTCCCTATAGCGCGCGTTTCGAAGCCTATGTGCCGCCGAGTGTCGCGTCCGAGCCCATCAACGGGCGGCAGGACTTCGGTGCAGGCTATGGCGCCGCCCAGGAAGAACCCAATCTGCGCAGCAGCAGCTATGAGGATGGCTGGCCGTCCACGGTTCCATCCCAGGGCGGATACGCACGCGGTGAAGCGGCGCACTATGCGCCCGAGCAAGGCTATCCCCAGGATCAGCGCTACGCGCAGGAGCAGCGCTACGCTCAACAACCGCCGGCTTATGGCGGCGAACAGTGGGGCGAACCGGCCGGCGGCTATGCAGGCGGTGCCCAACACCAGGATCACGCGACGGGCTGGCCGCAGGGTCATGGCGGGGATGCCTACGCCTATCCAACCGATCAATACGGACAACCTGTCGACCCGGCGCTGGCGGCCGGCCCGCAGAACGTTGCCGTCAACGAAGAATATGACGAATACGACGAGCAATACGAATCCGAAGACGCGCCGCCGTCGGGCCGCTCGCGGCTTTTGATGATCGTCGGTGCGCTTGTCGGTGCGATCGTGATCGGGGCCGGGCTGGCCTATGGCTACAAGACATTGAGCGGCGGCGAGTCCCGCGTCGCCGGTGTTCCTCCGGTGGTCCGCGGGGATGCCCAGTCGAGCAAGGCGCGTCCGGACGATCCAGGCGGACGGCAGTTCGATCATACCGATTCGCAGGTAATGCGCCGGATCAGCCAGGACGGCCGCGCGTCGGCTGCGACCGATGCGAGCGGTACGCGCCGCGTTTCTACGATGATGATTAGTCGCGACGGGCGGGTCGTCGAGCCCGAGCAGCCGTCCTTGCCGGCGTCTGCAGCACCCGAACAGCCGGTGGTGTCGGTTCCCGGCCTGACGGTGGTCGATGGATTTGCCGGACAGCGCGCCGCGAGGCA
>Ga0180009_10003817_pt1 | contig 16918 bp, 14 predicted proteins | sample OS_PC_MetaG_FD_123537 | JGI IMG/M metagenome (GOLD analysis project Ga0180009, IMG submission 123537) | Groundwater microbial communities from the Aspo Hard Rock Laboratory (HRL) deep subsurface site, Sweden - OS_PC_MetaG | ecosystem: Environmental > Aquatic > Deep subsurface > Groundwater...
CCAATCGACCTTTGGTTGCCCTCTTTCTTTATGATCAAATCAATCTGATAAAGACTCTCTCTCATACAAAACACCGTGATAAAAAGATACCCCCTTCTGTCAATTTAATGTGCGAGGTTACAATTGGCCGAATTCTTGTTTTCATACTCATCGGGATCCAGATTTTTTATGTGTTCTCATATCATGAAATACTCATGAACAAGATCATGAACAAGCCGTCGTATCAAGCGTTTTTTGCCGAAGAGTTGTTTACAGAGGTAAAGGACTATATCAAGCGACCTATCCGAGACTACAGAATTGTAAGCATTGGCATTCATCCATCGGTGACACAATACAACGGCTTCTATACGCTGGATGGCTATTCGACAGATTACCCTCTGACATACAAACATAAATTCAGGAAAATCATAGCTTCGGAGCTAAGCAAAAACGAAAAGCACCGCCTTTATTTTGATAATTGGGGCTCGCGTGCCTATATCTTCCCTGCACAGGAAATTGGTTATTTGAACCGCAAAAAAAATAATGTCGTTATTGATCGACTTGAGCTCAACGTAGATGCATTAAAGTCACTGGGTGGGCAGTACATCATCTCTGCTGTTCGACTAAATCCGGACAACAATCCCGAGTATGCTCTCATGAAGGTCTTCACGAACGAAAAATCAGCCTGGGACATCTATCTTTACCGAGTCCTGTAAGCTTTTGTCTTTAAAAAACGTGAGAAAATTTCGTTGCAATAACCCCCATGCTATGGAGATGGAAAAAAATGCTTAATGGAAAGTCAATTTTAATCACGGGCGGTACCGGATCGTTCGGCAAGAAATGCACTGAAATCATTTTGAAAAAATACCAACCCGAAAGACTCATTATCTTCAGCCGCGACGAGCTTAAACAATTTGAGATGGCGCAACAATTTCCCGATAGTAAATATCCGTGTATTCGATTTTTTATTGGCGATGTTCGTGATAAGGAACGTATGTACCGTGCGTTCCATAATGTTGACTATGTAATTCATGCAGCGGCGCTGAAACAGGTTCCTGCCGCAGAATATAATCCTTTCGAAGCGGTTAAAACAAATATTTTGGGTGCACAGAATGTAATTAATGTGGCCATTGATCGAGGTGTTAGAAGAGTCATTGCGTTGAGCACAGACAAAGCGGCCAACCCGATCAATCTCTATGGGGCGACAAAACTATGTTCGGATAAGCTGTTCATTGCAGGAAATTCGTATGTGGGGAGGGACAGCACAATCTTCAGCGTGGTAAGATATGGGAACGTGGCTGGCAGCCGGGGCAGCGTGATCCCCTTTTTCCTGAAATGCCGTGAAAATGGCGTATTACCTATAACCGATCCTCGGATGACCCGTTTTTGGATTACACTGGAACAGGGGGTCAATTTCGTCTTGAGCTGCCTGGAAACGATGGTGGGTGGAGAGCTTTTTGTACCCAAGATTCCCAGCATGAATATAATGGATCTGGCAAAGATCATTGCTCCGGAGTGTCCAACGGAAATCGTAGGAATCCGCCCCGGCGAGAAGCTTCATGAAGTCATGATCCCAAAAGATGATGCGAGAAGAACTCTTGAATTTGATAATCATTATGTCATTCAGCCGGACTTCTCTTTTTGGGGAAGACGATTTGAAAACAATGATGGGAAATCTTTGCCGGACGAATTTGAATACAATTCCAGCACCAATCCATGGAAATTGACAGCCACGGAAATGATGGAGATCATCCAGAACCTATGATTCCTTATGGCAAGCAAAGTATCGATGAGGAAGACATTCAGGCTGTTGTCAATGTGCTGCGATCCGACTGGCTTACCACGGGTCCGACAATAGAGAAGTTTGAGAAAGCCTTTGCTGATTTCGTAGGTGCAAAATATGCTGTTGCGGTGAATAGCGGTACCGCTGCGCTCCATGCAGCCATGTTTGCCCTCGGTATCGGTCCTGGGGACGAAGTGATTGCGCCGGCCATGACCTTTGCCGCCACAGCCAATTGTGTCGCTTTTCAGGGAGGAACCCCTGTCTTTGCAGATGTAGACCCCGGGACCCTTCTGATGGATCCTGCATCGGTTGAGTCGCGTCTATCACCTAAAACAAAGGCCATTATCGCAATGGATTATGCCGGACAGCCTTGTGACTACGATGCACTTGAGGACATCGCCAAGCGCCATAATCTTATGCTGGTGGCCGATGCCTGTCATTCCCTTGGCGGACGCTACAAGGACAAACCTGTTGGCACCTTGGCTAAGCTCAATGCCTTCAGCTTTCATCCGGTCAAGCACATCACCACTGGCGAAGGTGGCATGATTACGACTGATGAACCGAAGCTGATGGAGCGCATGCGCCTTTTCCGCAACCACGGCATCGCCACGGACCACCGCCAGCGGGATGCACAAGGTTCCTGGTTCTATGAAATGGTTGATTTAGGTTACAACTATCGCATAACCGATTTTCAGTGTGCCCTGGGAATAAGCCAGCTTCAAAAGTTACCCCAGTGGATTGAGCGGCGGCGGGAGATTGCTCGTCGTTATGATGAAGCGTTTCAAGCTATTCCCCGCGTGAAACCTTTATCCGTTAGAAATGAAACCTTTCATGCCTATCATTTATATGTTGTCAGGTTCGATTTCGATGGTACAAATTTGGAGCGTAGTGTGGTATTCAGAAAATTGAGGGAAGTTGGAATCGGCGTAAATGTTCATTATATCCCGGTTCATCTGCACCCATTTTATCGCAACAGATATCGGACAGGGCCAGGTCTTTGCCCCAATGCAGAGTTGGCTTATGAGCAAATTTTGTCCTTGCCCATGTACCCGGCAATGACAGATGATGATGTCGGAGATGTCATCCGTGCCATCAAAAAAATTACGCAGGCTTATCGCCAATGAATGTCCAATTTGTAGCGGAAGTATCCAGCAACCATCATAGAGACCTTGACCGCTGTTACGCCTTCATTGACAAAGCAGCGGAAATCGGCTGCCATGCCGTTAAATTTCAACTCTTTAAAATAAAAGAACTCTTCGCGCCGGAAATCCTCATGAAAAGCGAAGAACATCGCCGACGGGAACAATGGGAGCTGCCTGTTTCGTTCGTGCCGCATTTAAAATCTCGCTGCTTTGAGAATGGCATTCAGTTCTCCTGTACACCATTTTACCTCGACGCAGTTGACGAACTTTACCCCTATGTGGATTTCTATAAAATCGCATCTTATGAGCTTCTCTGGAGCGCATTCTTGCAGAAATGTGCTAAGACCGGGAAGCCCATTGTTTTGTCCACGGGGATGGCAACATTGGATGAGGTGCAGATCGCAGTAGCACAATTGAAAGAAGCAGGCTGTAAAGATCTAACCCTTCTCCATTGTGTTTCCGGTTATCCCACGCCGCCTGCAGAGTGTAACCTTGCGGCAATCCAGACGATGAGGGAGGAGTTCGCGCAAGAACCCAGAAAAACCAGCTTTCATTTTGGTTGGTCCGATCACAGTGTCGATCCAGGCGTGATTTATCGCGCGATTTATCGCTGGGGCGCAAGCTTGATAGAATTCCACCTTGATCTCGATGGCACCGGAGAGGAATACAAAACAGGCCATTGCTGGTTGCCAGAGCAAATTCAAGAGGTCATAAAAACCGTGAAGAGTGGATTTCAGGCGGATGGAGATGGCATAAAGCAGCCTGTACCCTGTGAATTGCCAGATCGGGACTGGCGAGCCGATCCATCAGATGGATTACGTCCCCTCTTGAAGAAACGAGAGGAATGGCGCGATTAATATGAAACCCCTTGCCATCATACAGGCCCGGATGGGTTCGACACGTTTACCTGGAAAGGTACTGCGGCCAATTCTTGGCAAACCAATGCTGTGGCATATCGTCAATCGTCTACGATATATCCAGAGGCTTCACGACGTGGTTGTGGCTACGTCAGACGCGCCCTCCGATTATACAATTATTCAGTTTTGTAAGGACAACAATATCGCCTGTTTTGCAGGGAGCGAAAATGATGTCTTGGACCGTTTTTACCAAGCTGCCCTCATCCACAAAGGCGATCCTCTCTTGCGCATTACAGGTGATTGTCCATTCGTGGATCCTATTTTAATTGCCAGACTCCTGCAGCTTTACGAGAAGGGGCAGTATGACCATGTCGGCATTGCAACCGGTGCAGGTGCCATATACCTCGATGGCGGCCGTTTTCCTGATGGGTTGGATGCAGAGTGGTTCAGTTTCGCTGCTTTGGAGAAAGCCTGGAAAGAAGCGAAAAATCAAAGCGACCGGGAACATGTAACCCCATATATCTGGCGGCAGCCGGAAATCTTCAGGCTCGGCATGCTTAAAGGAGATAAAGATTATTCAACCCTGAGATGGACCGTGGATAACGAAGAGGATTTTGCGCTTGTTTCTTCGGTTTACGAAGCTCTTTATCGGGACGACATGCCTTTCCTTATGGCGGATATTTTGCGTTATTTCAACGAGCACCCAGAATTTATAAAAACAAATCAACATTTTATCGGAAAAGAGCAGTATGACAAGATCTGGAACCCGGAACAATTAAAAGCCGTTTTTTAACTGAAAGGGAAGACATCATGACAGGCCAAAACCTCTATCTAAAAGCAAAGAAACTCATTCCCGGCGGCACCCAACTCCTATCCAAACGCCCCGAAATGTTCCTGCCCGATTATTGGCCCTCTTACTACAGCCAGGCGCGCGGCGTTGAAGTGATTGACATGGATGGGAATAAATATATCGACATGAGCATCATGGGCGTAGGCGCTTGTATCCTCGGATATGCCGATCCGGATGTGGATCAAGCCGTCAAAACCGCCATCGACGACGGGGTGATGTGTACCCTAAACGCACCGGAGGAGGTCGAACTGGCGGAACTGCTGTGCGAGTTGCACCCATGGGCGAGTATGGTCCGCTATGCCCGGGCTGGCGGTGAGGCTATGTCAGTGGCGGTTAGAATCGCTCGCGCCCACACTCGGCGAGACAAAATAGCCTTTTGTGGATATCATGGTTGGACCGACTGGTACCTGGCAGCAAATCTGGCAGAGGATGACGCCCTTGACGGTCATCTCATGCCGGGTCTCGATCCGGCTGGGGTGCCGCGCAGTCTCAGAGGATCGGCCTTGCCGTTTCAATACAACCGGGCAGACCAACTTAAACTTATTGTAGATAATAATCGTAATAGCTTGGCGGCTATCGTTATGGAACCGCAACGAGGCGAAGCGCCAGAACCAGGTTTTTTAAAAGAAGTGCGCGATATAGCAAATGAGATTGGTGCCGTTCTCATCTTTGATGAGATTACGACCGGTTTCCGTATGACGGCAGGGGGTATCCATCTTTTATTGGGTGTGGATCCCGATATTGCGGTTTTAGCTAAGGCTATGGCCAATGGTTATTCGATGGCGGCAGTAATTGGCACAGTAGAGGTCATGCAGGCGGCTCAGTCCACCTTCATCAGCAGCACCAACTGGACGGAAAGAATCGGGCCGGTCGCCGCCCTCGCCACAATAAAGAAATATCGGGAATTCAATGTGCAGGATCATCTCATCTCCATCGGCAATCTGATCACAGATGGGTGGCAACGCATCGCGACGCAAGCAGGAATCAAGATACATACGGATGGACTGCCGAGTCTGACACATTTCAGCTTCAAAGATGAAAATGAATTGCTTCTATCAACTCTCTTCACCCAACTTATGCTGGGAAAAGGGTACCTCGCCTTCAATCAGTTCAAGCCTTCCTTCGCACATCAACCAGCACACGTGGAAGCTTACCTTGATGCTGCTTTAGAGTCCTTTACAATTATTTCCGGAGCTATCCAGAACGGAAACGCCGCTACTCTACTCAAAGGACCCCCAGCTCGGCGGGGGTTTTACAGGCTGGCATAGCGAATGTATTACCGTACACTTGGAAGAACGGGATTAAAAATCTCTGCATTATCCCTTGGAACCGTATCACTCGGGGTTAACTATGGCATTGAAGCGCCGGATCAATTCGGATGCCCCCGGAACGCGGAAGTCCTTGGTCTGATAGATGAAGCAGTGAATATCGGGATTAACCTCTTTGATACGGCCCCAAATTATGGTGATAGCGAGAATTTATTGGGGCAAGCACTAAAACATCACCCAGATTGTCTTATCGCCACCAAAGTATCCATACCTCGGGATGAAAAAAAAGTGGTTCTCGGTGGGGAACCCTTATCAGAATTTATCGAGAAATCGCTACGAAGAAGCCTTGAAGCGCTTCAGCGCGACACTCTAGACATCGTGCAAATCCACAACGCAACGGAGGATGTCCTGAAACACGGTGAGATGGCCGAAAACCTCCTGCGCTTCAAAGAAAAAGGACTGATCCGGTGCATAGGCGCCTCGGTATACACAGAAGATGAGGCATTGGCCGTATTGTCGGCTGGATGTTTCGATGTCCTCCATGTTGCCTACAACATTCTTGATCGCCGCATGGAAAAGAAAGTATTCCCTGCAGCAAAAGAAAACGGTGTTGGCATTATTACCCGATCCGCCTTACTAAAAGGTGCCCTGACATATAAGGCCCAATGGCTGCCGAAAGAGCTTTCTAAACTAAAAAACATCGTAGAAAACATAAGAGAAGAAGCAACGAATGGTTCATGGGAGCAACTTCAGGAAACAGCATTACTTTTTTGCTTGTCTTCCCCCTATATAGATTCTGTCCTGATTGGTCCAAGAACCCGGCAGGAACTTCAAGTTGCCCTCGAGTCGCAAGACAAAGGCCCACTATCTGAAGAGTTATTAAAAACTTTGTCTACCTTTCAATTGCAGGAAGACCGACTGCTTAACCCTTCTTTCTGGCCTATCCAGTGACTGTATCGCCAGCCATCCTGTTCCGCTGTGACGGTTCTTCTGAGATCGGTTTAGGCCATGTTGTGAGATGCCTTGCCCTCGCGGACGAACTTCGTGATAACAATGACTGCCATATCGCCTTTGCCATGCGGCAAGGCCCAATATGCTTTGACATGATAAAAAATAAAGGATACGAAATTTATTCTTCTAACAATCATGTAGAAGCCTTCGATTATAAAGAATGGATGGATCACGTTGTCAATGTTACGAATCCCAAGGCGTTCATCATGGATGTCAGGGATGACATGCCCATCTCGCTGCTCCAAGATCTATGTGATAAAGGAATCCTAATCGTAACGATCGACGACCCAAGCGACAGAAGAATGTTAGCAAACATCGTCTTTTACCCACCCATCCCCCAGGTGAAGTCGATGGATTGGAACGGATTCAATGGAGAACTTCATGTCGGTTGGGAATGGGTGATTTTACGCCCTGAATTTGCACAATACAGAAACACTGAACGCCAAAAAACGAGCGTGGCAAGGCCGAATATCCTGATAACGATGGGCGGAAGCGACCCGGCAGGTCTTACGTTCATGGCTGTCGATGCCTTGAGAATGATCATTGAGGAATTTGAAGCCACGGTGGTGATTGGACCGGGTTTCAAAAACAAAGAAGCACTTTTAAAAAAAATCTCAGAGGTAGGAAAAGAAATCAATGTTGTCCAGAACCCAGGCAACATGGCTCAATTAATGTCTGACGCGGATTTGGCGATGGCCTCTTTCGGTGTTACTGCTTATGAATTGGCGGCTATGGGTGTGCCTGCTATTTATCTATGCCTGACAGAGGACCATGCTGAATCGAGTTCTGTCTTTGTGGAGGCAGGAATAGCAGAAAATCTTGGCATATATACAGTAGTAACTCAATATGAGCTTTCGGAAGCCATGCGGCGCTTATTGACTGATACGAATGACCGACTGAAAATGTCAAAAAGAGCTATCCAGCTTGTGGATGGCCGAGGCACTGAACGCATTGCACGTATGGTTGTGGACAGGCTTAGAGGTAAGCATGGGTGAGATAAAAGGATGGCAAAACCATAGCGGATCTGTGATTGACAATGCCAAGGGCTTTGATGTTATTGAATGCGCGCTGTGCGGCTTCAAACACATCGTGCCGATTCCAACACCTGAAGAGTTAGAAAATGTTTATCAACAAGAATACTATTCTTTAGAAAAACCGCTTTATTTAGAACGGCATCGCGAAGATTTGGATTGGTGGAACCTGGTTTACAGCGAACGCTATGAGACATTTGAGGAGCATCTGCCGCCTCATCGCCGTCGTATCCTGGATGTAGGATCAGGACCGGGGTTCTTTTTACTGCATGGTAAACAAAGGGGTTGGCAAACATTAGGCATAGAACCCTCGTCGCAAGCAGCTGCCCATAGTCGTGAATTGGGATTGGAGGTTGAGGAGGATTTTCTTACAGAAGATTCTGCGAACCATTTGGGCAATTTTGATGTTGTTCATTTGAGTGAAGTACTGGAGCATATCCCGGATCCAAAGGGTATGATAAAAATCGCACACCGCCTGCTTGCCCCTGAAGGCTTACTTTGCGTGGTAGTGCCCAACGACTACAACCCGTTTCAACAAGCCCTGAGAACTACTCGTGAATTCAATCCTTGGTGGATAGCCCCACCTCATCATATCAACTATTTCGATTTCGATACGCTCAGTTGTCTTTTAGAAAAATGCGGGTTTAATATTTTTTTGCGTGAATCAACATTTCCGATAGATATGTTTTTATTGATGGGCGATAACTATGTTGGCAACGACAAAATCGGTCGTCTTTGTCACGGTAAGCGTATGTTATTTGAGCAAACGCTGGGGAAAAGCGGGATTTCGGGGATGAAAAGAAAACTTTATCGTGCGCTCGCGGAAATTGGCTTAGGTCGTGAGGTTGTGCTCTACGGGGTAAAGAAAATATGACTGCCACAAAGAAGGGAAAAAGCGGCATGTGCGATGTTTTTTCAGATGATTTTCTTCTCCATTCGACATTTGCTCGTAAACTTTATAGTCGAATCAGTCGCCTGCCTATTATTGACTATCACGGACACTTGCGAGTTGATCTACTCGCATCAAATGAACCGTTCAAAAATCTTACTGATATATGGATTCGCGGTGATCACTATAAGTGGCGCCTTATGCGGCTCAATGGAGTTCCTGAGAGATACTGTAGTGGCGATGCGAGTGATGAGGAGAAATTTGAAGCTTGGGCTCGCACGTTACCGTTTGCAATACGGAACCCGATATTCCACTGGAGCTGTCGAGAGCTCCTTCATTACTTCGGTATTGATAGTGAGTTGACGCCGGAGAATGCCTGGACAATTTGGGGTAAGGCAAACGAACTTCTTAAAACCGAAGCACTTCGGCCGCGTGGCATTCTCTCCCTGATGAATGTTGAGATTCTCTGTACCACAGACGATCCCGCTGATGACCTGTGCCATCATATCGCGCTCCGTAACGACTCTTCATTTGGTGTGCGGGTTTATCCAACTTATCGGCCAGATGCCGCACTCCACCTTAATGACAGTGCTTCCTTTTGTGTTTGGGTGATGCGGCTTTCGAAGGCAGCCGATATCTATATCCATGATCTTACCTCCTTTATTGAGGCTCTTAGGCAACGACACGGTGCCTTCCACGCTGTAGGTTGTCGAATCTCTGATCATGGGCTTGAGAGGGCGTATGCCGAGCCCTGTAGCCAAGCTGAAGCCACGAAATTGTTTTCTCAAATGCTCTGTAGCAAAACTCCAAGTACGGCAGCGCTTGACCAATGGCGCGGATACCTTATGAGACAGTTTGCCGAGTGGAACCATGAGCGTGGTTGGGTGATGATGCTTCACTTGGGTGCGTTGCGGAACAACAACACGCGAATGTTCACGCGTATCGGCATCGACACTGGCTGCGACTCGATTGGCGACTTCTCGCACGCATGGGCAGTAAACCGTTTCCTCGATGCCCTCGACGCAACCGGCCACCTGCCGAAAACGATACTCTTTAACTCGAATCCGTGCGACAATCTCCTGTTCGCTACGATTGCCGCTAACTTTTTCGAGGACGGCGTGGCTGGCAAGGTGCAGTATGGCCCGGCATGGTGGTTCCTTGATACCGCCCCCGGCATTCGTCAACACTTTAACGCGCTATCATTCGTTGGGCTATCACACCAATTTGTCGGGATGGTGGCTGACTCGCGCAGTTTTTTTTCACTCTCCCGACACGATTACTTCCGGCGTGTACTCTGTGATCTCTACGCCGAGGACGTAGCATTAGGGGTCCTGCCAGCGAACGAAAGCAGACTCGCTGGAGAGCTTGAGGCGATCTTCTATCGAAACGCACGAAAATATTTTAACTGGGAGACCGTATGCTGAAAGGGAATAATCTTGTCCTAATAGGCGCGAGCAGCACCATCGGCGGTCACTTCCTTAAAGAGGTCAATAAACAGGGTGTGCGCTGTGTTGCTATTGGCAGGCGTCCCCCGAGGGTGCCGGACGTGCCACATATTGAGGGAGATGTTACATCGCTTTCTTCGTTAACGGCGGCCGCTGCCGACGCGTTCCGACTGCTCGGCCGGGTCGATACTGTACTCAACTTTTCCGGAACCCATCATAAACCGATGGATTTGGTCAAGGATAATCCGGTCGATCTGATGCGGGAGTTCGAGAGAGTCGTGCAGGTGAACCTAACTGGTGCATTCCTGATCACCGCAGTCTTCTCTCGGCGCTTGGTTGCTCAGCGGCACGGCCATCTTATTCACCTTTGTTCGAATGCATCGCGCCTTTCGCTCTACGGCTCTTATGCTTACAACGCCTCAAAGCATGGCCTCGAAGGTCTTATTAAGACGGCGGCCGCCCAACTAGCACCCTTTGGTGTTCGGGTGAATGGTATCGCCCCGGGAACCGTTGAAACAGATCTCAACCGACAGCTCCTTCGTGGGGAGGGGAAGGCTGGCGGATTAAGCGCCCGCGCGGCGTCTATCCTCGCGCACACTCCAACCAAGCGTTTCGCCACGCTCGAAGGGATCACAGAGACCGTGATTGCGATGTGCGCCCCTCAGCGGCACCTGACGGGCAATATCGTATTCTGCGATGACGGTTACAACGTGGAAGGACACTCATGGCCCGAAGGAAATCGCGCTGTCTACGATGGAGCCGACGCCCTCGACGCTCTGTATAGCCGCCTTGAGAAGGAGTATCCTCATGACTGAGCGGACAGCCTGTTGTGTTTGCTCAACCGAAGACTTCCGCCTCTACTGTGAGAAGGACGGGCATCGCTATGTGCGCTGTGCCGGCTGCGGCGTTGTTCGCCAGTACCCCTACCCGACGACGGAAGAGACGGCGCGTTATTACGAGCTTTACAAGTCACACAAGTCCGCGACGTCGCCTTACCTGACCGACGCTGGCTTTGAGGCTTTCAAGCGCGACAAACTCCTGACCTTCGGCGACCTCAGCATCCCCGAGGGCGGTTTCGAGGGAAAGCGCTTATGCGACGTTGGCTGTGCCACTGGTCAGTTCCTCGAGGTGATGGCCGACCGGCGAGCGGCGAGCCTCTTCGGCATCGATGTGAGTGAGGAGTGCGTGCGTCTTGCCCAAGCGCGCGGCCTCGACTGCGTCCAAGGCGACTTCCTGGAGGTTCGTGAAAGCTTTGAAGTGATCTCGATGTGGCACCTGATCGAGCACCTCTCCCGGCCGCAGGCCTTTATCACTCACGCGTATCGGCTCCTTACTGCCGCCGGCTGGCTGCTCATCGAGACGCCCGTCGTTGGTGCGATCTCCAATGCCTTCGGTTCCCACTGGCGTTACTTAATGCCGATCGAGCACATCAACCTCTTCTCCCAAGACGCCCTCTTCCGTCTCTGCCGCGACTCGGGCTTTACCCTGAAGAGCTGGGTGCGTTTCGGTAGCGGCAACGATAGCGGTACCGTCCCCGCCCCGAACAAACGAGCGATGGACGCCGTCGCGAAGATGCTTGGCATCGGCGACACGCTGGCGGCTTGGTTCGCAAAGGAACAGTGACCCTCTCCCAGGAAGAACCTCATGCAAAACAACGGTAAAGAAGGAATCCTCGTCATCAGCGCCGGTATCATGCAGATCCCGGCGATCAAGACCGCGAAGAAACTCGGTCTCCGCGTCATCGCGACGGACCGCAACCCCGAGGCGTCAGGCTTCGTCTTTTGTGATGAGAAAATTATCCTCGACTCTAAGGATGTCGAGGGTCACGTGCAGTTCGCCCGCAAGAACCGCGAGCGCCTTAACATCTGCGCGGCCTTCGCGGGCTCGGACGTCGCCGTCACGGTTGCAGCCGTTACCAGCGCGCTCAGTCTCCCCGGCATCACAGTAGAGGTCGCGGAGCGCTCGAACAACAAGGCGAAGATGAAGCAGCGCTGGCTGCGCGACGGGGTGCCGACGCCCTACGGCGAAGAGGCGCTGACGCTCGCTGAGGCGAAGCGGATACTGATGCACGTCGGGCTACCGGCTATCGTCAAGGCCGTGGACAACGCCGCATCGCGAGGCAGCATGAAGATCGACGCGGAGGAGCAGCTCCCGCAGGCCTTCGCCAACGCGAAGGCCGCCTCGCGGACTGGCACGGCGATCGTCGAGGAGTACGTGGTCGGCTACGAGCAGAGCGTCGAGACGATCGTCTGGCGCGGCCGCGATTACCATGTGGGCATGGTGGACCGGCAGTTCGGCTTCCACCCGTACCACATCGAGACGGCGCACATAGACCCGTCGGTGCTCCCGGCCGAGCAGCAGATCCGTACCTATGAGGTGGTTGACGCAGCCGCAGACTCTCTCGGCATCGATTTCGGCCCGGCCAAGGCCGACATGATCTGGACCGAGAAGGGCCCGATGATACTCGAGATGCCCGCACGTTTGAGCGGCGGCTTCCACTCGCAATACACGACGCCTCTCAGTTCCGGCAAGGATCCTATTCGCGCTGTTATGGAGATCTCGCTTGGCCGACCGCTCGATGAGTGGCTCATTCTTGGCGATCGAGCGCTGACTTCGATCTGCGCGGGGATCTTCCCGCCGAAGGGCCGGATTAAGGCTATACACGGCATAAATGATGCCCTCGCTATCAAGGGGGTCGAAGAGGTCATTGTCACCAAGAGGCCCGGCGAAGTCGTTGCTGATTACATCGATAACGGTCAGCGGTTCTGCTGGGTAATCACCGTGGGTGAAAACCAGGAAAGCGCTTTCGCGATATTTGAGAAGGCCAAGGCAACTCTATGTTTCGATATGGAATAATGTCATGAATTTGTTCCACTCTTTTAATGGCGCGGATATATTCCATAGAGGGAAAAAGAGAAATAGCTGACCCGATGCATCTCAATTGATGACCGCGACTATACCGAGGCCCGGACAAAATTCGATGGTTGTGAAAATGTCTCTATCGCGAAAATTATATACGATATTTCATCTTAATATAGCCTATTCTGCGATAGAGGAAGAATATCGCCAGCAGATTATTGAGCAATGCTATTGGCCTTTATTGCAGTTAGCAAAAAAGCACAATTTTTCCTTTGGTATCGAAGCATCAGCATATACATTAGAGACCATTGAATCTATTGATTCGACTTGGATCAAGGAATTAAAAAAACTTGTGACGAATGGTTCTTGTGAATTCGTTGGCAGCGGTTATGCTCAGATTATTGGTCCCTTGCTGCCAGCACTGGTTAATGACTGGAATCAAAAATTAGGGATGGAAGTATATGAATCATGTTTGGGAATTAGGCCACAAGTAGCTTTGGTTAATGAAATGGCTTTTTCATCCGGGATTGTGGAGCATTATTTAAACCACGGATATAAAGCCATCATCATGGAATGGAATAATCCAAAGAAATACCATCCGGAATGGAGTAATGATTGGAAGTATTTACCTCAGCGCGCAATCGCCAACGACGGCAGATCCATTCCTGTAATATGGGCGGATTCCATTGCCTTCCAGAAATTTCAAAGATATGCGCACGATGAGATAGAATTAGATGAATATTTATCCTATCTGGAATCTCATCTTTCAGGAAAAGAGGGCTACTTTCCAATATATGCCAATGATATAGAAATTTTTAATTTCCGTCCGGGACGGTATGAAACAGAAATTAAGTTAGACGGAAGGAAAAACGAATGGAGGCGGATAGAAGAGCTATTTGAAAAATTGATAGTACTCGGATTAGAATTCTGCTCACCATCAAGTGTCTTGGGCGGCCTAGATAACCCCTACGCAGACCATTTGCTTTCGCTCCAATCATCCGAACAACCAATTCCAGTTAAGAAACAGGAAAAATACAATATTAACCGCTGGGCGCTAACGGGCAGAGACGACCTTTTCATTAACACCTGCTGTCAACAAATTTATGATGCTTTATTGAAGGAAGAAAACGAAAATGCTGATTTTTGGAAAGAGCTTTGCTACCTTTGGTCAAGTGATTTCAGAACACACATTACAAGTTCACGATGGAAAAATTATTTAAAAAGACTGAAAAGATTTAGAGAGCAGTTGACTATAAGTGATGGCAATGAAAATATTATTTATCATCAGGGGACTTCTGAAATCAAAGCACCTTATGAAAAAGAAAAATTCAGGCTTAATGACTCAGAAAGATTCTTAAGCATTGAGAATGAATATATATATCTGAAATTAAATAAAAGAAAGGGACTTGCAATACATGGATTAGTATTTAAACAAGTATGTGATAAATCCATCTTAGGAACTCTTGAGCATGGATATTACGACGACATCTCCCTTGGTGCTGATTTTTATTCTGGGCATTCAATTATTGAGAAGCCTGGGGAGCATAAGATAACGGACCTCTTTGAAACAGAACCTGATATATTTTGTGAAAATAAGTCTGTTATCATACGAACAAATAGAACAGCTCAAGAGGTTACTTTTAGTAAAGAATTTATCATTAATCAAAAAGACATCCAGATTCTTCAATCAATTTCTATACTCTCAAGAAAATTACAAATCATTCACCCTCTCCATTTTACCTTCAATCCCGAAGCCTGGGATCAGAAATCCCTATTTTTTCAAACCCACAATGGCGGTAATGCGTTGGAGACATTCAAATTGGGGATGAATGAAATACACCACAGCGATATACTTTCTTCTCTAATTTCATCTAGACATGCTTTAGGGGCGACTGAAGGTGTGATGATGATTGGTGATAAAACTAAAGTTATCAAATTTAAACATTCGCCAAAACAATCAGCAATCATTCCCCAAATCGTTTATTTACCTTCAGAAGAAAATTATTTCTTTCGCCTTCAATACTCTGCGCAAGAGTTAGATGAAACGTTTGTTGAAAGTAAAGAAAAACAAGTTCTGAATTTTAACTGCCAGATAATACTCTCAGATTTTGACAAATAGCCTCGATTTTTTAAAATTTCTAACTGGAATAATAGGAGTACGGACGTATCGAAAATCTATTTCGGCAAAAAGTCAGTCGAGGATTGCGTTGGGTTACAGTAACTACTATTTGCCACGTGGGCGGATGGCGTTGAGGCGCGATGACGGATAAGCGCGACGATGGCTTAGACGCCAGTCCTGAGAGCTCTTTATCAAAGAAAGTCAGCAAGGGCGCGCTTTGGGTAACTTCGGCCTCCATCTGTGCCAGAGGCTTAAATGTTGTCAGCGCCATAATTTTGGCCAGGCTTCTGGCGCCTGAGGATTTTGGCTTGATGGCCATCGCCATGGCCATCGTCGCATTCTCGCAGGGCACAACCCAAACGGGATTTGAAGCGGCATTGATTCAAAAGCAGGATAGACCGGAAGATTTCCTCGACACCGCCTGGACATTCGAACTTACACGCTGCCTGATTCTCTTTTTGGTCACGTTTTTGGCCGCCCCACTCTTCGCTTCTTTGTTCAACGAGCCAAGGGCGGTGACGATATTGCGGGTGATCAGCCTGATCCTTGTGTTTCAGGGGCTTCGCAATATCGGTGTGGTTTATTTCAGAAAGAATCTTGATTTTAAGAAGCAATTTTTCCTCGAAGTAGTGCCTTTGGTGGCCTATATTTGCGTAGTCATACCTTTGGCCTTTTCTTTAAGGAATGTATGGGCGCTGGTTTGGGCAAGCCTTACAACCAGTGTGGCAACTTGTTTGATTTCATATGCCATGCACCCATACAGACCCTGCCTTGATTTCAATTTAAAAAGGGCCAGAAATTTATTCAATTTCGGGAAGTGGATACTAGGTTCATCCATCATTGTTATGATAAGGGAACAGGGAATGACGATGTTTGTGGGAAAATTTCTTGGGATACCGATACTCGGTTATTACAATAGAGCAGGCGTGTTTTCCACCGCGATTCTCCAGCAGATCAGTGAAATCGTCTGGAAGGTGGGATACCCTGCCTACTCACAATTGCAGCATAATCCCGAAAGATTAAAGCATGCATACCTGAAAACGTTGCAACTTCTGACCTTTGTAGGGATACCGATGGCAGGAGGACTCTTTGTTTTAAGCCAAAATTTTGTGCATCTGTTTTTGACAGACAAATGGCTTCCTATCGTGCCTATTATGCAAATCTTGTGTTTACAGGCGATCCTGAGCTTTATAAACACACCTGCCGATATTGCATTCCAGGCAGCCGGAAGACCTTCAATCGGCGTCAAGATATCGACGCTTGGGTTAATAATATTGGCTGTCACTGTTTACCCTTTAACTGTGCGATGGGACGCAACAGGCGCAGTGGCGTCACTTTTCTTAAGTGTACTGCTGACTTCGCCGATTGTTTGGTACATGGCTATAAAGGTGGTCAGATGTTCGTTGGGGCAATTTTTGAAACCGGTGGCACTTTCACTAATAAGCACCGCTGTCATGGCTTCTTCAATAATGGGAATAAAAGAATATATGCCGGTTCAGATAGGAATTATTGGTTTTGGAGGGTTGGTAATATGGGGGATGATTATTTATGTTAGTGCAACCTTCCTATTTAAGCCTGTTCAATACTTGTTTATGTTAATGAATATAGCTACTTACAAACATGAAAAGTCGAAGATAACCCATTTTTATTGAATTTCCGAAGGATCGGCCTTCGAAAGTTCGAAG
>Ga0180009_10003818_pt1 | contig 16918 bp, 15 predicted proteins | sample OS_PC_MetaG_FD_123537 | JGI IMG/M metagenome (GOLD analysis project Ga0180009, IMG submission 123537) | Groundwater microbial communities from the Aspo Hard Rock Laboratory (HRL) deep subsurface site, Sweden - OS_PC_MetaG | ecosystem: Environmental > Aquatic > Deep subsurface > Groundwater...
CGCCGAACACGCCGGTCATGAGGCCGGTGACCACGGCGATGCCGCCGCCGAGGCCGCTTTGCAGGGCCTTGGCCGCTCCGAGCACAGTGAAGACGGCCAGGCCGAAGGCGTCGGCCACGGCCAGGAGTCGAGTGGGAATGTCCGACAGCCGGACCAGGATAAAGGTGGCCACGGCCGTGCCTGAAGCCATGACCAGGTAGGCGGGGTCGAAGACCCAGAAGACCGGAGTGCTGCCGATAACCAGGTCCCGCAGCGTCCCGCCGCCCAGGGCGGTGACGTTGGCCAGAACCACCACGCCGAACAGGTCCATTTTTTTCTGTCCGGCGGCCAGGGCGCCCGTTACGGCGAAGACGGCCACGCCGAACAGATCGAGCAGGTAGATCAGCACGTTCATGGTCCATTCCCGGTCACGGTCCGGGCCGCGCCGGTTCGGGGGGAATCAGACGGCGATTATCGCCGGTTCACGTTTTCGTCACTTTATCCCAGGTTCCCGGAAACCGTCAACCAAAGGAACCGCCGAGTCAGACGGCCAGGTCGCGGGGCCGGGGGGGCAGGAAGTAAATCAGGACCAGGGCCGCCAGGGGGGTCCAGGAGAGAACGCCGAGCACGGTCTGTATGGAGTATATCTCGGCCAGGCGGCCGGTGACCGGGGTCAGGATGGCGCCGGCGCCGAAGGCCAGACCCATCATCAGGCTGGAAACCATGGACCGGCCCTTGGGGGCCATCTCCTGGGCCATGGTCACGGACAGGGGCATGGTGGCCAGGGCCATGAAGCCGGCCGAAAAGGAACCGAGATAGACGAACACGCCGTGGGCCTGGATGAAGAAGTATAGGCAGGGGGCGGCCAGGCCGAAGGCGGCGTAAAAAATGGGTTTGTATCCGATCCGGTCGGCCAGGTGCCCGGCCAGCAGGCCGCTGACGGCGCCGGCGATGGTGTAGCTGGCCACGATGCCGCCGATGGAGACCAGGGAGAATCCTTCCCGGTCGAACAGGATGGGGCTGAAGGTCAGGAAGGACTGGCTGATGAAGGCCCGGATCAGGGCCAGGAACCAGAGGATGGCGATGGGTTTCCAGACCGGTCCGATGATCTGCCGGATCGAGCGGATGAGGCCCTGCCCCCGGAGTCCTTCGCCTTCCGGCTGGGGCACGATGAAGTAGAGCCAGACCACGGCGGCCAGTCCCGGGAGGGCGGCCAGGGGCAGGGCGTTCATGCCGTATCGGCTGACGTACCAGGCCACGAACACGGGGCCGGCGCCGAAGGCGGCGGTCCCCCCCAGTTGAAAGAGGGACATGGAGAAGCTGATGTTCCGGCCGGCGTAGGTCAGGACCATGCCGGCGGCGGGCGGATGGAACATGGAGCAGCCGGCCGAGGCCAAAGAGACGAAAAGGAGGACCGTCCAGAAGCCGGTGGCCTCCCCGAGCATGGGGATGGACACGGCGGCGATGAGGGGGCCGCCCAGGACGAAGAACCGGGTCCGGTAGCGGTCGGCCAGATAGCCCACGGGGGGCTGGACGACGAAGGCCAGGAGTCGGCTGAAGCCGGTGATCAGGCCGATCTGGGTCAGGCTCAGGGCCAGGTTCCGGGCCAGGACGGGCATCAAGGGCAGGGCAAAGGAAAAGTAGAAGTCGCCGGTGAAATGGATCAGGAAGAGGGAGAAAATGACCTTGTGGTTGGCGGCGGAGGAATGCGCGTGAGTCTCGGGTTCGGTCAGAGCCGGTCTCCTTGGCCTGGTCAGGGCGCGGTCCGGGGCGCGGCATGCCGCGCCCCGGAGTCGAGTGTTCTAGCTAATGCTTGGGTGAGGAAACGAGCGGCTACCAGTCGTAGTCCTCTCGTTCGATGATGGTGGCCACGCCCTGACCGCCGCCGCAACAGGCATTGGCCAGGCCGTAGCGGCCGCCTTTGAGGTTGAGGATGCGGGCCAGGGTGCCGGTCAGGCGGACGCCGGTGGCGCCCAGGGGATGGCCGATGGCGGTGCCGCCGCCCATGACGTTGACCTTTTCCGGATCGATGCCCAGTTCCTTGATGCAGTTGAGGACCACGACGACGAAGGCTTCGTTGATTTCCCAGAAGTCGATGTCCTTGACATCGAGGCCGGCGGCGGCCAGGGCCTTTTTGCTGGCCGGGACCGGGCCGTGGCCCATGATGGTCGGATCGACGCCGGCGAAGCCGATGGAACGCACGGTGGCCAGCGGTTTGACGCCCTGGGCCCGGGCCTTGTCCTTGCTCATCATGATCATGGAGGTGGCGCCGGCGTTCAGCGGAGAGGATGTCCCGGCCGTGACCCGGCCGCCCTCGGGCCGGAAGATGGTTTTCAACGTGGACAGACCTTCGAGGGTGGTGTCGCCGCGGACGGCCTGGTCCTGGGTCACGGTCATGACGGTCCCGTCGGCCTGTTCGGCCTCGACGGGCAGGATTTCGTCGTCATAGTACCCGTCCTGCTGGCCCTGCGCGGCCCGGTGATGGGACCGGACGGCCCAGGCATCCATTTCCTCGCGGGTGCAGCCGCACTGATCGACCAGCTTTTCCGCGGTCAGGCCCATGGTCATGGTCGTGGGCATGTCCCAATGGGCCAGCTTGGGGTCGGTGAACAGGGCCATACTCGGAGATATCCAGCCCTTTTCCGTGGTCGGTCCGCCCATGGGGATACGGGTCATGTGCTCCATGCCGCCGATCATGACCGTATCGGCGTAACCCATGGCCACTTCCATGAAGCCCATGTGCAGGGCGGCCATGGCCGATCCGCACTGCTGGTCCAGGAACTTGGCGGAGATGGTTTCGGGCAGGTCCGCCAGAAAGATGGGGAAACGGCCGCCGTAAGACCACTGCTCGTTGACGCCCGTGGCCGAGCCGACCAGGAAGTCGTCCACTTCCTTGGGTTCGATGCCGGCGCGCTTGATGACTTCCGGCAGCAACTGGGCCAAAAGCTCGTCCGAGCGCAGTTTGTGGAACCAGTCGCGCGCCGGGTCGTTGGGCCGCGAGCGGGACTGGGCCGTCCTCAGGTAACTGGCGATGACAACTTCTCTCATTTCAATGGTCCTCCATGTTTATGGTATTCAGGTCCCCGTCGAGCCGACGAGCGGCCCGGGGACCCCTTATCCGTGCGCGGGCTCCCGTTTGCATGAGGGCGGGCCGGCGGTTTTCAGGGGAGCCGCGTCATATGTCCTGGCCGGCGCCACGCTCCGGCCGGTGGTTAACAAAAAGCCGGGTCAGGACACCGTGTAAAAGGACTCGTCGTACTCGGGCTTGCCTTCGTACCGCTTCATGTACAGCCCGGGCGCCTTATCCATGTTCTGGAAGACCGCCGGATCGACCATGATGCCGGCCTTGTGCATGGCCTTGATCAGAACCTGAGGCGCGGGCGGGCAGCCCTTGACCTCGATCTTTTCCTGGATGTTCGGGTTGTCCTTGTGCAGGTCGCACATGCACTTGCCCAGGAGGATGGTCTTTTTCCGGCCCTGGGGCTGCATGGCCTTGCCGGTCAGGACCTCGATATCGTCGAAGGGTTCGCCTTTCCAGGCCGAGGCGATGGCCTGGAGGGCCACCACGTTCAGACCGGCGCAGTAAGTGCACATGGACAGGTCGTACTTGTAGTAGGCCAGACCCTGGACGCCCATCTTGGCGAAGGGCAGGGGCAGGGAGCCGTCCTCGCTGTAGGGAAAGGCGTGTTCGTGCCGGGAGGCAACGGATTCGATGGTCTCGCCGACCACTTCCACGTCGGACAGATCGTGGGGCCGGCCCTGGTTGGCGGCCGCGTTGACCAGGTGCTGAGCCTCGGTGGGATCGATGCCCAGGACTTTGGCTCCGACCAGGTCCGCGGACAGGATGTCGGAGGACGCGACCAGGATGTTGCTCCGTTTCAGGCGGCCGTCGAAGCTGGGTCCGAGGGCATTGGTGTAGATGCCGTCGAGCAGGACCAGCATGGGCGGCATGGGTTCGTAGAGCTTGGCCACGTAGTAGTTGAGGTTCTTGACCGGGTCGGCTCCATGAGATTTCTTGCGCGAGTCGATGTCGATCATGCCCTTGAGGTTCTTGATGCCCAGGGTGACCGCGGTCTGGGCATGGGTCTTGAGGACCGGAATGTCGACCACGAAGTCGCTGTGCAGGATGTCCGCGTTGAAGCGGAGGATATCGCCGTCGCCCACGTCCACCTCTTCGAACTCCCGCTCGAAGACGTTGATGGCCTTGACGCCGTACCGCTTGTTCAGCGTGTTGTAGCCCAGGCTCTCGAAGGCGTGGGCCGGCGTCTCCGTGTCCTTGGCCTTGGTCACGATGCCCTCGCCGATGGTGATGTCGTCGATGCCGCGCTCCTTGAGCAGGACCACGACGTCCTCGATGACCCGGGAGGTGGTGATCACGCCCCACTTGGGAAACTTGACCAGCGTGTTCCAGATCACGATGTTGGGTTTGATATAGACCTTGGCCTTGGAAGGCAGATGGTCCAGGCCATGGCACAGGTCGATGGCCTTGCGGACCGATTCCAGGGGTTTCTCGTATCGGACGATGGATACCAATTTGCTCATGATGTCTCCTTGCGGACCGCGGCGGCGATCAGATCATCGCACCGCCGTCACAGATGATGTAGGTGCCGGTCGTGTAGGACGAAGCGTCGGAAACCAGATACAGGACCGCCCCGACCATTTCGCTCGGATCGGCGTGCCGATGCAGGGGAATGGTCTTGACGGCCTCCGCGTAGATGTCCTCGGTCTCGATGAGGACTTCGGCAAACTTGGTTTTGGTCAGGCCGGGCAGCAGGGCGTTGACCCGGATGTTCCGGCCGGCCAGTTCCTTGGCGTAGGCCTTGGTCATCATGATCAGGCCGGCCTTGGTGATCGAGTACATGCCCTGGAAGACGCCGGGGCTCAGGCCGGAGATCGAGGCCGTGTTGACAATGGCCCCGCCCCCGGTCTCGCTCATCAGCTTGGCCGCGTTCTGGATCATGAAAAAGGGGCCTTTGAGATTCACGGCGTTGGTCTTGTCCCAGGCCCGCTCGTCCGCGCCGATCATTTCGCCGAAATAGGGATTGGCCACCGCGTTGTTGATCAGAATGTCCAGCCGGCCGAAACGATCCTTGACCTGCTTGAACAGGGCCTCGATCTGTTCGACGTAACCCATGTTGCTGGCGATGGGGTCGGCCTTGCCCCCGGCGGCCCGAATCTGTTCCGCCACGGCTTCCAGCGGCTCGATTTTGCGGCTGACCAGGATGCAGTGGGCCCCGTGTTCCGCCAGACCTTTGGATATGGCTTCGCCGATTCCCCGGCTGGCCCCGGTGATCAGGGCGATTTTTCCGTCCAGTGAGAAATTGACCATTGATCGACCTCCTTGCCGATGTCAGCCGGCGGCGCCGGCCGAGATTGATAATCCGTGATTCAGTCCGAAACCTCGCCGGTGGGCTCGCCTTCGTCCCGATCGAGAACCAGGCGCAGATGCCAGCCTTTGGGGCCCTCGTCCTTTTGTATGCCCTGAATGATCATGTCGGTCAAGGGGTCGACCAGGGACATCAGGTCTTCCGGTTGCCCCAGCAGGAGCCGCCGGATGACCAGATGTTCGATGGTGCCCAAAAGGACCGATCGAACCAGAAACGGGTTGGCGTCGGAGCGGAACTCGCGGGAGGCGACGCCTTCCTCCACGACCCGGGTGATGACCCGGAATCCTTCCCGGATGATCCGGTAGGCCTCCGTGTCCAGAAACTTCCGGTTCTGCTTGAGGATGAGCATGACGACCGAGGCGTACTCGGGGTGATTCTGATAGAACGACAGGTAATGGTAGACAATGCTCCGGACCTTGTTGGACGCGCCCCGGATGTAGTTAAGGTGGAAATTGAGCGTTTCCATCCCTTTTTCGGTCGTTTCGACGGGAATGGAAAAAAGCAGCTCCTCCTTGGTGGAAAAGTATTCGTAGATCGTGGCGTCGGAAAGCCCGGCCTCCCGGGCAACCTCGGAAATGGTCGCCTCGTGGAAGCCTTTTTCGGCAAAAACCTTCTCGGCCGCCTTCAGTATCTGGTCCTTGCGGGCGCCCGAGCGCTTTTGACTGGCCAAGTCGTTTCTCCCTTCAGGACCCGGCGCCGGGTCTCGCCCCGATCGACGAAACCGGACTAATCCTCAAAGTATTCCTCTTTCATCCCGATGGTCAGCCCGTCGGATTCCAGGAGGCGCGTGGCCAGGCCCTGAATCTTGGGCAGTTCGTAATGGAAGAAGAACTGCATGGTCATCCATTTGCCCTGGTAGAACTTCAACTCGTTTTCAGTGGGCTGTCCGGCCAGGCCCTTCCGGAGGGCCAGACCCTGCTTGAGCCACTGCCAGGCCACGGTCACGTGGCCGAACATTTCAAGGTACAGGGTGGCATCCGAGGTGAACAACTCGATCCGGCCGCTCGCGGCGATGCCCAGGAGATGCCGGGTCACGCCGTCCATGGTTTCGAGGGCGGATTCCAGTCGCCGGGCGTACGGTTCAAGGGCCTCGTCGGCCGAAGCCTCGGCCGCGGTTTTCCGGACCTCCTCCAGGTAGAGCTGATAGGCCCGTCCGTCCTTCATGACCAACTTGCGGCCCAGTAAATCCAGGCCCTGGATGCCGGTGGTGCCTTCGTGAATCGGATTGATGCGCTGGTCGCGGTAGTGCTGTTCCAGGGTGTATTCGTCGGTAAAGCCGGAGCCGCCCAGAATCTGAAGACCCTGACTGACCGTGATGACGCCCATTTCCGAAGGATAGCTTTTGGCGATGGGGGTGAGCAGGTCCAGAAGCAGGGTGTAGCGTTCCTTTTCCTCGCCTTCGGTCACCCGCTCCATGTCGGCGTAGATGCCGCACTGCAGGAGGATGCCCAGGGCCCCTTCAATGACTGCCCGCTGAAACATGAGGATGCGCTTGATGTCGGCGTGCTCGATGATCATGACCGGGGGCGATGTCGGGTCCTTGGACTCGATCTTCCGGCCCTGGGGGCGTTCCCGGGCGAACTCCAGGGAGGCATAGTAGGCGGCCGAGGCGATGGCCGCGGCCGACATGCCCACGTCGATGCGGGCCTCGTTCATCATCTGGAACATATACCGCAAACCCCGGTGGGCTTCGCCGACCAGCCAGCCCCGGCAGTCGTCGTTTTCGCCGATGGACAACTGGGTCAGGGGGCAGCCGCGGTAGCCGAGCTTGTGATAGACGCCCGAGCAGACCAGGTCGTTGGGTTCGAGCCCGCCGTCGGCCGTGGGGCGGCGCTTGGGCACCACGAACAGGGAGATGCCCTTGACCCCCGGAGGCGCCCCTTTGATCTTGGCCAGCATGAGATGGACGGTATTGTCCGCGCCTTCGTGGTCGCCGGCGGAGATGAAGACCTTCTGGCCCTTGATCAGGTAATAGTCCTGGTCCGTGGGCACGGCCTGGGTGGTGATGTCCGAAAGGGAGCTTCCGGCCTGGGGTTCGGTCAGGGCCATGGTCCCCTGCCACTCGCCGGTGAACATCTTGGGCACGTAGGTTTCCTTCAGCTCGTCGGAACCGAAGGACAGAATCAGGTGGGACGAGCCGCTGCTCAGGCCCGGGTAAACGCTCAGGGAGTAGTTGGCGGCGCCAAAGATGAAGCCGCAGGCCGCGCGAACCGTGGTCGGCATCTGCTGGCCCTCGACATCGTACGGGGCATAGGCTGATATCCAGCCGCCGTCGCCGGACTCGCGCAGATACGTCCGGACCATGGGATGGACCTTGACCACGCCGTTTTCCAGGTGGGGCGGGTCCTCGTCCATTTCCTTGAAGCAGGGTTTGAGCATGTCCCGGCCCATCTTCATGGCCGTGTCCAGGACCATATCGAACATTTCCCGGTCATGGTCTTCGTAGTACGGATATCGGGTCAAGGAGACCACGTCAAAGACCTCGTGGAGGAGGAATTTCAAATTTCGTTCACTCGCAAATTTGTCCGCCATGTCGATTCCTTCCTTTTTCGTGCGTTTACATCCAAGACATTCCGACCGGCCGGCACGGGGCGGGGCCTCGTCCGGACAGTCCCTGCTTTCGGCCGGTGTGGTCCGGATAAAAAGACTGCCTTATTTTGAGCGAAAAATATTATGGAACATGGATTCATGTCAATAAATAAATGGGTAGGCGTTGATAAAATCCCGTTTTTTCAGACCGCCCGTACAATCCGGGGCCAGGTCAGGCCCCGGCCACGGGCCGGGGATCGGGTTCGCGCAGATCGGGTGGACGGATATACAGGGGCAGTACCCGGGCCGGGTCCCCATCCGCCTCCCCCCGGGCCAAGCGTTCCAGGGCGGCCCGGGCCGCGTGGGCGGCCTTGGGGAAGTCCGCCTCCAGGGGCCCCCGGACAAAGCGCGGGCCCAGACGGGCGGCCAGTTCATTGGCCCAGGTTTGAAGCCCCGGGCCGATAAACACGGTTTCCGTATCGATTTGGGGGGCCAGGGTTCGAGGGTCCCAGGCCGCGGCATCGTCCTGTGGAAGCCATCCTCCCCGTTTGTCCGGAGCGTACCGGGCGGCGTAGAACTGGCCCTTGCGGGCGTCGATCACCGTGCAGAGCGGCCGGTCCTCCGGCGGCATGCCCCGGGCCAGGGTCTCGAGGGTCGGGACGCCGATCAGGGGCTTGCGGGCCCCCCAGGCCAGGCCTTTGGCCGCGGCCAGGCCGATGCGCAGGCCCGTGAAGGAGCCCGGCCCCAGACCGACGGCGATGAGGTCCAGGTCGGGAACCCGCAGGCCGGCGGCCGACAGAAGCCGTTCGACCTCCAGGAGCACGGTCCGTGAATGAGTGCTTCCGGGTTCCGGTCTGGCTTCGCCGAGGACGGAGGGTCCGTCAAGCAAGGCCAGACTAGCGGCCCGGGTCGCCGTGTCCAGGGCGAGGACTTTCACTTTGCCGAGCCGGGGGCGCCGTGGCTTCGGGCGTATCGGGCGTCCCGAATATCCGAGCCAGGTCGTTATAGAAGATGAAGGCCATGAACAGGATGAGGAAGACGAGGCCCACCTGCTGGGCCCGTTCGCGAATGTTCAGGCTGACGGGCCGGCGGAAGACCATTTCCAGGGCGAAAAAGAACAGGTGCCCGCCGTCAAGGACCGGTATGGGCAACAGGTTGAGGATGCCCAGGTTGATGCTGAGAAGCGCGGCCAGGGAAAGGAGCGGGATCAGGCCGGCCTTGGCCTGCTGGCCGGTCAACTGGGCGATGAAGATCGGGCCGCCCAGGGTCTTGGGGGAAATTTTTCGCTGAATGAGCTTGACCACGGAAATGACCGTCAGGCGGGCCAACTGCCAGGTTCGGTCCACGCCGTAGTACAGGGACGTGATCGGGCCGATGTCCTCGTCGATGAGTTCGGCCTGACGCTCGATGCCGATGCGCGGCACCCGGGTTTCCTCGCCCGTAACCCCGGTGAGTGTGACCATCTCCGGGGTGACCTGGACGACAACCCGGGTCCCCTGGCGCAAGGCCGTCAGGGACAGGGGCTTTCCGCCGCCGTTCTGGATGATGTTCAGCAGGTCGTACCAGTCCTTGATCGGACGATCGTCCAGGGACACGATCCGGTCCCCCGGCTGCAATCCGGCCCGGGCCGCCGGGCTGTCCGGTTTGACCGCGCCGACGACCGCACTCAGATATGGCTTGATCCCGATGTCGAAGACCTGGATTTCGTCCCCGAAAATCGTGGTTTCAGGAATTAGCCGCGGTTTGACCGAGGCCATGATCTTGCGACCGTCCCGTTGGACCGTGAATTCCAGGGCCCGTCCGCCGCTGTCTTCGATCCGGTCCATGATCTGGCTCCAGAACCGAATGGGTTCGCCGGCCATGGCGATGACCTCGTCCCCGTCCTGGATGCCGGCTTCGGCCGCCGGCCCGGCCGGTTCGACCCGGCCGATGACCGCTTTCATCTGCGGGATGCCGCTGAAGGTGAACATGAGCCAGAAGGCCAGGATGGCGAAGACGAAGTTGAAGCCCGGCCCGGCGAAGACGATCAGAAAGCGGGCCCAGGCCGGTTTATGGGAAAAGGAGCGGTGCGCCTCCTCGGGGGACACTTCCTCGTCGGGGTTTTCCCCGAACATTTTGACGTAACCGCCGAGTGGAATCCAGGAGAGAATGTATTCGGTTTCCCCGACCTGCTTGCCGATCATTTTGGGGGGGAAGCCCAGGGAGAAACGTTCCACGCGGACGCCCAGTCCTTTGGCCGCCAGAAAATGTCCCAGTTCGTGGGCGAAAATCAGGGCGCCCAGGACGATAATCGTCGAGATGATGGTTAGCATGTTCTTGTCTTTTCCTTGATTTCAGCCACCTCGGCCCGGGCCCGGGTCCGGGCCGTCCGGTCGGCGGCCATGACCTGGTCCAGGTCTCGCAGCGGTTCGGTCCCGTTGGCCGTCGCGACCCGGCGGACCACCTCGGCGATGTCTAAAAAGCCGAGTTCACCGGCCAGGAAGGAGGCCACGGCTTCCTCGTTGGCCGCGTTGAGAACGGCCGGGCCGGTTCCCCCCAGGCGGCCCGTTCGCAGGGCCACGTCCAGGCAGGGGAAGCGGTCCAGGTCGGGTTCGCTGAAGGTCAGAGCGTTTGTTCGGGGCAGATCGAGCGGGGGAAGGCCCAGGGGGAGGCGCTCGGGGTGGGAAAGGGCCAGAGCGATGGGTACCCGCATGTCGGGCACTCCGAGTTGGGCGATTACTGAACCGTCAATGAATTCGACCATGGAATGAACGATGCTCTGGGGATGTATGTGAATCGCGATCTTGCTCCAGGGCAGATCAAAGAGCCATTTCGCTTCGATGGCCTCGAGCCCCTTGTTCATCAAGGTGGCTGAATCGATGCTGATTTTGGCGCCCATGTCCCAGTTGGGGTGGGCCAGGGCCTGTTCCCGGCTGACATGGGCCAGTTCCTCGGGAGGCATGTCCCGGAATGGTCCGCCGGAAGCGGTCAGGATGATGCGCCGGACGTCCTGGATGCGTTGACCGGCCAGGGACTGAAAGATGGCGGAATGCTCGCTGTCCACGGGCAGAATCCGGGCCCCGGTCCGGGCCGCTTCGGCCATGACCAGCTCTCCGGCCATGACCAGGGTTTCCTTGTTGGCCAGGGCCACGCGCTTGCCGGCCTGCACGGCGGCCCAGGTAGGCAGGAGGCCGGCCGCGCCGACCATGGCCGAAACCACGGTGTCGGCTTGAGGCATGGAGGCCAGTTCGATGTACCCTTCCCGCCCCCAGAGGACCCGGGTTTCGTGTCCGTGTCCCAGGCGGCCTTTCAGTTCGGTGGCCAGGGACTCGTCCCGGACCGCGGCCAAACGGGGCCGGAACATCTGAATCTGTTCAGACAGGCGTTCAACGTTCCGGCCGCCGGCCAGACCGAGCACCGTGAAGCGTTCCGGAAATTCGCGGACCACTCGCAGGGTATTGACTCCGATCGAACCGGTCGAGCCGAGAATCGCGATATGATAACGTGGGGAACTCAACCGATACCGGCCTTTACGGCGAAACGATCCAGGCGAAGATGTAAACGAGTGGGACGTTGAAGACCAGGGCGTCGACCCGGTCCAGAAGACCGCCGTGCCCCATCAAAATGCCGCCGCTGTCCTTGACTCCGGCGGAACGCTTGAGCACCGATTCGAATAGATCGCCCATAACGCCCCAAAGCGATAAAAAAAGCGCCACGCCGCCCGCTTCATACCAGGTCACGGGCGGCAGAAAAACCCCGGTCACCGCCCCGGCCAGACCGCCGCCGATCACCCCGCCCCACAGGCCTTCCATGGTTTTTTTCGGGCTGACCGCCGCATGGAGCGGCCGGCGCCCCCATGTACGGCCCGCGTAATAGGCCGAGGTGTCGGACAGAAAGGTGACCAGCAACGTGAACAGCACCCAGACCCGGCCATAGGGCAGGCTGAAAATCGGGATGAAAAACGACAGAAGCAGAACGGCGTATGTCAGTCCCAGGGCGAATCGGCCAGCCTGGTCCATTATGGAGGGTATTTTTTCATACTTCAAGACGAAGTAGGCGAAACCGGCGCCCAGGGCCGGAAATAGGGCGGCCAGGTGGAATGCCCCGCTCATGCGGGCCCCGGCCATGATCAGGAGCGTGCCGGCCAGTCCGATGATTTTGAGGCCCGTGAGATTGGGGGCGAGAAATACGCTGGCGAACTCCCACCAGGCCACCAGGCCGGCCAGGGTCACGACCAGGAAAAAGGCCAGGGGGGGACCGGCCGTGATGATCCAGATCAGGACCGGACCCAGAATCAGGGCGACCAGCCAGCGACTGGCATGGGAGGACAGAGGCATGGAGGGTTCTCCGAGTCTCAGCGCTTTTTACCGGCGATCTGTTCGCTGGTCATGCCGAAACGTCGCTCGCGGCCCATGTAGCTGGCCAGCGCCGTTTCCAGTTCCTGCTCCCGAAAATCAGGCCAGAAGATATCGGTGATGTACAGTTCGGTATAAGCGATTTGATACAAGAGGAAATTGCTGACGCGTTGTTCTCCCCCGGTGCGGATGAGCAGGTCCGGGTCGGGCATGTTTCCGGTCTGCAAGCGGGAGTTGAAGACGGCTTCGTCGATCTCTTCCGGCCGCAGCCTTCCTTCCAGGCAGTCACGGGACAAGGCCCGGCAGGCTTCGATAATCTCCTGGCGTCCGCTGTAGCTCAAGGCCAGGGTCAGGACCATGCCCCGGTTTTCCGAGGTCCGGGCAATGGTTTCCCGGAGCAGGTTGCCGGTGGCTTTGGGCAGGCGGTTCAGGTCGCCCAAGGCGTTGAGACGGATGCCGTTTCCCAGCAGTTCGTCCAACTCCCTTTTCAGATACCGGTTCAGAAGGCGCATCAGTCCTTCGACTTCAAATTTGGGCCGTTGCCAGTTTTCCTTGGAAAAGGAGTACAGGGTCAGATACTTGATACCCCGGTCGCGGCTGAAGCGAGTAATTGCGCGGACCGAATCCACACCGGCCTGGTGCCCTTCGAGCCGTTTCAGCCCCCGGGCTTCGGCCCACCGACCGTTGCCGTCCATGATGATGGCCACGTGGCGGGGCAGATTTTCATTGGGGTGGTCGTTCACTTGAGCATATCCGTCATGGTTTTGATTTGAAACCCGCGGCAAAGCCGGTCCGTCCGCCTCCGCCCCTGGAGAATCGGTTGGTCGAGTCCCGGTTCGATCCGATCAAAACTCGAGGATTTCCCGTTCCTTGTCCTGGACGGTCTCATCCACTTTCTTGACGAAATCGTCGGTCACCTTCTGCACATCGTCCTGGGCCTTGAACATCTCGTCCTCACTGATTTCTTTGTCCTTTTTCAGGTCTTTGAGCATCTCGTTGGCGTCCCGGCGGATGTTGCGGACGGCGACCTTGTTCTCTTCGGCCATCTTTTTGACCACTTTGACCAGTTCCCGCCGGCGCTCCTCGCTCAGGGGCGGGATATTGATCCGGATGAGCTTGCCGTCGTTCATGGGGGTCAGGCCGAGTTCGGATTTCAGGATGGCCTTTTCGATGTCGCCCAGGACCTGGGGGTCCCAGGGCTGGATCATCAGCAGACGGGCTTCGGGGACTGAAACGGAAGCGACCTGGTTCAAGGGGGTCGGGGACCCGTAATAGTCGACGCGGATACCGTCCAGCAGGGCGGCCGAGGCGCGGCCGGTCCGGACTTTTTTCAGGTCCCGGGCCAGAGTGGTCAGGGTCTTTTCCATCCGGTCTTTGAGGTCTCCGAATATTTCGTCAAGCATCTCGGACATGTCCGCCTCCACGTTGTCAAACGTTGACTCGGGTTCCGATGGCTTCTCCAGACAAAACCCGCTTGATGTTGCCATGGACCGTCAAGTTGAAGACGATGATCGGCAGCCTGTTCTCCATGGCCAGGGAAATGGCCGTGGTGTCCATGACCTTCAGTCGGCGCTCGATGGCCTCCATGCAGCTTATCTCCGAAAGATACCGGGCGTCGGAGAACAGCATGGGGTCCTTGTCGTAAATCCCGTCCACCTTGGTGGCTTTGAGCAGGACCTCGGCCCCGATTTCGCTGGCCCGCAGGGTTGCGGCCGTGTCCGTGGAAAAAAACGGATTACCCGTGCCGCCGGCAAAGATGACCACCCGCCCCTTTTCGAGATGCCGGATGGCGCGCCGGCGAATATAGGGTTCGGCCGCCTCGAATATTCGGAGGGCCGACAGGACCCGGGTTTCGAGCCCCTGTTTTTCAAAGGCCTCCTGAAGCGCCAGGGCATTGATCACCGTGGCCAGCATGCCCATGTAATCGGCCGTGGCGCGGTTCAGGCCCTTCTCGGCCAACTGGCGGCCTCGAAATATGTTTCCCCCGCCGATGACCACGCCCAGACCGACGCCGCCCGGACCGGCGACTTCGGCCACCTGGGTCGAAACATCTTCCAGGATGTTCGGATCGATGCCGAAGCCGGTGCTGCCCTGGAGGGCTTCACCGCTGAGTTTCAGCAGGACCCTCGAGTATTTGAATCCGTGACTCACGTTTTACGCCGGTCAACCGTCCTTTCAGGTCAGACTTCTTCGCCCAGCTGGAAACGCACGAAGCGGCGGATGTTGATGTTCTCTCCGATTGTGGCGATCAGTCCGTTGAGCAGGTCCTGGATCGTGAGGTCCGGGTCCTTGACGTAGGGTTGGTCGAGCAAACAGACTTCGGAGTAGAATTTTTTTATCCGGCCGTCCACGATCTTGTCCACGACCTGTTCCGGCTTGCCCATTTCCAGGGCCTGGGCCCGGTAAATCTGGCGTTCCTTTTCCAGCAGTTCGGCCGGCAGGCCGTCCTTGTCGACACATATGGGACTGGCCGCGGCGATGTGCATGGCCACATTGTGGGCGAAGTCCTCGAAGGCCTCGTTTCGGGCCACGAAGTCGGTTTCGCAGTTGACTTCCACCATCACGCCCAGTTTGCTGCCGGCGTGGATGTAAGAATGAACGACACCTTCCAGCGTGGCTCGTCCGGCCCGTTTGCGGGCGGTCAGCAAGCCTTTCTGGCGAAGATGGTCGATGGCCTTGTCCAGGTCGCCGCCGGATTCGGCCAGGGCCTGCTTGCAGTCCATCATGCCGGCGTTGGTCTTGTCCCGGAGTTCCTTGACCATTTTGGCGGTAATTTCCACTCTCGTCTCCTTCTCATACCTCGACCGATGGGGGACCGCCCCCCCCGGTCGATTGAAAAAAAGGCCCGGATGGGCCGATTATTCGGCTTCGTCCTTGCGGATGACGATGACTTCCGGCTGAACCGCTTCCGGAGCCTGGCCCTGGCTGGGCAGGTCGGCCACGTAGGGTTTGTAGTCCTGAGCCGGAGCATCCGGCTCTTCGGTATCGCTCGGGCCGGAAAGGGCCTCATCATACCGTTGACGGCCTTCGATGCAGGCGTCGGCGATTCGGCTGGTCATGAGCCGGATGGCGCGGATGGCGTCGTCGTTGCCCGGAATGACGAAATCCACGTCGTCCGGGTCGCAGTTGGTGTCCACGACGGCCACTACGGGGATGCCCAATTTGCGGGCCTCATGCACGGCGATCCGCTCGCGCCGCGGGTCTATGACGAAAAGAGCGCCGGGCAGACGGTCCATGTTCTTGATTCCGCCCAGGTTCTTTTCCAACTTGGCCATCTGGCGATCGAGGGACTGGATTTCCTTTTTGGGGAAACGGTTGATCGAGCCGTCGGCCTTCATCTGTTCCAGCTTCTTGAGCCGTTCGATACTCCGCTTGATGGTCTGGAAGTTGGTCAGGGTGCCGCCCAGCCAGCGGTTGTTCACGAAGAACATCCCCGCTCGGTCCGTTTCCTCGTAAATCGCCTCGGCCGCCTGTTTTTTCGTGCCCACAAAAAGCACGGACTGGCCGCCGGCCGTGGTGTCGGCCACGAAGTTGTAGGCCACCTTGAAAAGCTGGACCGTTTTTTGTAAGTCAATGATGTAAATGCCGTTTCGAGCCCCGAAGATGTAAGGTTTCATCTTGGGGTTCCAGCGGCGGGTCTGGTGGCCGAAGTGTACGCCGGCTTCCAAAAGCTGTTTCATGGTCACTTGAGACATGTCCGATAATCCTCCTCGCAGTTTTTCCTCCGCCCCGGGTCCGGTGGGTCTTCGCCCCGTCGTTCGGGCACCGCGAGCATTGCCCGGAGCGTGCGTATTTGAAACAACAATGTTTAACACAACCTATAGGCCGGCGCAAGAAAAAATTAATCCGGTTCGGCGCGGGGTCCGTCGATGGCCGGAGGCGTCCGAAGAATCTAAAAAAAGGGGCCCCGGTTGCCCGGGGCCCCTTTGAGTCGCTGAGATCAAGCGGACCTTAGAAGGTCAACTCCAGCGTGTGGTCGAGGTGGTAGGAATTCCCGACTTCGAGCTCGTTGCTGCCCAGCTTGAACCAGTCGCCGGCCCAGAAGTAGCCGAAGTGGGCCTGGTAGGTCAGGTTGTCCATGATCTTGTAGCTCAGACCCAGGTCGAATTCCTGGCCGTAGTCCAGGGACTGATCGGCATAGGCGTGCATCCAGCCGTCACGGCCGAACCAGGGCTGAATCTTCTCGAGGCGACGCATGTAGCCGTAAGCCGCGTGAAGGATCAGGTCCTCGGTCAGGCTGTGGTCGACCCAGGCCGACCACAGCCAGTAGTTGCTGGCGGCGAGCAGGCTGTAGTCCGTGTACGTCCCGAAGGCGGAGTACAGGGGTTTGAAGTCCGCCCCGCTGCCGGTCTGGCCGGCCAGGGTGTCGTCGTTGGCATCGTTGTCACCGGACTGATAGGCATAGAGAAGGCCGATGGTGCCGGGGCCGTACTTGTACTGAATGTCAAAGTAGTAGGCCCGGCCTTCGATGTCCTGGTCCTTCAGTTCGATGTTGCCGCCAGCGGGCGGAGCGCCGAGGGGGTACAGGGGATGACGGCCGGCCATGATCAGGGCGTTGTCGTCCTTGTCCGGCTTGTAGTATTCCCGGGTGCCGTTGACGTAAACGATGTCCGCGTTGAACTCGACCGGACCGAACATCATGCGCAGGGCCGGACGGACGGTCCAGGAGGTGTCCCGACGACGGGAAGC
>Ga0180009_10003819_pt1 | contig 16917 bp, 9 predicted proteins | sample OS_PC_MetaG_FD_123537 | JGI IMG/M metagenome (GOLD analysis project Ga0180009, IMG submission 123537) | Groundwater microbial communities from the Aspo Hard Rock Laboratory (HRL) deep subsurface site, Sweden - OS_PC_MetaG | ecosystem: Environmental > Aquatic > Deep subsurface > Groundwater...
GGGCCCGCAGAGGACTACCATCGATACGCAGACGGGCACCTCCAAGTCATCGACCGGCTACCACCCCGGCCAACAGCGCCGTCATGGCGCTACGCGCCATGCCTGGCGCACCAAAAAAAGGGCCGTTCGCGAAGAACAGCCCAAGTCCAGGGAGGAAACGCCCGATGTATCAGGCCATGACGGTTGAGAGCGTTCTCACCCGCCACAACGAATAAGGTGGTGTTATTCGTCCCATTCTGCAATTGCAGAATAGTACCGATCAGGCGAAGAAATCATCAAAAATGACTTCTCAGGCTTTATGGTGGTGCACTCTGAACCGGCCTGCACCCGGGTTTCACACAGGCTTGCGCGGGAATCGGGGCAAGATTAGCAAGCCCAGCAGAGCACGTTTGCGGGCGCAAAAAGTCTTCGTCACGGCAAATTTGTCACAGGTTGGAATGCCAGATATCCACAGTCATAGCCACTTTTTAGCATGCGCGCACGCCCTCGCCGATGCAGCCGCGACCGAAACGATTCGCTATTTCCGTCGCTCGCCGACCGTCAAGGACAAGTCGCAAGCCGACAGTTACACCGGCAATCAGGACGGATTCGACCCCGTCACCGCCGCCGACAGGGGCGCCGAACAGGCGATCCGCCGCGAACTGGCAGAACGCTTCCCCGATCACGGCATCCACGGAGAAGAATTCGGGTTGCATAACCCCTCTTCCGCCTACCGTTGGATCGTCGATCCGATCGACGGCACCGCTTCCTACCTGATGGGCTGGCCGATGTGGGGCACGCTGATCGCACTCGCCCACACGGGTGCCCCCGTGCTCGGCGTCATGGATCAGCCGTTCACCCGCGAACGATTCTGGTCGGATGAGGCGAATGCCTTCTCCCGCTCCCCCGACGGCGCCCAGCGCCAGCTGAAGGCCCGCCCCTGCGCGAGGCTCGAAGACGCTGTGCTTTCGACCACCCACCCCGACTTCCTGCGCGGCCCGGGCGAACTCGACGCCTTCCTCCGGGTCAAGGCGGCCGCCCGCAACACCCGCTACGGCGGCGACTGCTATGCCTACGCCATGCTCGCATCCGGCTTCAGCGATCTCGTCATCGAAACCGGGCTCAAATCCTACGACGTCGCGGCCCTGATCCCCATCGTGGAGAAGGCCGGCGGCGTCATGACCACCTGGACCGGCGAACCTGCCCTCGAAGGCGGCAACATCATCGCCGCCGGCGACAAACGCGTTCACCAAGCCGCCCTCGAACTGCTGGCGCGCTGAACCTGCACTTTGCACCCGAACGGCTCGCTTCACGCCATCGCCCTTGCTAGACTGACCGCCACACGTCTCACTAGCCGGTTTTGTCCCACCGGCCCGCCGCCGGAGTCCCGATGGAACTGATCACGCTTGCCAAGAACCCCGTCCCCAGCGGACCTGTGGTCGGCGCCTTCAACGGCTACGACGGCAACCCGCTGCGCTACGCACTCTGGCACGCGACCCGAGGCCCCCGCCGCGGCACCATCTGCCTGTTCCACGGCCGCGCCGAATTCATCGAGAAGTATTTCGAGACGATCGCCGATCTTCGCGGCCGCGGCTTCGCCGTCGCCACCTTCGACTGGCGCGGCCAGGGTGCCTCCTACCGTACCTTGCCGAACCGCATGAAGGGCCACATCCGCGACTTCGCCGAGTACGAGAAGGACATCTTCCGCTTCATGAAGGACATCGTCCTTCCCGACTGCCCGCCGCCGTTTTTCGCCCTCGCCCATTCGATGGGCGGCAACATCCTATTGCGCCACGCCATCAAGCAGGGCTCCTGGTTCGACCGCATCATCCTGACCGCCCCGATGCTCGCCTTTGCCGACGAACGCATCGGCATGCCGCAGAACCTCGCCCGCCTCTATGCGCTGACCGGAACCTATGCCGGCATGGCGACATCATTCGTCTACGGCGGCAACGAGCTACCCGAAGGCGGCGAGAAGTTCGAAACCAACACACTGACCTCCGATCGCGAACGCTGGTCGCGCAACCGCGCCGTCCTCGAAGTCGCCCCCGAGCTTGGCGTCGGCTCACCGACTGTTGGCTGGTTGCGCGCCGCCTACCGGTCGAATGCCATGATCGCCCACCCGGAGTTTGCCGCCGACGTGAAAGTCCCGGTGATGCTGTTTGCTGCCGGCAAGGACGAGATCGTTTCCACAAGAGCCATCGAGGAATTCGGCGTCCGTCTCAAGGTTGGCAACGTCGTCCTGATCCCCGGCTGCAAGCACGAGATCCTGCAGGAACGCGACGTCTTCCGCCAACGCTTCTGGGCCGCCTTCGACGCCTATCTGGGCGTCAAGAAATTGGCGGCCTAGAACCGTTCAAGCCGCGACCAAGACAAACGTCATCCCCGCGAAGGCGGGGATCCAGTCAAGCCGCGGGATTCTATACGTTTTCTGCAAATTTCGCTCCTTGCAGCCTAGCCAGATGGCAGGGCCACAAGAAGAATTTCCGGGGGGCTTCCTACAACGTGACGTGGATTCCGCCCTCCGGCGGAATGACGATGATGGTTGTTGTCAGTTCCACGGTCCCACGCAGCAGCAACTTAACCGAGCCGCAGTGGTTTCATGCCGCGAAGACAGTGGTAGGATACCCGCAACGAAAGGCGCTCAAGGGTTTTTCGGCCCCTCACCCCGACCCTCCCCCCATACGCTGCGCTATGGGGAGAGGGAGCCACCCGGCAACGGCGGATTGCCGCCCGCCATTTTGGCGGCAATCCGCCGTTGCCACTCGTCGGTATGATACGGCAACAGCTTCCGCTCAATGCACCAAACAGGCGGCGCCGGCGGCTACATTTTACCGCTCACTCACCCAGCGGGGTCCAAACTGATAAACCGTGGAATAAACGATTTGCGCCCTGCTTCTGCTGACGCCTGCAGCCACCAGGGCCTCGTAAAACATCTTATGAGTGTCTTCCCAACTACGCTCTTTGGTCTGCACATAGTGATCATGAAGAATTGAGGGGCCACGAAGCTTGCCGCTGAACGGGTCTCCAATAACCGCCCAAATCGATTGAGGGATCGAAGCCCCGTCACTCACTGTTCCTGCAGGAGCCGTCCAAACGCGACCAGTCGAATCCTTGAATGAAAAATCATCCAGCAGGCGAACCTGCCGGCCACCGTCGAGCATCTCCACACGAAGTCGTCCGGTAAAGCTTCTCGGATACAGACCAAGACCAGGTGCTTTGACAACCTCCGTGGAATCCGAAGCAGTATTAGCCAGTCCTTTCTCGACCTGCACACGCAGAGCGGCGAACTTCGCGGCAAGCTCAGTCGCCTCAATCGATTTCTGATAGGCTTGATAACCCGCATACCCTGCCACCCCAGCCAGCACCATCGCCACGACCATGCCGACCATCGTTCGCCGAGCCACCTTGCGCGCCTGCTCCTCCGCCTTGCGGGCTTCCTCCTCCGCCCGCTTCGAAGCCGCGACCGCTTCCCTTTGCGCAACCTCGCGCGCGTCCTGATCGCGCTTGGCCTGTTCGAGCGCGGCTTGCGCATTTTTCAGCGCCGCTTCGCGCGCGTCCTGCGCCGCCTGCATCTCTTCAAGCTGCTTCTTGGCGGCGACCTTGTCGGCTTCCTCCGCCTGCCGGCAGGCGTCGAGATAGGCCCGCTGTAGCGCCGTCAGGTCCGGCGCGTTGCCGGGCTTGCGCGCCAGCCACGCTTCCGCCTCCGCCAGCAGCGTGCCGCGAATGAGCCGGTCCGGGTCGCGGTCTTTCAGTTGCCACGCTTCCGCGCGGATCAGCAGGTTGCGGTGATCGCGCAGCCACTCCGCATCGGCTTTCAGCGCATGCAGGAGCTTGGCGAGCCCCTGCCCGAAGCCGCTGCCGGGTACGCTCGGCTCGGCATAGAAATGGATGAAGTTCAGCGCTTGCAGTTTTTCGGGAACCGCGACGTCGCCAAGCGGCATCGCCACCACCGGCATGATCCGCTTCGAGCGGGCGATCGCCTCATCGACCTCCCACTTGCACACATCCGAAACCGCCGACTCCGGCGACAGCACGAAAACCACCGTATCGGCTTCGGCAATCAGATGCCCCAGGCGTTGCTGCCAAGGCTCCCCCGGCGTGATGCCATGCCGGTCGACGGTCGGATTGTGCCCGAAGGCTTCGAGCGCGGCGGCAAGCTGGTCGGCAAAATCGATGCAATCGCGTCGCGAATATGAGATGAACAGGTCGAGCAATTGCGCACCGGCGGGCTTATCGCCGCCATCCGCCTTGACCGCCTTGCCGTCCCCCAGATCCATGGAAACACACTAAACTCAATAAAATAGCGCCAACGCCCCGATTAAGCCACGCCCCGGACGGGTTGGCAAACCTCGAACACCCCGAAAAACACGCCCTTGCACCGATCGGAGCTAACGTGATGCAACATGACACCGTTGCCATTCGAACCGAACGGCTTCGCTTCATAGCCCGCTATCTCGGACTGCTCGCGGTCGGGAACCTCCTCTGGGAGTTTGCCCAGATGCCTTTCTACACGGTTTGGCAGAGCGGCACCGTTAGCGAGATTACCTATAATGGCCTTCATTGCACGGCTGGAGACGTTCTGATTGCAGCAACGGCATTGCTTACTGCAGTCCTGTTGGTTGGCGCAAAAAGCTGGCCAAGCGAGGGGTATTGGAAGGTTGCAGCCGCCGCAGTCTCGATTGGGCTCGCCTACACCGTTTTCAGCGAGTCGCTGAACGTATATGTCCGGCAATCCTGGGCCTACTCGCAAGCTATGCCCATCATACCGTTTACAGGCATCGGCCTTTTGCCGGTCATCCAATGGTGCGCGTTGCCCACGCTCGCATTTATCGCCCTACGCTCAAGAGTACCATCGATCTCCCGCTAGACAGCCATCGAGAAACCCTTTGCCGTCAGCACAGGCGATGAGCCTGTGCGCTGCGGCCACCGGTCAGTGCCATTCGCCACTACGACGAGTTTGGTGCAAGCGAGCCCCTTGAACTCCGCCCACCGCCCCCTAAATCCAACATGCGTCCGCCACTGATAGGGGACGCAATCAAAGCGTCTGGCTTTTTAGCAGATGCCGTATTCGGATTTCTCGGTCACTACCGCCGCGCTGGTCGCATCTAATACCACCAATCGTTGCCGCGTCGCGGAGGATTGACAGGTGCCGGATGCGCGGCCCCACACAACCCTAGGCCGTGTGGGCCAGCCAAAAAGTGAGCATCCGAAGGCGCAACTGAAGAGCCAGGCAGATCGCTTCAACCGAAGGATTATGTCATGCGCCATATGGACTTTGCACCGCTCTATCGCTCGACCGTCGGCTTCGATCGCCTAGTCAATATGCTCGACCACATCGCCGGCGACGACAACGGCTTCCCCCCCTACAACATCGAAAGCGTCGGCGAGAACGAGTACCGGATCTCGATGGCCGTCGCTGGCTTCTCGCAGGGCGAGTTGAATGTCGAAGTCAAGGAGCAGACGCTCACCGTCAAGGGCCAGAAATCGCCCGACGACAGGGAGCCCACCTATCTCCATCGCGGCATCGCCACGCGTTCCTTCGAGCGCCGCTTCCAGCTTGCCGACCACGTTGAGGTTTCAGGCGCCGACCTGACCGACGGCCTGCTCAACATCGGCCTCGTCCGCAACGTGCCCGAGCGCATGAAGCCGCGCACGGTCGAGATCGGCATCTCCAAGCCCGCACCCCAACAGATCGAAGCCCGGATCGAAGAAAAGACCAACCGGGCCTGATCGCCTCCTTGAGGTTTTAGCATTCGGCCTGGGGCAGCCGCCGCACCACGCGGCGGCTGCTTGTTTGTTTATTGCATCTCACCGATTGTGCAGCGCACGCCCGCGCCTGTCTCCCGGCTGGCGGACTGAACAGGCTTCGGCCCGTTCCTTTGACCTCAGCCGCCCTCTCCCGCGCCGCCGAACCCAGCCCCTTGTAGAAAACTGCGAAATCTGCAACATTCGGCAGAAAGGTCAGCAACTCTGTCCTTTCTTTCGTCCACCCACGCCGCTACGCTCGCCGACCGGGCGTGGTAACCGTGCCTGATGCGCGGGCCAGACTGACGGAAATTTCGACCGTCGGCCCAACGTTGCATTCGGTCGAATTTCAGGCGTGGCCTGCGAGACGGAACGAAGCCGACGGGTCGCAAAGCATCGCCAATTCTGAACCTAGGGTCTGGATATGAAGAGGAACGCCAAGTCGAACGATCTCGGTATCGTAGGAAGCTGCGTCAAGCGCCCGCGAGCTGAGGGACTGTTCGAGTCCGATCGGGAATTCGATGCCTGCGGCGTCGGCTTCATCGCCGATATGAAGGGCCGCAAGTCCCATAGGATCGTGCAGGACGCGCTTCATATCCTCGAAAACCTGGAGCACCGCGGAGCCGTCGGCGCGGACCCGCTGGCCGGCGACGGCGCCGGCATCCTGGTGCAGATCCCGCATGCTTTCCTTGCCCAGGAATGCCAGGTCGCGGGCTTTTCTCTACCCCAGCCGGGCAACTACGCGGTCGGCTTCGTTTTCATGCCGCGCGAAGCCCGCGTCCGCGACAACTGCGAAAAGATCTGGAGCCGCATTATCGCCGAGGAAGGCCTGCGCCTGATCGGCTGGCGCACGGTCCCCGTCGACAACGCCTCCCTGTCGAAACTGGTCATTGAAACCGAGCCGGTTCACCGGCAGGTGTTTATCGGCCGCGGCGACTTCGCCGGCGACCAGGACGCCTTCGAGCGCAAGCTCTACCTGGTACGCAAGCGCGTCTCCAACGTCGTCTTGAGCGAATACAAGGGCCGCAATATCGGTCACTACACCGTTTCGCTGTCGACCCGCACCCTCGTCTATAAAGGCATGTTCCTGTCGTTCCAGGTGAAGTTCTATTATAAGGACTTGAGCGACCCGCGCTTCACGTCCGCCCTGGCGCTCGTCCATCAGCGCTTCTCCACCAACACCTTCCCGTCGTGGCCGCTCGCCCACCCCTACCGGATGGTCGCCCACAACGGCGAGATCAACACGCTGCGCGGCAACGTCAACTGGATGGCCGCGCGGCAGGCATCCGTTTCCTCGCCGCTGTTCGGCGGCGACATCTCCAAGTTGTGGCCGATCTCCTATGAAGGCCAGTCCGACACCGCCTGCTTCGACAACGCCCTCGAATTCCTCACCATGGGCGGTTACCCGCTGTCGCATGCCGCGATGATGCTGATCCCGGAGGCCTGGGCCGGCAACCCGCTGATGGATGCCGAGCGCCGCGCATTCTACGAGTATCACGCGGCCCTGATGGAACCCTGGGACGGCCCCGCCGCCGTCGCCTTCACCGACGGCCGCCAGATCGGCGCGACCCTCGACCGCAACGGCCTGCGCCCGGCGCGTTACCTCGTCACCAAGGACGATACCGTCATCATGTCGTCGGAGTCGGGGGTCCTTCCCGTCAAGGAAGAAGACATCGTCCGCAAGTGGCGCCTCCAGCCGGGCAAGATGCTGCTCATCGACCTCGAAAAGGGCTGCATCGTTTCGGATGAGGAACTCAAGGCCGAGATCGCCGCCAGCCACCCTTATGAGCGCTGGCTGCAAAGTTCGCAGATCCGCGTCTCCGACCTGCCGCTTCCCGCCAGGCCGGTTGCATCCTCACGCAGCGGCCCCGCCCTGCTCGATCAGCAGCAGGCCTTCGGCTACACCCAGGAAAGCCTCAAGTTCCTGATGACGCCGATGGCGGAGTCCGGACAGGAAGCGATCGGCTCGATGGGCACCGACACGCCGATCTCGGCGCTGTCCTCGCGCTCGAAGCTCCTGCACACCTACTTCAAGCAGAACTTCGCCCAGGTCACGAACCCGCCGATCGACTCGATCCGCGAGGAACTCGTCATGAGCCTCGTCTCCTTCATCGGTCCGCGGCCGAACATCCTCGACCTGGAAGGTACCTCGAAACAGAAGCGCCTCGAAGTCGACCAGCCGATCCTCACCAACGAGGATCTGGAGCGCATCCGTTCGATCGGCGAGGTCAAGGACAACTCGTTCTCCTCCATCACCATCGACATCACCTATCCGGTCGAAGCCGGTGCAGCCGGCATGGAGGACGCTCTCGACAGCGCCTGTGCCGAAGCCGAGGAAGCCGTTCGTTCCGGCGCCTACAACATCATCATCCTGTCCGACCGCGCCACCGGCCCGGATCGCATTCCGGTACCTTCCCTGCTCGCCACGTCGGCGGTCCATCACCACCTCATCCGCCAGGGTCTCAGAACCCGCGTCGGCCTGGTCGTCGAAACCGGCGAAGCCCACGAGGTCAACCAGTTCTGCACGCTGGCCGGCTATGGCGCCGAAGCGATCAACCCCTACCTTGCCTTCGAAACTCTCGAAGACATGCTGCCCGTCCTGGCCGAAGGCCTCACCGCCGAGAAGGTCAAGGCGAGCTATGTGAAGGCGCTCGGCAAGGCCATCCTCAAGGTCATGGCCAAGATGGGCATCTCCACCTACCAATCCTACTGCGGCGCCCAGATCTTCGACGCTGTCGGCTTGAAGACATCCTTCGTCGAAAAATACTTCACCGGCACCCACACCCAGATCGAAGGCATCGCCCTGCCCGAAATCGCGCGCGAAACCGCCGAGCGTCATCTGGCAGCCTTCGGCGACTCGCCGGTCCTGAAGAAGATACTCGACGTCGGCGGCGAATACGCCTTCCGCCTGCGCGGCGAATCCCACACCTGGCGTCCGCAGACGGTCGCCGACCTGCAGCATGCCGTTCGCGGCAACCTGCCGGAAAAGTATCGCGAGTTCGCCAAGGCGATCAACGATCAGTCCGAGCAGTTGATGACCATGCGCGGACTGTTCCGCCTGAAGCCCGCCGAGGAGATGGGCCGCAAGCCCGTACCGCTCGATGAAGTCGAACCGGCCGCGGCAATCGTCAGGCGCTTTGCGACCGGCGCCATGAGCTTCGGTTCCATCAGCCGCGAAGCCCACACCACGCTTGCCATCGCCATGAACAGGATCGGCGGCAAGTCGAACACCGGCGAAGTCGGCGAGGAGCCCGACCGCTTCGTACCGCTGCCGGATGGCTCATCCATGCGCTCCGCGATCAAGCAGGTCGCGTCCGGCCGCTTCGGCGTCACCACCGAATACCTCGTCAACTCGGACATGATCCAGATTAAGATGGCTCAGGGCGCCAAGCCCGGCGAGGGCGGACAGTTGCCCGGCCACAAGGTCGACGCGACCATTGCCAAGGTTCGCCACTCGACACCCGGCGTCGGTCTGATCTCGCCGCCGCCGCACCACGACATCTACTCGATCGAAGACCTCGCTCAGTTGATCTTCGATTTGAAGAACACCAATCCGGCCGCCGACATCTCCGTGAAGCTCGTCTCCGAAGTCGGCGTCGGAACAGTAGCCGCCGGCGTCGCCAAGGCGCGCGCCGATCACGTCACCATCTCCGGCTTCGAAGGTGGCACCGGCGCCTCCCCCCTGACCTCGATCAAACACGCCGGCAGCCCTTGGGAAATCGGCCTGGCCGAAACCCACAAGACCCTCGTCGGCAACCGCTTGCGCGGGCGCATCGCCGTGCAGGTCGACGGCGGCCTCAGGACCGGCCGCGACGTCGTCGTCGGAGCGCTTCTTGGTGCCGACAAATTCGGCTTCTCGACCGCACCTCTCATTGCCGCCGGCTGTATCATGATGAGGAAGTGCCACCTCAACACCTGTCCCGTCGGCGTCGCCACGCAGGACCCGCGCCTGCGCGCCAGATTCACCGGCCAGCCCGAGCACGTCATCAACTACTTCTTCTTCGTCGCCGAGGAAGTCCGCGAACTGATGGCGGCGATGGGCTTCCGCACCTTCGATGAAATGATCGGCCAGACCGGAATGCTCGATAAGTCCAACGCCATCCGTCACTGGAAGGCCAAGGGTCTCGACTTCACCAAGCTGTTCCACAAGCCCGAAGTTCCCGAGGACGTCGCCGTCTTCAACTGCGAGCGCCAGGACCACGGCCTCGAAAAGGTGCTCGACAACAGGCTCATCGAACTCGCAGCGCCTGCGATAGAGCACAGGACACCTGTGCGTCATGAAGTCGAGATCAAGAACACCGACCGCACCGCCGGCACCATGCTGTCCGGCATGATCGCCAAGAAGTACGGCCATGCCGGCCTGCCCGAAGACACAATCTGGTTTACCTTCAAGGGCACTGCCGGGCAAAGCTTCGGCGCATGGGTCACCCACGGCGTCACCATGGACCTCGTCGGCGAAGGCAACGACTATGTCGGCAAGGGCCTCTCCGGCGGCAAGCTCATCGTTCGCCCCGATCCCAAATCGGGCATCGTGCCGGAAGACAGCATCATCGTCGGCAACACCCTGCTTTATGGCGCGATTGCGGGCGAATGCTACTTCCGCGGCATCGCCGGCGAGCGCTTCGCGGTGAGGAATTCAGGTGCCTATGCCGTTATCGAAGGCACCGGCGACCACTGCTGCGAATACATGACCGGCGGCGTCGTCGTCGTACTCGGCGAAACCGGCCGCAACTTCGCTGCCGGCATGTCCGGCGGCATTGCCTACGTCCTCGACGAGGATGGTGATTTTGAATCGAAGTGCAACATGGCGATGGTCAAGTTCGAACCGATCGACGCCGATCGGGCGGTCGCAGAAAAGCTGAAAGCCAACGGCGGCATGGAAAGCTCAATTCTGGCCGACACCATGCGCGACATGCTGAGCCAGGATGCCGAACGCCTGCACGCTCTGATCGTCCGCCACGCCCACTACACCAACTCGAAAAAGGCGCAGGCGATCCTGGCCGACTGGGACGCCTACCTGCCGAAATTCAAGAAGGTCATGCCGACCGAGTATCGCCGCGCGCTGACCGAATTGGCAAAGGCTGAGGCAACCACCGAAGGCGAAGCGGCAGCACAGGCATGAACAGGTGACGGGCTTCCAGGTTCTGCTACCAGCCCGTCGCCGATAAATCGAATTGTCGCGCCATCCGCGCAGACCAACCAAAACGCAAGAACGACCTACACGGGAAAAGTTATGGGCAAGCCAACCGGATTTCTGGAATTCGAACGCTCCGAGCGCAAGTACGCTCCAGCCGACGAGCGCACGAAGCACTACAAGGAGTTCGTCGTTCCCCCGACGGAATCCGAATCCAAGATCCAGGCCGCGCGCTGCATGGATTGCGGGATTCCGTTCTGCCACACCGGCTGCCCGGTCAACAACCAGATCCCCGACTGGAACGATCTCGTTTATAATGACGACTGGCAGGAAGCTTCCATCGACCTGCACTCGACCAACAATTTCCCCGAAGTCACCGGCCGTGTCTGCCCGGCGCCCTGCGAGGCCGCCTGCACCCTCGACATCGATGACACGCCCGTCACCATCAAGTCGATCGAATGCGCCATCGTCGACCGCGCATTTGCCGAAGGCTGGATCAAACCACAACCGCCCGAGAAGAAGACCGGCGGCAAGGTTGCAATCGTCGGTTCCGGTCCTGCCGGCATGGCCGCCGCCCAGCAACTCGCCCGCTCCGGTCACGACGTCCACGTCTATGAAAAGAACGCACGCCCCGGCGGCCTGATGGTCTACGGCATTCCCGATTTCAAGATGGAAAAGAACATCATCGCCCGCCGCGTCAAGCAGCTCGAAGCCGAAGGCGTCACCTTCCACTGCAACGTCAACGTCGGCGTCGACATCGATGCGACGCAATTGCAGAAGGACTACGACGCGGTTCTTCTGGCGATGGGCTCGGAGAAGGCCTTCGACTTCTTCGCGCATGCCCCCGGCCGCGAACTCGACGGCATCCACTTCGCGATGGACTTCCTGCCCCAGCAGAACCGCCGCGTCGCAGACGAATCGATTCCCAATTCGGTCCACCAGATCTCGGCAAAGGACAAGCACGTCGTCGTCATCGGCGGCGGCGACACCGGCTCCGACTGCATCGGCACGTCATTCCGCCAAGGTGCCAAGTCCGTCACCCAACTCGAAATCATGCCGCGCCCGCCGGAAAAGGAAAACAAGGCGATGACCTGGCCGCACTGGCCGATGAAGCTGCGCGTTTCGACGAGCCAGGCCGAAGGGGCAGATACGCTTTATTCCGTTTCGACGACCGGATTCAGCGGCGAAGACGGCAAGGTAAAGAAGCTCGACTACGTCCAGGTCGACAACAAGCTGCAACCCATCGAAGGCAGCGCCGCCTGCCTCGACGCCGATCTCGTGCTGCTGGCGATGGGCTTCTCCGGTCCGATCGAGGAAGGCGCCTTACAGCAGCTTGGGCTGGGTTCGGTTCCGCGCGGCCGCTTCAAGGGCGTCGATTCCAACGAGGACAACTACAAACTGCCCGGCAAGAATAACCTGTTCGCCGCCGGCGACGTCCGCCGTGGCCAGTCGCTTGTCGTGTGGGCCATCCGCGAAGGCCGTCAGGCCGCCCGCGCCATCGACCTGCACCTGATGGGCACCACCGTACTGCCCAGGTGATCTACGCGAAGACGTACAGAAACTTGTCATCCCTGCAACTAGCTCCGGCCGGCAACTAGCTCCGGCCGGCAACTAGCTACGGCCGGCAACTAGCTCCGGCCGGCAACTAGCTCCGGCCGGCAACTAGCTCCGGGATGAAAAATTCACCCAAACGCTTCTGAACGGTGAACCGGAACAAACCTCAAGCCGCCGCCTGCTGTTCCTCGGCCTTGGCGCTTTCCAGGATCGCGGCGACGCCCATGCCGCCAGCAGTGCACACCGAGATGAGGCCGCGCCCGCTACCCTTTTCGGCAAGCAGCTTGGCGAGGTTCGCCACGATTCGCGCCCCCGTTGCCGCGAACGGATGCCCGACCGCGATCGACGACCCTTTGACGTTGAGCTTGCTGCGGTCGATCGAGCCAAGCGCTCCATCAGCACCGAGCACGTCTCTGCAATATTCGGGATCTTCCCATGCCTTGAGCGTCGCGAGCACCTGTGCTGCGAACGCCTCATGGATTTCGTAGAAGTCGAAATCCTGCAGCGTCAGCCCGTTGCGCTTCAAAAGTTTCGCAACAGCCAGCGTCGGCGCCATCAACAGGCCGTCGCCACCGACGAAGTCGTTACCGACATGAACCGCATCGACGAGATAGGCCTGCACCGCAAGATTGTGCTCGCGCGCCCAGTCTTCCGAAGCCAGCAGCACCGCCGCCGCCCCATCTGTGAGCGGCGTCGAGTTCGCCGCCGTCAGCGTCCCTTCAACCGTCTTGTCGAATGCCGCGTTGAGGGTCGCAAGCTTCCCCATGTCGATATCTTCGCGCAGGTTGTTGTCGCGGAACACGCCGGCGCACGGCACCATCAGGTCGTCCATGTATCCCGAGGCGTAAGCTTCCGCAGCCTTCATATGGCTCTCGTAGGCAAGTTTGTCCTGCTCCTGGCGCGGCACCCGCCATTTCTTGGCCATCAACTCGCAGTGCTGGCCCATCGACAGCCCCGTGCGCGGCTCGTTCGTTGCCGGCGGCTGCGGTGCAAGTTCGCCTGGCTTCGTGCCGGCCAGCACCTTGACCTTGTCGAAGGTGGTCTTCTTCTTGTTGGCTTCCAACAGCCGCTGCGCAAATTTCTTGGTGAAGACGATGGGCGGATCGGACGTCGTATCCGAGCCGACGGCAATTCCGCTCTCGATCTGGCCCGAGGCGATCTTGGCGGCAATCCCCATCGCCGCCTGCAGCGATGTCCCACAGGCCTGCATCATCGTGATACCCGGAGTCGAAGGGGCAAGCCTGGTGTTGAGCACGGCTTCGCGCGCAAGGTTCCAGTCCTTCGAATGCGTGACGACCGCACCGCCGACGACTTCATCGATATGCTCGCCGGAAAGATTGAAGCGCTGCACCAGCCCGTTGAGGGCCGCCGTCATCATGTCGAGGTTGGAAAGGTCGGCAAAAAGCGTACCCGATCGGCAAAACGGCGTACGCACACCGCCAATCACGGCCACGCGGCGAAGAGATCTCGTCATGTTCTGCTCCCGGAGTTCACCCGCTCGAAACGGGCGCGCACGTTGAATAACTGTCTTGGGTTCGAGGGTGGCTTGGCTTTGGCAAAGCCGGATCGGCACAGCCCGCGATTTTATCCGGAAGCCTTCTTGGCTGCCGCAGCTGCCGCGGCAGCTGCGGATGCCGCCCCCGAACCGGCCGCCGACGCAACCGCACCTGCCGCTGCAACAGGCGTTCTGGCGGCACCAACATTGCCCGCATCTTGACTATCTGCCATTGCCGCCTCCTTCTTATCCGAACCCACGACGCTCTCCTTGTAATGCAGCGGCCCACCGCGAAACGGCGCGAAACCGGTACCGAAGATCACACCCGCATCGGCAAGGTCGGCATTTTCGACGACGCCGTCGGCGACCGCCCGCTCTGCTTCGCTGATGAGTGGCTCAACCAATTCCTTGCCAAGTTTCTCAAGGTCGCCGTTTCCAAAACGGACATCCTCCGACTTGACCGGTTTGCCGTCCTCCCAGACGTAATACCCTTGTCCGGTTTTCTTGCCGAGCTTGCCGCTTGCAACGAGCTTGCCCGCACCGGAAACCTCATTGCCCAGCCCCAGGATCTGGCCGACGTGCGCGCACACATCGAGCCCGACCGTATCGGCAAGTTCGATGGGCCCCATCGGCATGCCGAACGTGCGGGCAGCCTCGTCGATCTTCTCCTTGCTCTCGCCGGCATCGACCCGCGCCATGGCGCCCATCATGTAGGGCGCAAGCACGCGGTTGACCAGGAACCCCGGCACTGACTTGACCACCAGCGGGAACTTGTCGATCGCCGTCACGAACTGGGCACCCTTGTCGACTTCGGACTGCCGGCTCTTCTCGCCGCGCACGACTTCGACCAGCGGCATCTGCGCCACCGGATTGAAGAAATGGATGCCGATCAGCCGCCCCGGGTCCGCAAGTGGCCCGGCGATGTCCTCGATCTTCAAGGACGACGTGTTGGTCGCCATCAGCGCATCGGGCTTCATCTTCGTTTCGAGGTCCTTGAACAAGGCCTGCTTGACCTCGAGCTTTTCAACGATCGCCTCGATCACGACATCCGCGCGCGACACGCCGCGCCCCTGCGGATCGGCGATCAGACGCGACTCCGCCGCCGCCCGCAGCGCCGGCGTCCGGAACTTCTTCTTGAACAGCTTGCCCTGCGCCTTGATCCCCTTGGCGATCTGCTCCGCCGAGAGATCCTGCAATGTCACCTCCATGCCGCTGGCGACACACCAGCCGGCGATGTCGGCGCCCATCGTGCCGGCGCCTATCACATGCACCCGCAACGGTTTCCACGCCATGCCCTTCGGCGCTTGTGCCTTGAGCGCTTCTGACAGGAAGAACACCCGCCGCAGATTGCGCGAAGTATCCGACACCATCAGCGGCGCGAATGCTTTCGTCTCCTCGCGCTTCATGTCGGCATAAGAACCGCCATGTGCCTCGAACAGATCGATCAGCCGGAACGGAGCCGGGTAATGATCTTCCCGCACTTTCTTCTTCGTCTCATCGCGCATTTTTCCGGCAAGGAAACCGCGCGCCGGCCACTTCGCAAGCAGCCCCATGAAGCCGCCCTTCGGTTTCGACTTGCGCTTCTGCAGTACCGCCTTGCGCGCCGCCCAGCGCAATTGCCCTTTGCTCTCGACGAGTTGATCGATGAAACCCTGCGCCTTGGCAACGCTTGCCCGGATCATCGAACCCTTGAGCATCGCCCCCATCGCTGCAACCGGCCCGGCCTGGCGGATCGAGCGAACCGTGCCGTTGAAGCCTGGAAAGATGCCAAGCTTGACCTCTGGAAACCCGACACGCGTTGCATCGTCCCGCGTCGCGATCCTGTAGTGACAGGCAAGTACCAGTTCGAACCCGCCGCCGACGCAGACGCCATGGATCGCCGCAACCACCGGCACGCTCATCTTTTCAATCCGGTCGAGCATGTCGTTGACCGGCCTCAGCGCTGCGATCACCTGCCCTTCGGTGTTGAAATCACCGAATTCGCGGATGTCCGCCCCGACGATGAAGCCTTTCTCCTTGCCCGACATGATGACAAGGCCGACGATCGATCCATCCCTGGCGCCAGCCTCTACCCGCTCAACGATGCCTGCCAGTTCCTCCAACGGCCGCCTGCCGAGAGAATTGGCGCTTTCACCCTCGCGGTCGAACACCGCCCAGGCGATTCCCTCCAGGTCGACATCGAGGCGCCAATCCCGGAAATCTCCGGAAGTCTCGCCGGCACCGGTCGCGTTATCGTTCTGCATCTCGTCGCATCTCCTTGCACCAGTTCGAAACCGGTCACGGGGTATTTGCTGGCATGAGCGCGGTCCCTTTGTCGGAGCCCCGTCATTCGACTGCCATTCAAGTGTTTACTCGGCCGCTTCCGCCTCGCTGGCTTTGCGCATATTGCCGCCCGGCCTCATGTAGTTCGGCTTGACTTCAACCGGGTCGAAATGATCGACCGCGATAACACGGGCAACCAGCGCTTCGGCTTCCTTCAGCTGCGTGGCTTCCGCCTCGCTCAGCACGCCGGCTTTGAGTGCTTCCTCGAACCAGTCGTTTCCGTGGTAGCGGCGCACGCGTCCCTCGCGCACGGCTTTGTCGAGTTTCTTCTCGGCGGCTTCCGAGGCGATCACCTTATCCAGCGTGACTTCCAGAATGCCGGTCGGATGATCGATGTCATTGGAAATGAAGATGTCGCGGGTCAGCCGGTCGCGCACATCACCCGGTTCGGCAGCGACCCGTGCCGCCTCCCGCGTCAGCTTGTCGGGGGCCGGGCGGTAGGGCACGCCAAGCGGAAACACGAACAGGCCGAGCAGCAGCCGCGCCGCATCGTTGGGGAAATTGTCGATCGCATCCGATATCGCCGTCTGGAACCTGTACAGTCCGTTGCGTGCGGCAAGCTCCACGAAGACCTGATCGGTTTCGGGGCTTCCATCGTCCTCGAAACGCTTCAGCACGCAACTGAGAAGGTAGAGTTCCGACAACGCATCGGCCATGCGCCCGGTCAGCATTTGCCGGGTCTTCA
>Ga0180009_10003820_pt1 | contig 16915 bp, 9 predicted proteins | sample OS_PC_MetaG_FD_123537 | JGI IMG/M metagenome (GOLD analysis project Ga0180009, IMG submission 123537) | Groundwater microbial communities from the Aspo Hard Rock Laboratory (HRL) deep subsurface site, Sweden - OS_PC_MetaG | ecosystem: Environmental > Aquatic > Deep subsurface > Groundwater...
AGAACTACTTCCTGGCCGCATGCGACGGGACCGGGCTGCGCCGCAACCTGCTGCTGGACAAGGTCTACACCATCAATTACGCAGACTTCGAACTGGCCGAGGCAGGCATGGACTTCATCTGGACGCGCCTGGCCGCAGGACCCGACGGCACCGTGTACTGCGCCCCTGACCGCGACCTCTACGAGATCCACGCCTTCGGAGGGACCGGGGAACCGGCCCGCATCATCACCCGGCCCTTCGTCAACGTTCCCCGAACCGCGGCCCAGAAGACCATCGCCCGGCAGATCCTCGAAGGCGTCGGCGCCAACTATCCCGCACCCCTGCGCCGGACCCCCATCGAGGAGACCAACCAGGTCGTCGCCGGGATGTGGGCGACCGACCGCGGCGATCTCTGGGTCCAGACCAGCGAGGGGATCACCCCTCCGCCCGAAGGCTGCTGGGTCGCCCTGGACGTCTTCGACGCCGCGGGGACCTGGATCCGCCAGGTCGGCCTGCCCGGCGATTTCGACGCCGACAAGGACGGGTTGACCATCCTGCGCGACGGGACCGTGGTGGTCACCGTGGGCGCCCTGGACGCCTTCTTGAGCCAGCAGGCCGTCGGTGCGGAGGAATCCGCCTCGGCCGCCGACCCCCTGGAAGTCATCGTATACGGAATCTCCTTCTGATCGTGACCGGAAGCTGGAAAGGCTGATCATGGAACTGAATCTGAACGTCCCCGGAACCCCCCTCCACCGCCGCTGCGGGGCGATCCTCCTGGTGCTGCTGCTTGCCGTTTCCCTTCCGGCCCTGCCCTTGCTGTCCGGGTGTTCCGGAGGCGGGGGTGCGGATGAGGGGGCGGACGCGGGCGCCGCAGCGGACAGCCTCGAGACCGCCGACGCCTCCGGCGAGGACGACGAGGAGGGGGAGGATGAAGCCAAGAAGGAAAAATCCATCTCCGTGAACACGGGACGGATCCGCCTCGGCGACCTCGTGCTGCCGGTGTATGCGGACGGCGCGGTCCGCACCCCGCAGAGCGTCGAGATCAAGACCAAGGTCGGGGGCGAACTGCTGACGGTCCTGGTGCGCGACGGAGATCGCGTGCGCAAGGGCCAGGTGCTGGCCCGGATCGATTCCCGCGAGTACGAGATCGCCCTGCAGGAGAGCCGCTACCGGCACCTGGAGGCCCTCAGCCAGATGGCCGCCGAGGCCGACACCTTCACCGTCAACCACGCCGCGGTCCGGCAATTCACCACCGGCCGCGACCAGCTGGACGCCATGGTCCGCAAGGGGACCATCACCCGCGAGGAATACCAGAACCGGCTGCTGGAACTGGAGATGGGCGCCCTGCAGGACGGGGCCTTCCGCGAGGCCGTCTTCGAGCAGCGCACCGGGCTGGCCGAGGCCCGCATGGCCGAGGAACGCGCCCGCCTGAACCTCGAGTACACCGAGATCAAGGCGCCCTTCGCCGGCATCGTCAGCAACCGCAACCTCGTCGCCGGGGAGATCGTCCCGGTCGGCGCGGTCTTCTGCACCCTCTACAACAACGACCAGCTCGAGGCCGCGGTGAACGTCCTGGAAGCCGACCTCGGCGACCTGGAGGTCGGCCGCCCCGTCCTGCTGGCCATCCCGGCCACCGGCGACACCCTCAAGGCGAGCGTGGACGTGATCAGCCCCTCGCTCGACCAGGCCTCGCGCACCTGCGAGGTCCTGGTCCGGTTCGCCAATCCCGAGGGCCGCTTCCGGCCCGGCATGTTCGTGCGCGCCCAGATCGCGGGCATCGTCTACCACGACAAGCTCCTCGCTCCCAAGGACGCCCTGCTGCTGCGGGACAACCGGCCCCTGGTCTTCAAGCGCGAGGACGACCGCGCCCGCTGGCTGTATGTGGACATCGGGCTGCAGAACGACGAGTGGGTCGAGATCACGGCCGTCCACAGCGGCGGTTCCCTCGCCCCCGGCGACGAGGTCGTCGTCAGCGACCACCTGACCCTGGCCCACGAGGCCCGGATCAAGGTGCGCAAGAGCATCCCGCCCAGCGACCGCTGGGACTTCGCCTCCGCAGAAGAAGGCGGCTCTCGATGATCATCCAGACCGCCGTCCGCCGGCCCGTCGCCATCCTGATGCTTTTCTCGGGCCTGGTCCTGATCGGCTTGCAGGCCCGCGAACGCCTGTCGGTGGATCTGCTGCCGGCCATCAACTATCCCAACCTGACGGTCATCACGAACTACGCCGACACGCCCGCCGACGACCTGACCCGGCTGGTGACCCAGCCCCTCGAAGAGGTCATCACCGGTCTGGCCGGCGTGCGGCGCGTGGTCAGCAAGACCCGCGAGGGCGTCTCCACCATCACCGTCCAGTACGAGTGGGGAACGGAGATGGACTTCGCCAACCTGCATCTGCGCGAGGCCATCGACCGGGTCAGCTACCAGGAGGACTTTCCCGAGGCCGCCGACCGACCCTTGATCCTGCGGTGGGATCCCAGCGCCCGCCCCATCGCCATCATGGTGCTCGAGGGCGACGATCCCATGGCGCGGGTGACCGAGTTCGCCCGGGAGGTCGTCAAGCCCGCGCTCGAGCAGATCAACGGCGTGAGCCAGGCCGAGGTGATCGGCGGGGCGGAACGCGAGATCCTGGTCCAGCCCGACTTCGGCAAGCTGCGGCTGTACAACCTGACCATGGAGGATCTGGCCACCGCCCTGCGCGTGGCCAACATCAGCTTCCCCGGCGGGCGGATCCGCAAGGGGCCGCTGCACCTGCCCCTGCGCATCCTGGGGGAATTCGAGAACCTGGACGAGATCCGGGCCACCGAGATCCCGGCCGCCGGCCCCGGCATCACCATCGGCGACGTGGCCGTGGTCGAGGACACCACCAAGGAGCCCGAGGGGGCGACCCTCTTCGGCGCCCAGGAGGTGGTGTCCCTGCACCTCTACAAGGAGGTCGGCGAGAACACCATCGAGACCACCGCCGAGGTGGACAAGGTCCTGGGCATCCTGAAGGACCAGTACCCGGCCCTCTCCTACTCCTTCATCTACCGCGACGCCGACTTCGTCCAGGAGAGCTTCGAGGGCCTGTGGAACTCCCTGCTGCTGGGCGGGGCGCTTGCGCTGCTCGTCCTGTTCATGTTCCTGATGGACTTCCGCAGCCCGGTGGTGGTCGGCCTGGCCATCCCCGTGTCCATCATCACGACCTTCGCGTTCCTCTACTTCGCCGACGTGAGCCTGAACCTCATGTCCCTGGGCGGCCTGTCCCTGGCCGCCGGCATGCTCGTGGACAACTCCATCGTCGTGCTCGAGAACATCAACCGGCACCTCAGGCTGGCCCGCAAGACGGGCAAGTCCACCGCGGAGGTGTGCGCCTCCGCCGCCGCCGAGGTGGCCTCCCCGGTGGTCGCCGCCACCCTGACCACCGTCGCGGTGTTCTTCCCGGTCATCTACGTGCCGGGCATCGCCGGCGAGTTCTTCCGGGACCAGGCTCTGACCGTGACGATCTCGCTCGTGGTGTCCATCTTCGCCGCGCTGCTGCTGCAGCCCATGCTTTCCGCCCACATCCTCAAGGCTCCGGGAGACAGGCCCAACCTCATCTTCCGCCCCTTCGACGCCGTCTTCGAGGCCGTGCGCAGGCGTTACCACACCGCCCTGGAACGGGTCCTCGAGCACAAGGCCGTCTTCCTGACCGTGCTGGTCATCGCCCTGGCCGCCTCCGGGTGGCTGGCTTCCGGCATGCGGATGGCCTTCATGCCCGACCGCACGCGCGGGGACTTCACCCTGGCCATGGAACTGCCCGCCGGGACCCCCCTGGAGATGACGTACGACAAGGCCGCGGAACTGGCCGAGTTCCTGGCGCCGATGCCCGAGGTGGGGACGGTCTACGTCCAGGTCGGCATCACCGAGAAGACGCTGGCCAGCCTCAAGGAGTACAGCGCCGCCAACACGGCCCGCATCCGGGTCATGCTGCATCCCGGCCGGCACGGCCGGGAGGATCTCGAACGCGTGCGCGAACGCCTGCAGCCCCGGCTCGACGCCCTGCAGGGCGCGGTCTTCGTGTTCCGGGAGGAAGGGGTGGGTCTGCGCGAGATCCTGGCCAGCGGCGAGGCCTCCTTCACCCTCGGCATCGTCGCCGAGAAGGGGGAACAGGCCCTGGCCCTGGCCGAGACCCTGCTGCCGCGTTTGCAGGCCATCGAGGGCCTGCAGGACGTGGAGATGGACCGCGTGCTCGGCAATCCCACCGTCGAGATCACCGTGGACCGCGAACTGGCCCTGCGCTACGGCCTGGAGCCGGACGCCCTGGCCCGCGAACTGCGGAACCGCATCCAGGGCACCGTGGCGACGACCTACAACGAGATCGAACAGCGCATCGACATCGCCGTCCGGCTGCCCCGCGACCTCCGCTACGACCTGTCCTCCGTGCTGGCCTCGCCGGTCCAGGTGGGCGAGGGCAAGACCGTCCCCCTGGGGTCCTTCGTGATCCAGACGACCGGGACACCCGTGCGGGAGATCGTGCGGCTGGACCAGCGGCGCCAGATCACCCTGGCGGGCGACGTGACGGGCCGCAGCCTCGCCGACGTCTGGCATGACGTGGACGCCCTGCTGGCGTCCCTGGACGTGCCCGAGGGCGCCGCCTTCGTCACCGGGGGCGAGCAGGAGGAGATCACCAACAGCTTCCGCGACCTGGGCTACGCCCTGCTGCTCTCGGCGCTGCTGGTCTACATGATCCTCGCCGCGCAGTTCGAATCGTTCCTCGACCCGCTGATCATCTCGGCGGTGCTGCCGGTCGGCGTGGCCGGCGCCCTGGTCACCCTGCTGCTCACCGGGCAGACCATGAACATCATCTCCCTGATCGGCATGATCGCCCTGCTGGGGATCGCGGTGAACGACGCCATCGTGAAGGTGGCCACCATCCGCCGCCTGCGCATGGAGGACGGTCTGGGCGGACGCGAAGCCATCCTCGAGGCCAGCAACCTGCGGTTCAAGCCCATCATGATGACGACGGTGACCACGGTCCTGGCCATGGTGCCCATGGGCCTGGGCCTGGGCACGGGCGAGCAGATGCAGCGGCCGCTGGCCATCACCATCATCGGGGGCCTGAGCATCGCCACCATGCTGACCCTGTTCCTGACGCCGGTGACGTACGAGCTGCTGCACCGCCGGATCGACAAGGAGTACGAGCGATGATCCGCTTCGCCGTCGATCACCCCGTGGCGACCTGGATGCTTTTCACGGCGTTGATCGTCACCGGCCTGTACGCCCTGCCGAAGCTGAACATCGAGGCCATGCCCGAGACCGAGCTGCCGGAGCTGTCCATCGTCACCAGCTGGAACGGGGCCTCCCCCAGCGCCATCCAGCGCTCGATCACCCTGCCCATCGAGGAGGCCGTCGCCGGCTGCCACGGCGTGGAGGACATCGATTCCCAGTCCCGGCACAGCCAGAGCTCGGTCACGGTGAAGTACAAGCGGGGCACCGACATGGAGTTCGCCCGGCTGGAGCTGAGCGAGCGCCTGGGCGCCGTGCGCCGGAACCTCCCGGCCCAGGCCGGCCAGCCCTTCATCCGGCCCTACGTCCCGGAGGAACTCCGCACCCAGGACTTCTTCAGCGTCAGCCTGATCTCCCCCTTGCCCATCAACGAGCTGCGGGACCGGGCGGAGACCTGGCTCGTGCCGCGGTTCCTGTCCATTCCCGGAGTGGCCGACGCCGAGCTGCGCGGCGGGGCCCGGCCCCTGGTGCGCATCCTGCTCAACCTGGAGCTGATGGAGCGATACGGCTTGACCGCCGACCGGATCGTCGACCGCCTCAACTCGCTGGACGACATCATCCCCGCCGGCGCCGTCCGCCGCAGCGGCTACGAGCTGACGGTCAGCGTGCGCGACGACGTGTCCCTCGCGATGATCTCGAACACCGTCCTGCGGACCCTCGGCGGCCAGCCCATCCTGCTGGGCACGGTGGCCGAGGTGAGGCCCGACTTCGAGGACATCGCCTACTTCAGCCGCATCAACGGCGAGAACGTGGTCACCATGAGCGTGACCAAGCGCAGCGGCCAGAACTCGATCTCCGTCAGCCGGCGGTTGCGGGAGGAACTGCCCCGCATCGCCGGGACGGCCCCCTTCCCCCTGACCTTCGAGGTCGACCAGGACGAAGGCGAGGATCTCGAGGAGAAGCTGGAGGAACTGGTGATCCGCTCGCTGGTGATCCTGGGCTTCCTGTTCGCCATGCTGGCGGTGGCGCTGAAGCGGGTGAGGCTGACGGCCATCGTCATCTTCTCCATCCTGCTGGCCATCGTGATCTGCCTCTCGCTGTTCTACTTCTTCGGCGTCTCGGTGAACTTCATCACCATCAGCGGGCTGACCGTGAGCTTCGGCATGCTGCTGGACAACAGCATCCTGGTGCTGGACGCCATCCACCGCCGGCTGTCGGGCGACCGCAAGGGCGACAGCCGCAGCGCCCTGATCAAAGGGACGCGCGAGGTGGCCTTCCCCATCATGGCCACCACCCTGACCACCGTGGTCGCCTTCCTCTCCTTCATCTTCATGACCGACCGCCTGTCCTTGTTCTACGTCCCGCTGGCCATCAGCGTGGGCATCGCCATGCTGGCCAGCATCTTCGTGGCCTTCTGCTGGATCCCGGTGGCCCTGCGCGGTCCCGCCGAGAAGGAGATGCGGCAGACCGACGCCTCGGCCGACGAGTTCGGCCTGACGGGCTGGGCCATGCTCTGGCGCTGGGGCCTGGGCATCGCCGTCCTCGTCGCCTGCGCCTTCGCCGGGGCCTGGATCTGGAAGGGCAACCACACCGCGGTGGACATCCTGCCCTGGATCGCCGCCTGCGGCGGGCTCCTCCTGGGCGTGGGGGTCTTCGTCAGCTACGCCGAGGGCCTGACCCGGCTGCACACCCGGTTCTGGTTCTATCCGGTGGTGGTGTCCCTGGCCCTGTTCGCCGGGACCGGCTACGTCTTCAAGGAGAAGGTGCGCACCGGGGGGTTCTGGCGCCCCCAGCCCAAGGAACAGATCGTGGTCTACTGCGAGCGTCCGGTCGGAACGGACGTGAAGCTCAGCAGCGCCACCATCGCCCTGTTCGAGGACGAGGTCCTGCCCCTGCCCGAAGGCGCCCACATGCGCAGCGGCGCCTACCAGAACCGCTCCTGGATCAATCTCGAGTTCGAGGACGATCTGCTCAAGTCGGCCTACCCCGAGATGTTCCGCAACCAGTTCATCGTGCTGGCCGAGGAGCTCGGCGGCATGTTCATCTGGATCAACGGTTTCGGCGACCCCTACATGAAGGGCGGCCGGGGCGGCGGGCAATCCAATTCCACCATCCGCCTGGACGGCTACAACAGCAAGAAGCTCAAGGAGATCAGCGACGGCGTGGTGGCGCGCCTCGAGCGCAACCGGCGCGTGCGCAACCCGCGGTTGACCAGCGGGGACCAGTTCAGCCGGGCTTCGACCGACGAGACCGTGGTCATCCTCGACCGCGACGCCCTGGCCCGGCACCGCCTGAGCATGGCCGAGGTCATGGGCCACATCCGCCGCCTGCTGGGCGTGGAACAGCCCTGGCACATGGTGCTCGACGGCGAGGACCAGCGCCTGATGCTGACCTTCGACGACGCGAACGAGATCGAGTACGACCAGATCCTCGGGCGCACCATGACCACCAGCCGCGGCCAGAAGGTCCAGCTGGGGCGGCTGATCCGCATCGAGCAGCGGCCCGAGATCAGCAGCATCAACCGCCACGACCAGCGGTACAGCCAGCTCATCAACTGGGAGTACATCGGCACCGACCGCATGCGGCGCCAGTTCATCGCCGACATCATCGCCGGGATCGAGCTGCCCTACGGGTACACGGTCGAGGACATGAGCGGCCAGCAGATGTCCGAGGAGGAGGAGGAGGAACTCCAGGCCACCCTGTGGCTGACCCTCGCCTTCATCTTCATGGCCCTTGCGGCCATGTTCGAGAGCTTCTTCCTGCCGCTGCTGGTCCTGCTCTCGGTGCCCATGGCCCTGTCGGGGGTGGCCGGCATCTTCTGGGCCACCGGCAGCGAGTTCGACTCGTCGGCCAAGATCGGACTGATCCTGATGTTCGGCATCGTGGTCAACAACGCCATCCTGCTGATCAACCGGTTCCGGCTGCAGGTGCGCGAGATCGTGGCCGGACGGGGCCTGGGCCCCGACCAGGTCCCGGCCAAGGACAGGTTCGGCGGTTTCGACCTGTGGCGCCTGCCGGGACCGGAGCGGCAGGGGATCCTGCGGGACGCCATCCTGCAGGGCGTGCGCATCCAGATGCGTTCGATCCTCCTGACCAGCGGCACCACCATCGCCGGCCTGCTGCCCCTGCTCTACAAGAAGGATCTGACCGGCGGCAAGGACATCTGGGAGAACCTGGCCCTGAGCTCCATCGGCGGGTTGACCAGCAGCACGGTGCTGATCCTCAGCGCCCTCCCCGCCTTCTACTGGATCTTCACGCGGTGGGGCTGGGGATTCGCCCGGCTGTGGCGACGGCTGCGGACCCGCGGACGGAAGGAACAGGCCTCCCTGGCCACCGATCCTTGACCCGTTTCCCGGATTGCCCCATCTTGAAACCCGGTGACCACCGGGTTTCTTTTTCGGGAGTGGACCTCATGATCCTGCGCTCGCTGACGATCCTGCTCGCCCTTCTCGCGGTCCTGCCCGGTCTCGCCTCGGCCGCCGGCTTCGCCCAGGTCGGGATTTCGACTTCCATGTGGGATAACCTCTTCAAGGGCCCGCGCAACGCCGCCCTCGGCGGGGCCGACCTGGCCGGGGACACGGGCCCGGGAGCCCTGTTGCGGAATCCCGCCCCTCTTCCCGGAGGCGACGGCATCGGGGGTGGGTACGCCCACTCCACCTACACCGACGAGATGGACTTCGATTCCTGGGGCGCCTCGGCGGAATACCGGGGCTGGCGCCTGGATTTCAGCCGGCAGAGCTTCACATTCGAGGGGATCTTCAGGACGGCATACGACCCCGACGGGGAATTCAAGACCTGGACCGACCGCGTCACCCTCCTGGGCCTCAGCCGCGACCTCGGGGACCTCGCCTTCAGGGGACGGGACATCCAGTGGACCGTCGGGGCCGTCAGGCGCCACCACGATGGAGACCCCGCCTCCGGGACGGCCGACACCTACGACTTCGGCACATCCCTGTGCCTGCCGGGCGCCCACCCCGGCGGGGATTTCGCCCTGATGATGACCGCAAGCCGGCAGAACCTCACCGGCGAAACCCTCACCTCCGACGGCCGGGAAATGCGCCTGCCCGAGGCCTGGCGCCTGGGGTTCACATTCGCGACGGGTTTCGACCATCCCCGGTACGCCCGGCAACCGGTGCGGACGTCCCTGTCGTTCGCGCGGATCATGCCCGACGAGCCCTACGGCCGCGCCAGCAACCACTTCGGACTGGAACTGCTGCTGCTGGAACTCATCGCGTTCCGCTTCGGCCAGGACTCCGGACTGCAACCCGACGGCCTGGCCTGGGGATTGGGCATGGTCCTGGACCGGCCGAGCGGGCTGCCGCTGGAAGTGGCGGCCGATTTCTGCATCCTGGACCGGGATCCCGATACGCTCGTGGATGACTTCAGGATGGAGATGTGGGGGCTCCGCGGGAAGGTCTACTTCTAGTTTCGGTCGGTCCCTCCGGCGAGGAGGGCGCGCAGGAAGGCCACGCCTCCTTCCTCGTCGGTGAACGCGCCGTCCAGCTGGGCCTCGTAGCAGGCGTCGAGGATGGGCCCGAAATCGGGTCCCGGCGTGCGGCCGAGGGCGATCAGGTGCCGGCCCTGCACCAGGGGTCGCGGGGCCCGGCGCTCGACCTTCAGGGACTCGGCCCGCTCCAGGAGCCAGGGGCCGGCGGGGAAGTCGTCCTCCAGCGGCGGCCGCCCCCTGCGGTCCGCCCGCGCCACCCTCACCAGGCGATCGATCCGCCCCACCCGTGAGGCCAGACGCCTGACGGCCCCGTCCCCTGCCCCCGCCTTGTGGAGTTCGTCCGGCCGCAGGTGCTCCCGCACCAGGGGGACGACCTGCTCGACGAGGTCCAGCTGGCGGGTCATGCGGCCGAGGAAGGTCCGGGTCGGCTCCTCCCCCGCCTCGCAATGCCCCAGGGACCGGATGGCATCCGGTTCGTCCGTGGTCGTCGCCGGCTTGCCCAGGTCGTGGCAGAGCACGGCCAGCCCCACCACCAGGTCCTCCCATTCGTCCCCCGTGCGTTCCTCGGCGAAGGCGTCCAGGCAGTGGAGGGTGTGGGTCCAGACGTCCCCTTCGGGATGCCAGCGGGGGTCCTGGGGACAGCCGATCAGGGCCTTCAGCTCCGGAAAGTGATCTATCCAGCCGGTATTGCGCAGGAAGGCCAGGCCCAGCGAAGGCGTTTCCCCCGTGAGGATGAGCTTGCGCCACTCCTCGAAGATGCGCTCCGGTGCGAGCCCTTCCATCCCGATGCCCCGGCAGAGGAGGACCGTCTCTGGGGCGGCGGTCAGACCGAAGCGGGCGATGAACTGCATGCCGCGCAGCACCCGGAGGGGGTCTTCGTCGAACTGGTCCGAGGTGTGGCGCAGGATGCGGTCCGCGAGGTCCCGGCGTCCCTGGAAGGGATCGATGACCTCCCCGGTCAGGGGATCCTCGGCGATGGCGTTGATGGTGAAGTCCCTGCGGGCAGCGGCCGCCTCCAGCGGGAGGAAAGGGTCCGCATCGACGAGGAATCCCCGGTGTCCCAGGCCGATCTTGGATTCGCGCCGGGGCAGCGACACGTCGATGGGCAAGCCCTTGAGCTTGAGGACGCCGAAGGCCCTGCCGGTGGGGTCGACGGGGTGGAAGGATTCCAGCAGCTCGATCAGGTCCCGGGGCTGGATCCCGAAGACCTCCAGGTCGAAATCGGGGGATTCCAGGCCCAGCAACCGGTCACGGACCGAACCGCCCACCAGGAGCGCGCGGCCCCCCCGCCCAGCGACGAGGCGGGCGATGTCCTGGACGGTGGTGAAGTGGTCCCCGGGCGGGGCGGCATCGGTCATGGCGGCATCCTTTCCCCGGGAATGTAGCCGATCCGGTCCGGTGCGGAAACAGGATCCGCATTACCCCCGTCAGGTCACCCTCGTCGGGAACGACCTGCTGGTCGCGGAGCGGGCGGAGAGCTGGTCGCGGCTCAAGGCCGTCTACCGGTAGAACGACGGCGGCGGCTCCCCCGAGCCGCCGCCGATTCCCCTCGATTAATCCTGGACTCAGATGAGGATCTCCTCTTCCTCCAGCCTGATGACTTCCTGAGCCCTCCGGGGCCCGGCAGTCCTTTTCGGCAGTGGTTTCGATCCCCGTCCGTGTGCGGCCGACGCCCCCCCGCTGGGCTTGCCCGCCTGTCCTGTGGCGGGGCCGGAGGCGGCCGGCCGGCCCGGTGACCGCCCTGCCACGACGACCACCAGTTCCCCCACCAGCCCGTTGAGTTCGAACGCCTGGGCGGCGAGTTCCTCGGCCCCGGCCGCCGATTCCTCGGCGCTGGCGGCATTGCCCTGGGTCACATGGTCCATGTCCGACACGGCCGCGTTGATCTCGGTCACGCCCCGGGCCTGCTCGGTGCTCGCGTGGGAGACGTCACGGACCATGGCTTCCATGTCGTCCACACAGGCTGCGATCCGCTCGAGACACTTTTCCACTTCCCCTGCGATGACCACGCCCTGCTGGGAGCTCTCTCCGGATTCGGCGAGGATGCGCGTTGTGTCGCTCGCCGCATCTGCGCTCCGCTTGGCGAGGTTGCGGACCTCTTCGGCCACCACGGCGAAACCCTTGCCGGCATCGCCGGCCCGGGCAGCCTCGACGGCGGCATTCAGGGCCAGAAGATTGGTCTGGAAGGCGATGGCGTCGATGCTGCCGACGATGGAGGCCGACTGCTCTGCGCCCTTGCGGATCTTCTCGATGGCCGCGGCCATCCTCCCCATGGCCGCCTTGCCGTCAGAGGCTGCGTTCTGGACCTGGTGGACCGATTCGTTCACCCCGTCGGCCTTGTCCGCATTGGTCGTGGTCAGGCGGGTGATCTCGGTCAGGGAGGCGCTGATCTCCTGCAGGCTCGCAGCCTGGGTGGATGCGCTGGTGGCGAGGTTGGTCCCCGAATCGGCAACCTGGCCCGAGAACACACTCACCTGTTCGGCGTTGTTCCGCAGGCGGGAAATGACCCGGAAGATGGGTCGGGTGACGGCGCTGTTGATGGTCCAGGCGAAAAGGCCCATGCCCAGCAGGCCGAGCACCGCGCTGATCAGCAGGTTCCGCCACATGGTCGCCCGGATCATTGCCTGGGTGGCATCCAGGGACTGGATGATCTCGAAAGCCCCATGGACCTCTCCCACCTTCCAGTTCTCCATTCGAGTACCCGTCGGATCCAGTCCGGCCGTGTTGCCCCAGATTCCCGCCGACGTGGCCGGGTCACCGTGGCACATCAGGCATTCCTGGGTCAGCCTGATGGGACGGAAATACCGGACTGCATTCAGGTCGTGATCGACGAAACTGAATTCCTCGAGTCCCTCGCTCTCGAATTTCGCGAGAATCTCCCGCTCACGGGCATCGGGTTCGTTGTCGGGGTTCCGGGGCTGGTTCTTGGGAACCTTGAGGGAGAAGCCGCCGGCTTCGGCCTTGGCCTCGACCATCTTCCAGGCGGTGACCACCGGAACCGCAGCGACGACCTTGTCGAGTTCCCCGGCATCGGCCCACTCGCGCAGCATTTCCGGAGAGATGAGGCCGCTGTCCCACTTGTTGCCCATCTCCTCGCGGGCGGCCTCGGCCATCAGCACGATGCTGCGGGTCTTGTCGACACTCTGGTCGATGGCCAGATCCCACATCCGGTGGTAATTCACCACAGCTTGGGCAGCCACCAGAACCGTAATTCCGACGACTCCGAGGACCAGCAACTTGGTTTTGAGACTCCAGGATCTGAACATTGATTACCCCCAGTCGAGTGCATCACATCACTGAGAATAATATCGTTCTTTCATTGTCCTGATTTAGGGTTTTCTTTAACATAAAGCGCGGAATCACATTAGACTTTCGTTAGGGCAAACGGAAAATAACCTCATTGCGCAGGAGTTCGAGAATGATCGCCTGGGCTTCCGGCGCCCCCAGGCCTGCCCTCCTCAGTTCCGAGATAAGGGCCGCTCCCGTCCTGGTACCCGGCTTCTCCGCAAGGACCAGAACCGCCTGGGCGACCGGACCCGCTCCCAGGGCCACGGGCTTCCGCGTCCGCACGGTGAAGCTCAGGGTCTCGGTCCGGATGTCGGCCGGGGTGTGGCGCACACCCTTGTTGATGACCGTCTCGGGATGAAGCCGGAATCGAGCCCTGGGGAGATCGGCGGCGGAAAGGGGCGGACGAGGCTCGTTGCCTGCGTGGGCGACGATCAGCTCCAGCCCGGCGGGCCGGAAGATCCGCTCCAGCACCGTGAACCGTTGGCGGGGTTCCAGGTCCAGGAGGCGGCGGCGGAGTTCGCCTTCGGGAACCAGCCGGCGCGGGTCCCAGTCCGCGGGCTCCAGCCAGCGCAGGAAGGTCAGGCCGGCGGCCTCCAGCAGGTCGAAGAGGGCCGGAACGTCGTAGCTCGTCTCGTTGACGTTCAGCATCCGGTCGACGAACTCCACGTCGTCGACGCCGGCGGTGTCCTCGAACCGGGTGCCCGCCAGGGCGTGGCCGCGGGCCAGGGCGGCGGCTTCGCGGGCGGCGGGCAGGCGGTCCTTCAGGCCCACATCCGAAGGAAAGAGCAGGGCCACGGCCCCGGCGAGGTCCTGCAGGGCCTCCCTCCCGCACCGCCCGTAGACCATCAGGTTGATGACCCCGTGGGGAGCCAGGACGCCCCTCAGTCCCGCCAGCGCCGCCAGCGGGTCGGCCAGGTGGTGCAGCACCCCCGAGGAGTGGATGACGTCGAATCCGCCCGGGGGAACCTCCAGCCCGTCCAGGGTCATGAGATCCACCTCGGCGAAAGCCACGTTCTTCAGCCCCCGCTGATCCGCCTGGCGGCGGGCGTCCTCCAGGGAGACGCGGCTGACGTCCACCCCGAGGAACCGCACCTCCGGTTGCAGGGTGGCGGCGCCCAGCAGGCCGAGCCCGCGGCCGCAGCCCGCGTCCAGCACCCGGTAGGGGCCGCTCGTCTCCCTGCGCCTGGCTCCGTAACTCAGGACCAGTTCGACGTCGCCCCCGACCCGGTTGACGACCGGGCCCGAGGGGTAGGGGTATTGCTCGTACATGCTGCGGACCGCGCCGGTGGTCTCGTCCATGGTTATCTTCCCTGCTGGAGGATGGATTCCAGGTGGCGCGATGATGAGCGATCGCGGACAATCCGTCCACCCGCGAAACCGTGCGGGCCGTCGTCGGCCGGAGCCGGCCGGACCCGCCCGCAGCGCAACTTGAATGAACGTCATCCTGAGAAAGGACCCCGCCCGCATGGCCAACCCTCGACCCTCGGACCTATCGGACCTCCGCCGACGTCTGCATGCCCTGGCCGAGGTTTCGGGCCGGGAGGAGACCACCGCCGCCTTCGTCGCCGAGGCCCTGGCCTCCCTCCAGCCCGACGAATTGCTGACCGGGCTGGGGGGCCACGGCGTCGCCGCCGTCTTCAGCGGCCCGGGGTCCGGCCCCACCGTCATGCTGCGGGCCGAACTGGACGCCCTGCCCATCCCCGAGACCCTGGACATCGACCATGCCTCCTTCTCCCCCGGCGTGGCCCACAAGTGCGGCCATGACGGGCACATGGCCATCCTGCTGGGGACGGCGGAGCGGCTGGCGGCCCGTCCTCCGGCCTGCGGGCGCTGCGTGCTGGTGTTCCAGCCGGCCGAGGAGACGGGACAGGGAGCGGCCGCCCTGCTGGCCGATCCGCGCTTCGGCGCCCTGAAGCCCGACTGGATCTTCGCCCTGCACAACCTGCCGGGGCACCCCGAAGGCGCCATTCTGCTGAGGGAAGGGGCGTTCGCCGCCGGAAGCGCCGGGGTGACCATCAGGTTGACCGGACGGACCAGCCACGCCGCCTACCCGGAACAGGGCCGCAGCCCCGACCGCGCCGTCGCCCGTCTCATTCTGGATCTGATCAACCTCCCGGATCGCCAGCGGGATCCGGGCCGCCTGGCCCTGGTGACCATCGTCCACACCAGGATCGGGGAACGGTCCTTCGGGATCACCCCCGGCGAGGCGGAGGTTCTCGCAACGGTGCGCAGCGACGACGACGAGGTCATGGCCGAGCTGATGGAGGGGGCGAAGCTGGCCGCATCCGCAGCCGCCGCCGACCACGGGTTGGCCTGCTCCGTCAGCTTCAGCGAGGAATTCCCCGTCACCTGGAACGACCCCGCGGCCGTCCGGATCGTCGCCCGGGCCGCCGGGGATCTCGGCCTCCCGGTGATCGAGCCCCGGGAGAGTCCCTTCCGCTGGTCCGAGGATTTCGGGCACCTGGCCGCCCTGGGCCGGGGGGCCATGATCGGCCTGGGCGCGGGAGAAGAGCACCCGGTTCTGCACGCCCCGGATTTCGACTTCAATGACGCCCTGTTGCCGGTGGGAGTCGGGCTGCTGGAGGAGATCATCCAGGAACTGATCCGACCTCCCCGTTAAATTCATGACAAGTCCCACTACCGATAAGGGATTTTATTATCAGCCAAGGGGTTGCCCTCCATTCCCGGCCCGCCTGTCAAAAAATTGTGCTGCCCGCTCCCGGCGATTATGTTCTAATTCCACAGTCCATGACGGCTCACGCTGACCTACTTCCCAGGAGACTAGGATTCATGGCTTCAATCGGCTCGGTAGCCTGGTCGTCGGTCGGGAAGAAGGTGATCACCGGCATCACGGGACTGGCCCTCATGGGGTTCGTCACCGTCCATCTGATCGGTAATCTCACCCTCTTCATCGGTCCCGACGCCTTCAACGACTATGCCCATTTCCTCGAAAGCATGCTCCACGGCTGGTTCATCTACGCCTTCGAAGTGGTGTTGCTCGCCATCTTCCTCTTCCACATGATCGCCGCCATCACCGTGGCCTGGACGGACAAGCGGAAGGCGCGCTCCGAGGGGTACAAGTACTCCCGGGATGCCGGCGGCAAGAGCCGCAAGACCTTCGCCTCCAAGTCCATGATCTACACGGGAATCCTCTTGATCTTCTTCGTGATCGCCCACATCTGGCTGTTCAAGTTCGGGGACCACGAGGTCTACACCAAGCACGACACGGTGGTGAAGAACCTCTACAAGACGGTGGTGACCACCTTCAAGGGCGTCGGATTCACCGCCTTCACCGTGCTCGTCATGGTCCTGCTGGGGCTGCACCTGCGCCACGGCTTCTGGAGCGCGTTCCAGTCCCTGGGCTGGACCAACGACAGGTACCTGCCGATCCTGACCAAGATCGCCTGGTTCTACGGCGTGATCCTGGCCATCGGCTTCATCGCGATCCCCGTTTACATGTACCTCTTCGGTGATCCGAATCTCGCTCCGGGAGGTCATTGATATGTCCGGCAACAGGATTCTCGACGCCAAGATCCCCGGCGGCCCGCTGGCCGAAAAGTGGGACAGGCACATGATGGACAACCCGCTGGTGGCCCCCGGCGGGAACCGCCGCAAGCACAGGATCATCGTGGTGGGCACCGGCCTGGCCGGCGGCGGCGCCGCGGCCACCCTGGGCGAACTGGGCTACAACGTCCTGAACTTCTGCATCCAGGACACCCCCCGGCGCGCCCACAGCGTGGCCGCCCAGGGCGGGATCAACGCCGCCAAGAACTACCAGAACGACGGCGACAGCATCCACCGCCTGTTCTACGACACCATCAAGGGCGGCGACTACCGGTCCCGCGAGGCCAACGTCTACCGTCTGGCCCAGCTCTCGACCGGCATCATCGACCAGTGCGTCGCCATGGGCGTCCCCTTCGCCCGCGAGTACGGCGGCACCCTGGCCAACCGCTCCTTCGGCGGGGTGCAGGTCAGCCGCACCTTCTACGCCCGGGGCCAGACCGGCCAGCAGCTG
>Ga0180009_10003821_pt1 | contig 16913 bp, 13 predicted proteins | sample OS_PC_MetaG_FD_123537 | JGI IMG/M metagenome (GOLD analysis project Ga0180009, IMG submission 123537) | Groundwater microbial communities from the Aspo Hard Rock Laboratory (HRL) deep subsurface site, Sweden - OS_PC_MetaG | ecosystem: Environmental > Aquatic > Deep subsurface > Groundwater...
ACCATTGGTTACAACTATATGCGCGGCGAGTTTCACCACGAACCCTTTGAGCGTTTCGAGGCGGCACTGAAAGAGGCCTATGCGGCCGGTTTGCTGGGGAAAAACCTGCTCGGTTCCGGGATCGACTTCGATCTCTACAGTCATCTCGGTGCCGGCGCCTACATCTGCGGTGAAGAAACCGCGTTATTGAATTCGCTGGAAGGCAAGAAGGGCCAGCCGCGCTTCAAGCCGCCATTCCCGGCGAACTTCGGTCTCTACGGCAAGCCGACCACGATCAACAACACCGAAAGCCTGGCATCGGTGCCTGCGATCATGCGTAACGGTGCGGACTGGTTCCTGAATCTCGGCAAACCGAACAATGGCGGCACCAAGATTTTCTGCGTGTCGGGCCATGTGAACCGTCCCGGTAATTATGAAGTGCGTATGGGCACGCCGTTCCGTGAGCTGCTGGAAATGGCCGGGGGTGTGCGCGACGGTCATAAATTGAAGGCGGTGATTCCCGGTGGATCATCCATGCCCGTGGTGCCCGCGGACTTGATGATGGAACTGGACATGGATTACGACTCGCTGTCCAAGGCCGGCACCGCGTTGGGATCAGGCGGGATGATTGTGATGGACGATTCCACCTGCATGGTGCGCGCGCTGATGCGCATTGCGCGATTCTATTACGCTGAATCCTGTGGTCAGTGCACACCCTGCCGCGAAGGCACCGGGTGGATGTACCGCGTCATCAAGCGCATCGAAGAAGGGCAGGGCAGGCCCGAGGATATCGATCTGCTAGTGAGCGCGGCGGGTCAGATCGAAGGTCATACCATCTGTGCCTTCGGTGATGCGGCGGCCTGGCCGGTGCAGAGTTTCCTGAAGCACTTCCGCCATGAATTCGAATATCACGTCGAACATAAATGCTGCATGGTCGGTGCCGCGCAGCAGAAAGGGGCCGCGGCATGAGCGCCAAGCCGGACATCCCCGCCGACGACCAGATCAGCGTCGAGATCGACGGTCAGATCTATAAGGCACGCAAGGGCCAGATGATCATCGAGGTCACCGATGCCCATGGCATCAGCGTGCCGCGCTTCTGTTATCACAGCAAACTGCCCATCGCCGCCAACTGCCGCATGTGTCTGGTGCAGGTGGAGAAGGCGCCGAAACCCTTGCCGGCCTGTGCCACGCCGATTGCCGATGGCATGAAAATCCAGACCCAGTCCGAGTACGCCCGCAAGGCGCAAAAGGCGGTGATGGAATTCCTGCTGATCAATCACCCGCTCGACTGTCCGATCTGCGATCAGGGCGGCGAGTGCGAGCTGCAGGATCTGGCGCTGGGGTATGGGCGCGATGTATCGCGCTTCGCCGAGAAGAAGCGTGTCGTCAAAGACAAGAACATCGGTCCGCTGATCGCCACCGAAATGACCCGTTGCATCCATTGCACCCGCTGCGTGCGCTTCCTGGAAGTGATCGCCGGCCAGAAGGAAATGGGCGGCACGGGACGCGGCGAGAATGTCGAAATCGGTACCTATATAGAACGTTCCATCGAGTCCGAGATGTCGGCGAACGTCATCGATGTCTGTCCGGTCGGGGCCTTGACTTCCAAACCCTTCCGCTTCAGCGCGCGCGCCTGGGAGTTGCAGCAGCATGCCAGCATCGCCCCCCACGACTGTGTTGGCTCCAATCTGTATCTGCACACGCGCCGTGGCGAAGTCATGCGCGCCGTGCCGCGTGACAACGAGGATATTAACGAGGTCTGGTTGTCGGACCGCGACCGCTTCAGCTGCCATGCCCTGATACATGCCGACCGACTGACCTCGCCGATGCGCAAGGTCAAAGGCAAATGGGAAGTGATCAGTTGGGATCTGGCCTTGCAGGTGGTGGGCGAGGGGCTGCGCACATCGACGGAGCAGAATCCCGATCAACTCGGTGTGCTGGTGAGTCCGACCGCCACACTGGAAGAGGCTTATCTGCTGGCGCGCCTGAGTGAAGGACTCGGCTGCGCGAATATCGATCATCGTTTGCGGCAGACGGATTTCAGTGATCAGAACATCTTGCCCTTGCATCCCTGGCTGGGCGGGCCGATTGCCGATCTGGAAACCTGTGATGCAGTGTTGCTGGTCGGTGCCAATCCCCGCAAGGAACAACCGATCATCGCACATCGCTTGCGCAAGGCGAGTCTCGCCGGTGCGCAGTGTTTTGCCATCAACCCGATTAGTTACGATTTCAATTTTGGTGTCGCCGATCAGATCGTGACCAAGCCTTCCGCGATGGTGGCGGAGCTGGCTGCGGTGACCGCCGCCGTACTCAAACTGAGCAACGCCAAAGCGCCCGCCGAACTGCAGCCGTTGCTGAACGCAGCGCAGGTCACGGCGCGTCATGAGGTCATCGCGCAGGCATTGGTGCAGGCAAAACGTCCGCAGCTGTTGCTCGGACTGATTGCCGCCGCGCATCCGGCTGCCAGCGCCTTGCGTGCCCTGGCCATGCTGATCAGCGAGGTTGCGACGGTGCGCGTCGGTGTCCTGTCGGATGGCCCGAATGCCGCGGGTGCCTGGCTGGCCGGCGCCGTGCCGCAGCGCAGTGCCGGTGGTGCCAAACGCGAAACGCCGGGACTGGATGCCCAGGCCATGCTGAAGACGCCGCGCAAAGCCTATGTATTGTTTGGCTGTGAGCCCGAAGCCGATTTTGCCAATCCGGCACTGACTCAGAAGGCATTGGGCGAGGCCGGCTTTGTGGTCGGCATCGCCGCATTCGCGTCAGAGGCCATGCGCGAGCATGCGAATATCCTGTTGCCGCTGGCGCCGTTCAGTGAAACCTCCGGGACCTTCGTCAATGTCGAAGGCCGCTGGCAGAGCTTCAGCGGTGCGGCTCGCCCGACGGGTGGGGCGCGTCCTGGCTGGAAGATCCTGCGTGTGCTCGGTAATCTGCTGGATCTTCCGAGTTTCGATTATCAAAGTTCCGAGGCGGTGCGCGATGAATTGCGCGCACGTGTCGGAGATCAACGTGCCAGTCATGCACGGGTTGCCGGCGCTGTGGTGCAGGCGAAGACCGGGTTCGGGCTGGAACGTGTTGGCGAAGTACCTTTGTATGCGGTGGATGGATTAGTGCGACGTACTGCGGCACTGCAGGCCATGGCCGATGGCGCGGATGCCGTCGTGCGCGTCAACGCCAGCGTGGCTGCGCGTCTGGAATTGAAGGATCAGGCGCAGGTCAGTCAGGAAGGCGCAACGGTGAAATTGCCGGTGATCATCGACGCGCGCGTGCCGGATGGTGCCGCGCGGATTGTCAGCGCGCGGCCCGGCAGTGCGCACCTGGGTGATAATTTCGGCAACGTGGAATTGAAACCGGCATAACCTATGTTGAACGCTATTTTGGAAGTGGTTCTGATTCTGGCCAAGATCGTCGCGATCATGGTGCCGCTGATGCTGGCTGTCGCTTATCTGACCTTCGCCGAGCGCAAGATCATCGGTTATATGCAGGTGCGTATCGGACCGAACCGTGTCGGTCCGCGCGGCTGGCTGCAACCGATCGCGGACGCCGTGAAGCTGGTGATGAAGGAAGTCATCGTTCCCACCAACTCCAACCGTTTCCTGTTCATCATTGCGCCCATGCTGTCGATTGGACCGGCGCTGGCGGCCTGGGCCGTCATCCCGTTCGATGCGGGTGTAGTGCTGGCGGATGTGGATGCCGGTCTACTTTATATATTGGCCCTGACGTCCATGGGTGTGTACGGCGTCATCATTGCCGGCTGGGCGGCGAACTCGAAATACGCCTTTCTTGGCGCGATGCGCTCGGCCGCGCAGATTGTCGCCTATGAAATCGCCATGGGTTTCGCACTGGTCGGCGTGCTGATGGGCGCGGGCAGTCTGAATCTGACGGACATTGTGCTCGCGCAGAACGGTAGTCTGATTCATTGGTTCTGGCTGCCGATGCTCCCGCTGTTCATTATTTATTTCATCTCCGGCGTGGCCGAAACCAACCGCGCGCCTTTCGACGTGGCGGAAGGTGAATCGGAAATCGTCGCCGGTTTCCATGTCGAATATTCGGGTACCACCTTCGCGGTGTTCTTCCTGGCCGAATACGCGAACATGATTATGATCGCGGCGCTCACGGCGCTCCTGTTTGCCGGCGGCTGGTTGTCGCCCTTTCAGGGCATCCCCTTCCTGGAAGCGGCCTTCGCCTGGGTGCCGGGGATATTCTGGTTGCTGGCGAAAATCTCGTTCTTCCTGTTTTTCTTTTTATGGTTCCGCGCCACCTTCCCTCGTTATCGCTATGACCAGATCATGCGTCTGGGTTGGAAGGTGTTTATCCCGTTGACCATTGTTTGGCTGGTGGTGGTGGGTGTTGCCATCATGGCTGAACTCGGCCCCTGGTTTGATTGAGGAGGGGCGCTATGAATGCACTGAAAAATTATTTTAAAAGCTTGCTGCTCTGGGAATTGATTCAGGGTATGCGGCTGACCGGAAAATACCTGTTCGCGCGCAAGATCACGGTGCAGTATCCGGACGAAAAGACCCCGCAGTCACCGCGCTTCCGTGGCCTGCATGCGTTGCGCCGCTATCCGAATGGCGAGGAACGCTGTATTGCCTGCAAGCTGTGCGAGGCCGTGTGCCCGGCGCTGGCGATTACCATTGAGGCGGCACCGCGCGAAGACGGTACGCGCCGCACCACGCGTTACGATATCGACCTGTTCAAGTGCATCTTCTGCGGCTTCTGCGAAGAATCCTGCCCGGTGGACTCCATCGTCGAGACGCGCATTTTCGAATACCACTTCGAGAATCGCGGCGAGCAGATCATGACCAAGGAAAAACTGCTGGCCATCGGCGACAAGTACGAAGACCAACTGGCGGCTGATCGCACAGCGGATGCGGGGTATCGATGATTATTTTGAACCGCCAAGACGCCAAGGACGCCAAGAGTATCGAACCGCCAAGGCGTCAAAACATTGCGAACCGCAAAGGCGCAAAGGCGCAAAGAAAGAATTTTATTAATGGAAATATAGTGTCCTTGTTTGGTCTATATGCGCACAAGTCGATAGTGCCTTCAGTTTTTGAAAAGGGTTTCTTTGCGCCTTTGCGCCTTTGCGGTTCAATACAATCTTTTTCGGTGTCCTTGGCGTCTTGGCGGTTCGAAAAATATATGGGTGCTACATCCCGATGAGCTTCGAGAAATTCGTATTTTGGGTTTTTGCGCTGATCCTGGTGTTCGCGGCATTCCGCGTCATCACAGTGCGCAATCCTGTGCATGCGGCATTGCATCTGGTGCTGGCGTTCTTCACCAGCGCCGGGTTGTGGATGCTGATGGAAGCGGAGTTCCTGGCCATCACCCTAGTGCTGGTCTATGTCGGCGCGGTGATGGTGCTGTTCCTGTTCGTGGTGATGATGCTGGATATCAATGTCTCGCCGCTTAAAGAAGGTTTCATCAGCTATCTGCCGGTCGGTGCGACAGTGGCGGGTCTGATCATTTTTGAAATGGCCATGCTGGTGGGTGATCGCTATTTCGGTCTGGACAAGGTGGCGGCACCGATCGCGCGTCCGGCCGATTACAGCAATACCCGTGAACTGGGCAGCGTGCTGTATACCCAATATGTCTATCCCTTCGAGATAGCGGCGGTCATCCTGCTGGTCGCGATCATCGCGGCCATCGCCCTGACGATGCGTCGTCGTGAAGGCACCAAACATCAGGACCCGGCCAAACAGGTGCTGGTCAAACGCAACGACCGTCTGAAGATTATCAAGATGGACGCTGAGAAGGGAGAGTAAAAGGTTTTAACCACCAAGGCGCAGAAGGCGCATAAGGAAACTCACGTCATGGATGACTTTGGTGAGGATATTGGACGAAATATTGTCGATGCATCGATAAAAGTGCATACGGTGCTTGGTCCAGGGTTGCTGGAGAATGCTTATGAGACATGTATGGTTCATGAGTTGTCCAAGAGGCAGATTGAAATACGCAGACAGGTACCTCTCTCAGTTGAATATGATGGAGTTGCTATAGATCTGGGGTATCGATTGGATTTGCTGGTGGCTAACAGTGTAGTCATAGAATTGAAGGCAGTTGAAAAATTGTTGCCGCTGCATTTGAGCCAAGTGCTCACGTATTTGAAATTGGGCAATTACAGGCTTGGTTTTTTACTGAATTTTAACGTAAGGCACATGCGTGAAGGTATAAAGAGGGTGGTATTGTAATGAACACGTTTTTCTTTGTGCGCCTTCTGCGCCTTTGTGGTTCAAAATTGTTTTGAGTGAATAACCAATAATGATTGCCTTATCCGACTATCTGATTCTTGGGGCAGTGCTGTTTGGTCTGAGCGTGGCCGGCATCTTTCTGAACCGCAAGAACGTCATTATTCTGCTGATGGCCATCGAGCTGATGCTACTGGCGGTGAATATGAACTTCATCGCCTTCTCGCATTTCCTGGGGGATACGGCGGGGCAGGTGTTCGTGTTCTTCATTCTCACCGTGGCGGCCGCCGAGGCGGCCATCGGTCTGGCGATTCTGGTGGTGCTGTTCCGCAACAAACGCACCATCAATGTCGATGACCTGGACAGCTTGAAGGGCTAGGGCGCATGGAAAATATCTATCTCGCCATTCCACTCGCGCCCCTGCTGGGCGCCATCCTTGCCGGGTTGTTCGGCAAGCAGCTCGGCCGTGGCGGCGCGCATTGGGTCGCGATCCTGGGCGTGGCGACCTCGTTCCTGTTGTCGCTCGTGGTATTCAATCACCACATTCTGAATGACGCGCCGGCCTATAACGACACGGTGTACACCTGGGCGGTGTCCGACGGCATCCGTTTTGAAGTCGGTTTCCTGGTCGACTCGCTGACCGTGCTGATGCTGCTGGTGGTGACCTTCGTGTCGCTGATGGTGCATATCTACACCATCGGTTATATGCACGACGATCCCGGTTACCAGCGTTTCTTCAGCTACATCGCGCTGTTCACGTTCTCGATGCTGATGCTGGTGATGTCCAACAACTTCCTGCAGCTGTCCTTCGGCTGGGAAGCGGTGGGCCTGGTGTCCTATCTGTTGATCGGCTTCTGGTATACCAAGCCGACCGCCATCTTCGCCAACATGAAGGCCTTCCTGGTCAATCGCGTCGGCGATTTCGGTTTCCTGTTGGGCATCGCCGCGGTACTGATGTACTTCAACAGCCTGGACTACTGGGATGTGTTCGAGGCCGCACCGGCCATGACGAACGTCAGTATCCAGGTGCTGCCGGGTATGGACTGGTCGCTGATGTCGGTGATCTGCATCCTGTTGTTCATCGGCGCGATGGGTAAATCGGCACAGGTGCCGCTGCATGTCTGGTTGCCGGATTCCATGGAAGGTCCGACACCGATCTCGGCACTGATCCATGCGGCAACCATGGTGACCGCCGGTATCTTCATGGTGGCGCGCATGTCGCCGCTGTTTGAACTGTCCGAGACGGCGCTGAGTTTCGTGATGGTGATCGGCGCGATCACTGCGCTGTTCATGGGTTTCCTCGGCCTGGTGCAGAACGACATCAAGCGCGTGGTGACCTATTCGACCCTGTCACAGCTCGGTTATATGACCGTGGCACTGGGCGCTTCTGCGTATGCCGCCGGCATCTTCCATCTGATGACCCATGCCTTCTTCAAGGCGCTTCTTTTCCTGGGCGCGGGCTCGGTGATTATCGCCATGCATCATGAACAGGACATCCGCAAAATGGGTGGCCTGAAGAAACACATGCCAATCACCTATTGGACGGCACTGATAGGCTCGCTGGCGCTGATTGGTTTCCCGGGCCTGGCCGGTTTCTTCTCCAAGGATGCGATCATCGAGGCGGTGCATCATTCGCAGATCGCCGGTTCGAGCTTTGCCTACTTTGCCGTGTTGTGCGGCGTGTTTATCACCGCGCTATACAGCTTCCGCATGTTCTTCCTGGTGTTCCACGGCAAGGAACGTTTCGAGATTCATGCCGCGCATAAACATGACGATGCGGGACATGATGATCACAGTCATGGGCATAGCGGTCCGCCGCATGAAACCCCGGCGGTGGTGACAGTCCCATTGATTATGCTGGCGATACCCTCGGTGCTGGCCGGCTATGTGATCGGGCCGGTACTGTTCGGTGATTATTTCCAGAATGTCATCAAAGTGCTGCCGCAGCATGATGTGCTGGGCCAGATCGGCGCGAACTATCATGGTGTGCTTGGATTTATTCAGCACGCGGTGCTCGCGCCGCCGTTCTTTCTGGCCATGGGTGGCCTGATCACCGCCTGGTATGTCTATTTGAAGAACCCGTCGCTGGCGGATATGGCGCGCAAACGCGCGAGTTTCCTTTATCAGATCCTGATCAACAAATACTATGCCGACGATTTCAATCAGGCAGTCTTTGCCGGTGGCACCCGCGGCATCGGCCGGCTGTTGTGGCGTATCGGTGACGAGGTCATTATCGATGGCCTGATCGTGAACGGCAGCGCGCGGATTGTGGGCTGGTTCTCCGGTGTCGCGCGCCAGGTACAGACCGGTTATCTCTATCACTATGCCTTTGCGATGATCCTCGGTCTGCTGGGGATGCTGTCTTGGCTGCTGTTCCTGCGTTGAAAGGTTTTATGGCAGTGGTTGGCTTTTTCAAGGATTCCAACCACCAAGGCGCTGAAGGCGCAGAAGGAACACCAAGGATTTTTAAGACGTACCCTTGAATTTGTTTTCCTTAGGCGACTTGTGCGCCTTTGTGGTTCAAGCTTTGTTCTATACAACGGTTTGAAAAAATACTAAATAATCTAGGAACCCTGTGATGCCGTTTGATTTACCGCTCCTTAGTTTGCTGATCTGGCTGCCGATCCTCGGCGGTTTTGCGACGCTGCTCGTGGGCGACAAGGAACCCTGGGGTGCGCGGACTGTGGCGCTGCTGGTGTCGCTGGCGACCTTCCTGCTGAGCATTCCGCTGTATACGGGTTTCGATGTCAGCACCGCCGATATGCAGTTCAGCGAAGAGACGTTATGGATCGACACCTTCAGCATCTATTACCACCTGGGTGTGGATGGCATATCCATGCCGTTGATCCTGTTAACGACCTTCACGACGGTGCTCGTGGTGCTGGCCGGCTGGGAAGTGATTCAGAAGAAGACCGCGCAGTACATGGCCGCCTTCCTGATCATGGAAGGGCTGATGATCGGCGTGTTCGCCGCGTTGGATGCCATCCTGTTCTATGTGTTCTGGGAAGGCATGCTGATCCCGATGTTCCTGATCATCGGTGTCTGGGGCGGACCGAAACGCGTCTATGCCACACTCAAGTTCTTCCTGTATACCTTCTTCGGTTCGGTATTCATGCTGGTCGCGCTGATCTACATGTATTACCAGTCGGACAGTTTCGCTATTCTGGATTTCCATGTTCTGAAGCTGAGCCTGACCGAACAGATCTTCATCTTTATCGCCTTCCTGATGGCCTTCGCCGTGAAGGTGCCGATGTTGCCGGTACATACTTGGTTGCCGGATGCGCATGTCGAGGCGCCCACCGGCGGTTCGGTGATCCTGGCCGCCATCATGTTAAAGATCGGTGGCTACGGTTTCCTGCGCTTCAGTCTGCCGATCACGCCGGACGCCAGTCATGAACTGGATTGGCTGATCATCGGCATGTCGCTGATCGCGATTGTCTACATCGGCTTCGTCGCGGTTGTGCAGGAAGACATGAAGAAGCTGATCGCCTATTCATCGATCGCGCATATGGGTTTCGTCACTCTGGGCTTCTTTATCACTTTCATTATTGTCGAGAACACCGGCAGCATTCAGGGCAGTGCGTTGGGTCTGGAAGGCGGCATGGTGCAGATGATCTCGCACGGCTTCATCTCCGGTGCGCTGTTCCTTTGCGTCGGTGTGCTCTATGACCGCATGCACAGTCGGCAGATCGCCGATTACGGCGGTGTGGTGAATACCATGCCGGTGTTCGGTGCCTTCATGGTGCTGTTTGCCATGGCCAATTCGGGTTTGCCGGGCACCTCCGGTTTCGTCGGTGAGTTCATGGTGATTCTGGCGAGTTTCAAGGCCAATTTCTGGTTCGCCTTCCTGGCTGCGACGACGTTGATTCTGGGCGCGGCCTACAGCCTGTGGCTGGTCAAGCGCGTGGTGTTCGGTCCCGTAGCCAATGACAAGGTGGACAAGCTTGAAGATCTGAATCGGCGCGAATTTATTATTATGACGGTGCTGGCCGCAGCGGTATTGATTCTGGGTCTGTATCCGGCGCCGCTGTTTGAAGTGATGCATGCCAGTATCGATAATCTGTTGCAGCATGTATCGGTGTCGAAGCTGTGATCGCGCGGACATTTGAAGTGCTGGTAGTGATGTTTCTGGGATTAGTGAAGCTATGACCTTCGATATGACTGAGTTTATGCCCCTGTTGCCGGAGATCTGGGTGTTGAGCATGACCTGCGTCGTGCTGATCCTGGATCTGTTCCTGCGCGACAGCAATCGCGTGGTGACCTATTGGCTGGCACAGGTCACTGTGGTCGGCGCGCTGGGCATGTCCGTCGCGGTCAGCGGGTCCGAGAGCCAAGTCGTGCTGAGCGGCACCTTCGTGGCTGATCCCATGGCGACGCTGCTCAAATCCTTCATCTATATCGTCACCTTCGGCGCCTTCGTCTATGCGCGTGATTATCTGCGCGTGCGCGATCTGTTCAAGGGCGAGTTTTACGTGCTGGGTCTGTTCGGCATGCTCGGCATGATGGTGATGGTCTCGGCGCACAATTTCCTGACCATCTATCTCGGTCTGGAACTGCTCTCGTTATCGCTTTATGCGCTGGTCGCCTTCAGTCGCGACGATGCCCGTGCCACCGAAGCGGCCATGAAATATTTTGTACTGGGCGCGCTGGCTTCCGGCATGCTGCTGTACGGCATCTCCATGGTCTATGGCTTGACCGGCAGCCTTGATATTTCTGTCGTGGCCACGGCTATAGCAGGGCAGGGTGAGCAGGATATCGTGCTGATCTTTGCGCTGACCTTCATCATTCTCGGTCTGGCCTTCAAGCTGGGTGCGGTGCCTTTCCATATGTGGCTGCCCGATGTTTATCAGGGCGCACCCACGGTGGTGACCCTGTATCTCGGCAGTGCGCCGAAGATTGCCGCCTTCGCCATGACCATGCGCCTGCTGGCCGAGGCCCTGGGCGGATTGCAGGCGGATTGGAGCGGCATGCTCAGCATCCTGGCCGTGTTGTCGCTGGCGCTCGGCAATATCGTCGCCATTGCCCAGACCAATCTCAAACGCATGCTGGCCTATTCGACCATCTCGCATGTGGGTTTCCTGCTGCTGGGTCTGTTGGCGGGCACCGGCGAGGGTTATTCGGCGGCGATGTTCTACACGCTGACCTATGCCATCATGGCCCTGGGCGGGTTCGGCATGATCGTGCTGCTCAGCCGCGCCGGTTTCGAGGCCGAGGAGATCAACGATTTCAAGGGTCTCAACGAGCGCAATCCCTGGTTCGCGGGCATGATGCTGCTGTTGATGTTTTCCATGGCCGGTGTGCCGCCCACCGTGGGTTTCTATGCCAAGCTGGTAGTGCTGCAGGCGGTGATCAATGTGGACATGGTCTGGCTGGCTCTCGTTGCGGTGTTTTTCTCCATCATCGGCGTGTTTTACTACCTGCGCCTGATCAAGGTGATGTATTTTGACCCGCCCGTGGACAACACCCCTCTGGTGGCGGCCACGGACTTCCAGATCACGCTGAGCATCAACTCGCTGGCGGTTCTGGTACTGGGGATATTCCCCGGTGGTCTGATGGCGCTGTGTGCCTCGGCCATTATCTGATTATTAAAGTGAGGTTGTAGTCGATGTCACTGACCCTGGCCGTCATGGTCCTGTTGGGTATTGCGTTCGTCGCGGCCAATCTGCCCTGGCTGAGCGAACGCTTGCTGTTTGTGTTTCCCGCGCCCGGTGGGGAGAAATCCGGCTGGCTGCGGCTGCTGGAATGGCTGGTGCTGTATTTCCTGGTCGGCGGCATCGCGTTGGGGCTGGAGCAGAAAAGTTTCGGCGAACGCCATGCGCAGGACTGGGAATTCTACGCCGTGACCCTGTGCCTGTTTCTGGTTTTTGCCTTGCCCGGCTTCATTTACCGCTACGATCTCAAAGGCCATCTGGATAAGGCCAAGCGCCGTAATCAGCCCGCTGCACGGTGAATTAATGCAGTTCAGATAACCTAAATTATCAATTCATTAGCGGCGTGTCTGAAAACACCCTCTATAGGGTTGCATTGACCAGGGCAGGTCGGTACACTCCTGCGCTTCCAGTTGCGGGGTGGAGCAGTCTGGCAGCTCGTCGGGCTCATAACCCGAAGGTCACAGGTTCAAATCCTGTCCCCGCTACCACTATCAAAGGCGTTGATCCGCAAGGATCAGCGCCTTTTTTTATTTCAGTAGTTAGTGACCTGACCATCACATGATACCGCTGTCATGGATTGCCATTCGTCAGCTCGCCTGTATCCCGCGGGAGATTCCAAGAAACAAGGACTGTCGCTATCACTACCAGGAGTCCCAGCCAGAGCATTGTAATGACGGGGTCTATGCCAGCACCCGCGACGATGGCGTAGATACCTGAGGCCAGCAACATCGCCAGATTCTCGAAAAAATTCTGGATGGCGCCGGCGCCGCCGCTGCCGATAGATCGATGGCCAATTTCCTGTAACGCGGCGTTGATGGGGACCACGAACAAGCCACCGCAGACACCCGCCATAAACAAGGCGACACGCGCAGACAGGACAGAATCCAGTGTGGCCAATAATACGATTACCATGCCCATGGCGTAGGCAGCTAGGCGGGCACGGCGCAAATAGGCGAGAGGTATAAGGCGCGGAACCAGAACAGAACCCACGGCAATACCCAGCGCAACAAACAGGGTTAGTTGAGCAATCTCCGTCGTTGTATGAATTAAAAGTACGGCTGGAGCCCAGGCCACCAGTAATACACGTAGTACGGTCGCCGCTGACCAGAACAGGCTGACGCCCAAGGTGGCGAAACGGGCACGAGGTGTCATCAACAGACTGCGCATCTGGCCTATGAAGTTACCCAGTGACGTACCGCGTGGTGGGGCTGTCACCTTCCTATGTTTTATGGTCAGGGCAATGAGTGCAGAAATGCCATATAGGATGATGATGGTAAATAGTGCCAAGGAGACTGAGTATTCTGCCAAGGTCGCACCGACCAGCGTGCCACTGAGGATTGCCAGAATGGTTGATCCTTCGATCCAACCGTTGGCTTTCACGAGCGCCTTGGCATCGACCAATTCCGGCAAAATGCCATACTTGGCTGGACTGTAGGCGGCTGCACCCAGACCGATGATGGCATAGGCCAGCAGCGGTTCGATTTGAAATAACAACAGTGCCGCCCCCGTGGCCTTGATGGCATTGGCCGCAAACATCACCCGTGGTTTCGGACGACTATCGGCCAAGCGACCCACCCAGGGTGCACAGAACACGAAGGCGACCAGAAATGCCGCTTGGAGTGCTGGGATGTACCAGCTACCGATGGCCCCTTGCTGTAGTACCAGCGTGATGGCAGTAAATAGAACCGCATTATCGGCGAATGCGGTGATGAACTGAGTCGCCAGTACACGGTAAATATTTCCGTTCATGCTGGCGTCTCCACCAGTCGGCGTGCAGCAACGTAGTCGATCTTGCCCGTGCCCAGGACAGGGATTTCCTCGACATGCTGAAAGCGTCGCGGGACACCGATTTCCGCCATCCCATCGGCTTGTGCCTGTGTCAGCAGATCACTTCGGTCGGCGTCAGTCAGCGTTGTCAGTAAAACGATTTGCTCACCCTTGCGTTCATCCGAAATCGCAATGGCTGCGTGCTGGAATTCCGGCCATATCTTGCTGGCCAAGACTTCGACCGACGTGAGCGACACCATCTCACCCGCGATCTTGGCAAAGCGCTTGGCACGGCCACAAATGCGGATGAAACCGTCGCTATCGATCGTCACAATGTCACCAGTGTCATACCAGCCACGGCCGAGTTCTGTGGCCGGTGGTATCAAGACGCCCGGATTGTCATTCAACTGATAGCCCAGCATGACGTTCGGGCCGCGTACGTGCAGACGCTGACCTTCATTCAGCCCAGGTATGTTGATTAAACGGTATTCCATGCCAGGCATCAGACGGCCGACGCTGCCCGGGCGATTGGCCAGGGGCGTGTTACCGGCCAGAACCGGGCTGGTCTCCGTGGCGCCATATCCTTCGAAGATGCGAATGCCAAATTTGTCCTGCCAGGTACGTCGTACTTCGTCCTGCAGTTTCTCGGCACCGGCGAAGATATACCTCAGACTGTAGAAATCGTAAGGGTCGGCAAAGCGGGCATAACCGGCGAGAAAGGTGTTAGTGCCGAATAAAATGGTGGCGTTGATGTCATACGCCACTTCCGGCACAACGCGGTAGTGCAGTGGCGAGGGATAGAAGAATACGCGTACACCCGACGTGAGGGGCAGCAGCATGCCTGCTGTCATGCCGAACGAGTGGAAGAGCGGCAAGGCATTCAGCGCGATATCCTGGGCATTGAAGTCGATACGCGATACCAGTTGTTGAATATTAGACAGCAGATTGTGATGAGAGAGCACAACGCCCTTCGGTGTACCTTCGGAGCCGGACGTGAACAGAACCACGGCCGGACGTTGCGCGTCACGCTCAGCCAAACGTAATAGCGAGCTGTTAAATCGGCTTTTGAGTGCGCCGCGCACTTTGTCGAGCCAGCTGAGTGTGCTCGCGATGTCTTCCAGGTAGATCAGCTCTACGTGTTCTTTAAGTGCAGCAATGGCGCTGCCTAATTTGGCCTGTTCAACGAAGCGACGCGAGGTAATGACTCGGCGCAACTGGGCCGTCTCACAGGCCGATAACATACCTTGAGGGCCGACTGTGTAGTTGAGCATGGCCGGTACACGGCCGTACAACTGCAGCCCCCAGAAGGTGGCGACTGTTGCAAGCGTGCTCGGCAGCAGTACGCCGATGATCTCGGCCGGCTTACTGTATTTTGACAGCTGTCGCCCGAGCACAGTGGAGCGCGCAAGCAGGGTGTTGTAGCGCAGCGGTGTGCGCTGGATATCCTCGGCGATGACATGTTCACCACCGTGGATACTGCGCGCTTCCAAGAGTCGTTCGACCAGCGTTTGGTTTTGATTGGCGGTTTCGAACATCATGTCCGCCATCAGTTCCGTCAACAAGCGGCCTGCCTTTTCGCGACGGGCACGGCCACGGTAGTGTTCATCCACGACAAGACAGCGTGGCGGTTGGACATACAGATTTATTTTCGGAAACCAGCTCAACCGTACCCGGCCTCGCAGTCGAGAGAAGGGCGTGTATTGCGCACCCTCAATCCGTATTGGTACGACAGTTGCGCGGGTGCGTTCGGCCACCAGGCCAGGGCCGTGATAGACCTTCATCAGGGAACCGGTGACCGTGATGCGACCCTCCGGAAAGATCAACACGCAACCACCCTGTTCGACCCGGCGGATCAAGGCGCGAATCGACAGTGGGTTGTTCGGATCAAGCGGAAACAGGCTGACGAACAACTTGCCAATGCGGCCCATCCAGCTACGGGCGACATAGGTATTGATGGCGAAGGTCGTCGGTACGGGGAGAAATGCGTAGAAGAGCAAGGCATCCAGATACGAGGTATGGTTCGCGACCACCAGGGTGCGTTCACCAAAGGTGTCCAGATATTCACTGCCGGTTATTTCGACGTGATAGAGGCGGCGGAGTATCCAGCGCAATATGGCCTTGAACATGTTGATCTCCCTGATGCGGTTGCTGTTGTTGTCAGTGAGTATTGGCGAGCAGGGAGAATAATTAAACTATTATGTGATAGTTATCGTTTTATTAGTCTAATAGCATATTAATGCGATACCTATTGGGTCGGGCCGCGCCGCAGGGGCTCAAACACGCCGAGTTCCCAGGGCCGCATGGCCAGCATGAGACCGATATTGTAACGTTTCTCCAGTGAGAGCTGGGCATCCTGTCGATGCAACTCGGCAAACTCTTTGCTCAGTAGCTGGAGCTTGTTCATCAAGACCTGGATGGAGGCGTCCCCAAGCAACCCAAACAGGAACAGCCGCTGTTCACGTTCACCGCTAAAGCCCGATTTTAAAAACTGGTTCTTGATTTGCTTTTCAAAGAAGCGGTCGATAGGCCCGTTCCGCAGCCAGCGAAAATCTTCGTCGATACGCAGCTTAATACGATTATTGGGGAGCAGGTCAATAATTTTGAGCCTGTCCAGGCGGGCCAGGCAACGGATGCACTCAGGCTCGGTTAGATGGTAATTGCGGATAATGTCATCAAACCCGAGCCGGTTGCGCACACTCACGGCAACCAGCAGGAGTTTTTCATCACTGACCAGTTCCTGTTCCTGTTCTTCTGTGAGCTGAGTGATGCGTTGGCGCGAGTCTTCGTAGAGCTGGAGCAGATCCGCCAAGTCTAATTGCATTAATCGACAGATCTCTTCAAGACGGTCCAGGGTGAAACGCTTCGCGGCGAACATCCGTTTCACGTTAGCTTCACTCATGCCCAAGCGACGAGCGACTTCCGCATAGGTCAGCCCGTGCTGTTTGAGTGCCTGTTTGAGTGTCTCGATTAACGCGGTTGCCTGTGACATGTCATCTCCCTCCCAGACTTAGTAGCGGCAAAGTATAGTGAATATAAACCAATAGGGGAGTAATTAGAGACAATTATTGTTTAAGTTTATTTTTATGATTCCGGTGGTACAAATGGCCTCGTCCCTAACGAACAAGAGGCCAAGACCATGTCCCATCGTCATCAACGCTCCATCCAGTTGCTTTGGACCATCATCGTCATCCTGGCCCTATCAGGCTGTGCCGGCCACGTAACCCGCCACAACAGCAGCAGTGTGGTCAGCTATCTGTACCCCGACAAAGATAAGCCGATCGAAGCTGCCAGCATTCCTCGGCTATCGCTGCCATTGCGTGTTGGGGTG
>Ga0180009_10003822_pt1 | contig 16912 bp, 19 predicted proteins | sample OS_PC_MetaG_FD_123537 | JGI IMG/M metagenome (GOLD analysis project Ga0180009, IMG submission 123537) | Groundwater microbial communities from the Aspo Hard Rock Laboratory (HRL) deep subsurface site, Sweden - OS_PC_MetaG | ecosystem: Environmental > Aquatic > Deep subsurface > Groundwater...
ACCACGATATCGAGGTCGGGGTCGAGGTGGAACGCCATCTCCACCGTCAGCCGGCTGGCGGCCGCGTTCAGCTCGGCGATCGCTTCGGCGAGCTTCCTGGCCTCCTCGTCGGACTGGTCGGATCGCTCCTGGTCCGGTCTGCCTGGCAGCTGCTGGTCCGAGGCCCGGGGTCCCACCACCTCGCTCCCGGGTGCGCCACGGATCCGGCTGAAATCACTCATGCGTCGCCCTTCTCATCCCGGAACAACGGACCTTTTTGCTGGAACCTTAGCGTTGTTACAAAGATCCTTCGGTCCTTCACGCTGCCTCAGCGTGACAGGTCCGAACGCCGCTGCTGGCGCTGGGACGAGAGGATGAAGCGGTGGATCTCGTCCTGGCTGGCCGCGCTGATCGCCACGAAACGTGCCTCGACCAGGTACGGAGGCTGATCCTGCCCGGGCTCGCAGGTCTCGACCTCGGCGAGGCAGCAGACCTCGGACGGCGGGTAAAGCCTCAGCGTGATGTCGAGCTGCACGACCTGTCCGGGGTCCAGCGGCTCGGCCCAGCGGAAGCGGAGGCCGTGTCCGTGGATCTCGAGCGGGATCGACAGGTCCATCGCCTCGCGCTGCTGGTCGCGGAGCATCATCGCCACGAGGGCGTCGATCTTGGACTCCAGCGTGTCGATCCGGGCGACCAGCTCGGTGAGGACATCGGCCCGGTCGAAGCGGTGAATGCCAGGGGATGTCGCCTCCCGCTGCGGGCCGGCGAGGACCGCGCTCCGACGGCGCTCGACAGCGTCCGGGGGCACCGGCCGAAGTCGGAGAGGAAGGCAGGCGGCCAGCCGGACGCCGGAGTCCTGTGGCATTCTACATCTCGAACCCGGCCTGCAGCTCCTGGCCGACCTCTTCCCAGCGGGTGAGGAGCGGCAGGAGGCTGGCCTCGATGGAGTCAGTCAGTGTCACGATGTCCTGCTCGTAGAAGGCTATCTCCATCCCACGCACGCAGTCCAGCAGTTCCTGCTCGAACACGCCCGCGAGCGGCGTGGGGTCGGGACGGACCACGGCCAGCATGCTGCTGAAGAGCTGGACAAACTGCTCCAGATCCGAAATTCCGCGGGCGAAGGCGTTCAGCCCGGCGGTGTCGTCGCCGGTCCTCAGGCTCTGGATGCTGCGGGACAGCGTGCCCGCGATGTGCTCGACGAAGATCGGCGAGTCGGCCAGGGCCTGCCTGGCCAGCATCTCCAGGTTGGCTCGTGGGCTGTCGGTGCCCTGCGCGCTCGGCGCGGGCTCCGGGGGAGGCGCGCCGTGCTGTGTCTCGGTTTGTTCCATCCATTCTGTCCCTGCTGCTCGGTCTCTGACCATCGCCTGCTCCATGTCAACTCCGGGCCTGCGGCCTTGGATGTTCATGCCATCTGGGGCACCGGGTTTGCCCCTGGAAAATAGAAACGGTGGCCCCGCCGGGGGTACTTGACCGGATCGTGCACCCCCTCCACCCATCCCTGCTGGGGCCGGCTGGTGATGGGCAGCTCGAGCGAGAGGCGGATCTCCTGGGCCCGGCGCTGGAGCAGCAGCCTTCCCCCCAGGGCCCGGCTCGCGCTCTCGCCGATCATCAGCTCGACCTGCCCCATGGCGCCCGCCTCCTGCCAGCTCATGTCGAGGTCCCAATGTCCAGCGTCGAACGCGTCGGAGTGACACAGGCTCTCGAACGTGGCCACGGCCCGGTCGCGCCGGATGTGGGTCTTCACGCGCAGCAGCGACACCGTGGCGTCGAGGCACAGGTCCAGCCCTGCCGCCAGGGCGTCCTCCAGCGGCCGGACCAGCATCGGCACCTGCGGCAGCCGGGGGTCCAGCTGGAGCGCCGCCCGAATGCCAAGGGCCCTGCTCAGGGGTAGCGCCTCGTCCACCACGGACAGGATCAGCAGGTTCAGGTCGTGGAGCTCCGCCTGGTCCGGCGTCAGTATCTCGGGCTCGGCCAGCCTCGCCTGTCGCAGGGTCATGCGCATGGCCCTGAGGGCGGTGACGCTCTGTTGCTTCACGTCGAGGCAGATGGTGTCGATGATTCGCGGGTCGATGGTCATGCTCGCGCTCCTCGCTCCAGGCGATGCAAGCGGGATGCCGGGCGAGCCGCGGTGCAACCTGTCGAATACACGGAGGGAGAAACGCCAGAGCGTCAGAGCCCGGGCTTGTTGATGTGGCGGTCTTGACGGTGGGAGCCTCGCCGGCTGGCCAAGCGTGCAAAATAGCCAGCCGGCTGGCTGGGGTCTATCGGTTGAGGAGGGGCAGCGCCAGGGCGGGCATCTGGTTGGCCTGGGCCAGCACGGCGATGCCGGCCTGCATCAGGATCTGGCCGCGGGTCAGGTTGGCCGACTCCTGGGCCACGTCGGCGTCCCGGATGCGGGAGTTGGCGGCCGCGAGGTTCTGGTGCATGGCGGCCAGGTTGTTGATGGTGACGTAGAGCCGGTTCTGCTTGGCGCCGATGGTTCCACGGCGCGTGGTGACGTTCTGGATCGCGGTGTCGAGCAGGCCCATCGCCGCCTGGGCCCCGGCCACCGAGGTCAGGGACATCCCGGCCGAGACGCCGATGGAGCTCGCCGTGGCGCTCACCAGCGAGACGGTGATGCGGTCCGACGAGGTGTTCTGGACGCCGACCTGGAAGGTGATACCTGCCGACATGCCGCCGTTGAGCAGCTTCCTGCCGCCGAACTCGGTGGCGTCCGCGATGCGGGTGATCTCGAGGCGCAGCTCGTTGAACTCGTCGTGCACCGAGGCGCGCTCGCGAGAGCCCAGGGTCCCGTTGGCCGACTGGACCGCCAGCTCCCGCATGCGGCTCAGCATGTCGCTGACCTCGTTCAGGGCGGCCTCGGCGGTCTGCAGCAGGCTGATGCCGTCGTTGGCGTTTCGCTGGGCCTGGGCCAGGCCCCGCACCTGTGCGCGCAGCTTCTCGCTGATGGCCAGCCCGGCGCTGTCGTCGGAGGCCTGGTTGATGCGCAGGCCCGACGAGAGCCGGCCCATCGCGGTGGAGAGCACCCGCTCCGAGCGCATCAGGTTTCTCTGCGCAGCGAGCGAGGCGGTGTTGGTCAAGAGTGCAAGGGAATCAATTGGCATTGTCTTCCTCCATGGAATGCTGGCCCGGGGGCCAGAGGGCAACCTTGCCCGTTGTTAGTTGCGATGCCTGACCGGCGGCACGCCAGCGCCGGGTGCATCAATCCCATCCGAACAACGGCAGCTCGGGCAAAAACTTGAGGGTGTTTTTTTTCTTGAGGGTGTTTTTTTTCTTGAGGGTGTTTTCTCTTTTGTCTCGTCAGCAGAATCTGTGGGGCTGTCTGTTCCAGGTGCGGCAGGGCATACCCAGGCTACGACACGTTGGAACCGAGGCGGTTCGAGCACGTGCTGATGTGGGGCATCCAGGTGTTCTTCATCTACACGATGCGCCGGGTGCGGTGCTCGAGGTGCGGAGTGGTGGAGCGGGTCCCGTGCCGAAGGGAACGCTCGCAGGTCATCGAAAACGCCTCCGCGCTTCGCCAGGGTCCTCGACGGTCCGTCGCTGGTGGCTGCGGCCGACGGGGCGCTGCGCGCGGGCGCTTCCCAGGTCTCCTTCTGCCCCAGGCTCCCTTCGCCGCGAGCATCTGCCCCGACGTCAAGCGCACCCGGCTGGCTGTCGTCGCCGCGAGCCACGCGGAGCTCGTATTGGTGATTCGAGCTTGATCCCTCGGATCACATTCGGGCGCCGCGTCGACCGCAGCCACTCAGCGGCAGCAATCTGATTGAACCCGTTCCCCGATGAGGGTCAACGGCTCGGGTCGCTCGTGGTCGTGCTCGTGTTGGTGCTCGGCGCCCGTGTTCGGAGCTCGAGCTCGGGCGTCGGACTTCGGTGGTCGGTGCGGGGGTGCCGTGCCGCCCCTCTGCCTGAATGGCGCACCTCACCCGCCAGCGCCGCGAGATCTGTCTTGGAGCTCCGGGTTGGTTGAGAGGCGCTGTCACGTGAGCTGCGCCTGAAGGTGGCAAAGGGCCGGCACGGCCCACGTCACCCTCAGCCAAGGAGGTCTCCGATGCCGCGAGGCGAGCCCCGAATCATCGAGTCCCTAGACCTGCCCGGCGGGAGTTCCGATACCCTCTCGCTGGTCCTGAACGGCGATAGCTGCGTTGCTCGTCGTCGAAATACCGCAAGTATGACTTCCTCCTCGCGCCTTGCTCTCGCCGCCCAGTCCTTCGCGACAGTGCATCGTTACTCCCGCCGGGCAGGTCTAGCTCCCAGCACGAGCACGATGGCCGAGCACCGAGCCTACAAGGCCGGACGCTTCGATTGCCAGCGGCTCGACGCCTATGCGGTCGCCAAGGAGGCGCTCGGTCGCGGTGACCGTGAGAAGTGGCTGCGATCGAGGACACAACGCCCCTGACCCCGGTGGGGGAACGCGGGTGATCAGATTGCTCGGCGGCAGGGAGGTTGACTGGGCCACTGGGGCAGATTCGCGCGGCGAACCGGGGAGGAGGTGGTCTGTGCCGCGGGAGCGTCAGGCGATGCTCCGCGTGACTCGCGGCGACAGATCCGGACGTGCGAGTCAGACCGGCCCAGTCACGCCACCTTCGCCATGGTCGTCTGGACGGCCACTTCTTCGCCACCTTCGCCACGGTCCTTGACTTGCGGTCGTCTGAACGACCACTTCTTCGCCACCTTCGCCACGGTCCTCAACGGTTCGTCGCTGGTGGCTGCGGCCAACGGGGCGCTGCGCGCGGCGCTTCCCAGGTCTCCTTCTGCCCCAGGCTCCCTTCGCCGCGAGCATCTGCCCCGACGCCAAGCGCACCGGCCTGGCGGAGGGGGTGGTCTGTGCCGCGGGAGCGACGCGCGATGCTCCGCGTGGCTCGCGGCGACAGATCCGGACGGACGGCATCCGGATTGCGAGGAGGGGCGATTCTGTGGAGCGCGACGCCAGATCTCTGTCGACTCGGGCGAGTTGGGCGAGTCGGGCGAGTTGGGCGAGTCGGGCGAGTCGGGTGACGCGAGCCCGTGGTCAGCCAATCGCCGTGAAAGCTACGGCAGACGCCGCAGGGCATCATCCAGCATGCCGGCGGCCACGCTGGCCTGGCGCTCGAGCTGGCGGCAGAGGTCCTCGAAGGAGGCCTGCGGATCGCGGATCATCGCCTGCAGCGCCGACCAGGCCTGTGCCTCGACCAGCCCGCTGCGACGTACGGCGCCTCGAAGCTGCTCGGTGGCCCGGGGCGTGGCGAGCTGCGCCTCCCGGACGACCAGAAGCGTGGCGTCCCGTTCGCGCTGAAGGACCGTTCGAATCGAGCTGGCCGCGATCGCTGGCCCGTCGGGAAGGGGAGCGGCCTGCAGGCGCGGCCGCTGTCGGAGCACGTCGCCCAGGGGGCGCTCGACGAAGCCCTCGATGTGGGCGCCCCCCTCGGTGGCGTTGATCAGGGACACGCCTGGCATGCCTCGTGCCCAGCGCTCGAAGGCGCAGCGGAAGTAGGCGAACTCCGGTGTGGTCCAGACCGTGCCTCCGCCCCAGGCCTCGGTCGGCACCACGGGCACACGTTCGCGCGTGGTGTCGGCCCCGGGCGCCGAGGCTCCGATGCGCCGCTTCTCCTCGAGCCCCTCGAGCCGCGCGGCCTCTCCGTCGAGGTGGGCCCGCATCCCCTCGAATACGGTTCCGGAGGCGTAGACCCTGCCGCCGGTGTAGGCCAGATCCTGCCCCACGAGGACGATCGGATCGGCGCCCATCATCGACGCGAGAGCGAAGGCGATGGTCGCCGCACACCCCCCGGCCGGGATGCCCTCCCCGAGCCCCGCGCCCAGGGTGAGCTGCCTGAAGTGGGGCACGCTGGCGTCGATGAAGGGAAAGATCGGCCCCTCCATCGGCCCGTCGAACAGGGAGGGGTGGGCGATCAGGTTCAGGAACCTGCCGCAGCGTCGATTCAGCTCGAGCCGACCGAGCTGGGAGCTCACGTCCAGCAGCTCCACGGCGACCATGAAATCGGCCCGCACACCGGCCCGCTCCAGGGCGCCCATCGCGGTGTTCACCGCGATGACGGTCGCTCGCTCCGGGTAGCGGGCCAGCTGCTCGACGTTGCGGTCCAGCGAGGGACCCGCCGCGACCAGCACTGCTGGCCGCCCCTGGAGCTGGCCGGCGAAGCCCCGCGCCGGGATCCTGCCGGCGCACTGCGGCAGGTTCTGCAGCAGGTTGTGCACCCAGAGCTGCAGGCGCGTCTCAAAGGTGTTGGCCGTGATGGCGGCGAGCTCGGCAGCCTGGCGCGTCGTTTGTTGAACGGCGGCCCAAAGCGAGGCGAACAGCCTGGCATGGGGCGGCCAGGCCACGATCTTGACCACCTGACCGGCGCGGTGTAGACGGCCCACGATCTGCTCGCGCAAGGTTCGGGTGTTGTCGACGAGGCGGACATCCGGCAGGTCGAGGCCACGTCGGGTCAGCGTGCTCCGGATCACCTCCAGGCTCGGCTCCAGCACCACGATCGGGGCAGGGGTGCGCGCCCGAAGCGCCTCGATGTGGTAGCCAGGTCCAAGGCCGAAGACGAGCAGCAGATCGATGCCCTCGAGGTCCTGGTGGCTGGCCCAGGTTTCGGCCTCGGCCCGTGGATCCACGCCGCTGCACAGCGCCCTGCCGCCGAGGAGGAGCGCCAACTCGCCGGTGGGTGTGGCGCGAGCAGAGACGTGGGTCACAGCGGTGGACCGGACCCGCTGGACCAGGTCCGGGTCGGCCATGCAGGCCAGGCAGGTCAGCTCGTCCGCGTCAAGTCCGGCGCCTGTCGCTGATGCCAGGCGCTCGAGCTCACAGTGCATGCCTGACCTGGTACGGGCTGTCGTGTAGCACCACCTGCACCCCGATCTGCGTCCGCGCGCCGATGGCCACGGGAGCCAGGAGATTGGCCGAGGGTCGCTTCGGGGCGCCGGGGATGCAGACGATGGCCGCCACCGCGATGGGCTCGTCGGGGTCGAGGCCGAGCTCCGTGCCCAGCCTGTGCACCATGTCCACCGGGTAGCTCGCGTCGACCAGCAGCGGGTCGGTCACCACGAAGGCCAGATCGGGACGCTGGGTCGACTGAAGCAGCTTGAACCTCGATCCCGGCTTGACCTCGAGCACGCAGAACCGGTCGGCCCCCGGGAACCCCACGATGCCGTGGGGGAAGCGGATCACGCTCTCCTGTGGGATCTCCTGCGGCCCGAGCTGCTCGCTCTCGATCCGCATCAATCCAGATCTTCCAGCAGCTTCGCGGCCCGGGCCGCCTGTCGGTTCTCGGCCGCGATCTGCTCGTAGAGCTCCTGCCGGTAGACCGGTATCTCTCTCGGCGCCTCGATCGTCACGCGGACGTGCCGTCCCCGGACCTCCTTGATGGAGACCTTGATGGTGTCGCCGATCAGAATCGCCTGGCCTGCCTTGCGAGTGAAGGTCAGCATTGACCGGCAGAGTAGCATGGCAGGGGTCATTGGTTCCATGCCTGCTTTGGATGAGCGGAGCCTCGGTGATCATCATAGCGCGTCCACCAGCGAGAGCTTGGACAGCACCTGGGCCGAGACCTTGAGCGTCGCGGTCAGGGACTGCTGTGCCAGAACCAGCGAGGACAGGGACTCCACGGCGTCCGCGTCCCGCACCTCGGCCCGCGCGCCGGCGAGCTGTACCAGCCTGGAGCCCATCATGCTGTCCAGGCTCATCAACCGGTCCAGATCGATCCCCAGCCGGGCCCGCGCCGAGGTGACCTGAGTCTGGGCCTCCCCCAGCGCGGCGGTCGCGTTCTGGATCCCGGTCAGGTCGTTGGTGGCCAGCGCGGTCTGCAGGCTGGCCAGCACGCCAGTGTTGGTGAGAACGTCCTGGCCGCTGACCGGGTTGAACACCTCGTCGCCGCTGATGGAGACCCCCACCTGCAGGCCGGGGGCTGCCAGTATCAGCCGCGTGTTGCCGTCACCGAGGTAGGTCCCCGTCGGGTCATACGGTGCGGCCTCGGTGCGGTAGCCGCCGAAGATGTGTTTGCCGTCGAACTCCGTGTTGGCGATGGCGATCAGCTGCTCGCGGATCTGCTGGACCTGCAGCGCCGCGTCGGCGCGCTCGGCCGCGGTGTAGCTCCCATTGGCCATGGAGATCGACAGCTCGCGAGCATCGATCAGCAGATCGGTGACCGAGGCGAGCGCGTCATCGGCCGTCGTCAGCTCGCCGGTGGCCCGCGAGATGTTGTCGCTGCACTGCCGGACCTGCTCGAGGTTGGCCTCGATGCGGACCAGGCTCGCCGCGCCGCCGGGGTCGTCCGAGGCCTGATTCAGGCGCAGCCCGGAAGAGGCCTCCCGCTGCTGCATCGCCAGCCGGTACTGTGCCCGCGCCAGGTCGAGCTGGCAGGTCAACTGCCCCATTCTGTCGGTGATCCTCAACATGGCACCCTCGCACTACATCTTCAGCACCTGCTCCAGCAGGCTATCGATGACGTGGAGCACCTTGACGCCGGCCTGGTAGCTGCGTTGGAACTCGATCAGCTGGATCATCTCTTCATCCAGAGACACGCCGTCGCTGCTGTGCTGCAGCGTCTGCAGGTAGGTCAGCTCGTCTTTTCGCACCGCGGCCGCCTGCATCACCTGGTCGGTCAGCGTGCCGACGTGCCCGACGATGGCGGAGATCTCGCCGCTGAAGGTGGTGGTTCCGCCTCCGGCGAGGAACTGGCCGGCCAGCGCGGCGAGCTGCAGCGCGTTGTCGTTGTTCGACGGCTCGGGGACCGCGGGCACCGCCCAGGGGGAGGAGGCGGCCAGCCCCTGTGGCGTGATCGTGGGGTCCAGGCTCATCGCCGCAGCCGAGCCCGCGACCGGAAGGCCCAGGGGGGTGAACAGGTTGCCGCCGGCGGCTCCGTTCAGGTCGACGCCCAGCTGGTGCTGGGTGTTGACGGCGGTGACGATGTCATAGACCAGTTGGTCCACCCGGGGCATCAGGTCGTCGACCACCGTGCTCTGCACCGAGAGCAATCCTCCCAGCTCGCCACTGGTGACGCTGGCCGTCACGTCGACGCGGGCACCACCGCTCACCAGCGTCACCCCGCTCTTGCCGTCGGTCCCTTGGGACACCTGCAGCGTCGAGGAGATGTTGCCCTGGACCAGGCTCATGCCGCCGATGAGCACCGTCAGCTGGCCGTAGGATGTCTCGAACGATGTCGTGCCGGCGAGGCTGGCCAGATCGCAGGCCAGCAGGTCACGACGATCGCGCAGGTTGGCCGCCTGCTGGCCGTTCGCCTCGGCCTCCACGATCTGGGAGTTGAGCGAGGCGATCTCGGCAGCCTTGGCGCCGATCGACTCGGCGGTGGCCGTGGCTTCCGCGTGGGCCCCGTCGACGACCAGGTCCAGATCGGCGGCCATGCGGTTGAAGGTGTCTGCGAGGTTCCGGGCCGCCGCCAGCACCTCGCGCCTGACGGTCATGTCCGACGGTGAGGTGGACAGGGCGGAGAACTTGTCCATCAGGTCCGAGATCGCCGCGCCCGCCCCTCCCTCTCCCAGCTCGGCGACGGCCTGCTCCACCTGGAGCATCAGGTTCTCGCGGGTGCTGGCCCAGGCCTCGCCCCCCAGGCTGGCGGCGACGCGCCTTGCCAGCAGCGGGTCCGCGGCCCGCAGGATGTTGTCCACCTGGACGCCCCCACCGATGCGGGGCAACGTCGAGGCCGTGTTGGCCGGGGGCGCGACGGCGGATGTCGCCAGCCGCTGGCGATGATACCCCTCGGTGTTCGCGTTCGAGATGTTGTGGCCCGTGAGCTGGACTCCCGCCTGGGCCGCGCTCAGGGTCGAACGAGCGAGAGTGAGCCCATCGAAGAGGCCGCCCATGGCTAGCCTTGCAGACTCATCAGGCCCAGGAGCCGGCCGTTCATCTGTCCTCCACGATCATAGACCGACGCCGTCTGGTGCTGCGCCATCAGCCTACCGACCTGCCGCATCAGGGTCGAAGCCAGCTCCGCGTTGTGGCGGGTCAGCCGGCGCAGCTGCCGCGTCCGCTCCAGCTCGCCCGGGGTCAGCCCGGTCAAGGCGAGCTGGTCGGCCAGCTCGCCCTTGCTGGTCACGCTGAGCTGGAGGGCCGACCAGTCTCCACGAACCAGCGCCGAGCGTTCCTGTTCGATGGCGCATTCCAGCTGGTCGAGAAGGCTCACAGCAGCTCCTTGAGCACGATGGCCTCGGCCAGGCGTTCGAGATCCAGCTGGTAGTTTCCCTCGGCGATCAGCTTGGCGATGGCCTCGACGCGATCCATGTCAGCCTGCCGTCGTTCCAGGATCTCCTGGCTGAGGCTGACCCGGTCAGCCTCCCCGCGGGGGAGGTCGACCTGGATCGCGTGTTCTGTCTGCTCCGACCTGCTGCCAACCTTGGTCAAGGGGGCGATGGTATTGTGATCCGCTATCTTCACCGTCTTGCCTCCGATCACTACAACGACCACGCCTCACCGGGCTTGAGAGCCAATCGCCATCCGGCCGGCATCACTCGACAGACGTTCGGATAGCTCCGAGGGATCGAGCGGCCGTCCGTCGGCGACCGCGAGGAACCGGATCTCCCCGTTTCGGTCCATTCTCCCCAGCACCTGGCCCCGTAGCACCAGGTCTCCCCGCTGCGCGAGCACCTGGCCCAGCCCGCCGTACCAGGTCCTGAGCCCGCCGGCGTGCTGGACCAGGACTCCGCGGTGGTCGGCCTCCACCACCTGCCCCGAGGCCGATGCCAGCACCTCGGAGCCGCCGGGAGCCACCACCGTGCCCGCTCCATCCACCATGTGGGAGGGCGCGCTGACCGGCCAGCGCAGGTGGCCGTCGGCGTCTCGTAGCTGCACCGGCTCGGGGCGGTCGGGAGCCTCGTAGCGGACGCCCTCCAGCTCGTGCCCACCGGTCGTGCGGTCCACGCCGCCGGTGGCGCGGTCCACGCCATCGTTGGCGCTCGCCACCCGGCGGAAGGCCATCGCCGCCCTGCTGGCCGAGGAGATCGGCACCGATCCCCCTCCGAGCTGGTCCAGCAGCACCTGGCGCAGGCCGACCCCCTCGCCCCGGGCCACCTCGTCGGCGATCGTCTCGTCCAGCATCTCGGTGAAGATGTCCCGGCCCAGGCTCTGGCCGAACAGGCTCGACTCCGGCACGGTCTTGCGCATCACCTTGAGCAGCTGCTGCACGAAGAGCCCCTCCAGCATCTCGGCCGCCTTCTCGGCGTTGCCCTGGCTCGAAACCCTGTCAGTCGCGACGCTTGTCGCTGAAAGCCCGGTCGGATCGATCGTGCTCATCATCGTCGGATCCCTGTCGGTCGATGGGTCACTGCACCACCACGTTCGCCGGGAGAGCTCCGGCGGTCTGCAGCGCCTGGAGGATCGCCACCAGATCCCTCGTGGATGCGCCGATGGCGTTGAGCGCCTTGACAACGTCGGCGAGGTTGGCCCCGCCGCCCACGACCTGGAGGCCGTTCTTGTCCTCGGTTGCCTTGAGCTCGGTCTCTGGCACCACGGCGGTCCTGCCGGCGCCAAACGGAGCCCCCGGCTGGGAGACCCGGAAGCGCTCGCTCACCTCGAGCGTCAGGCCACCGTGGGAGATGGCCACCGGGCTGAGCTTCACCTCCTGGCCCACGATCACCGTTCCGGTGCGTTCGTTGATGATCACCTGTGCGGGCGCGTCGGGCTGGACCTGCACCAGCTCCATCATCGACGCCAGCAGCACCTCCTTCCCCTTGTACTTCTGGGGCACGGTCACCAGCACGGTGGCGGGATCGGTGGGGTGTGCCACCGCGGCCCCCAGCTCCTTGTTCAGGGCGGTGGCGAGGCGATTCGCCGTGGTGAAATCGGGCCGGGAGAGGGAGACCACGATCTTTCCCTGGTTGACGAATCGGCTGGGCACCTCCCGCTCGACGATCCCGCCCCCTGGTATCCGCCCGACGGTGGTGTGGTTCCTGGTGATGCGGCTCCCCGTTCGGCCGCTGACAGTGAAACCACCGACGGACAGTGGCCCCTGACCCAGGGCGTACACCTTCAGGTCGACACCACGCAGCGGGGTCAGCAGCAGGGTGCCGCCCTGGAGGCTCGTAGCGTTGCCCAGCGAGGACACTGTGACGTCGACGCGGCTGCCGGTGCGCGCGAAGGGGGGCAGGTCCGCGGTGATCATGACCGCGGCCGCGTTGCGCAGGCGCAGGTTGCGCAGGTCGAAGATCTTGTCCTCGGCAGCCTGTACGCCGAGCCGGCGCAGCATGAGCTGGATCGATCGCAGCGTGAAGTAGACCTGCTGGTCGTCACCGGTGCCCTGGAGCCCCACGACCAGGCCGTATCCGAGCAACTGGTTGGAGCGCACGCCCCGCACGGTCGCCAGGTCCTTGACCCGGGCCGCCTCCGCCGGGCTGCCGGCGGCGGCGAGCAGCAACACGCCGATCAGACAGGACGAGATCCCCGGCGCTCGTGGTGGTCTCTGTGCTGCACGGTGCTGGTTCATCGGTCACCTCTAGAACGGCCAGATCCAGTCGAGTAGGCGGGAGAGCCAGCCAGGTTTCTGTTTGTCGGAGACAGGTCCCCGCCCGGTGTACTCCAGCTGTGCATCTGCGATCAGGCCGGAGAAGACCGAGTTGTCAGCCTGGAGATCCGAGGGCCGGACGACCCCGCTCATGTAGAGGTGGCTTTCCTCCTCGTTGATCATCACCACCTTGCTGCCCTCGACGTAGTAGTCGCCGTTTGGAAGCACCCGCTTGATCCGGGCGGTGAGGGTCGCCGTCAGCTTGCCGGAGCGATTGGTCTGGCCCTGTCCCTTGAAGTCGCTCTTGCTCAGGGCGGAGATCAGTGCCTTTGGGTCGATGGACGGATGCGCGCTTTGCAGCGCCTTCATCGCCCCGAAGAACGCGCTGACCCCGAAGGACTGCTCGCTCTGGCGGGAGACATCGGTTCCCGCGTTGCGCGTGGCGTTGGCGGATTCCTGGATCACCACGGTGATCAGGTCTCCCACCCGGGACGACCGACGGTGGGTGAACAGGGTGTCGCTGCTCTCGTTCCACAGCGATCCCTCCGGGTGTTGGTTCGCCGAGGGCGCGTAGCGGTCGGGCCGATAGTTGCGGATCTTGGGCTTGTAGGGCCTGATGTGGGGCGTACAGGCCGCCAGAAACACCAGGAGGATTGTCGCAAGGCAGGCAACTGCTGTTCGCTGTGATGGTCGAGTCCACATCGTGCTTGTCCCGTCGTTCGTCGTCATGGGTCCACCACGACCTGATGTGGCCCGGTGACCCGGGCCTTGAGCAGGCGGCTCGAGTTGCAGAGAACCAGGATCGTCTCGTTGAGCTTTCCGTCCTGCCGGGCCACCCCGCGGCTGGAGACCCGCAGACCCTGCATGGTCACCGAGATGGTGACGCCGGCGCTGCGGCGCACGATGGGGGTGGCCACCATCGACCCGCGGCGCAGCGGTGCCCCGGCGCTGATCGGCGCGGTCAGCTGCATGCCTTCCAGGTCGCCGAGGTTCTCGATGGCGTCGGAAGGGAGAGTGCTGGCGTCGCGCTGCTCGAGCCGCACTGTCTTTCGGGCGATCAGTCTGCCGGCCGGGAGGTTGACGGCCGCCACCACAACGGAGACCGCGCCGTCGATGGTCGCGGCAACCACGTACGTTCTCGGCGGCCACGTCCCGGCCGCGATGGTGAGCGTGACCGGCCGGCGGCCGGCCCGTCGCCCGCCTGCGATCTGAGCATCGATCTTCACCGGGCCGAGCGGAAGGACCAGCGGCCGGCGACAGTCGATCCTGGCGACCCGCAGGCCGGTTGCGAGGTGTGGACGGGCAGCCGCGGCGACGCGTCGGAGCAGCGCGTGACAGCCGATCGATCGGGTCCGGGTCTCCACGTCGAAGATGCGGGGCAGCCGGATGGCCAGCGTGCCCTGCAGTGCGGCGCGTACCTGCCGCCGGTGGATCCGGCGGCGGTATCCCGGTGCGGGCGCGGGACCGAGGTCGACATCGGTCGCGACCTGCCCGACGAGGTCAGACAGATGGATCCTGGGACCGACCACGCGGATGACCGCCCGGGCCTGCGAGATTGGCATCACCAGCAGAAGCAAGCAGATCGCGAATTGTCTGCTCCTCCCACCCCCACCGGACTGCATTTGCCGTCGCATCGCTTACCTCAGGTTCGCGGTGGCCCGCAGCATCTCGTCCGCGGTCTTGATCACCTTGGAGTTGGCCTCGTAGGCACGTTGAGCGACGATCAGGTCGATCATCTCCTCGACCACCTTGACGTTGGACAGCTCCAGGACCCCCTGCGCCACGGTCCCCAGCTCGTTGGTGCCGGGAGTTCCGGTCCGGACCGGACCGGAGGCGGCGGTCTCCAGGTAGAGGTTGTGGCCGATCCGATCGAGGCCGGCCGGGTTGGAGAACGAGGCCAGCTGGATCCGGCCGAGCTGGGTCGGCTGCGTCTGGCCCGCCAGCACGACCGAGAAGGTGCCGTCCTTTCCAATTGTGAGCTTGATCGCGTCGGGTGGGATGGTGATGGAGGGGTCGAGGAGGTTGCCGTCCGACGTGGTGACCTGCCCCTGGCTGTCGGTCTTGAAGGTGCCAGCCTTGGTGTAGGCCATCCTCCCGTCGGGCATTGAGACCTGGAAGAACCCGGTGCCCTCGATCGCCATGTCGAGGGGGTTCCCGGTCTGACGCTGCGGTCCGGGCGTGAACAGCACCTGGGTGGCCACCAGACGGGTTCCATGGCCGATCTGGATGCCGACGGGGATCTCTCGCCCCTGGGCGGCCTGGCCGCCCGATGCGCGGATCGTCTCGTACAGCAGGTCCTCGAAGTCGGCCCGGCTCTTGCGGAACCCGGCGGTGTTGACGTTGGCCAGATTGTGCGCGGTGATGTCGATCATGGCCTGCTGCCCCTCCATGCCGGTGGCAGCTGTGCTGAGTGCGCGAAACATGTGACCTCCTATCTTTCCTGTCCGAGCGTATTGGCCGTCTTGGAGTCGATCTCGCTGAAGGTCGAGATGACGCGGTGAAGCGCCTCGTAGGTCCTGCTGGCCAGGATCATCGAGGTCATGCCGATCACCGGGTTGACGTTGGCGCGCTCCAGATGGCCCTGACGGACTCGCGTGGAGCTGGCCCGCCCGCCGCCAGCGGCCACCGGGGCCTTCAACCGCGTGAAGCCCAACCGCTCCAGCGCCTCGGGGCGGCGAAACTCGACCAGCTTCAGCACTCCGACGACGTCGTCGCCAGCGCGTACGGTTCCGTCCTCCGAGATGTTCACCTCGCCGGCGTCGGGGCCAGGCCGCAAGATCCTGTTGTTGATGCCCAGCAGGGGCGTGCCGTCGTTCTCCGTCAGCACGCCATCAGGGCGGATCTGCAGCGTGCCACCCCGGCTGTAGATCTCCTGCTTCCCGTCCCACAGACAGAGGTAGCCCTGTCCTTCGAGCGCGACGTCGAGCTTCCCTCCGGTCGGTTTCAGCACACCGGGACGAAGATCCATGCGTACCTCGGCGGTGTCGACGAAGCTGCCCGCGGACGGCACACCTCTCTTGGTCGCCTGCGAGAGCACCTCGGAGAAGGCGGCACGATCGGCCTTGAATCCGACGCTGGAGATGTTGGCCATGTTGTTGGCCACCACGTCCAGGAGCCGGGTCTGGGCCACCGCGCCGCTGACCGCGTTGTAGATTCCATGGGCCATGGCTCACTCCACCTCGTGTTTGACCTGTTTGCGAATGCGCTGAACCGTCTCCGACAGGATCTGGCAGATGCGCGACTCGCTGACGTTGAGCAGCTGGCCGACCTGTGCCTGGTTGAGTCGTTCGACGTAGTACAGGTTCAGCACCAGCTGCTGCCGGTAGGGCAGCGCCTCGATCGCCCGGCGCACGAGCGCGACGGTCTGCTTGTGACCGAGCAGTTCCTCCTGGCTCGGCGAGTCGTTGTCGACCTGGGCCGCCTCTGATTCGAACGAGATGATCTGCACCGTCTCGACTGGCGACATCTTGTCGACGTAGACGTCCACGGAGGTGTCCAGGGCAGCCGCGATCTCCTCGACGTCCGGCGGCCGGCCGTACTCCGCGGTGAGTCGGGCCACCGCACCGGCGATCCGGTTCTGCCTGGTGCGAATCGAACGGCTGAGCGGATCGTTGCGTCTCAGCTCGTCGAGGATGGCGCCCTTGACCCGGAACTCCGCGTAGGTCTCGAAGCTCCTCCCACCAGCGGGATCGTAGCGACCGAGCGCCTCCATCAGCCCGACGGTTCCGGCGCTGACGAGGTCGTCCAGCTCGACGGTCTGGGGCAGCCTTCGGGCCATGCGGCAGGCGATCTTCCGTACGAACGGAATGTAGGTCTCGGCCTGTTCAGTGTTCTGCATTTGGGTCATTCCTCACCCTCCATGTCAGACAAGCCCATGAGTTTCCTCCAGAAAAGCCTGGGGCCGCCCCACGAGGAGTCAGACGGTTTTTCCTGCAGCAGGCGCCCGGCCAGGGCCTGCAGCGATGCGGTGACCGGTGCCTGTGGATAGGAGGTGACCAGCGGCCGGCACTCTCTCACGCTTCGCTCGACGGCACTGTCGCGGTAGACATAGCCGACCGGGATCACCGACACGTCCAGGAACTGGTGAACGAGGCCCAGCAGGCGGCTCAGCACCTGATCCGCCTCGAGGGGGCCAGACGCCATGTTCACGACCAGGTAGATCCGGCGGATGCCGCTGCGCACGCAGAGGACCTTGATCATTGCGTAGGCGTCTGCCATCGAGGCGGGGTCCGGGGTGACCACGACCACCGTTTGCTGGGCCGCGGCGGCGAATGCCGTCGAGTTGGAGCCGATGCCGGCCCCGGTGTCGACCACGATGGTGTCGAATCGGTCCTGGAGCGAGTCGATGGCGTCGAACAGGGCCAGCCGGCTGGTCTCCGGCATCTCGACCAGGCTGGACTCGCCGCTGCACGCCGGGAGCAACTGGACCGAGTGCGGCCCGACGGTCAACACCTCCTCGATCCGGCGTTCGCTGCTCAGGATCGACTTGATGGTGAACC
>Ga0180009_10003823_pt1 | contig 16912 bp, 12 predicted proteins | sample OS_PC_MetaG_FD_123537 | JGI IMG/M metagenome (GOLD analysis project Ga0180009, IMG submission 123537) | Groundwater microbial communities from the Aspo Hard Rock Laboratory (HRL) deep subsurface site, Sweden - OS_PC_MetaG | ecosystem: Environmental > Aquatic > Deep subsurface > Groundwater...
CACCTGATGAGCAGGCTGATGGTCAGGACCAATAGCTGCCAGAAAGCCAACCCTACTATCGGTGATTCGAAACCAAAAGCAGCCTGGAAGCCACCCCTTCCCCCGCGAGCGGGGGAAGGTTGGGATGGGGGCGCAATGCTTTCCGGCTGCTGACAAGTTCAGGTTCAGTTGATGACAATAAAACCCCCACCCCGACCCTCCCCCTTGCAAGGGGGAGGGGGTATCCAGCTTCATCCTGACGAGCAGGCATTGAAAAGGAGCTTCTCACTTAACCTGAAGTCATGAATTGAAAGGGGAGCTTCTAACTTCACCTGATGAGCAGGCTGATGGTCAGGACCAATAGCTGCCAGAAAGCCAACCCTACTATCGGTGATTCGATACCAAAAGCAGCCTGGAAGCCACCCCTTCCCCCGCGAGCGGGGGAAGGTTGGGATGGGGGCGCAAGGCTTTCGGCTGCTGACATGCTCAGCTTCAGTTGATGACAATAAAACCCCCACCCCAACCCTCCCCCTTGCAAGGGGGAGGGGTTTCCAACTTCGCCCTGGCAAGCAGGCATTGATACCAAAAGCAGTCTGGAAGCCACCCCTTCCCCCGCGAGCGGGGGAAGGTTGGGATGGGGGCGCAATACTTTCGGCTGCTGACAAGCTCAGGTTCAGTTGATGGCAATAAAACCCCCACCCCAGCCATCCTGCCTTGGGCCGGTGAGGGAGGCAATTGGCAGGTTAATTGATGAACACGATGCCGGTGAACGCGTCCACGAACGGATCCGCTGGCGAGAAGCTGCAGGCAAAGGTAAAGTTGATGTTGCCGCTAGGTGCCGATGCCAGAATTTGCACACTGCCGGAGCCGGTGACATTGGCGCTGCCGGTGGTTGAGATCGGCATCACAACATCTTTGATCGTGTTGGTGGCGAGTAGTAAACATTCCGGGTCTGGCGGCACACCAATGCGTTCCACGCTGTAATCGAAATTGATGATGCTCCCCGGATTGGCCGATTGTTCGATGATGTTGAAGCCGTTGATGCTGATGCTGGGATCCTCGAGCTTGGCCGCGATGGGATCAGGTCCTGGCTACTGGATGGTCAGGAAATCACCAAAGGCATCTTCGAATGGTGCACTGGGCTCTGTCCTGCAGGCGAAAGTGAATTGCCGGTCACCTGGAGGTGCTGTTGCAAAGATGGGTAAATCGCCGCTGCCGATGACTGTGGCAGCACCACTGGTGCTGATCGGGATGATCTGCTGCGCACTGGTCTGGGAGGTTGCCAGAATCACGCACTCTGGGTTGAGAGGCTGTCCAATGCGAGTCACGCTGTAATCAAATTGCACGATGTCACCAGGACTCGCCGTTTGTTGCACGATGTTGAAGCTGTTGATGCTGATGCCCGGATCTGGAATGGTGGTGATGTTGATTTGTTCCACCATCGATTGTCCACCTGGGGAGCAGGTCAGCGTGAAATCGGCCGTACCCAGAGGTGCCGTCTCAAGGATTGTTGCGGTCAGGCCTTCCAGCGGCTGGATGGTGACCCCGCCGGTGGGTACCGGGATGGTCTGGCCGACAATCACGCCCGCTGCGCTCAGGGTGCATTCAGGGTTGACCGGGTTGTTGACCCGCTGGACGGTGAAATCAAAGATGATGTCACTGAGCCGGGGGGCGCTGACGTTGCGCACGTCAAAGAACAGCAGGTTCAGTGTACCGGGGACAGTGATGTTGACCGAGTCAGTGCGGAATTCACCATCCGGATTGCATACGAAAGTGAAGGTCTGATTGCCGGTGGCCGCCGTGGTGCTGATGCTGACGCTGCCACCACCATTCTGGTTGGCTGGCGAAGCGGCCAGGTTGATCACCTGATCACTGATCACGCCGTTGCTGTTGGAGCTGAGCACGCATTGCGGGCTGGCGGGATTGTTCAGCAGAGTCACATCCCAGACGAAATTGATCGTGCCGCCCTGGGCCGCGCCGGTTTCGATGATGTTGAAGCTGTTGATATCGATTCTCGCCGTGGGCACGGCGGTGATCAGCACGCTGTCGACCAGTTGGTCACCGCCGGGCAGACAGGTGAAGCGGAAACCCTGTGCACCGGTGGCGGCGCCTGTATTGATGTTCACCGTGTTGCTGCCCGACTGCAGGCTGGGACTGGAAGCCAGATTCAGGGTGAAGTTGTTGATCACCGAGGCGTTGTCTGATGACAGCGTGCAGCTCACGTTCTGAGGTGCATCCACCAGCGTGATGTTCCAGTCGAACTGGATCTGAGCGCCACGCGCGGCTTCTGTTTCGACGATGTTGAAGCTGTTGATAATGACATCCGGGTCGCCGCCACTTTGCTGCACATTGATGCTGTCGGTACGCATTGCTGTGCCCGGCGTGCAGCTGAACTGCAGGCTCTGCACGCCGGTGCCGGCAGTGGCCGACACCTGTGCCGATGCCACGCCAGACTGGGTCAAGCCATTGATCGGGTCCAATTGGATGGTGACCGGTGCCGTTAGCACACCGGGGCCGTTCAGCGTGCAGCTGGCAATGCCGGGTCCGGCAATGTCGGTAAGCAGCACCGACCAGTTGAAATTGAAACTGCCGCCCTGGGTAGTCTGCTGATCAAGCACGTCAAAGCTGATGATGCCCACGCTGGGGTTTACACTGCCGCTGACAATCTCGACCTGACGCGATACGGAAACCGTGCTGGCATCGCTGGCGGTACAGACAAAACTGAAGTTTTTGGTGCCGGGTGTGGTGGGCAGAATCTCTACCGAGCCGTTCCCGGACTGCACGGCGGCAGCAGAGACCGGAATGATCACCTGGTTGATGGTGCCCGGCGAGGACAGACGGCAGTCCACATCGCTGGGAGTGTTGACCAGGGTGATGGCCCAGTTGAAATCAATCTCCTCTCCGACCGCAGCAGAACTCTGTGCGATCTGGAATTCATCGATGAACAGCTCCGGCGTATTTGGCGCGGTGATCAGTGCGCTGGCGAAGCTCTGTGCGCCACCGGGATTGCAGTTCAGGCTGAAACTTTGCACACCAGTGGGCGCGCTGCCTAGTATGTTCAGCGTGGCGGTGCCGCTCTGGGTGGCCGGTGAGGTCGTCAATGGCAGGGTGAACTGGTTAATGACGCCGTTGGCCAGCACCACGCAGCTGGGTGTCTGCGGGTTGTCGATCAGTGTCACATTCCAGCTGAAACCCAGTGTCTGGCCCTGAACCGCCGTGGATTGTAACAATTGAAAATCGTTGATCTGCACCCTGGGGTTGGCATCCGGGGAAACAATCTGCAGGCTGTCAGTGCGTACCGAGGTGCCTGGTTGGCAGCTTAAGGTAAACAACTGTATGCCGGTGGGTGCCTGCGGCAGCAGACTGACCGGCAAGGAGCCGGATTGATCGCCATTGCCGGGGCTCAGCGTGATGATGCGATCGCTGATGACGCCCGCAACATTGCTGCTCAAGGTACAGCTCGGGCTGGTGGGTGAGCCGTTGATCCGTACCATCCAGTTGACGTTGAAGCTGCCGCCGGGATTGATCGAATTCTCTACGATGTCGAAATTGGCGATTGCCACGCTGGGCGTGTCGCTGGATTCGATCAGGATGGTGTCGGTGGCGACACTGGCACCGTTTGGCGATGCGATGTTGGGAAAACAGCGCAGACGTATGCTGGCGTTCTGTCCGATGTTGGGGAACAGCACTTCGGTGACGGTGGCGGTGCCGTTGCCGTTTTGTACCAGTGGTGTGGTTGGCAGGTTGATAATATCGCCGACGACCGTGACGCCGGACGTGGGTGAATCAATGCGGCAGCCGGGGGCTGGCGGGTTGTTCAGCAGGCTCACGCTGAAGGTGAAGTTAAGCAAGCCACCTTGTTGGGAAGAACTTTCCACCACATTGAAGCTATCGACCAAGACACTGGCTGGTGTCGGCTCGACGACATTGACAGTGACTTCAATCGCCGGCTCATTGCCGGGCGAGCAGCTGAAGCGCAACAGTTTGTTGCCGGTCGAGGCAGAGCCCAGCACCTGGATGCTGCCGCTGCCGCTTTGGCTGCTCGGGCTGCCGGGCAAGATGAATTGCAGGGGATTGGGGCTGATAAAGCCTCCAGAGGTGCTTGAGACCTGGCATTGCGGGCTGCCGGGATTGCTGGCCAGAAACACCGACCAGTCAAAGTTCAGCAACTCCCCGGGCACCACAGACAATTGCGGTGTGAAGCTGATCGGGATCACTCGCGGCGAGGTCACATTGAGGCTGTCATTCAAGCTGGAGTTGCCCGGGCTGCAGCTGAAAATAAAGGTCTGTTGACCTTGCGTTGCACCGGCCAGCAGATTGACGCTGCGGCTGCCGCTGAGTGCCGGGTTATTGATGACCACTGGTGCCGCAATCACACCGGAGTTGACCGCATCAAAGGTACAGCTGGGGTTGCTCGGATTGCCATTGAGGCTCAATGTCCAGCTGAAATTGAAGCTACTGCCAGGCTGTGCCGAAGTCTGCTGGATATTGAAGGATTCCAGCTGCACAGCTGAAGGCTCGGTAACGATGATGGTGTCATCTTGCTGGGTAGGTAGCGGACTGCATTCCAGGCGCAGGGTCTGGGGACCAAGTGGTGCGTCAGGTAGGATCGTGCCCGTGCCACTGCCAGTGGGGTTGCTGAGCGGGTTGATGCTGATGGTATTGATCACGCCAGTCGTGAGCGAGCGTATAGCACAAGTCGGGTTGACGGGATTGCCAAGCACCGACAGATCCCAGCTGTAATTGAATTGTGCGCCTTGCGCGGCGCTGCTCTGATTGATGTTGAAGTTGTTGATCAGCACACGGTTGTCGCTGAAGGACACCGTGCGCGTGATGCTCTGGCCGCCGGGCTCGCATTGCATGCGGAAGCTCTTGCCGCCGGGGCTGACCATGCTGTCATTGACCGGCCACAACAGGTTGTTGGCAATGCTGACGAACTGACCCGGGTTTCCGGGATTGACAAAGTTGCCGGGATTGTCAATGCTGCCTGGCTGCATCACGGTCTGACCACTCGGCGCAGTTTGGCTGATGTTGCAGACTGGCGTCAGTACATCAGGTGGCACATCGGTATTCCAGGACACGGTCAGGCAACGTCTGGGTTGTCCACTGATGCTGCAGTTGCTGCTTCCCGGGGTGATGTCCAGTTGTGAGGGAGAGAGTTGAAAATCATTCAGCGTCACTGCCGCCGGTGGCGGGCAGCCGCCATCGGCCTGCAGTGCCTGCAGGTTCATGAAGCTGGCCTGATCCACAGCGCTGGCTGCGGCACTGCCGAGCAGCAGACATTTGTCGGTGCTGCCGCCACCGGGCAGATCAAGCCGGAGGATGGCGCGGGCATTGGTGGAGCCGCGCAGGCTCTGCGTGGGCTGGTCGACCCCAGCATCGGTGGACGGCGCTGTGACACCGGGCGGGCAGCCAAGGTTGTTTTGCAAAGCGTCGGCGCGCAGCAGCAACTCGGTGCCGGAGACGCCGAGTTCGATGGCTGAGGCCAGGCATATGATCTCCGCGCCCCCTCCCGGCAGATTCAGACGCACCGCAGCGTTGCTTCCCTGGGCCAAGGCAGTGCTGGTCAGGACATTCCCTGTCACTGCGATGGCAATCAGGCAAATGGTGATTGCCCGCATCCTTTTCACGCCTTGCATTCCTTTGTGAAATTTTATTGTAATAGCTTATAACACACTGATGTTATAAGCAAATTGAATTACATGCATCCTCTTCGGATAGTTTGACTATACTGGAAGCTGACTCCGCACACCAGTTACAATTTCTGTCATGCAATGGCTACAGCGCTTTCTGCGCCAACTCAAGCTGCCCTGGCTGTTTCTGCTCAGCGCTGCGCTGATGATGATTTCCTGGCTGGTGCCCGACCCGCTGCCCATGGTGGATGAGCTGCTGTTGCTGGTGATGACGACCATACTCGGCAGCTGGCGGGGCCGGGGCAAGCGCTCGGATGACGATGATTCCCGCTGATTTTCCCCTCCACGCATCCTGCGGCTGTTGCTGAATGCGTGCGCTTGGACTGTTGGCGCTGGTGCTGCTGCTGGCGCTGCTGGTAACGCTGTCACAACGCGATGGCGAGCAGGGGCTCAGTCACAACGACGGGGCGCAGGGCAATGCTGCAGCCGCCCTGGCAGACGCAGACGATCCGGCGCAGGTGGCCGAGCAAGCCTCAAGCGCAGACCCGCGCAGCAGCGCAGCCGCCAACATTGCGGCCGACAGCTCGGCAGCAACCAGGCCGGAGCAACGTGCCGGTCGCAATCCGTTTCGCCAACGCGCCGCCAGCGCACAATCCCTGACCGATACCGATACCGATACCGATACCGATAACAATACCGAGTCACAATCCGATGCTGTCAACGCTGCAGCCAATGAGCAGGCTGCTGCGCGTGCCGCCGCCATGGCGGCGGCGGATACTGCGGCAGTGGCAGACGAAGATGAGGACACCGCCAGCGGCAGCATCAGTGGTCGCGTCATGGACGATCAGGGCGAACCGGTGGCGGGCGCTGAGGTGCTGGCCACGCAACAGCCGGATGCGACCGGCAAAGGCGGTGGCGAACAGTATGCCGCCAGTGCCGCTGCCGACGGCTGGTTTCGCTTCGCGGGTTTGCCAGTGGCCGAATACATCATCAGCGCGCGCGATCCGGTTACCGCAACCAGCAGCAATTCGGTGCGCGCCAGCACCGGCACGCCGCTGGTTGATCTGCTGATCCCGCTGCTCAATGAAGTGTTGCTGTTTGGTGCCGTGACCGATTCTGCCGAGCAGCCGGTGGCAGGTGCCAGAATCGTGCTGGCGCCGCCGGCGATCGCCACCAGCAGCGATGAACTGGGCGTGTACCTGCTGCCGGCACGGCTGCGCAATGGGCAGAGCTATCTGCTTATTGTCGAACACAATGACTTTGCCACAGCCAGAGTGCCGCTGCCGGAGCAGGACTGGCGGCAGACAACTGAGTTGCAGCAGGATGTGCAACTGCAGAGTCAGCGTGAGACCACGGTCAGCGGCCGTCTGCTGGATCGAGACGGTGCGGCCGTGGGCAATGAGGTGCTGTTTCTGCAGGGGCAGCGCAACAGTTATCAGGCGCGTGCGGACGCCGCCGGCCAGTTCCGCTTCGACGCCGTGGTGCCCGGAGCCGGTTATCGCCTGTCGGTACAGCCTGAGCGGGGCTACAACAGTCATGAGCAGTCCGGCATCGAGGTGCCGGCGGCTGGCCTCAGCGGTCTGGAGGTGGTGCTGGAGGCGCTGGATGAGGGGCTGGTTACTGGTCAGTTTGTCGATCCGTTCGGGGCGGCATTGCCCGGCTACAGTGCCACCCTGCTGGTGCAGCGGTTTCGCACTGCAGTGCAGGCCGATGCCCAGGGCAGGTTCACGCTGGAGCAGGTGCCTGCCGGCGATGTGCAGCTGCGCAACGACAGCATGGGTCGCCTGAGCACGCGCGGAGCCACACTGGCGCCGGGTGGACAATTGCAGTTGCTGGCGGTGGTGGATGTCGGCACGGCACAGTACGTCGGCACGGTGCGCAATGAGGTCGGCATGCCGGTGGCTGGAGCTGTGGCCACATTGCTGTGGCGGCGGCAGGATCAGGGGCTGTTGCATGAATCGGCGCGCACCGCGATCAGCGACGCCAATGGCCGTTTTGCCTTCAGTGGCCATGCCGGCGTGGACCACGAACTGCGCATCGCCGCCGAGGGTTACCAGCCGTTGATCACCGCACTGCCGGCACAGACGACCAGTTCCGAACTGACCTTGCAGCCACTGCCATGATGTGCGATCACGGCAACAGCCGTGCCAGTGCCGGCAGCCGGCGGCGGGTCAATGCAGATTCAGTGTCAGTGTGTCGCCGGGTTTCAGCTGCAGCCGGTCGGCCTGGCCGGCGTTGAGTTCCAGCACATATTTGGCAGGTCCTGTGCTGGGGTAATTGCCGCAGCGGGCGGTCTTGCAGGGGCGGGCGTTGCGGCTCACGCTGACCAGCCGCAGGTCGCTGTCAAAGTAGATGATGTCCAGCGGAATCAGCGTGTTCTTCATCCAGAACGAGCGCGGCCTGGCATCAGGAAACAAAAACAGCATGCCGTGATCGTCGGCCATGCTGTCGACAAACATCAGCCCGCGCGTGCGTGCGGCATCGGTGTCGGCAATGTCCACCGTGTAGCGGCTGCCGTTGAGGGTGACGCTGGGCTGCTCGCTGGCACAGGCGCTGCACAGGGCGGCGACGGCGGTGGCAATAAACAGCCACAGCATGAGCATGTACAGCCGTGGCTGTGCGCAGGTGTTGTTGATGGGTGTGTGCATGGTGGTCTTGCTCAGCTTTCCAGTAGGGCTTGCAGTTCTGCCAGCGCCAGATCGCGGGCCTCATCGTGTCGCGCGGTATCGCGTTTTTCGTCGCGACCATACCAGTATATGCCGTCGCTGGGCAATTCTTCCAGAAACCGGCTCGGTGTGCAGCGCAGCATCTCGCCGTAACGCTTGCGGCGGCGGGCATAGCTGCAGGTCAGGCTGAGCCGGGCGCGGGTGATGCCGACATACATCAAACGGCGTTCTTCGGCATCGCTGCCTTCATCGAGACTGTTCTGGTGCGGCAGCGTGCCTTCCTCGACCGCAATCAGGTAGACGTGATCAAACTCCAGCCCCTTGGCCGCATGCAGTGTCATCAGTTGCACTGCCTGCTCGTCGCTGTTGTCGTCGTCCAGCTGGCTGAGCAGATTCAGCTGCGCGCACAGGCTTTCCAGGTCCGGCTCGTCGAGCTGCTGGTGGATGCGTTCCAGCCAGTCCAGCCAGTCGCGCACGGCGGCAACGCGTTTTTCGCCCTGGGCCGGGTTGTCGGCCTGATCCATCAGCCAGGCCGGGTAGTGCATGGCGGCGACCAGATCACGCACGGCGGTGACCGGGTCGCGGCGCTGGGCATCATCGCTGGCGGCAATCTGCAAGCGGGTGAAGGCGGCAAGCCCCTGGCGCTGGCGCGGCAGCAGGCCGGCCAGACAGTCCTCGCTGACGGCGGCATCGAACAGGCTGCAGTGATGGGCGCGGGCATGGTCGGCCAGGTGATTGATGGTGGTGGCACCGATTTCACGCCGTGGCGTATTGATCACGCGCAGCAGGGCCGGGTTGTCGTCCGGGTTCACCAGCAGCCGCAGCCAGGCCATCAGATCTCGGATTTCCGCACGGTCAAAAAACGACTGACCACCGGTGAGATGGTAGCGGATGCCGGCGGCACGCAGCGCCTGCTCGAACGGACGCGCCAGGTGGTGGCTGCGATAGAGGATGGCGAACTGGCCGGCACGCGCTCCGCGCTGAATGCGCGTGTGCAGATCACCGACAATGCGCTCGACCTCCTGCTCGCCGTCCTCGCAGGGAATGATGCGCGGGTCGTCGCCATGCTGCAGGTCGCTCCAAAGCTTTTTTTCGAACAGATGCGGGTTGTTGGCGATCAGCGTGTTGGCCGCCTGCAGGATGCGGCTGCTACAGCGGTAATTCTGTTCCAGCTTGATCACGCACAGGTCGGGGAAATCCGCCTGCAGCTGACGCAGATTGTCCGGCTGGGCACCGCGCCAGCCATAGATCGACTGATCATCGTCGCCGACCACGGTGAGATACCCGCTGTCGCCGGCCAAAAGCCGCAGCAGCTGGTACTGACAGGCGTTGGTGTCCTGGTATTCGTCCACCAGCAGGTGCCGCAGCCGCTGCTGCCAGAGATAGCGGATGTCGGCATGCTGGTGCAGCAACTGCAGCGGAATCGCCAGCAGATCGTCAAAATCGACCGCATTGAGACGCTGCATCTGCTGCTGGTAACGCTGCAGCAAATCCACGTGCTCGGGCACGCTGTCGGATTCCATCAGCGCGGCATTTTTCGCCGTCGAAATCAGCCAGCGCTGCTGGCGCAATTGTTCCGGTGGTGTGTTGTCGGGCAACAGTTCGCGCAGCATGCGGGTCGATTCGGTTTCATCCAGAATGCTGATGCCGGGACGGTAGCCGGCCTGCTCGGCGTGTTCGCGCAGCATGCGCCAGCCCAGCGCATGAAACGTCGAGACCTGCAGCTGTTTGCCCTGCTGGCCGGGCAACAGCTTGCCAGCGCGCAGGCGCATCTCTTTGGCCGCCTTGTTGGTGAAGGTGATCGCGGCAATCGATGTGGCCGCAATGCCGCGCTGCTGGATCAGAAAGGCCAGTTTCTCGGTGATCACGCGCGTCTTGCCGCTGCCGGCACCGGCCAGCACCAGCAGCGGGCCATCGCAGTATTCCACAGCCTGTCGCTGCTGCGGGTTGAGTGTGGATCGGGTTGGTTTTGCCATCGCGCTATTGTAGTCGAGCAGCGCCGGTGACTGGATGACAGTTGCCGGAAAGCCGTTTCATCTGCAGCCGACATGATCCATGCAGCAAGCGCAGACAGACTGCACTGTGCACCAATGGCTTGGCATTGACATGTTTGAGAAGCCGCTTGTATTGTTTGATGTCAACAGTTACTACTGATGCCATCCGATGAATAACATCTCCGTCTAGGCCGTGGTGGGGGATACTCATACTTCGCCCATTGTCTGATCGGTATAGATGATGGGTGTCTTGATCTATCGTCCTGCACTCGCGCGCCTTGCCCACAACACTTGTGCTACGGTTGAAAGTTACCCGACTTTCCGCATGGCCCACTAGCCACCGCTGGGCTGCACATTATCCATCCAATGGGCTCCGTGCCCCGAGCGCGCCGCGCTGGACCACGTGGGTATAGATCATAGTCGTGCGGACGTCGGTATGCCCCAATAGTTGCTGAATGGTGCGGATGTCGGCTCCGGATTCGAGCAGATGTGTCGCGAAGCTGTGGCGGAAGGCATGGCAGGTTACCCGCTTGACGATCGCACACTGTCGAGCGGCGGCCTTGACCGCGCGCTGTACCGACTGGTCGAGAAGGTGGTGCCGCCCCCACCGACCGGTCTGCGGATCCCGACTGATTTTGGCCGCAGGAAAGATATACTGCCAAGCCGGTTCGAACTGGGCGTTGGGGTACTTGCGATCCAGCGCGTAGGGCAGCAGTACGCCGCCGCGACCCTGATCGCGGTCTGTACGAGCGATGTTCAAGGACTTGTCGATCTGCTCACGCAGGCCCTCGATACATCGGTCCGCCAGTACCGTCACGCGGTCTTTGTTGCCTTTCCCACTGCGCACAATCAATTCCTTGCGCTCGAAATCAATGTCCTTAACTCGCAGCCGCAGCGCCTCGTTCACGCGCAGCCCCGAGCCATACATCAAGCCGACGATCCGATCATGGGGTGAGCGCAGAATACCGAAAATCGCTTGGATTTCCATTTTGTCGAGTACAACCGGAACGCGTTTTCGCTGTGTAGCCCGCACCACCTCATCCAGCCATGACAGCTCAATCTCAAGGACGTGCTTGTACAGGAACAAGATCGCACAGAGCGCCTGATTCTGGGTGCTCGGTGACACGTTCCTCGTGACTGCCAGGTGACTGAGAAAGGCCTCCACGGCCTCCTTGCCCAGCTGAGTGGGGTGCTGCTTGTTGTGGAACAGGATGAAGCGCTTGGCCCAGTGGACGTAGGCCTGCTCGGTGCGATAACTGTAATGACGCGTTCGGATAACCCGCCGTAGTCGATCCAGAAGTTTTTCGGCCATATCTCGATTTGCCTCCGCGCTCAGATTGATGCATACTCTATATGGGGAATGCAATCGGGAGCCACCAGATAATGGCGGGTAAACTTGTAGGAAATCGGCGCGTTATCCGTCAGAAGCGACGGATAATATCGGTTTGTCTCAACAAAAGTGACCTTGAATTCAATGGTTTAGGTGGTTTTAGCACTTGCAAAGCGAGATTATTGGTCACTTTCGACCGAATATCCATTACCAGGCGTTTTTGCCTCCTAAATTCAAGTTATGCGTCAAAATCAATGAGTCATCGGGAATGCCGGATCGCAAATTAACAATCAGCGTAGTAGCCAAGAAAGCAGGCGTTGGGGTTGAAACAGTACGATACTATCAACGCATTGGCCTTATACAAGAGCCTGAAAAGCCAATAACCGGCTATCGTATTTATCCTGAAGAAGCTATTACTCGGTTATGTTTCATTCAACGCGCAAAACAACTCGGGTTTACTCTTTCCGAAACATCAAGCCTTTTAGGGCTTGGTGATGGAAAGTGCGTAGAAACAAAAGAACTTGCCCACAAAAAACTAGAGAGCATTAAAAGCAAAATCAAAGACTTAAGCTCAATGGCACATGCGCTAGAACGGCTTATAGAATCTTGTGAAGACAACTCAGAACACAAGGGTTGCCCGATAATCAAAACAATTTCAAGGGGATAGGGTTTCTCTTGACTCTGTATCTAGGTACGGAGTTTATACTCCTATTAGTGCTTAAAAATAGGAGATTAGTATGTCCGAAAAAATCAATATCCCCCTAATAGGTGGGGTGCTGGCTGGTCTTGCCGCATCAGCATGTTGCGTGGGTCCGTTAATTTTACTGTTTCTTGGGTTTGGTGGTGCGTGGGTAAGTAACTTGACTGCACTTGAACCCTATCGGCCAATTTTCATTGGCTTAGCATTGGTGGCGTTGTTCTTTGCTTATCGGGGAATATATAGGCCAAAGGCAGAACAACAATGCGAAGCGAATAGCGTATGCGCTAAACCGCAGATAAATAATTTGTATAAATGGCTGTTCATTGCCTCTGTAGCTGTTATATCCGCATCAATCGCATCGCCATATCTTATTTCACAAATCTACGGGTGACGTCATGAAATACATTTTTGCAATATTGTCTTTATTAATATCGGGCTCTTTATTGGCGGATGAACAATCCGTTATTCTTTCAGTTCCTGGAATGAACTGTCCTGTATGCCCAATTACAGTTAAAAAATCTATAGAGAACGTAACAGGAGTAAAATCGGTTGATGTCAGTTATGAAAGTAAATCGGCAACAGTGTTATATGATGATCAACTGGCTGACATAGCCCGCATACAAAAGGCAACAGAAAATGCAGGTTACCCTTCAGAGATTATTAAAGGAATAAAATGATGAAAAATATAATTCCAGACTCTACGGTAACCTGTCCAGAGTGCGGTCATAAAGAAACAGAAACCATGCCCACAGATTCTTGCCAATGGTTTTATGAGTGCAAGGGGTGTGGTGTATTGCTCAAGCCAAAGAAAGGTGATTGTTGTGTTTTCTGTTCTTACGGTTCTGTTCCGTGTCCACCCATTCAGCAAGACACAACCTCTTGTTGTTCGTCGTAACAAAAACGCATAACAAGGCGCTGCACTCGGACAGCCAAAAGCTGCGCCGCTCGTACCTCGCTATGCAGCTTCTGGCTGCCGGTGAGCTTGGTCGTTAGGTGTAAAACGTATCAACCGAGATCAGGCAGACAAAATTGTAGGAGAAAGCCTTTGGCAAAGGTAAGTTTTTTGGATAAGAGAGTTTTCAGGCAATTTCTTGAAGTTGTCTCTGTAATAAGTGTAGTCGCATCGCTTGCATTTATATTTATTGAGATACCCAAAGAGATGAAGCTGTGGGTCGGGGGCATATTTTTAGTATTGCTTCTAATTGTTTATGTTGCGCTGTGGTGGCGTTCTAACAGCTTGCAGCAGATTCACACAAATATCGAAGGAAGTGATGTCACGATAAAAAAGGGGGATATCTTTAATCAACCTGATTTTAAAGTCATAGCATTTAATGAATACTTTGATACGCAAGTGGACGACAAAATCATATCTAGCAATTCGCTAAACGGTATTTTTGTTACAAACCATCTTGATACCTCCGTCGCTGACCTTGATCGTCATATTGAGAATTATTGCTTCGAAGATGATGATATCGTTGGCGAAAACCCAGAGAGGAAAGCCGGTAAAAAGACGCGTTTCGAAATTGGCTCTATTTGTGTTTATGGCGAGTATCTTTTAACAGCTTTTTCTAAATTTGATGATAAAAATCGAGCTTGGCTAACAATGCCAGAATATCTCAGCTTTCTTATTAACTTCTGGGATAGGGTAAATCGAATCTACGCACAAAAGAGTGTCTCGGTCCCGATTTTCGGGTCAGGGATAACGCGCATCAAAGAGCATAAAAATATCAGTGACGAAGACTTGCTTAAGATAATGCTGTGGACATTCAGAATTAGCGAAATGCGATTTAAGTATCCAGCGAAGCTAACCATTATTATTCATCCAGGGAAAATGGATACTATCAATTTACTCGACATTAAATCGTCCAACAACGGACTATAGAGGTTTGCACGACAAATTAATTTTATCAAATTAGATTCTATAAATTCATTCAGGAGAATGGGATGGCATATCGCAACGGAAACTATTCGGCTTTTTACGTCAGTGAACCATTCACTGAAGGTAGTCTAGGAGCTCATGCAACTAAAGACTTTGTAAGCTATAGCATGCTCAGGGCATGGAAGGGAAAAGACTCAAGCTTTCCATTTAATGATTCTCACAATAAAAATTACAATGTTAGAGACGGTAGCGATTGGGAAAAAACCTTAAAACCAAGAATTAGGGATCGGCTCAGCAAATCTAAGAATATAGTATTGTTTTTAAGCTCTCTAACAAAAAGCTCTAAAGCGATTCGTGAAGAAATCGACTACGGCGTAAACACATTGGGTTTGCCAGTTATAGTTGTATATCCAGAGTATACGGAAAAATCTGACATCATTAACTGCCAATCAAAAACGTTCAAAAAGCAGATAAAAGACCTTTGGGACAAGTTGCCTAGATTTCGAGACTCAATGGATTTAGTGCCAACTCTACATATTCCTAATAAAAAAGCACTGATTGAAAAGGCGCTTAAGGATAGTGACTTTATGGTGAATACAAAGAAGGATGCAGCCAGGTCTTTTTATCCGTGTTAATTCTGCGTGGTAACAAGGGAACACCTAACAAGCGGCTGCTAGGGACTGCATTACGCTACGCTTCATGCAGCCCCAGAGCCGAGAGTTATGTGCAATGAAGTCAGCCGCCAAATTGGAGAAAGCTATGGCACAAAAAGAAAATAAAGATTGCTTTGTAATAATGCCTATCAGCGATGCTGACGGATATGATGAAGGCCATTTTGAAAGGGTTTATGAAGATATCGTCAAGCCTGCAGTAGAAAAAACCGACTTTGTTGCTAGGAGAGCTGATGAGGTAAAGGAGACCAACTTTATCCATCTTGATATTCTCAAAAAATTAATAGATGCCCCAATTGCAATTTGTGATTTGAGTTCTCGCAACCCTAATGTGCTTTTTGAATTAGGCATACGGCAAGCATTCGATAAGCCAGTAGTTTTAATTCAAGAAAAGGGAACTCCGAAGATTTTTGATATTGGCCCTTTGCGCTATTTAGAATATGACAAAAGCATGAAATATCATGATGTTTTAAAAACCCAGACCGCATTAACAGAGGCCATAATTGCCACTAAAGCAGCTGAAGGGCAGCAAGGTAATGTGAATTCAATTGTTCGATTAATGGCTTTAAGTACCCCTGCTAATATTCCAACACTTGAGGGTGACAATAAGGAGGCGTTTGCAATTGATGTTCTTCAAACTCAATTGAATGACATGCGAAAGATGATGGAAATATCTCTGATGGAAAACCGAAGAGGAATTTCAAAAGGAGGCATTTCTTCGATCGAGTATGAAAGAATATCCAGTAAACTGGATAAATTGATAAACGCAAAAAGGCGAATGCCAAGGGAAGTTCAGGAAAAAGAGTTTCATCGGTTAATGATGGAAACAGAAGAGCTTTCGATGCATTGTGACGAAAAAACAGACCATCGGATGTTTCGTTATCTTATGCAGAGAATTCATAAGGCAATGTCTAGTGAGTTTGATGACTTATAGCCAGCACATAACAAGCGCGTCAATCAGGACGCTCGCAAGCTCGCGCCTATTACGCGGGCGTTAGAGCGAAGGGCTCAGGATGCCATTTGTAGAAGTTGGACACCCAAACTCCAACCGGTGACGACTATCATTACTCAGCAAACAAGATGTCAATTAATTTCAGAGGTCGATTACGCTGGTGCCTGTCTGAACGGGTCAATTTGGCTGCAATTCACAAAATCCAGGCACGCCAAACATCGGCCAAGGCCGATATCATCGAAGAAGTGAGATTCAGCTAGATCCGCTGCGGAAACAATCACTCAGCAGCAGCAATGCCCTGCAGAAACGTTCTGCCAAGCTTGGCCGCTGCCTCCCGGATTGAGCTTTTGCTGCCAATGACATGATGAAAACTGTCTTCCTTGTGACTGAGATAGCTTAGCAGCGCCGATGGCTCTATCTGCAGCCGTTGCAGGATCTTCGGCTGCTGGTCGGCAATCCTGCCCCGCTTGTGCGGGTGAATCGCGCGTCCAGACCAGTCAACCAGTTCCAGGTAGTCCTTCAGATCACAAGGCAAGCTGAGATCGTCGTCCAGCCTGCCGGAAAAGCCCATCAGCCTGGGAATCACCGCTGACAGGTCTTCAGTCTCGGTGTTGATTACCGCGCTGCCTTGTTCAGCGCCTTCAACACCAGCAATCCGCTGCTGAATCGAGGTGTATTCAGACTCTTCTGGTGTATCGGCCATACCCGCTCTGATTGGGTTCAGATCTACATATGCCATGCAGGCAATCAAAGCTGCTTCATCCAGCAGAGCCTGTGATTTGAACCGGCCCTCCCACTAATTTGTCAGGAACAAATTGGGCAGCTTTAGCTGGTCCGAAGGACCGAGAACCATGGATGGTTCGAGTCAGACAAGACCGGTACACCTCTTCATTCGCCATTCTGGCAATGGCCTCGTTCAGACAGCGCATAAACCAGGACAGATCAGCCAGCCTGCTGCGGTACAGCTCAACAAACTCATTGACCATGGCCAGTTCAGCGGCATGCATGGCTGGGTTGGCCAAGTATCTCTGCACTATTGGATTGCCAGCAAACAGACTACACCAGCGACGAAGCACTTCATGCACAGACCAGGATGCAGCCAGATCGG
>Ga0180009_10003824_pt1 | contig 16909 bp, 15 predicted proteins | sample OS_PC_MetaG_FD_123537 | JGI IMG/M metagenome (GOLD analysis project Ga0180009, IMG submission 123537) | Groundwater microbial communities from the Aspo Hard Rock Laboratory (HRL) deep subsurface site, Sweden - OS_PC_MetaG | ecosystem: Environmental > Aquatic > Deep subsurface > Groundwater...
CGTCAACACCAGAGCCGCACGCCTCGACTTTCCCGCCATGGTTGCCTCCATGCGTGAGTCGGAACAGGACCATGGCAAGTATAGCTCATTACGTAACGTTATTGTTGGAACGTACTACTAGGTCTGATCGAGTTCCACCGCGAAGAGCGGCTGGCCGTACTCGACCGGCTGCGCGTCGCTCACGAACACGTGCCTGATCGTGCCCGACACTTCAGAGGCCACCTCGTTCATGAGCTTCATGGCTTCAAGGATGCACAGGGCTTCGCCCTCGTCCACATGCGTGCCCACGTCGACGAACGGCGGACTGGTGGGCGAAGGCGAAGAATAGAACGTGCCCACCATGGGTGCGGTCACCTGATACAAGCCCGAGTCGAGCGAAGGCGTTTCCGCCCCCGTCGGCGCCGCCTCGGCGGCGATCTCCGCCTGCGCTCCACCCACCGGCACAAATACCGGCTCCGCAACACCGGGCTGTGGCGCGAACGCGGGCTGGGCGAAGGCCGGGTCGGTGCGCGGCTGCCCACCCTTTCTGATGGTGATGCGCATTCCTGCGTCCTCGACGGTCACCTCGTCGATGTCGGAGTTCTCGACGGCCTTGATCAGGTCACGCACACGGTCGCTGCCCACGGTCGGGATTGCCGGCACCGGCTCCGCTTCCGCCTCACCAGTGAGGAACACATCCTGCTCGGCTCCGCTGTGGCGGCGCTCGAAGTAGCTTCGTGCGGCGTTGGGGAAGAGGGCGAAGCTGATCACGTCCTCCTCGCTGCGGGCAAGCGGGCCTACCTCTTCGCGATACTGCTCGAGGGTCTCGCTGATGAGATCGGCGGGCCTCACGTTGATGGATTCCTCGTCGCCCAGGACTCGGCGCCTGATATCCGGATCGATGGGACCCGGCGCCTTACCGTAACGACCGCGGAGATAGGCCTTCATCTCATCCGGCACCACCTGCCACCGCTTGCCGATCAGGATGTTGAGAACCGCCTGAGTCCCCACGATCTGGCTCATGGGAGTCACCAGCGGCGGATAGCCGACCTCAGCCCGTACTTTAGGGATCTCCTCCAGCACCTCCTGCAGTCGATCCTCAGCCTTCTGTTCCTTCAACTGAGAGATGAGGTTGGAGATCATGCCTCCGGGAACCTGATGCGAATAGACCTTCATGTGCGTAAGCGAGGTGACGCCGCGGTCGAATCCACCTGCTTCGCGCACACCCTCGAAGTACTCCGCAACTTCGAAGAGCGCGTCAAGATCGAGCTCCGTGTCGTACGGGGTGCCCTTGAGGGCGGTCACCAGCATCTCGGTTGCGGGCTGGCTGGCGCCGAAAGCCAGTGGCACCGTCGCGGTGTCCACGACGTCTACACCCGCCTCGATGGCCTTCAGGTACGTCATGGGAGCGAGGCCGCCGATGTAGTGGCAATGCAGCTGCAGTGGCAGGTCGATCTCCCTCTTCAGCCGGGTGATCAGACGCTCGGCGAAGTACGGCGACAGTAACGCCGCCATGTCTTTGATGCAGATGCTGTCAGCGCCAAGCTCCACCAACTCCAGGGCGGTCTCCACGTAGTGGTCGAGCGTGTGCACAGGGCTGATCGTGAACACGACCGCACCCTGGTAGTGCTTGCCCGCTTCCTTGATAGCCTCCACAGCCGCACGATGATTGCGCGTGTCGTTCAGCGCATCGAAGACACGGAAGATGTCGACGCCGGAGTCGGCCGCGTGCAGGACGAACTCGCGCACGATCTCGTCACTGTAGTGGCGGTAGCCCACCAGATTCTGCCCACGCAGGAGCATCTGAAGGGGCGTTCGGCGGCAGTGGTGCTTGATGGTGCGCAAACGCTCCCAAGGGTTCTCGTCGAGGAAGCGTAGGCACGTGTCGAACGTAGCCCCGCCCCAGACTTCCATCGAATGGAAGCCGATCTGATCCATTTTCCGGAGCGCCGGCACCATGTGGCCGATGCGCATACGTGTGGCCCAGAGTGACTGGTGGGCATCCCGCAGGCTGGTATCGGTGATCCTGATCTTTCGAGATCTCATTGGGACTCCTGATGGCTCACGGCGGGCAGAGAACGCGCACCGCGGGTCGGATCAGACGCGTGTGTTGTACTCGCGAGTGCGGGTGTCTATGCGGATCACGGTGCCCGTCTCGATGAACAGAGGTACTTGCAGGGTCGCCCCGGTCTCTAGAACGGCCTCCTTGGTTCCACCGCTCACCGTATCGCCCCGCACGCCGGGAGCGGTCTCTATGACCTCCAGATCGACGAAGGTGGGTAGCTCGATATCGGATGGCCGGCCATCGACTAGGAGCAGGTCGACGTCCATGTTCACTTTCATGAGGTCGAACCGTCCCTCGAGCAGGGTCTTCGGCAGACTGACTTGCTCGAACGATTCGGCATCCATGAAGACTATTGCGTCGGGCTCATCGTACAGGTACTGCATGGTCCTGCTTTCCACGCGCACCTGCTCGAACTTCTGTTCGGGACGAAACGTCTTGTCCACCACGCGGCCGGTAGCAAGGCCCTTCAACTTGGTGCGGACGAACGCCCCACCCTTCCCCGGTTTGACGTGCTGGAAATCGACGATCCGGTAGTTCTCGTCCTCGTAGCGGATGGTCATACCGGTGCGGAACTGGTTGGTGGAAATCACCAATCGGCCTCCTAAGAAAAAGCCTCCTAAGAAAAAAATCGTCGGCACCGGCCCCATCGCCGGACGCCCGACTCGTGATGCTGCATTCTACACGAACCACGGCTACATTTCAGCACAGCAACGGTCTAGCCAGTATCGCCACCGACCTCTAACCCTGCTGCTACGAGACGATGGTGAACCCACGTTCGTACGGCGTCAGCACCTCGACCCCCCTGTCCGTGACCACGACAGTGTCCTCGATCCTGACACCGCATGCACCCTCGAGGTACACCCCCGGCTCGATCGTGACGACCATCCCCTGCTTCAGGACGTCTTCCGAACGATGGCTCAGAGTGGGTGCCTCATGCACGTCGAGGCCCACACCGTGGCCCAGGCCGTGCTTGAACCGACCCCCCAGACCATGCGCCTCGATGATGTCACGGGCGACGCGGTCGACCTCGGAGCAGCGCGATCCAGGCCCGGCGAAGCCGCGGGCCGCCTCCTGCGCCTCAAGTGTGACGTCGAACGCCCGACGACACTCGCTCCCGACTTCGCCGGTGGCGAAGGTGCGGGTCATGTCGCTGGCATAGCCGTCGATCGTGGTCCCGATGTCCACCACGAGAAGGCCGTTATCGCCGATGATGGCGTCTCCCGCGACGGCGTGCGGCTTCGCCCCGTTCGGCCCCCAAGCCACGATATACGCGAAGGGCACCACGTCGGATCCATGGCGGCGCGCCCACATCTCGAGATCGAGGGCCACGTCGCGCTCACTTCTGCCAACGACGCCTATCTCGCGCACACGGTCCATCACCGCCACGGTCAAGCGGCAAGCCTCACTGATCGCACGGATCTCCTCGACGGACTTGATACGGCGGAGATCCTGCACGAGCCCGCCCACGAGGAGTGTCTCCTTGGCCCGCAGCTTCGGCTCGAACCGCTCCCACTGCAGGACCGTCAGATGGTCCTTCTCCACCCCCACCCGCCCATCGACCTCAGCCAGCACCGTGCCCAGTGGATCGGAGACCTCTCCCTCGACCTCGATGAATCGAGCTTGTGGCGCCTGTTCCCGCGCTTGGGTGCGGTATCGGAAGTCCGAGAACAGCACCATCTCTTCGGGAAGTACCACCACCACTCCCGCGCTGCCCGTGAATCCCGTGAGGTACCTGATGCTCAAGTGGTCGAGCACGATCAGGGCGGCGAGATCCTCAGCGGCGAGTCGCTCCCGCAACGCCTTGACCCGGGTCTCATGCTCTCCGCGCGGAGTCGCGACTGGGTTCATGATCTCTTCATCGGAGTCGCGGCATCGGGACTCTCCACGAGCTCCACGAGGGCGCGCACCGCTTCGCGGTAGCCCTCGGGGCCGCGTCCCGCCACCCTCACGGACGCGACATCGGCTACGACCGACACCTTCCGCCATTCCTCGCGCCGCTCGATGTCGGACAGGTGCACCTCGGCCACCGGTCCGGCGGCCAACTCGAGGGCGTCGCGGATGGCATAGCTGTAGTGCGTCCACGCTCCCGGGTTCACGAGGAGCGCGTCGGCGTGTCGGTTGACGTGCACGAGTCGCACGAACTCACCCTCGTGGTCGGTCTGATGGCACTCGCAGCGCCATCCATGTGCGCGCGCCTCCTCGCACACGATCGCCTCCACTTCAGGCAGAGTGACCCGCCCATAGTGGCCGACGGGACGCTCGCCGAGAAGTCCGAGATTCACTCCGTGAAGCACCACGAGGAGTCGGGACGCCGAAGTCCCTGCCGTCGGTTCGGAGAGCTCACTCCCCGGGATCACGGCGTGATCGCTTTCAGTCCACGTCGAAGCGTCTCATCATCCACCCGTACCCCCCAGCGAGGCGCGCCGATCGAATCCAGGCAGACGAAGCCGATGCCGGCTGCTGTGGCCTTCTTGTCTCTTCCCATGGCTTCGAGGATCGGTTCAAACGTCAGGCCGGGCATGCGGGTGGGCAACCCCAGATTCGCGAGCAGCCTGACGACCCGTGCTCGGGTGTCCGTGGGTAGGCCCACCACGACCTCGCTCACCGCGAGGGCCGCCAGGAGCCCCAGAGACACAGCGGCCCCGTGCGGCAGGACGTGGTAGCCGAGGGTGGACTCGAGAGCGTGGCCGAACGTGTGTCCCAGGTTGAGTATCGCGCGGCGCCCACGATCGGTCTCGTCTTCCTCGACCACGGCCGCCTTGAAGGCGACGCACTGCTCGACGATCGAACTGAGAGTAGCTGGATCACGCGCGAGGATCGCCGCGGTCTTCGTCTCCAACACGTCGAGGAGCCGTCCGTCGGACAGGAGAGCGTACTTCACCACCTCACCCAGACCCGAGGAGTATTCGGAGGCGGACAGCGTCGACAAGAAGCCCGGATAGATGACCACCAGCTCCGGCTGGTGGAACGCGCCGACAAGGTTCTTGCCGTTGGGGAGGTTGACGGCAACCTTCCCCCCGACGCTTGAATCTACCTGCGAGAGCAGGGTCGTGGGCACCTGCCACAACCTGACGCCCCTGAGGTAGGTCGCCGCCACGAAGCCGGCCAGATCTCCCACCATGCCTCCGCCGAACGCCACCACGATATCGTCCCGACGGGCTCCGGCCTTCGACAACCAGTCCCAGCAGATCGCCGCCGATGCGGCCGACTTGCCGGCCTCGCCCGGAGACAGCACCCGCAGGCCTTCGACTCCGCTGGAGCCCGAGATCAAGGGCGCCATGGATCCTCCCCACGCCGCCTTGACGTTCTCGTCTGTCACCACGAAAGTACGCAGACCGGCTTCCCGCACCATCGCCGCCCGCTCCGCCAGCAGCGCGAGCGCTCCCTCTCCTCCCACGATCACAGAGGGTTGGCGGGTCCCCACCAGTTCGATGCGCCAGGTCATCTTCCGGACTCCTTGTCGCCCACAGGCTCGCCCCCGAGGCCGTCGAGATCGAACCGTCGTCGAGCGATGTCGACGACTCGGACGGCGACTTCCGCTGCGGAGAGGTCGTGCGTCTCGATGATCTCATCCGCGGTCTTCAGGTAGATAGGCTCCCGCGCCGCCGCCAACGCCGCGAAGTCCTCCCAGGACCGCGCCAGCGGCCTCCCTGATCCCTCCACTCTGCCCCAACCCACCTCCGGCGACGTCAGCAAGAAGACCACCAGGGCGCTCTCCGCCAAGACGGCGGCTGTTTCCGGCGACGTGACCGCGCCGCCGCCCAGGGCCAGCACAAGGCCTGGCCCGGTCGTCTCCCGCCTGACGACCTCCCTGAGACACTCGAGCTCGACAGCTCGGAACCCGATCTCTCCCCGGTTCGCAAAGATCTCTTCCGGCGACAGACCGGTCGTGGTGCTGATGACCTCATCAAGGTCGACGAACTCCCAGCCGAGAGCCGATGCGACACTCGCTCCCACGACGCTCTTCCCTGCTCCCATGAACCCGGAAACGGCTATCACCTGTGCCACAGACCGCGCTCCTCGAGTCGTTCTTCGTACGCACGCACAGCGGCACGCAGCTGTCCAACGGTGTCACCGCCGAACTTCTCGAGGTAGGCGGAGGCCAACTCGAGAGCCACCATCGCCTCCCCCACGACCCGCGCGGCTGCAACGGCCTCCACGTCGCTCCGCTCCTTGTGCGCGCTCACCTCGGAGCCGTCGCGCAGGTCCACTGAGGCAAGGGGTTTCATCAGGGTGGGGATCGGCTTCATAGCCGCCCGCACGATAATGGGCATCCCGTTCGTCATCCCTCCCTCCAAGCCACCGGCTCGGTTCGTGCGGCGGACCACGGCCCCGTCTCCAGCATGAAGGGGATCGTGCACTTCGGAGCCCAGCAGACCGGCCGCGGCGAACCCCATGCCTACCTCCACGCCCTTGATGGCAGGAATGCCTCCGAGGGCACCCATCAGGCGACCGTCCAGACGCTCGCCGACCGAGGCGAACCCGCCGACCCCCGGACACATGCCCCACGCCCAGACTTCGAACACACCACCGAGTGACTCCCCGCTCGTGCGGCAGGCATCGACCAGGCCCCTCATCTCTTCCTCGACGGCAGAATCGGGGCACCCGCACTCCGAGGAGTCCACGGCGGCCCAATCGATCTCAGCCGGGTCGAGCCCTGAGAGACCGGTCAACAGGCCGACTCCGCCCAGACTTCTCACGAACCCACGCACTTCCACACCCACTTCGGCAAGGAGCAGGCGCGCGACGGAACCCGCTGCCACTCGCCCGACGGTCTCTCGCGCGCTCGACCGTTCGAGCACGTCACGGGCGTCCTCGGTATCGTACTTGGCCATACCCGCGAGGTCGGCATGGCCTGGCCGAGGCACGGTCACGGCCTCAGCAGTCCAGCCCTCCGCGAACTCCGGCTGCATGGACGGTCGCCACGACGCGTGGTCCCGGTTCTCGACCCGCAGGCACACGGGCGTGCCGAGGGTCCGCCCCAACCGCACGCCCGCGAGTATCTGCACGCGGTCGCGCTCGATGTCCATTCGTCCGCCACGACCGTACCCACGCTGCCGGCGGGCCAGATCGCGGTCGATGCTCGCCGCATCCACCCGGAGCCCCGCGGGGACACCTTCCAGGACACATACTTCGGCGGGTCCATGGGACTCCCCCGCAGTCACGAACCGAAGGCCCCTCACCCCACCCTCCTCGATATCATCCTGCCAAAGCGACGACGGCGCCCCCCGGGCGCCGTCGGACGTACTGGCCAGGGTTTCTTCGCCTCACCCTACTTCAGGAACTCCTGCCCGACTCCCAAAGTCCTCAGCTCGCTGCCGTGCAGGAACACTACCACTTGGTCTTCGGCGTCGATCGAGATGACCTCGATCTGCCCCCACGAGGTGGAGACCACTGCTCCCACCTTCTTGTCCTCGTACACGGTGTCGTCCACCTCGAACGTCACGGTGGGCACTCCGTTGATCACATCGATCGACAGCACCTTCAGGCTGTGCAGAGCGGTCTTGATGCCGCTGGGCTGGGTGGTCGTCGTGGCGCCGTTGCCGGTGGTACTCGTGGTGGCTCCGGTCGTGCCGGTGCCGGTGGTGGCGGTGGTCGGCGGCAGCGCCTGCTGACGGAACGGATCCTTGCTCTGGAAGGTCGAAAGCTCGTCAAGAGCCGCCGCCGCTGTGTCGCCGGTCAGGTCGTCGGTGACGGGCGCAAGGGTCTCGCCTGTGGTCGCCGGGTCTTGCGTCTGGACAGTCTCGTCCCCCCCGAACAACCCACAGCCTCCAAGGAGCAAAGCAAGCGCCGCTACGAGGAGCGCCACTATCAGACCGGTTGTCGCCGCCCTACCATGCATCGATCGGCGCCCTTTCATTGGATCGGCACCAGATTCTCCGGCGCGGTACGCTGGAACGCGTTCATCGTCATCGTGACTTCGAGGCGCGGGGAAGCCTTCGCGAGGTCCTCGCTCTTCGGACTGAGGGTCAGGGTCTTCACAGCCAGTATCCTGCCCGGCCCTGCCGCCATCTGCTCGGCCCTATAGATGAAGTCGTTCAGGTCGAAGAAGGTGCCCTCGAACTTGACGCCGAGCGTCACGGACTCGTAGAGTCCTGACGCCGTGGGAGCGCCTGGTGCGATCGTCATGAACTCGATTCCCGACTCCGTGGCCAGATCTTGGATCTGGAGCAGAAGGCTCGGCAACTCGGTGCGTGCCGGCACCATCTTCGCCAGTTCGACTATGCGGCCCTGGTTGCGGCGCGCATCGGTCTTCGTCTGCTCCAACTGGGCCAACTGAGCCTGGTTCTGAGCCAAAGTGTTCCTTTCGGTCTCGATCTGGGCATCGACCGCGGCGACCTTGCCGCGCAGAGGGTCTAGTAGGAGGAACCAATAGGCCACGACGATCAGCACGAGGAGCACCGCGACGATGATGTAGATGTTCCGCCGGCTCACGGCGCCTCCACCTCGACTCGGCTCACGGGTAGCTGCGTGTCCTCGGATTGGGTGTTGTAGACGGTCGCCGTCACAGCGAAGCCGCGCACCTCCTTGGCAGGATCGACTGTTCCGACCGGGTCACCCGCTGAGCCCAGGGTCACTAGGCCAAGCGAAGGCATCTGATCGAGCCGCACGAGGAACCGTGCGACATCTTCGAAGCTGTACGTGTTGCCCGTTATGGAAAGGGATCCGTGCGTGACCACTGCAGGGGCCGCGATGTCGGCCTGGCCCGCGATCGGTGCTGGCGGCGGATCGCCCGCCGTTAGATTCACCGCGCCGAACCATACGTTATCGGGAACGACCAGACTCAGGTCGCCGAGAACCTCGGACACCAGCGTCCTGCCGGCGTAGATGATGCGCACAAGGTCTTCCGCCGCCTGTCTTTGAGCCTCGATCTCCTGGAACTTCATCAAAGCGGCTACCTGCGCCGCTAGCTGCGCGTTCTGGGATTGCAGATCAGCCAACTCCGCCTCTTTTTCCGACAATATCCCGCTGTAGTAGAAGAAGCCGAATGCAAGCCCCACCAGTACCATCACGGTCAGGACGCCCACTGCCACGAATCCGAGGTCGGTGCTCGTACGCTGGCGCTGGTCGGCCGGAACCAGGTTGATGCGTCTGACCATCACTCCACCTCGTCCAACGCCAGACCGACAGCCACCGCGAGTCGCGGCGCTATCAGCATGAGCGAATTGGCGTCGATGCCCTTGGCGACCTCACTCACCTTGAGCAAAGGGTTGCCTACCATGACATTGAGTCCAAGGGACTCGGCCAAGTATGAGTCGAGGTTCCGCAATAGGGCGCCTCTGCCGGTAAGTACCAGAGAATCAAGACGTGTCGTGTAGTCTTGACTCTGGAAGTAGTCGATAGACCGGCGAACCTCATCGGCGAGTTCGTCCGCGGCGGAACCGAGGATACCGTGCACCTCGTCTACCGTCACCTGGTTATAGGTCTCGAGATCGGGGGGAAGGGCGCCCGGCAGACCGATACCCTCGATGAGGTTCTCGGCATCGTCAGGTTCGACTCCCTGGTTCTCGATGAGGATCCTGGTGAAATGGTCGTGCGCGAAGTCGATGGTGCGCGTGAACCTGGGCACACCGTCGACGGCAACGACGAGACTCGAGACCGACGACGAGATGTTCACCACGCCGAGAGCGACACCCTCTTCGGCCCCCTGGTCGACGAACGACACCGCCGGGCTCAGCGCACGGATCAGCGCGAAAGCGGAAGCGTCGATGCCGCCGACGCTGAGGCCGGCCTTCTTCGCCGCCACTAGGAAACGCTCCACCATGTCTCGCTGCGCGGCGACCAGCAGCACGCGCTGCTTGGCGACGCCGTCCTGGTCTGTGTAGCGCGAGACCACTTGGAAGTCGAGCACCGCCTCGGCCACCGGGATGGGGATGTAGTCTTGCGCCTGGAACTCGATGGCGCCCCGAAGCTCCTCGTCACTCATCTCCGGCGTCTCGATGTTCCGCACGATCACCTTCTGGTTGCCCACGCCGATCTGGACGACCTTGCCCTTCATGCGCGCTTCGCGCATGAAGGCCTTCAATTCGGCGGTCAGGAGATCGACATCCACGACCTCGCCCTCGAAGACCACCCCCTCGGGGATCGTCCGCTCGTGGTAGGCCCGAAGCACGGCGGCAGGGGCCTTCCCCGCAAGCTGCACGCCGATGATGCTCGACTTGCCTATGTCGAGCCCGATACTATCCTGTCTCGTACCTGTCAGAGCCATCTGCACCGAACCTAGACTTGCGGTCGCGGGTTCTCTCGAGAACCCTCCACTTCAACCGAAGAGATGTTCGACCATCCCTTCGATATCTCCTGCTCTGCTTCAACGTCCATGCAGCAGCATCGCCCTCGCACGGGCCGCGACTCAATGTATCCCGCCGGTACCCGACTGTCAATCATTCGGCCCTCGCACCTCCCGCATCGAGCATACCAACGAGTCGGGCCGGTCGCCCGATACGGCCGCAGCCGACATCGATCCATGGCCTCACAGGAATGACCTCACGTACCACTCGAGAACCGGCGCGCCGGCAAGGGCCGCGAAGCCGCCCCCTATCGATAGATATGGACCGAACGGAACGCGGTCCCTTCTTCCCCGAAGTCCGGTGGCGATGAGAAGAGCGCCCCCGATGCCTCCGATGAGAAAGGAGGCGAAGAGAGCCACGATGACCGAAGAGCCCAGGACGCAGCCCATCATGAGGGCCATCTTCACATCGCCCATCCCCATGCCGCCGCGCCAGATCATGCCCAGGAGCAGCAAGAAGCCCGAAGCTCCCAACCCAGCGACCAGATACTGCCACCAGCGGGCCGGGTCCAGGGCGACGGAAGCGCCGAACCCGATGACGCTCCCAGGCACCACTATCTTGTTGGGGATGATGCGATGATCGATATCGATGAACGCCACGACGATCAACGCAGCTAGGAACGTCCACACGAAGGGAGTCCTGGGCTGGACGCCATATACCAAGAACGAAGCCAGGAACAGGAGAGCTGTGAGGGCCTCGACCCCCGGGTAGCGCAAGGAGATGGCCGCATCGCAATCATGACAACGACCCTTGAGCATGAGCCACCCCAGCACCGGGATGTTGTGACGCCGGCGGATACCATGACCGCACTCCGGACACCGCGACCCGGGACTCACGATGGACTGCTTCATCGGGAGGCGGTGGATGACCACGTTCAGGAAACTTCCCACCACTCCCCCGGCGAGCATGGAACAAGCAGCAAGGTATAGATCGAGCCCGCTCATGTCGGTTCCTGATGCCCTCCCGTGGCCTATCGGCGACCGTAGACTCTATATCGACCGACCGGCCGCATACTTGAAAGCAAGGCCGCGGCGCCCGTCTCCATGGGCTTCGCCCCGCGCTCGCAGTGCGACGGTCCGGTCTAGTGGGGAGTACTTTATCGCGCCCGATAGAAGTGGAGAATCGGACCAAAGTCCGAACCCGTCTATCAAAGCCTGGCGCTCCGATAGACGAGGAACCTCGATCCGATCCTCGAGAACCTGGTTGGAGACCGCGAAGCGGCCTATGCAGCCGCTCGGACGCCGGGCTCCTCCTTGCTCTTCTTCAAGTACGCGATCATCGCCGGCACCACATACGGCATGATCAGGGGGAGCATGTTCGGCATCAATGCTTCCATGGTTTCCGGCAACAGTTCGGGCATCTGCTCACGCATGTAGTCGGGCATGTCGATGTACTTGCCAACCGCAACGAGCATGTCCGGCATAACCTTCGGCATGATGGCCGGCATGAGCATCGGGAACATCTTCGGCATGATGGGCTTCATCAAGTCGAGGGCGCCCGGCACCTTGGCCATCGCGTACATCATCTTGCCCATGCCCATGGGCATCGCGTCCATCATCTGCGGGAAGAGCCCTTCCATGATCGCCGCCATGTTCTTTGGTTCCATCAGGCGGATCATCTGGTCGAACACCCGCCAGTTGGCCATGGTCTCTTCGTTCGGGTCGGGCAGCACCACGCCGAGGGATTCGGCCGCAAGGTGCGCGAGATCGTGCACCTCAACATCCATACCGGTGGCGTTGGCGCTCACCCGCAGCTGGAACTGGCAGCAGGGGCAGAGAGCGACGATGTCATTCACGCCGATATCCAAGGCCTCCTGCAGCCTCATGGCCCCTACGTCGTGGGCCACGGGCGTCTCACCGATCAAGGTGAGGACCGACCCACAACAGAGGGCATCCTCGCGATTGTGAGCCATCTCCTTGAGCTCGATCCCCGGGATAGCTTCCAGGAGCTCGCGCGGCGGCTCGTACAAACCGCAGGCCCGCCCGGCGTGACAGGAGTCGTGGAACGTCACCGTCTTCGCGATCTCGCCGGGCAATTCGAGCTCGCCCGACTTGATCTTCTCGGTGAGCACCTCGGAGTAGTGCTTCGCATCCAAGTCGTACTCGATACCGAGCTTCTCCGCCCACTGCGGGTAGTAGGTCTTCCACACCAGGAAGCACGCCGGGCAGGAGGTGATGACTTCTTCGACGCCGTGAGCCTTCATGGTGTCTATGTTGTGCCTCATATTGGACTCCCAGACGTCCCAGCGCCCGGAGACCAGCATGGGGATGCCGCAGCAGTTCTCTTCATTACCCACGTAGGTGAACTCGACGCCGGCCTTGTCGAGGAGCTCGGCTGTGCCGATGGCGATGTCCTGCTCCACGTAGCTCGCGGTGCAGCCGGCAAAGTAGGCGGTCTTGGACTTCTCGGGGAGCTTCTCGCGCAGACCGTCCGGGAGCCAGGCGTCACGGTCCTTCCGATATCCTGCCCAGATGTTGCCCTCCTTCTTCATGGAGGCGGCCATCATCTCGAAGGGCGGGAACGTCATCTTGCCCTGATCGTTGATGAGGGCTCCGCGCAGAAGGCCCCAGGCCGGCTCGATGGGGAGGTTCAGAGGGCACTCGTTCTCACACCGTTCGCACGTGGTGCAGAGGAGGAATTTGTCCACCCACTCCTGGGTGATCTCCTCACGGCCCTGCAGTACCTCGCGCAGGAAGTACCACTTGCCCCGAGGAGACTGCGATTCCCAACCACGGCCCATGAACTGGGTACAGCCCTCCACGCAGTAACCACACTGGGCGCAGGCGAACGCGTAGCGTGCTACCTCTTCCGGGATGCCTTTGTTGTTCGTGTCGAACTCCTCGCCCAGCTCAGACTCGAAGCTGTTCGCGACCGAGCGCACCAGAGGCTCGAAGCTCTCCGCCATACCGAGGATGGTAGTGAGGGCGCTGGTGCCGTAGACCTTTCCGGGGTTCATGATCCCCTGCGGATCCACCTTCTCCTTGTGGGCCTGCAGCTTCTGCACCTCCTCGGCTCCCATAACCTCGTCGGCGTGGCTCTTGAAGTAGATGCCGGTCGAGTATGCCCGGCCGCCGTGTTGCCGCGCGATCTTGATCACCGAGAGGGCGAGACCGAAGGCCACGTTGTAGCCGAACGTGCGCTCGTCATGAGGGATGAATCCGAGCAACACGAACTCGTCGCCTCGGACTCCCACACCCTCGATCACGATTGGAAGGTCGACCTTCTCGTCGATCTCGTCGAGGACGGCACCCAGGGCTCCCACCGGCACCACGACCTCGGTGGGGATCAACGAAGGTCCGATACGCTTGACCCGCATCGGGCTGAAGCGTAGTTCCCACTCGTGCTCAGCAACGTCTTCGGGGAGGACCGAGCCGCCTGCCACCCCGACGATCTCGGTGAGCTGGGCGGTGAGGTCTCCGGCGGCCCCGTGCCAGGCCAGGAGCACCACGTAGCTCTCCGCTACCTCCGGAGGAGTGTGAGCGGCGTGGATCGGGTGCCCATGATGTGTCTTTGCGGGCAGGTGCTTGCCGAGGCGGACAGCGCTGGGGTTGATGAAGCTCACGGACCAGAGCGACAAGGTCTGGACGGACATGGCCGCTACCGCACGCTGAAGGCCCGAGGCCGACTCGAACGAAGCCGCCAACACGTATACATCGTCTTTCGCAGCGACGCGCACCGTGACCTGGGTGATGAACCCCGTCATGCCTTCGGCTTCGGAGACCTCGGCCAGCGCTTCGCCCTCGACCGTCTTGATCTCACCCATCGGCAACACGACACGCGCCGAGAGGACGACGTCCTTGAACCAACCGTTCTGATAGCTCCCGTAGCCCGAGCCACCCTGCGCGAGCCACCCACCCACAGTGGAACTGGGCGCGCTGGTGGGGTACATGAGGAGCTCCAGATCGTGCTCCTCGAGCACCGCCTGGAGGTCTTTCCAGACGACACCCGCTTCCACCGTCGCGCTCATCTTCTCGGCATCGATGGACACGATGCGCTTGAATCGACGCATGTCTACCACCAGGGCGTCCTCGTTCGGGATCGCCCCTCCGTAGCCGGCGGTCGCGGCGCCACGAGGAACCAGCTGTAGGCTCTGAGACTTGGCCAACTTCACCAGCTCTATGAGCGATTCCTCAGTGCGCGGACGCACAACGCCTCCAGCGATGCCACCGGGCATGAACGGCTTCACCAGCTTCGGAACACTGCCGACATCGTGGGAATACAACTTTCGCTCGACCCGATCGAAGGAGACATCCTTCTCACCGAAGATGGACACGAGCCTTTCCTGGACTGCCTGGTTCATGTTGACCTCACCTTGTGCATTCGTTCACACCTGTCACCACATCCGCCCAGACTCGGAACTGTGTGGATTGATACCTATACCCCTATGGGTATTACGGCTCCATAGTACAGCACTCGGCTGATCTCGTCCAGTACTTGAGCGGTTCTTCACAATAGGCCTTGCTTCGGACCGCTCGACCCGGCACAATGGGGGCACGTAACGATATGTGACCTGGTCTTGAGGCCAACGCGAAAGGAAGTGGGGGCAAGTGGGACGCGCGTATCGAACCGGAATCGTGCCCGGCTTCCTCTTCAGCATCGTCCTGTCGCTAGGGGTCTATCTTTCCGTGGAGAGTCTCTCTGCGGGCGAGCTGCCGTGGGTCATCGCAGCCATCTTCATCGGTGGCACACTGTGGGTCGGTCCGGGGTTCAGCGAACTGTACGCGCGAGTATACGTGCGGCACTACCCCGACCGCTCGTTCCCGACGTTCGCGGGTACGCTCACGTTCTGGGTCGCCATCGTATTCAGTATGCTGGCCATCGTGCTCGAAGTGCCGAACGCCTACGTCATCGTGGCGATCAACGTCCTTGCCACGCTCTTCCTCGGCTACCTGATACCCCTCGCGTACGACCGTGGGTGGGCCGGCGGCTCCGACAAGACCGAAGATGGGTCGATGGACTGAGGGGAGCGGGCGCCGCCTGGAGTTCACCAGAGCAGGCTTCTTCAGCACGGCGACCGTCGTACGACGTCCCTCGCGTTGCTTCGTGCTACCTCAGATCCAGCCGCCGGCCTCCAGCGCAGTTCGGAGGACCGCCTGGCCGCGTTCTGTCATCGCCTCGAGTGGCGGACGAAGCGGTCCGGCCGGCAGACCCATCCATTCCAGAGCCTGCTTGACCGGAGCGGGGTTCGGCTCGACGAAGAGAGCCTCTACCACGGGCATGGTTTGGAAGTGCAGTTCGCGAGCTCTCGTCAGATCGCCCGACCACACCGCGGAACACATCTCCTTCACCTCGCGACCGACTACATGGGCCACAGCCGCGATGGCGCCGGCGCTACCGTGGCACAAGAGAGCGAAGGTCATGATGTCCTCGCCGGAGTACACCTGGAATGAGGCGCGATCGGTATCCGCCAACACGGCCATGGCCTGCTGAAGGTCGCCGGACGCGTCCTTGAGCCCCACCACCTGCGGAATCTCTGCCCACATCCGGATGATCGTCGACGGCTCGATGTTGCGCCCCGTGCGGCCGGGAATGTTGTAGACGATCACCGGAAGACCCGCGGCCTCGCTGATGGCTTGGAAGTGCCGGAAGATCCCTTCCTGTGTCGGCTTGTTGTAGTAGGGACAGACCTGCAGCGTCGCGTCCGCCCCCGCCTCCTTGGCCGCTTTCGTGAGCTCGATGGCCTCTTGCGTGGAGTTCGAACCCGCTCCTGCGATGACCGGAACGCGCCTGTTCGTCTGATCGATCACCACCCGGATCACCTCGGCGTGCTCGGCGTGGCTCAAGGTGGGCGACTCACCGGTAGTCCCGCACGGCACCACGCCGTCGCACCCGATCTCTTCAACGTAATAGTCAACAAGTCGGCGCAAGCCGGTCCAATCGACGCTCATGTCCGCGTTGAACGGGGTGATCAGCGGCACGATCACACCCTTCAATCCCCACTCCATCTTCCCGGCCACCGACGCTCCTCCGTTTGATTGAGGCCGGTGCCGCTCGAACTGCGGCACCGGCAAGACGCCAACTCTACCCGGAAGCGGTCCGACCGCGCAAGGCCTGGACGGCACTCGATTGCCTCACAACCGCCCACGCGGCGGCGGCGGCGCCCATGTGGGCCACCGCTCCCGCTCCAACAAGGGTCCACATGCCAACGGTGCTGGAGAAGAGACCCAACTCCGACACCAGCAGCACCGGGAATACGATGCCTGCTGCAACACCCAGAATCACGAAGAAGCAACACGGTACAGCTCTCGTGCGGGCTCCGTACACGGCCTCCAAAGCTCCCCCCGCGAGACTGTACGGCAACATGAGAAAGAAGTAGGCGATCAGGACACCAACGTGGCCATCGATATCCCGGCCCTGAGCCCCCACTCCCCCCGACAGGTTCAATAGCAGTACGAGCGACACGAACAGCATCCCGATCGGCACCCCGAAAAGGATACCGACTTCGCCTAAGGCGCCGTCAAGAAAAAAGTAGGATATAGGCTGGGGGTGGCGAAGTAGTGTCCCATGATCGACGAACAGGCCATAGGAGAGCGTTACCGGGCTCTGGCGGGAGAGCTCGATGAGAGGCGTCGGCGCC